>LNFM01003691.1_pt1 | contig 51313 bp, 45 predicted proteins | sample 596031 | NCBI WGS metagenome assembly LNFM01 (sample SAMN04254537, study PRJNA301005) | activated carbon metagenome | isolation source: dual media filters at the Ann Arbor, Michigan drinking water treatment plant | place: USA: Ann Arbor | reverse complement strand
CTCCCGCCCCACACCACGTCACCGCGGGTGGCGAGGTGCGTCGCGCAGGCGTGGCCGATCCCGCGGGACGCACCGGTCACGAGCACGACCCGCGTCGAAGCATCGGTCTGGGGCATCGTGTTGAGCAACAGCTTCAACGCGTCCGAGGGTAGCTGCGGGCAAGCGGCGTGTCAGCGATCGCGTCGCAGCGCGACCAACAGCGCTGCCGTCTGCAGTCCGAGCACGAGCGTGAAGGGGATCGCACCGACGATCGCGATCGCCTTGATCACGTCCACGCGCCCGCTGACCACCGGGCCGACACCGAGCAGGCCGAGCACGACGCCCCATGCGAGCTTGCGACCGGCGGGCGGGTTCGCGTCGCCGCCGCTGGTGATCATGCCCAGGACGTACGCAGCGGAGTCGACGCTGGTCACGAGGAACAGGAACACCAGCACGACCGCGACCGCCGACGAGATCGCGGCGCCGGGCAGGGCCTGCAGCATCGCGAACAGGGCCCGGGGCGGATCGGCGACCGCGGTGGTCGCGATCGCGCCGTCGGCGTCGATGGCGATCGCCGTGCCGCCGAGCACGGTGAACCACAGCATCGAGAACACGGTTGGGATCAGTACGACCGCGACGACGAACTCGCGGAGCGTCCGACCGCGGCTGATCCGCGCCACGAACACGCCGACGAACGGGGCCCACGCGACCCACCAGATGAAGTAGGCCAGCGTCCACTCGTGCAGCCAGCTCGACGTGTCGGCCCACGGACCGGACATCGTCGACATCGGCACCAGGACGGCGCCGTAGTCGGCGAACGACGCCGCGAACTCGCCCAGCCGCGCGAGCGTGTCGCCGTAGGCGAGGAGCAGGAGCAGGAACCCGATCGCGATCACCACATTGATCGTCGACAACCACTTGATTCCGCGGTCGAGACGCGTGACCGCCGAGGCGGTGTAGGCCACGACCAACACCGCAAGGATCGCGAGGCTGGGCCCCGCGCCATCGGCGGGGACGTCGAACGCCGCGCCGAGGCCGCTGCGGATCTGCAACACGCCCATGCCGACCGAGCCCGCGACGCCGAAGGCGATCGCGAGTACGCCGACGAGATCGGCGACTGCCCCGAGCGCCCGACCGAGGCGCCCCGGCGTCACCGCGCGGATCGGTGCACCCGGCAGGTAGTCGGTGCCGCGGCAGAAGTGGAAGTATCCGAGCACGAGCGCTGCGACCCCGTAGATCGCCCACGCGTGCAGGCCCCAGTGGACGTTCGTGATCGCCAGGGCGAGCCGCGGATCCCCGGGCGTCCCGAAGGGCGGCGCGGCAGCGTGCGTCACCGGCTCCGCGACGCCCCAGAACATCAGCCCGCTGCCCATGCCGGCGGCGAACAGCATCGACACCCACGCGAACGTGGAGAACTCGGGCCGCGCATCGTCGGGTCCGAGTCGTCGACGGCCATGGCGGCCCAGGGCGATCCAAGCCGCGATCAGCAGCAACGCCGACGTCGCCGCCATGAACACGCCATCGAGCGCCGCGAGCACTGCGGCGACCGCTGCGAGGACTGTCTGTGCGACTGCGTCGGGCGCGAGCACCCCCGTCGCCGCCACCGCGCCGCAGGCACCGATCGCGGGGCCGAACCGACGCGTCCACGGCTCGCGGGTCGAGGGCATCGGCGTAGTATCGCCGCGAGTCGGATCGTTCGGCGCACCCCCGAAGCGGATTTTGTGCTCGACGATGCCGATCGAAGGTTCGTCGCACGCACGCGGCCCTCGGCCCAGCGACCTCACCGCGGTACGCTGTCGGCCCCATGGTGTCCCCAGCCTCGCCCACGACCTGCGTCGCGTGGTCTCGATCCGGCGATGCCCTCGCCGTCGGCTCGCTTCGCAACGCATTCCTCTGGACCCGCACCGGTGCGCGAGTCCTCAAGAACACGAATCGCGCGCCACTGTACGCGCTGGCCTTCTCCCCTGCAGGGGACACGCTCGCCTGCGGTTCGGAGTCGAAGACGACGAAGCTCGTCTCTCGCGGGGGCAAGGCGGTCGCGAGTCTGTCGGGGGATTCGGGCGCCGTGACCCACGTCTCGTTCGACCCGAGGGGTGAGCGCGTGCTGGCAGGCCGCGCCCTGTGGACGACCGGCGGCGAGGCCCTCGCGCGCAAGAGGTTCTCGATGATCTCGACGTTCGTGGACGACGGGACCATCCTCAGCGCAGGGCCCGTCTACGAGGAGGACCTCGTGCGCCCGGCGCTCTACTGGATGACGCCGGAAGGCGAGGTGACGCGGAAGGTCCCGCTCGCCGCGCCGGCCCGGCACATCGCCACCGACGGTGAACATGTGGCGGTCAGCGACGGCGGGCCCCGCATCAGCATCTTCGATGCACGCGGTGAACGACTCGGGGACTTCGAGCGCCACAAGTCGGGGCACATGGTGTCGGGGCTCGCGATCTCGGGCGCTCGTGTCGCGTCCGGTGGCTTCGGCGACACCGACATCTGGGTCACCGACTTCGCAGGAGCGCAGGCGGTGCGGCTCCCGGGGTATGCGAGGCCCACGCAGCACAACGGAGTCGCGTTCGCCCCCCACGCGCCGCAGCTCGTCGCCGCGCTCGGCGGAGCCCTGGCCCCGGGTGGCGGCGGCGATTGCATCTGGCTGCACGATGTCGAGAGCGGTCGTCGGGTGCGCCTCTACGCCGCCGACAAGGCCTGGCTGGCGGTCGACGACGGGGGGCGCTACATGGGTGCGGCTGCGCTCGCCGACGACGCGAAGCAGGAGGACACCTCGCTGCTCGACGCCCTGTTCGCATGAGCTTCACCGATCGGTTTATCGAGCTCGCGATCGCTTGTTCCGGGCACGACCGTCCGCGACGACGGCGTGTTCGCCACGTGCGGTTCGGCTCCACCCGCTCACTCGGATCGCGCCGGCACCCGAGAAGGGTCGTGCTTTGGCGGCAGCGATCCCCGCGGATGGGCGGCATGGTCCGTGCAGCGCTTGGGTGTCGCGCGCACGCGGCTCGACATGCCGCGTCGAGGATCGGACTCCCATGAAGACCGCTGACATCGGACCCAAGCCACAGTCCTTCGACCTCGAACACGCGACGAAGGCGAACACAGACTATCGCGCGGTCGCCTGGAGCGGGCGGTACCTCCAGGTGACGCTGATGTCGATCCCCGTCGGCGGCGACATCGGCCTCGAGGCGCATCCCGAGACGGATCAGTTCCTGCGACTCGACGCGGGCCGCGGTCGCGTGCAGATGGGAACGACGAAGGACACGCTGACGTTCGAGAGAGAAGTCGGGGACGGCTGGTGTGTGCTCGTTCCCGCAGGAACCTGGCACAATATCACCAACATCGGCACGGATCCGATGCAGGTCTATACGATCTATGCGCCCGCGCATCATCAACCCCGCAAGGTGCAGGCGACGGCGGCAGCCGCCAGTGCAGACCGAGACGACGCGCCCGCCGCATGGTCGGTGCAGCCAACGCATGCGCCCGACGAGCACGGGTGAGCGACGCGATCGCGCCCGAGACGTGCCACGGCCTCCTCGAGGGATCGACGCTCGGGTCCCCGTTCGCGCAGCACGTGCTCGTCCGCAACCATCGCAACTACGTCGAGAGCCGGCGCTACGCGCCCCAAAGGGCGGCATGCCGGCGCGCCTGCGACGCTACGCGTGAACGACCGCCCGCTTCGACACGGAGCACCCCGGTGGACCTCGATCACGACCACGCGAGCGCAGTCCTGTTCGGCTGTTCCTCGTACGAACCTCCGGTGGAGGCGTTTCTCGCCGAGGCCCGCAACGAGGGCCTCGAGGGCCTCGCGTTGGACGATGGTGGCGTCGACGTCGACGTGCCCATCCCCCTCGTCTACAAGGTCGAGGGCTGGTTTCGCGTCCTGGTGTCCGGATCCGCGGCGCGGGGCGTGCTGCTGCTCGAGCTGTGGGGCGAGGCCTTCGGGCGTGACTATGGCGCGCGCGTCCGACTGCTCGGCGAGCCCGGCCTCCTGGTCTACGTGACACCTCCCGCGGAGGCCAGCCCGGCGGTGGGCCGAGAACGCTGGGCGCGCGGCGTGGCGCAGCTGTCCGAGCTCATCGGGCGCCCGCTCGATCCGGAGGCGTTGCATCGGCTCTTCACCGGCCTGTGGCCCGACCCGCTCGACGGGATCTGGGACGCGCTCGTCAATCGATACTGAGCGCGTGCGTCGCCGCGGACGTGCCGCGGGATCGATTCGCGGCCCCGCGTCACTCTCCACGGAGACCTCGCATGGAGGACCCCGGACTCATCCTCATGGCCGCCGCTGCGCGCGTCGCCTTCGGCCTATGGCTGGGACGGGCCGTCTACCGCGTGGGCAAGTCCCGCGATCCCTACCCCGCGAAGTGGGGCTTCGTCGGGTTCATGTTCCCCGTCATCGGCCTGTTGATCCTCGTCTTCGTGGGTCGACGCCCCGGCCCACCGCCGGGAACGCGGCGCTCGATCACCGACGAACCCCCGTCGTGAGCTGCGGGGATGCCCGGCGCTCAGGGCTCGCTCGGCGGGTACGGGTGCTCCGCCTCCGGATCGCCGCCGTCGTGGAATGCCATGTAGTTCGCCGTCCACGCCAGGCTGCGCTCGACGTCGTCGACCGTGGTCCGCAGGGTCGCGGCGCAGAGGTCGAGGATCTGCGCGCGCGCGAGCCGAGGTCGGAACTTCACCTTCGCGAAGGTGACCACTCGCGAGTAGACCGCGCTGTTGAGCCCCGACGGCACGTAGATGTGGTAGCGAACGTCCATGGCGATCGCGCGCAGATCGTCTTGCGCGAACGCGAAGCGCACCCCATCGACGACGACGTGGGCGTCGCGATCGAAATGGGCCAAGTGCGCGTGGAACGAGCGCTCCTCGTCGGCATCTCGGAATTCGTCCGCCATCGGAACGACGAGTAGCACGGGCCTCGTCACCAGCGCACCAGCGTCAGCGCTATCGCGACGTGTGCGGCTCGCCGCTCGGTTCGCGCGGGTTCGCGGCTCGCCAGGCATCCAGCTCGGCGAGCCGGTCGGTTGCCGCAGCCGCGACGAAGCGGGCGCGCGCGAGATCGACGAGCTCGCTGGCACGCGGTCGATCGGCCCCGATTCGCCACAGCGCTTGGCCGAGCCAGAACCGGGACTCCGCGGTCTCGGTGGAGTCGGGCTGGCTGGCCACGAATCGCGCCAGCGCCCGCTCGAGGTAGGGGATCGCCGTGGTCGTCTCGCCTCGCAGGACGTAGACCTTCCCGACTTGGTGCAGTGCGATCGGCGTGAACACCGGATGCCCGTCGGGCCCGCTCGCCTCGCAGACCTCGAGCGACTCGAGGTACAGGCGCAACGCGGCATCGAGATCGCCGAGATCCATGCGCGCCGACGCGAGTCCCGCCAGGGTCGCGGCCAGGTCACCATCGCCGGGCGGAAGCACACGACGCTGGATCTCGAGGCCCTCCTCGATCAGCGCGATGCCGACGGCCGAGTTTCCGCGCGCGACCTCGACCCGCCCGAGGGTCACGATGGTCGCCGCGACGCTGCGGTGTTCTCGGCCATGGGTGTGCTCCAGCGCGGTGATCGCCTCCCGGAGAGCGGCGACGGCTCCGTCCAGATCGCCCGCAGCCTTCAGCACGGTCCCGAGGTTGCCCAACGCGCGCGCGACGTCTGGGTGGTCGGGCCCGTACTCGGCGCGTGCGACGGCAATGGAGCGCTCGATGAGCGTGCGCGCGGTGACGAAGTCGCCGCGGATGAAGGCCACCTGGGCGAGATTCGACAGCACGACGCCGAGGTCCGGGTGCGAGTCGCCGAGGGCGGCTTCGAGGACCTGGAGCGCCTCGGTCCACAGCGGCGCCGCCGCGTCCGGCCCGCCCAGGTGCATCTGCACGGTGCCCAGGCTGTTGAGCGCGAGCCCGACCTCGGGGTGGTCCGCGCCGAGCCGCTCGCGCTTGATCGCCAGCGCCTGCTCGAGGTGCACCTTCGCCTCGACGTACCGGAGGCGGGCCGACTCGACCATGCCCAGACGTTCGTGGAATCCCGCACCGGGCAGGCGGTCCTCGAGCTGCAACCGCAGGAGCAACACCTGCGCCCATCGGGCCCAGAGCTCCACGTCGTTCGGGCGTCCGCTGCGATAGCCGATGACCCACAGCAGCTCGCTGGCGGCCCGGACCACCGTCGCCCCGTCGCCGACGGCTTCGGCCGCGAACGCAGCATCGATGAGCGCCGTCTCGGCCGCCGCGTAGTCGCCGTGGCGCTCGAGCGCCAGGCCGAGGTGGAGCCGCGCCCAGCCCGTGACGGACGTCGGCTCGGGATGCGCGTCGGCCTCGATCACCGCCTCGAGCTCGACGCGGGCAGCGTCGAAGCGTCCGAGCGTGCTCAACCGCCGCGCCGCAGCGATCCGCCCCCGGGCCTCTGCCATGTCTGCGGCGGGGCGCGTGCTCGTCTGCAGTGCGCGCGCTGCCGCAGCCGCGTCGTCGATGCAGTCCTGCGGCATCGCGACCATGGACGTCAACGAGGCCAGGTGGCGCACACTGCTGGCGTCGACGAGCGACAGCGAGGAGACGACGCCATCGAGCTCCGCGCGTCGCTCGTCCAGGCACGCGCGTGCATCCGCGGGGTACTGGGCGGCCGGGCTGTCGATCGTCGCCAAGCACACCGACTCGGTCAGGCTCGCCCAGCTCGCGGCGTACTCGTCGATCCAACGGAAGATCGTTCGCGTCGACGTGGCTGCGTACGACGCCCCGGTCTGCGTGATCTGGTCGGCGATCCGGGTGCGGATCTCGTCGTTCCACGACGCGTCAACGGCCTGGGCATCCGCGCGGCAGCCGGCCTGCTCGGCGCGGCGATCGAGGTGAACGCCGCCGGCAACGGCTGCGGCGATGCCCGCGACGCCGACCGCGGCCGCGGTGCGGTTGCGCCGGCGCAGCGGATCCCGCCTGAGCTCGGCGACCAGCGCGGACATCGATGGCCATCGCGCGGCGGGCTCGCGCGCGAGGCCCCGCACCACGGCTTGTTTCAGCCTTGCCGGCACACCGCGGCTCTGCGGAGGTTCGGCGCGCGTGCCCTCGATGACCGCCGTGGCCAGGCTGGCGATCGAGTCCCCCACGAATGGTCGAACCCCGTAGAGCGCCTCCCAGAGCGCGATGCAGAAGCTGAACTGGTCCGATGCCGCGTCGAGCGGGTGCCCGAGGTGTTGCTCCGGCGACATGTACGCCGGCGTGCCGATGGCCGCGCCGCCGGTGGTCAAGTCGAGCGCGAGCGCGTCGGTGTTGGGACGTAGGCTCTGCGCGAGCGTGTCCGCCTCGGCGCTGCCGTCGCTGCGCACCAGGCCGAAGTCCATCACCCGCACGCGACCGTCGTCGCCGACCATGACGTTGTCCGGCTTGAAGTCGCGATGGACCAGACCGCACGCGTGCGCCGCGACCAGCCCCGAGCCGGCCTTGCTCATCACGTCGACGACCTCTCGCCAGCTGCGGGTCTGCGCCGCCGCCCATGCGCGCAGCGTGCGGCCTTGGACGAATTCCATCGCGATGAAGATCCGGCCCTCCCACTGGCCCACGTCGTGGACCGTCACGACCGCGGGATCGTTGATGCGCGCCACGGCTTGGGCTTCGCGTAGCAGTCGCTGCTGCGCAGGGCTCAACTCCGGCGCGGCGGGCTCGACCTCGTCCGGCGCATCGCCGAACAGCGCGTTCATCACCTTGCCCAGGGCGCGCGCCATCGGCAGCGTGCTGCGCGAGGGCGCATCGTGGAGCAGCTTGACCGCGACCTTGCGGTCGAGCTCGGGATCGTAGGCGGCGTAGACGACGCCCATGCCGCCCCGCCCGATCTCGTCGATGATGACGTATCGACCGATCCGCGCCCCTGGCTCGACCCTCGGGCTGCCGCGGGGCACACCGGCCCCCGCAGGCGCGCCCGGCAGCGTGGAGTCGCCCGACGTCATCGCTCCAGAGCGTATCTCACGACTTTGGGGCCCACGAGAAACCCGCGAGACGGGGCCACGCGTGGGCGCTCGCTTGCCACGGCTTGCCGCGGGCGGATTTCGCTGGCGCGCCGGCGCCAGGTGGCGTCAAAGTGAACGGTCATGATCGCCGGATACGATGGGGTCGACGACGTCGCCGCGGCGCCGCGGCACGTGGTGCTGCGGCTGCTGCAGGAGGGTGACGCGCCGCAACGGGTGTGGGCGGCGTGGGTGCTGGCGATGCGTGGGGGCGTCGCCGCGATGCCGCGGCTGCGACGGATGTTCGACGAGGACGACGACATCGGCGTGCGCCGGCACCTGCTGGTGGTGCTCGTGGGTCTCGGCGAGCGCGCGCTGCTCGGCACCGTCGCCGGGGGCGATCGGTCGCCGTTGCTGCGGGGCGAGGGCACGCGTTACCTCGCGCGCCTGGCCGAGCCCGACGATCTGGGCACCTACGATCTCGTGCTCTCGCGGGTGCTCGACATCGCGTGGTCGGTGCGCGCGACGGTGGCGGCCGAGCTGCGCTCCGACGCGCCCCCGGACGTCGCGCGCGCGGCGATGGGGCTGCTGTTCGATCCGGACCTCGACGTGCGGCGGGTGTTGGTCGAGCGGATCGAGCGGGGGGATTTTCCGCGGGGGCCGGTGCAGGAGCACCTCGCGGTGTTGGTTCGGGCGGCGCGGCCGTCCGAGCGGCGGGCCGATCCCCGCGTGCGCGCGCTGGTCCGGGTGCTGCGCGATCCGGAGTGACGCCTCACCGTCCGCGCTCGGCGAACACCGCGTCGAGCCACCCCATCACCGCGCGGATCTTCGGCACCCGCTGCTTCGCGCGGTGGACCACCAACCAGATCTCGCGCGGCGGAATCGGCCCGAGGTCGAGGGCGCCCACCTGCGACGGCTGCACCTCGACGACGCCCGCGAGCCGGCCCGCGAAGCGACGCGGCAGCACGGCGACGCCGATGCCGCCCTGGACGACGAGGCCGAGCGACTCGAGGTCCTCGACGAGCAGCCGTGGCGGCCGCGACGCGAAGGCACGATCGGCGTGGAGCTGCTCGGCGAGCTGCGCGATCGATCCGGTGAGCCCGAGCCACGGGACCTCGTCGTGCAGGGGGAGATCGGCGGCCGCGTAGACGCCGAAGTGCTCGGTCGCGAGCTTGCGGCCGACGAGCTCACCCTTGGCGGGCCGGGTCATGCGCAGCGCGACGTCGGCGACGCCCGCCGACAGGCTGTCCTGCCGCGGGTTGGCGAGCACGCGCAGACGCAGCTGCGGGTAGCTGCGGTAGAAGCTCGCGAACCGCCGCGTCAGCACCCAGCGCACCAGCTCGCCGATCGTCGTGATCGTGACCTGGCCGCGGAGCTCCGGCGTGTTCTCGAGCGCAGCGCGGGCGGTCAGCGCGGCGTCGATCATCGGCTCGACCGCGGCGAGCACCGCGGCACCGCGATCGGTCAGGCGCATCGGCGTGCCGCGGAGCAGCAGCGGCGAGCCTGCGTCGTGCTCGAGCCGCGCGAGGTGTCGACTCACCGTCGACTGACTCACGCCGAGGCTCTTCGCGGCGGAGGTCAGGCTACCCTGGCGGACGATCGCCTCGAAGGTGCGGAACAGATCCCACTGGGTCTCGTCGGCCATCCAGAAATGCATGGCTAGCATCCGGGGCCGGCGATTGTCATCCCTCGGGCGCCCACCCACGCTGGCGACATGCAGGGCAAGGCAGTCATCGTCGATGCGGTGCGGACCCCACGGGGCCGCGGCAAAATGGGCAAGGGCGGCGCGAGCGGGCTCCACCCGCAGGAGCTGCTCGCGCAGGCGCTGACGGCCCTCGTCGCGCGCAACGGTGTGGACGCGGCCGACATCGACGACGTGGTCATCGGCTGCGTCTCGCAGGTCGGCGAGCAGGGGGCGAACATCGCCCGCAACGCGGTGCTCGCCGCGGGCTGGCCGCAGGAGATCACCGGCGCCTCGATCAATCGCTTCTGCGCGTCGGGCCTGCAGGCGGTGGCGATGGCGGCGTACGGCGCGGCGTCAGGGTTCCAGCGGCTCATCGTCGCCGGCGGCGTCGAGAGCATGTCGCGGGTGCCGATGGGCTCCGACGGCGCGGGGCAGGACGGCGCGAACCTGCGGCTGCGCGAGCGGGTGATCCAGGTGCCGCAGGGGATCAGCGCCGATCTGATCGCGACGCGCGAGGGCATCGCCCGCGCCGAGCTCGACGCCTTCGCCCGTCGCTCGCACCTCGCGGCGGCCGCCGCGATCGAGTCGGGTCGCTTCGATCGTGCGTTGGTTCCCGTGCGCGACGCCGGCGGCAACGTCGCGCTGTCACGCGACGAGACCGTGCGGCCCGACACCACGCTGGCCGGACTCGCCGAGCTCGCGCCGTCGTTCGTCGAGGTCGGCCGCACGCCGGTGCGCTCCGACGGTCGGACCCTCGACGCGATCGCCATCGCCCAGGTGCCGGGGTCGGCGCGCATCGATCACGTGCACACCGCCGGCAACTCGAGCCCGCTCACCGATGGCGCCGCGGCGATGCTCGTCGCCTCCGAGGCCTACGCGCGTTCGCGGGGCCTGCGGCCGCGCGCGTCGATCCGCGCCGTCGCCACGGTCGGCAGCGATCCGGTGCTCATGCTCACCGGCCCGGCGCCCGCGTCGCGACGTGCCCTGGCGCAGGCCGGCATGACGGTCGGCGACATCGATCTCTGGGAGATCAACGAGGCCTTCGCCGTGGTCCCGATCGAGACGATGCGCGCGCTGGACCTCGACCCCGAGCGCGTCAACGTCAACGGCGGCGCCATCGCCCTCGGCCACCCGCTCGGGGCCACCGGCGCCATCCTCTTGGGCACCGTGATCGACGAGCTCGAGCGCCGCGATCTGGCCACCGGTCTGGTGACGATGTGCATCGGCGGCGGTCAGGGCATGGCGGTGATCGTCGAGCGGATCTGAGTCGCGGATGGACGCGAAGCGCAGAATTCCAACCCGACCACGCATCCTTCTCGGGGGCCCGATCGTGGTGCACCCGAGATGCCCACCGTCAGCACCTACCTCGACTTCGAGGGGCGCACCGAGCGCGCCTTCGCCTTCTACAAGGCCGTCTTCGGCACCGAGTACGCCGGGCCGATCCATCGCATCCGCGATCTGCCGCCCACGCCGGGCAAGGTCCTCACCAAGGAGCAGGGCGATCGGATCGCCCACATGGCGCTGCCGATCCTCGGCGGTCACCTCTTGATGGGCACGGACGTGCCGAAGGTCGCCCAGGGCAACAACGTGAGCGTCCATCTGCGCCCCGACACGCGCGAGGAGGGCGAGCGGTTGTTCGCCGCGCTGTCGAAGGACGGCGAGGTCGTCATGCCCCTGGCCGATCAGTTCTGGGGCGCGTACTTCGGGCAGCTCGTCGATCCGTTCGGTGTGCAGTGGCTGATCGAGCACGTGCCGGCCACGGGGGCCGCATGAGCGCCCTCGCCGAGTCCGAGCGCGCGCTCGCGAGTCAGAGGATCGTCGTCACCGGGGGCAGCCGAGGCCTCGGCCTGGGGATCGTCGAGGCGCTCGTCGCCCGCGGTGCCGACGTCACCGTCGTCGCGCGCACGGCCGGGCCCCTCGCCGAGGTGCAGGCGCGGCTCGGCGTCGCCACGATCGCGGGCGACGTCACCGATCCCGCCGTCGTCGATCGCGTGCTGTCGACGGCGCGCCCCGACGTGCTCGTCCTGAACGCGGGCGCCGGCGTGCCGATGGCCCCGCTGCACGAGCACACCTGGGAGAGCTTCAGCTCGACCTGGGAGCACGATGTGAAGGCCGGGTTCCTGTGGATGCAGGCGGCCCTGCGCACGATGCAGCGCGGCCGCGTGCTGGTCGTGTCCAGCGGCGCCGCCGTCGGCGGCTCGCCGCTGTCGGGCGGCTACGCGGGCGCCAAGCGCATGCTGTGGTGGATGGCCGACTACGCCAACGCGTGCGCGGCGGAGCTCGACCGCGAGCTGCGGTTCCAGACGCTGATCCCCGCGCAGTTGTTCGGCGACACCGCGTTCGGTCATGCGGTCGCGAGCGCGTACGCCCGTCGCAAGGGCGTCCCGGTGGAGGCGTTCCTCGCCGGCTTCGGCGGGCCTTGTTCCGCCCGCGAGTTCGGCGAGCACGTCGCGACCGTGCTCGTCGATTCGCGGCATCGCGCGGCGAAGGCGTTCACGATCAAGGGCGACACCGGACTGCAAGCGGTACCCTGACGTCGATGTTGCCGACCGACACCGCCCTCGACGAGCAGCGCGCGGCCCGGGATCGATTCCTCGCGCTGGTCGCCGAGGTGCGCCCCGATCTGCACCGCTACTGCGCGCGCATGACCGGCTCGGTGAGCGACGGCGAGGACGTCGTGCAGGACACGCTCGCGCGGGCGTACTTCCTGTTGCCCGAGCTGCCGGCGCTGCCCGAGGTCCGGCCGTGGCTGTTCCGCGTCGCCCACCACCGCGCGATCGACTTCCTGCGCCGCTACGATCGGCGGATGGGCGAGCCCCTCGCCGACGATGGGCCGGCGATCGACGGGCCCCAAGCGGCCGACGACGCGATCGCGAGGGCAGACGCGGTCGCGTCGGCGCTGTCGCGCTTCGTCGAGCTGCCGCCGGTCCCACGCAGCTGCGTCATCCTGAAGGACGTGCTCGGGCACTCGCTCGAGGAGATCGCGGGGTTGCTCGAGCTGGGCCTGCCGGCGGTGAAGGCCGCGCTGCACCGCGGGCGCGCGCGCCTGCGGCAGGCGTCGCCCGAGCCCGAGGCGCCGGTGCCCGCCGCCTCGCCGGCGGTCGCGCGCTACATCGCCCTGTTCAACGCGCGAGACTGGGACGGCTTCCGCGCGCTGCTCGCCGACGACGTCCGCCTCGACGTCGTCTCCCGCGCGCAGCGTCGCGGCCGTCGCGAGGTCGGCGAGTACGTCCACAACTACAGCCGGCGGGACGACTGGCACCTGCGCCCCGCGGTACTCGACGGCCGCGAGGTCGTCGCGGTGCTGCGTCACGCCGACGCTGTCGCCCCGGCGTACTTCGTCGAGCTCACCTTCGTGGACGGGCGCGTCGCGTCGATCCGCGACTTCCGCTACGTGCCGTACATCGCGACCGACGCGCGGCTGGTGTTGACGTAGCGTTCACCGCGGCAGATCGCGGCAGTACAGCCCAGCGAGCCGGACCGTGTCCTCGGCAACGACGGCCTGCTGCGATCCGAGGTGCAGGACGATGCGGCCGACGCCCACGTGCGACTCACCGCGGGCGAGCTCGGTCCAGGTCACGCCATCGGCGGAGTAGCGGAACGTCACGATGTCGGTGCGGTGCTCGCGATCCTCGATCTCCAGGCGCAGGAACCGGGCCTGGGCGAGGTCGATGGTTCGCGCATCGCGGCTGGCGTTGGGCAGCTGCCCGAACGCGACGCCGGAGCCGAACACGAGGAGCCCGGCCATGCCTTCGTACTGCTCGTTCTCGACGCCGAGGCTGAACTCGTGGTGCTCGGCAGCCGTAGGGTACGCGGCGACCTCGAGCTCGATCGCGACGTCCTGGAACGACATCAGCGGATCGAAGATCTGCGCGGTGCGGTAGCTCCACGGCGCGACCGGGAGGTCGAGCGAGAGCGTGCCGCCGTCGCGCTCGAACGGCGCGTTGTAGAGCCACGTCCACTGCGGACCCAGGAGGTTCACGTCGCGCGGGCACGGCACGACCGCGAGCGTGTCGCCGTCGACCGTGAGCCGGGGCCTGGCGTCCGACGGGGCCTCGGGCGCACGCGTCGCCCCCCAAGCGATGACGCCGGCCGCCGACGCACCGGCGAGCACGACCGCAGGGACCCACGCGCGACGCCGTCGCACCCCTCGCAGTCGCGTCGCGACCTCCGCGAGCGAGGGCCAGCGCGCGCTGGGATCGGCCGCGAGCCCGCGACGCAGCACCGACCACACGCCACGCGGGATCGCACCGGCCCGCGTGGCCCCGCCGACCGGCCGGCCCGAGAACGGCGGCGCGCCGGCGATCGCCTCGTACAGCGCGACGCACAGCGCGAACTGATCCGACGCCGGCGAGGGCCGGCCGCCCGTCCACAGCTCGGGGGCCATGTAGCGCGGCGTGCCGAGCACCTCGTCGTCGCGCGTGATCGCGTCGTCGTCGCGGACCTCGATGCTGCTCGGCTCGTCGTCGGCGTCCCCCGGAGCGCCGCCCGCGGGCGCGCGCGCGAGGCCGAAGTCGATGAGCCGCGGCTCGCCGCCGGCATCGACCAGGACGTTGTCGGGCTTGACGTCGCGGTGCACGAGCCCGGCGCAGTGCGAGGCGTGCAGGCCGTCGGCGCAGCGGGCGAACACCTCGAGCACGCGATCGAGCGCCGGCCGCTCGCGGGCGATCCACTCGCGCAGCGTGGGCCCGGTGATGCACTCCATCACCACGAACACCTCGCCGACGTCCGTGCGACCGACCTCGAACACGCTGACGACGTTGCGGTGGCGAAGGGCGGCGAGGCTCTCGGCCTCGCGCTGCAGGCGGGCGCGGCCGGCCGGGTCGTCGCTGCGCGCGTGGAGCTTGATCGCGACCTCGCGCTTGAGATCGGGATCGAAGGCGAGGTACACGACGCCCATGCCGCCACGACCGAGCTGGCGCACGATCTCGAAGCGACCGAGGTGCACCGGCGGCGCGTCGTCGAACAGCGCCCGTGCGATCACCCCGAGGGTGCGCGGCACGGTCCCAGGGTCGACGGACGACACCCCACGAGCGTAGCAGCCCGCGGGCGAGTCATCTCCCGGCATCGCGCGGCTACTTCACGCTGTCGCGGAGCATCGCCGCCCAGCGCTCGAGGTCGTCGAAGTCGGACGCCGGTCGCTTGGGGAAGCGCTTGGACAGCGAGGCACGCAGGCGCTCGCGCGCGACCGTCAGCCGCGTTCGCGCCGAGCTCGCGCTGATGCCGAGGACCGCCGCGAGCTCCTCGGAGGTGAAGCCCTCCCAGTAGTGCAGCTCGATCGTCACCTGCAGATCGAACGGCAAGACCTGCAGCGCCGTCAGCAGGCTCCGGCGCGCGCGCAGGTGGGTGCTGGAGGCCGCGTCGACGTCGGCGACCGCGGTGATCGAGTCGTCGAAGTCGGGTCGACGCCGCTTGAACGTCTCGCGCATCACGTTCCGGGCGATGCCGAAGAGGAACGCCCGCGGCGCGGTCTCGATCGCCGCGGCCCGCAGGAACCGCATGAACACCTCCTGCGTGAGGTCCTCGGCGGACTCCGGTACCTTCGCCCGGAAGAAGCGCAGCACGGCGGGGGCGTGGCGCTCGAACAGCGCCTTGCCGGCCCTCTGGTCGCCTGCGCGCCAGCGATCCCACAGCTCCACGTCGGGCATCGCCGCGGTCACCGCGAGGGGCAGGGTAGCACGCGGTCCGCGAACGCGGATTCCGCCGCGAATTCGCGCGGCGAAGAAAACTCCGACAGCTCGCCCGGTCCGCGCCACTTCGGTGGTGCGAGCGCGCTGTGGGCCCAACGCCCGAGCTCCGCGCGCGGGAGCAGCCATGCGAAACCAAGCGAAGTCCGGCCTGTGGTGGTGGTGCTGCTGCGTCGCGGCCTGCACGAACGGTAGCGGCGGCACCACGGGGATCGCCTCGTTCGGAGGCTCGGTGACCGGCGAGGTCGAGGGCTCGGACGTCGGGGACCCCGACGGGAGCAGCGGCCCGGGCTCGGGCGCCACCGCGTCGGGCACCGCCTCGGCGACGACCGCAGCGCCCGGCGAGTCCACGGGCGGTGCCTCGGACACCGCGTCCGGCGAGACCGCGCCCGGGGACACCGACGATCCCCCGCCCGACGGGTGGCTCTACACCGAGGGCAACCACATCTACGCGCCCGACGGGAGCGTGTGGCACGGCCGCGGTGCCAACCTCCACGACACGCGCTCGTGCGACGCGTGCACCTTCTTCGACCCCGACGTCGGTGAGGTGTTGCGCCGCGTCGACGAGCTCGTCGACGTCTGGGGCGCGAACTTCATCCGCCTCGATCTCGAGAGCTACGCCGACGGCGGCGGCCGCCTGCACTGGCGATCGGTCCACGACGATCCGGCGTACCTCGCCGATCTGCACACCATCGTCGATCACATTGCGACCAAGCCCGGCGTGTACGTGCTGATGTCGCTGTGGATCGACCCGGGCCACTCCGAGATGGGCTGGCCGACCGCGGCGACGCAGGATACCTGGCGCCTGCTCGCCTCCGAGTTCGCGGAACAGCCGCGCGCGCTGTTCGGTCTGGTCAACGAGCCCGAGTACAACTTCGACGGCGCGCTCGATCCGGAGGTGTGGCAGGCGATGGACGACACCGTCGCGGCGATCCGCGAGGTCGAGGACCAGCTCGGCACCCCGCACCACGTCGTCACGGTGCAGGGCACCGGTGGTTGGGCGCGTCGGCTCGACTACTACGTGACCCACCCGATCACCGCGGGCGGCGGAGACAACGTCGCGTACGAGGTCCACGTCTACGATCCCGCCTCGACGTTCCAGTCCGGTTGGGTCGAGCCCGCGGCCACCCTGCCGGTGGTGATCGGCGAGTTCGGCGACGCCGAGGGCTACATGACGCTCGACGACGTGGCCGCGCTGTTCGACGAGGCCGAGTCGTTGGAGATCCCCTACCTCGCGTGGACCTTCCACATGCGCTGCTCGCCGAACCTCCTGGTCGATCACTCGGGCGGTGCCTGTGGCGAGGGCATGCCGCTCGAGCCGACCACGTTCGGCACCGTCCTGCAGGACCGGCTCGCGCAGCCGTACTGAACCCCAACACCTCGGATCCCACCACCATGACCCGTCGATCGATCCCCGCTCCCCATCGCTCCCCCGCGCGCGGAGGCGCGTTCGTCTCCGCCGTGCTGACGCTCGCGTGCGCGGCCTGCAGCGGCGACTCCTCCGGGTCCGGATCCGAGGGCGCGGCGTCGTTCGGCCCCGCGAGCGAGGGCGGTGCCACCGAGGGCGCCGCCGATTCCAGCGGCGCGGGCTCCCAGGGCGTCGATGCCTCGAGCGGCACGGGTGGCACCGACGACACGAGCCCCGGGTCCGAGAGCGCCGCCGACACCGGCGTGCCCGGTGACTTCCCGCCCGCCGACGATCTCGGCGAGGTGATGATCGTCCCCAACCGCGACAGCGTCGTGCTGGTGGTCCCCGCGGTCGATGGCGCCGAGGACTACCGCGTGTTCGTGGTCGACGAGGGCGTGGAGGTCACCGCGGCCGACGACGGCACCGAGGTGGTGACCGGCGCGACGATCTTCTGCGCCGGACGCGAGCAACACGCGGTGCCGGCGACGGCGACCAGCAACCCGGTGCTCCGGCGCATCGAGATCACCGGCGTCACCGACACGACCACGTTCGTCGTCGAGGCGCTCGATCGGGCCTGCCCGTTCCCCGGCGTGCTCGGCCGCGCCGACTACGACCTCGACGCCGGCGCCGCGGTCGACCAGGGCTTCGACACGCCGGCCACCTTCCCCGTGCGCAGCGAGGCGAGCCTGCGCGAGGTCTACGGCAACCTGCTCGTCAACGCGCAGGGGCCAGGGCCGCGGATGGCCGAGCCCGCCGCCCCCAACGCGCCGGTGGTGCTCGCCCGCGCCTTCGTCGACGCGACGCCCACCGGCACCGACGAGCAACCGTTGGCGTGGTTCGACGACTTCGACGACGACAGCGATCAGTTCGAGTGGGCCGAGAAGTACAACCCGTCGTGCTACCCCGAGGGCGAGCGGCTCGAGAGCGATCGCTACAACCTCTATGCGTGCGGCACCGACGGGCTCGCTGGATCCGACGGCGCCTCGCAGGCGCTCGTCGACCGCGGCCAGCTCACCACGTTCGTGCCCGATTGGGCCCAGGAGGTGTTCGGCACCAACATGCTCGTGCCCAAGGAGGCGGCGCACGTGTCCGACACCGACTACCTCCACGTGACGTTCGAGGTGAACGCAGGACCGAGCGCGCGACGCTACTGGTGGTTCAGCCTGTGCGGCGCCGAGACGCCGGGGGAGACCTTCGCCGCCGACGGCTCGCTCGCGGCGACCATGCAGCTGACCCCGTTCTTCTACCTCGCCGACGGCCTCAATCCGTACGTCGAAGGGTTGAACTGCCTGCAGATCTTCGAGTTCGTGGGCGGCTACTACGAGCTGCCGGCACCCGGCGCCAGCTCTGCGGTGCCCGAGGCCGCGATCAAGATCCTCGTCAACGCGCCGTATGGTCACGACGCGGCCAACTCGCGGGACAACGTCGTCGACGTCGGCCCCAACCAGTACGGGACCGACGGCGAGAACTGCGACGGCTGCGGGTGGTTCCGCACCCAGGACGCCGACGGCACCCTCACCGGCGAGCTGCTCGACGCGGTGCTCCGGCTGGCGCCGCGCCTCGAGGTCGATCTCTACATCCGCCGCGATCGCGTGGCGGTGTACATCGACGACGAGTTCCGCGTGTGCAGCGACTTCGCCGAGACCCCGCTGACGATGGCCGACGGTGCGCTGGGCTTCGGCCACGTGCTCTACCACTCGACCGCGGAGAAGGGTGACCTCACCCGATCCGACTGGGACCACTCGGGGATGCTCGCGTATCTGTCGATCCTCCCGTGGATCGATCAGCGCAAGTGGGACAACCTCGGCTTCGAAGAGGGCGTCGCGGCCCCGGCGGACCTCGACGAGTCGCGGTGCTGGGACGAGCACCGGCCGTGGTGACCCGCGTCGACACGCTGGTGCTGGGTCTCGCGGTGCTGGCCGCGTGCGGCGGCGCGGCGGCGGACCCGGAGGTCGGCGGTGACACGACGGCGGGGACGACGACGACCGGCGCGGCGTCGCGCGAGACCACCGGCGACGACGATCCCGCGGGCAGCTCGAGCACCGCAGCCGTCGACGCGACCTCGAGCGGCGAGGCGAGCACGGGCGACGTCCCCGATGGGCCGTGCATGGGCATCGAGCTCGAGGACGACGCGTGCGAGATCCTGCGGGCGATGCGGTGGACGCCCGAGCTGCCGCCCGCGCACGGCAACGCGGTGGCGGACGACGAGACCGCGGCCGAGCTCGGCTTCGCGTTGTTCTTCGACGCGCGGCTGTCGAGCAACAACCAGGTGCGCTGCGCGACGTGCCACGAGCCCGACTTCGGCTTCGGCGACGGCAAGCCGGTCTCGATGGGCGTCGGCACGGTGGCCCGCAACGCGCCGAGCGCCCTCGACGTCGCGCACGTGCGCTGGCAGTTCTGGGACGGTCGCGCGGACAGCCTGTGGAGCCAGGCCCTTGCGCCGATCGAGCACCCCGACGAGATGGCCTCCACGCGGTTGGCTGTCGCGCATCGGATCTTCGACGACTACGCCGGACGCTACGAGGCCGTGTTCGGTCCGCTCCCACCGCTCGGGGATCTCGGGCGCTTCCCCGCCACGGGGGCCCCGGGCTGGGTCGCGTACGACGGGATGGATCCTGCGGACCGCCACGCCGTCGACGAAGTGTTCGTGAACGTCGGCAAGTCCCTCGAGGCGTACATGCGCCGCCTCGTCACCGGGCCTGCGCCCTTCGACCGGTTCCTCGACGGTGAACTCGACGCGATCTCGCCCGCGGCGATGCGCGGCGCCGCGGTGTTCTTCGCCGCGGGTTGTCCGAGCTGCCACGCGGGACCGCAGCTCGCCGACGGCGCCTTCCACAACCTCGGGATGCCCGACGACGACGACGCCTCGGCGCAGGGTCGCGCCCTCGGCATCGAGCGCCTGCTCGCCGCGGAGTTCAACGCCGCCAGCGAGTGGTTCGACGGCGAGCCGCCCACCGATTTCCCGCCCACGGTGGGCGCTGCGGATCTCGGGGCGTTCCGCACGCCGACGCTGCGCAACCTCGCGGTCACCGGGCCCTACGGCCACACGGGGGCCTACGCGAACCTGTCGGCGATCGTGCAGTTCCACCTCGACGGCGGCGGCGAGCCGATCGTCGGCGAGCGCGACGCGCTGCTCCAGCCGCACGAGCTCGAGCTCGACGCACAGGACGATCTGCTCGCGTTCCTCGGCAGCCTGCGCGGCGGCGAACCACCGCTGCCGTGGGGCGAGTGGCCGATGTGACTGCGGACGCGTTGTGTGACGACGCGTGACGGAACCGGCGTCGCCGGGGAATCCAGCACCCGAGGAGCGTGACCGACCGCGATGACGAGGCGAACACGGTGGCTGGGGTGGGGTGGCATGGTTGCGGTGGTGATGGCGTGCCCGAGTTGCACAGTGCCGCCGTCGGACGATGGGTCCGACTCCGGGGCGACGGCCGAGACTGGGGGTGGCGATGTGTCGGGCAACTTCACGTCGCATACGGCGACGGACTTCGGCAGTGACGGCGGCGGTCACTCGGGCGACGCGAGCGTGAGCTCGAGCGCGAGCGTGACCGAAACGGTGAGCGCGACGGGCGTCAGCATGGCCGACGGCGCCGATTCGGGCGGGGGTACGGGCGGTGACGATCCCGCGGCGAGCTGCGGCGTCGCGCTCGTGCCCGACCCCGGGGCGGACAACGAGTTCCTGTGCGGCTGCGACGTGTGCACCGTCCAGTTCCACGACGTCACCGCCGCGTCGGGGTGGGCCGCGATCGAGGCATGCGAATGCATCTGCGACGCCGTCGGCTGCGGCGGCAGCGTGTCGGGCGGCGTGACGTCGGGCGCGGGCGGCGATACCGGCGATGGCGACACCGGGGCCACGGACGCGGGCGGGACGACGGATCCGACCGGGTTCACCGACACGGATCCGACCGAGATGGATTCGAGCGACTCGGACGGGAGCGCCTCGGATCCGACCGATACGAGCTTCAGCACGAGCTCGAACTAGTCTGCCAGGGGACTCGCCGCCGACGAACGTCACACGTGGCGCACGGCCGTCAGCGCGCGGCGCAGCTCGGCGCGCATGTCCGGGTGGGCGATCGAGATCAGCGCCTCGCCCCGCTCGCGCAGGCTCTTGCCGAACAGATCGACCGCGCCCCACTCGGTGACCACCCAGTGGACGTGGCCGCGGGTCGTCACGACGCCGGCGCCCTCGCGCAGCGCCGGGACGATCCGCGAGATCTGGCCGTCCTTCGCCGTCGACGGCAGCGCGATGATCGGCACGCCGTCCTCGGCGGACGACGCGGCCTGCATGAAGTCCATCTGCCCGCCGATGCCCGACACGATGCGGTGGCCGATGCTGTCGGCGCAGACCTGGCCGGTCAGATCGATCTCGATCGCAGAGTTGATCGCGACGACCCGCGGGTTCTTGCGGATCAACACCACGTCGTTGGTGCGATCGCAGCCATGGAACTCGACCAGCGGGTTGTCGTCGACCCAGTCGTACAGCGCCTGGGTGCCCGAGACGAAGCTCGTCACCGTCCGGCCGGGGTGCACCGACTTGAAGCGGTTGGTCACCACGCCCTCGGCGAGCAGCGGCAAGAGGCCGTCGGAGAACATCTCGGTGTGGACGCCGAGATCGTGCTTGTCGTGGAGCGTCGCGAGGACGGCGTCGGGGATCGCACCGATCCCGAGCTGCAGCGTCGAGCCGTCGCGGACCAGCGGCGAGATCAGGTCGGCGATGCGCCGCTCGACCTCCCCGGGGGCGTCGGCGGCGTGGGCCGGCATGGGCCGCGACGTGCGCACGAACGCGGTCACCCGCTCGATGGGGACCACCGTGTTGCCGTGGGTGCGGGGCAGGCGATCGTTGATCTCGGCGATCACGATCGTCGCGGCATCGACGGCCGCCCGCGCGGTGTCGACCGAGGGGCCGAGCGTGCACAGCCCGTGGCGATCGGGCGGCGAGAGCTGGACCATGGCGACGTCGAGGGGGATCCGCCGGCTGCGGAACAGTCGCGGGATCTCGGACAGGAACACCGGCACGAAGTCCGCGCGGCCCTCGGCCACCGCGCCGCGCAGCGCCGGCCCGGTGAACAGGGACACCGAGCGCAGTCGACCGGCTTGGCTCGCCTCGGCGAAGCTCGCCGGGCCCTCGGTGTGGAGGTGATACAGCGAGACCCCCTCCAGATCGTTGCGGCGGCACAGCGCCTCGAGCAGCGGCAACGGGGTGGCCGCGGCGCCGTGGACGAAGACCCGCATGCCGCTGCGGATGTGGGCGATCGCGTCGGCGGCGGAGGTGGCTCGGGCCTCGAGCGCGGCGTGCTGCATGGCCCACGATCGCACGACTCGCCCGGCGCCGCACGGAGCAATGGTTGCGCCCGGCGTCCGCGCGCCCGGGGTCCGCGCGCTCGGCACGGTCGCGCGTCAGAACACCGCGACGTCGCCGGCCACGCTGGGGACCTCGTCGTCGCCGATCGAATCGGTGTCGCCGTAGCCGAGCTGGCCGTTGATCCCGAGGCCCCAGCAGCGCACCGCGTGATCGTCGAGCAGGACGCAGGCGTGATCGTTGGCGGCCGCGAGCTGGACGATGGTGCCGCCGATGTCGACGGTCGGCACGCTCGTGGGCAGCTCGTCGTCGCCGACGGACGCGGTGTCCGCGGTGCCGAGCTCGCCGAGCATGCCGAAGCCCCAGCACCGCGCGGTGCCGTCGTCGAGCGTCGCGCAGGTGTGGAAGTAGCCGCCGGCGACCGCGGTCGCCGTGCCGTCGAGGTCGATCGGACCGACGCTCCCCGGTGCCTCGTCGTCGCCGATGGTGAGCACATCGCCGCGGCCGAGCTGGCCCTGCGCGCTCGAGCCCCAGCAGCGCACATCGCCGGCCAGCCGCGCGCAGCTGTGGCGACCGCCGAGGGAGATCTGCGACGCGACGCCGCCGAGTTCGATCGGACCGACGCTGCTCGGGAGCTCGTCGTCGCCGATGGTGAGCAGATCGCCGCGCCCGAGCTGTCCTTCGGTGCCGGCGCCCCAGCAACGGACCTCGCCCGCGGGGCTGCGCGCGCAGGTGTGCAGGAAGCCCGCGGCGATCTCGCTCACCGGCGCGCCGATGCTCACGGGGCCGACGCTGCTCGGCAGCTCGTCGTCACCGATCACGTCGGTGTTGCCGTAGCCGAGCTGCCCATCGCCCGCGCCGCCCCAGCAGCGGACATCGCCGCCCTCGAGCAGCGCGCAGGTGTGGAAGTAGCCCGCGACCAGCGCGAGCGCCGGGCCGCCGAGGGACACCGCGCCGCCGGCACCCGCGGGCTCGTCGTCGCCGATGTCGTCGATGTTGCCGTAGCCGAGCTGCCCGAACTGCGCGTCGCCCCAGCAGCGCACGACGCCGTCGTCGAGGCGCGCGCAGCTGTGGTCGTAGCCGAGCGCGAGCTGCACGGCGGTGCCGCCGAGATCGAGCGGCGGCGCGGCGCTGGGCAGCTCGTCGTCGCCGATCGTCTCGGTCGTGCCGTGGCCGAGCTGTCCGTCGGTGCCGAGGCCCCAGCAACGCACCCGCCCGGTGTCGAGCAGCACGCACGTGTGCTGTCCGCCCGTGGCCACGCCCGTCACCACGCTCGCGCTGCAGTCGGCGTCGCAGCCGTCGCCGTCGATCGCGTCGCCGTCATCGCAGGTCTCGCCGGGCTCGATGGCCCCGTTGCCGCACTCGCTCGGATCTCCGGTCGTGCCGTCGGAGCTGCCCGTGTCGGTGGTCGAGGTCGTGTCGGTGGTCGAGGTCGTGTCGGTGGTCGAGGTCGTGTCGGTGCTCGAGGTCGTGTCGGTGCTCGAGGTCGCTGCGCCCGACGAGGAGCTCGACGCGCTGGCATCGGACGACGTGGGATCGGTGTCCGAGGACGATGAAGCTCCGCCCGACGACGAGTCCGGATCGAGGGACGACGAGCCCTCCGCCGTCATGGCGGCCGTGCTCGACTCGCCCACGCTCGAGGATTCCCCCGTCGCGCTGGCGCCCTCGGTGAGGGACTCGACGACGTCGCCGGGACAGCCGGCCGTCATCGCGAGGATCGCGAGCATCGCCGTCGCGACCCCATGCCCATGCAGCTTCCCGTGCGTCCAGACCATGGTTGCGAGCCTACCAGCGCGGCCGTGCGCGCACCAAGATCGCCGCGGTGTCATCGGGCCCTCGTCCGTCGGTTGCCGCGCATCCCCGGCGAACGATGTTCTTCTGCGGCGCGCCACCGGGCGCTCGGATTGCGTCGCATGCATCCACGCCCGCGCAACCCCGGTGGTCGGCGCCCGTCGCGACATCGATGGCTCTACTTCGCCGCGAGCTCGATCTCGCCGATGTCGACGCTCTCGCCCGGCTTCATCTTCGAGCCCATCGCCGAGCCGAGCGTGACCTGCCACTTCTTGCCGACCTTCACGCCCACGCCATAGGCCCCGAGCGGCACGTCCTGGAACGAGAAGCGACCGTCGGCGTCGGTCGTGCCCTTCAGGTGCGTCGGCGCGCCGGTGCACGGCGTCTTGCTGTAGTACGACGAGGGCGACTCGCACAGCTCGATCGCGAGGCCCGCGGCGCCCTTGTCGCCAGAGACGATGCGACCGGTCAGGCTGCCGCGCTTGACCTCGCCCGCCTCGGGCAGCTTCGGGCCCGCGCCGAGCACCGCGACGAGGCTGATCTGCCCGGCGATCGGCTCCATCGATCCCGAGCGCCACGACACGCGTGCGGCCCCGGGCCCGAGGATCGCGACGCCGCCCTCGCCGACGACCCACACCCGGCGCTGATCGTCCGCCGCGATCGCGGAGAGCATGCCGAGCTTGAAGTCCCCCGGCGACTTGTACTTGTGCGCGGCGTCGGCGGGCAGGAACACCGCGACACCCTCGAGGTCGTTCTGGATCACGCCGAGCGTGGTGTCGGAGAAGCCGAGCTTGCCGAGGGATCCGTAGGCGCTGCGCTGCACCTTGACCTTCTCGACGGTGCCCTTGTCCGTGCTGCGGTACAGCGCGCCCATCTCGCTGGCATAGACCGCGCCGTCGGGGCCGCGCGCGAGCTCAGAGATGAAGCGCTGGCCCTTGGGCAACGCGACCGCCCAGCCCTCGGGCTTGCGCACGTAGATGCTGTCGGCGGTCGCGACCCACGCGGTGTCGGCTTTGTCGACGGCCACGCCCATGAGCAGCACGTCGCCCTTGCCGAAGCCCGCCTTCGAATCGGTGGTCCAGGTCTCGCCGTCGCGGTGCGAGACGCCGGCGGTGCCGAGGATCCACGGGACGCCGTGGCTGTCGACGTCGAACTTCGAGATGCGCTCGGCGTGACTGAAGTCGGGCATCAACTCGAGGGCGTCGCCACGCGCGACGATCTGCGAGACCTCGCCCGAGCTGAGCACGCGGACCTTGCCGTCGCCGCCGCGCGACATGGCCTCGATCCACCGGCCCTCGGTGTCCTTCACCGTCGAGAACCCCGCGTCACCCAGGGCGACCAGGCCCTTGTCGCGCACCGCGAACAGGGCGACGTCGGTCGGCGGCTTGGCCTCCCCCGCGGCGTCGGCGGGCTTGGCCTCCGCGGCCGCGGGGTCCGCCTTCGCGTCGGGTTTCGCGCCGGAGTTCGCGTCGGCCTTCGCGTCGGGCTTCGCGTCGGCCTTCGCGTCGGCCACCGCGGCCTTGCCCTCGGGCGCGGCCTCCGGCTTGGCCGGGGCCGGCGGCGCCGGGGTGGGCGACGGCGCGGGGGCCGGTCGGTCGCACGCGGCTGCGGGGATCGACAGGACAATCGACAGGGCACACAGGGCACGGGGGAGAGTTCGCATCGCGCACCCCGGAGACGCACGCGCAGGACCGAGGTTGCGTGGCCGAGTGTCCGCGACTCAGTTCGTCTGCGCGAACATCACCGTGAGGCGCTGGCGCAGGCCCTCGAGCGCGGCCTCGTCGCCGTGGGCGCGGATCGACACCAGCGTGCCCGCGGCGGTCACCGCGATCGAGTTGCCGACGGCGTCGGGCAGTCCGAAGGCCATCAACATCGACCGCATCGAGCCGACGTCTGCCTCGACGCTGGTGCTGGCCGCGCGGGCGCTGGTCGCGTCGGGGAACGCGAGGGAGGCGTCGACGCGGAAGCCCCGATCGACGTCGAGGCCGATCGCGAGGTCGCGGGCGTTCGCGACGCTCGGGCCGAGCGAGGTCACCGGGGACGCCACGAGCCAGAACGGTCGACGCGTCCCGACGCGCCCGATCGCCTGCATGACCGGACCGCCGAGCGCCGCGGGGGTCTTTCCACCGAGCCGGGCGCGCGTGGCCTCGGCCGCGCTCGCGTCGCTGACGACGAGGGTGCAGGGATCGATCACCCAGGCCGTTGCGCCATCGAAGGTGAGCTCGACGCGGCCGTCGACGTCCGCGATCGTGAACGCCGCGGCCGCGCCGATCTCCGTGGCGGCCCGGTCGCGCACGCACTCGAGGCGGCGTCGATCGCCGAGGCCATCGGCCTGGGCGACGATCGTCGTCGCGTTGCGCACGCTGTCGAACCCGAACGTCACCGCGCGCCAGCCGGAGATCCCGAGATCGCACGCCGCAGCGAGCTCGAGGACGCGCTTGAACCCGCCGACCTCGAGGTCGCGGCGGTGGGCCACGTAGTACGGGGCATGGATGAGGGTGGGCACGTCGACGCCCATCACCAACGTCGCGTTCGCGGGCACCATCGCGAGCGCGTCGACGCTCCCGGCGCTGCACGTGCCTGCGGCCGCGACGTGGCGCGCGGGCGAGGGGGAGATCGTCGGGCCGTCCGGTGCGGCCGGGCTCACCGCGCGCGTCGGCGCGACCGGCCCGACCGGCGCGGTGGGCTTCGCCGCGCACGCGGCTGCGGCCACGGCGAGCGAGGCGACGGCGAGCGAGGCGAGGGGAACGAAGCGCCGCGGCGTCACGTCATCGACGGTAGCATGACCGCGCGTACGCTTTGGTCGCGTCGCATGGTCCCGCGCCGCGTCGATGGAGCCGCCGGCCGATCGCGGCTATGCTGCGGGCCGCTGCTCGTCCATCGCTGCTGCCCGTCCGGAGACCACACCATGCGCCTGACCCCGTCGATCCTGCTCGCCTCTGCCGTCGGCCTCGCCCTCGCGACCCCGGCCGCCGCCCACGTGGCGCTCACCGATCCGCCCGCGCGCTACGACTCGCAGATGTACATCAAGGACTACCCGTGTGGTCACCCGGACAACCCCGACGGCGAGTCGACGCGGAGCTACGAAGAGGGCGCGACGATCACGGTGCAGTGGAACGAGTACATCGGTCACCCCGGGCACTTCCGGATCGCGCTGTCGACCGAGGGCGACCAGGCCCTCATCGATCCCACCGACTACGACGACTTCTATCCCGCGCCCAACGTGATCCTCGACAACATCGAGGATCCGGACGGCGTCGCGGATCACAGCGTCGAGATCACGCTGCCGGCGGGCGTGACCTGCGAGAAGTGCACGCTGCAGCTGCTGCAGATCATGACCGACAAGATGCCGTGGGGTCCGGCGGGCGGCAACGAGCTCTACTATCAATGCGCCGACATCACGATCACGCCGGTCGGCGCGGGCACCGAGGGTGGCAACGACACCACGGGCGGCGCCGAGACGGGCGGTTCGGGCAGCAGCGACGGCGGCGGTGAGACCACCGACGACGGTGCCGAGACCAGCGCGACCGCGTCGGCGACCGCGGGCAACACCACCGCGGATCCGGGCACCGACACCACCGACACCCTCGGTGGTGGGACGTCCAGCGCGACCGACGGCGACGCGGACGACGATGGCGACAGCGGCTGCGGCTGCACGAGCGCGGAGGATCCCGACTTCGGCGCCCTCGCGCTCGGCGTGCTCGTGCTCGGCGCGATCCGTCGCCGTCGCGCGGCGTGATCGTCGAACTGCTACGCTCCCGCGACGAGGCCGAGTGTCGCGGGGAGTGCAGGGCATCGTCGGTGTGTGGCTGTTGGCGCCGGCGCTCGCGTGGGCCGAGCCCGCCGCGCCGACGATCCCGCCGGCGCCGTTCGAGCTCGTGTGGTCGGCGCCCGAGGGATGTCCCGACCAGGCGGCGGTGCGCTCGACGATCGCGCGGCACCTCGGTCGTGCGGTCGATCGGGAGCTCGGCGCGGGCTTGCGCGTCGCGCTGACGGCCGCGCAGCAGCCCGACGGGCTGTGGCGCACGACGATCGCGTTCGAGCGGGCGGGCGACACGACGGTGCGCGAGCTCGGGGACGCGACGGATTGCGCGCGCGCCGTGGATGCGGCGGGCCTCGTGATCGCGATCGCGATCGATCCCGCGGTGATGTTCGAGCCGCCGGTCGAGCCGGTCCCGGAACCGGAGCCGATGCCGGAACCGGAGCCCGAGCCCGCGCCCGCGCCGGAGCCGAGCCCCGAGGTTCGCCGCGGCGTCGCGGCGCCGCCTCCGGTCGCCGAGCCGCCGCCGCGACCGAACCTCCGCGGCGCGATCGGGCTCGCGGCGGGCCCGAGCTTCGGCGAGCTGCCGCGTCCGGGCGGCCTCGGGCGCCTGCACGGCGCGCTGATGGGGCGATCCTGGCGGGTCGAGCTCGGCGGCGTGCTCACCGGGGCGCCCGCGCAGGCGCTCGATCCCGGGCGGATCACGGTGGTGCGCTGGAGCGTCGATGCCCGCGGCTGCGGCATCCTCCGCGCCGGCCGCCGCTTCGAGTTCGTGCCCTGCGGTGGCTTCGAGATCGGGCAGAGCCTGGCGCGCTCGGAGGGCCTCGTCCAGGACGCGCGGCGCACCGACGCATGGCTGGGTCTGCTCGCCGCCGCCCGGGCGATGATCGTGCTCGGGCCGCGCTTCGCCCTCTTCGCCGAGGGCGACCTCGTGGTCCCGCTGCAGCGCCGCGAGTACCGCGTCGCGGGCCAGGGCGTGGTCCACCAGGTGAGCCTCGTGACCGGCGCCGTGGTCGCGGGTGTCGAGGTGCGATTTCCGTGATGGAATCGAGGCCGTCGCGGAACCCATGCCCGTGCGTCCCGATGGCCTCGCCATGCCGCCCCCGGTCGGGGTGACCCCGCGCCCCGCGGCGTCGCGGCCCGCGGACGTCGCGGGCGCGAGGAGCGACGTGGACGAGCGGCGCCTCGGACAGATCTACGCCGAGCACCACCCCTTCGTGTGGCGATCGCTGGCGCGGCTCGGGGTGCACGACGCGCGCCTGCCCGATGCGGTGCACGACGTGTTCATGGTCGTGGCGCGACGCCTCGCCGAGTACGAGGGGCGCGCGAGCATGCGGACGTGGCTGTTCGCGATCGCGATGCGCGTGGCCCAGGGCGTGCGCCGCGACTTCGCCCGCGAGCAGCGCGGCCGCGAGCGCCTGCGCGACGTCAGCCACGGATCGCACGCGCCCCACGACGGCGCCGATGCGGCGCGGATCCTCCACGACCTGCTCGAGCACCTCGACGACGACAGGCGCGCGGTGTTCATCATGGCCGAGCTCGAGGGCATGACCGCGCCCGAGATCGCGATGGCGACGGGCACGAAGCTGCCCACGGTGTACTCGCGCCTGAGGTTGGCGCGGGAGGAGCTCGCGCGGCACGTCGCGCGGCTCGGCGAGGGTCGAGCGAAGGGGGCAGGGCGATGACGCAGGCACCACACGATCTCGATGCGTTGATCGCGAGCGCACGGCAGTCCCCGCCGACGCCGTCGGTCGAGGTCGCGGCGCAGGGCTGGTCGCGGCTGCGTGGGCAGCTCGGCGCGGTCGTCGTCGCGCCGCAGATCGACGTGCCGCCGGGGCTCGTCGAGTCGGCCGCCGTCGGCAAGTCGGTGGCGACCGCCGCGGGCTGGGGCTGGCTCGGCAAGGCGATCGCCTCCGCGGCGGTGACCGTGACCGTGGGCGGTGTTGGCATCGCGGCGGTGGAGCCGTGGCGCGGCGAGGCCCCGGCCGTCGCTGTCGCCGCCCCGTCGTCGGCAACGCCGAGCGCCGCGAGCCCGAGCGCCGCAACGCCGATCGTCGCGAGCCGAGCTCCCCGCGACGGCTCCGGCGACCATCTGGCCGGGCGCGAGCCCCGACCCCGCGCCCGTAGCCGTCGCGCCCGCGCGCGTCGTCGAGCCCCCGAAGGCCGCATCGATGCGCCGCAGCGCGCCGGTCGGTGGTGTCGACGTCGAGGCGCCGCTCATCTCCGCCGCGGTCAAGGCGCTGTCGAACGGCGACGCCGATCGTGCGCTCGAGATCCTCGCGACCCACCGCCGTCGCTTCCCCGACGGCGTCATGGGCGAGGATCGCGAGGCCGTGCGGATCTTCGCGATGTGCCGCGCCGGTCGCGACGCATCGAGCTCGCGCGCCGAATTCCTCCGCCGTTGGCCGAGCTCACCCCACGCACCCAAGGTGCGCGAGGCGTGCTCGCCCGACGGCCGCTGACTACCGTTGGTTCGACAACCCACGGGCTCGACAACCCGTCGCGTACGCGCGACCGACCCGCCGCCGATCCGGCGGATCCCAAGGAGCACGTCCATGCATCGTCACGTCGTCGCGCGTTCGCACGCGCTCGTTTCCCTCCTCGCGACCTCCGCCTGCGTGCTGCCAGCGCCCCTGGGCGGCGACGACACGGGCACCGGCACCGGCACCGACGGCGGCACCACGGACGGACCCGGAGCGACCTCCGATCCGACCGCCGGCGACGAGACCGGCATCGACACCGGCCCGGCGCCCGCGGGTCCGGCGGCCATCGACATTCTGTTCGTGATGGACAACTCGGGCTCGATGGGCGAGGAGCAGGCCGCGCTCGCGGCGAGCATCGACGGGCTGGTCGGGGCGCTCGAGGCGGTGGAGGGGATCAGCTATCGCATCGCCGTCACGACGACCGACGCGGGGAACCCGTGGTGCGGTTCGACGAGCCCGGAGGTGGGGGAACTGGTGGCGAGCAGCTGCCGCAGTCGCACCGGACAGTTCGTGTTCAACGGCAACCCGCCGGCGGACGTCACCGACGTCGCCTGCACGGACATCTGCACCCTGTACAGCCTGCCGATCGCGCCCACGCCGGTGGCCGGGGATCCCGAGCCGCGCGCACGGCCCTGGATCGAGGGCGGCAACGGGGTCACCAACCTCGAGGGGGTCGGGGTCGGTGACGCGCTGCGCTGCATGCTTCCCCAGGGCGTCGCGGGTTGCGGCTTCGAGCAGCCGCTCGCGGCCGTGTCCCGCGCGATCGAGCGGAGCCAGACGCCGGGCGATGCGAACTTCGGCTTCCTCCGCGACGACGCCCACCTCGCGATCATCCTGGTCAGCGACGAGACCGATTGCTCATACAGCCTCGGGGACGACTCGATCTTCCTCTCGCCCGATGAGGGCGGGAACCAGGTGTTCTGGACCGACCTCGACGCGAGCGCGCCCACGAGCGGGGTGTGCTGGAACGCGGGGGTCGTCTGCGAGGGCGAGGGTTCGCCCTACGAGAGCTGCCGCGCGGCCAACTACTCGTTGCAGGGCGACGTCGACGTGTCCGATGACGCGGCGGTGCTCGTCCCGCCGCAGGTCTACGTCGATCAGCTCACCGCGCTGCTCGCCCAGAAGCGCGCCGTCTCCGACGCCTCGGTGTTCTTCTACGGCGTGATGGGCGTGCCCATCGGCTACCCGGCCAACCCGATCGTGTTCGCCGACGCCGTCGATCCCGTCGCGCAGGTCGACTTCGGCATCGGCCCCGGCTGCGAAGGCGAAGCCGGCAGCGCCATCCCACCCGTCCGCCAGCTCGCCGTCATCGAGTCCTTCGCCTACGACAACCTCGTCGGTCCGCAGGTGTTCTCGATCTGCGATCCCGATCTCGGCGGCGTCTACGGCCAGCTCGTCGCCCAGCTCGCGCCCTACCTCGGCGGCTGAGCGGCGCGCATCGCCAGGCCCGAGGCGATCGACATCAGCTCGTCGCCGCTGCGGAGCTTGGCGGCGCCGAAGCGCTGCTCGAACATCCGGCGGACCACCGGCACGAACGCGGTGCCGCCGGTCATGAACACGCAGTCGACCTTGCTCGGCGACACGCCGGCCCGCGCCAGCGTGTCGTCGAGGCAGGCGCCGATCGCCTCGGTCACCGGGGCGATCCAGCCCTCGAAGTCGGCGCGGCGGACATCCGCGCGGATGTCGACCGGGCCGTCGGCGTAGTGGAAGGTCGCCGCGTCGGCGCGCGACAGATCGATCTTCGCGCGCTCGACCGACTTGTGCAGGTGGAAGGCCTGGTTGGCGGCGATGATGTGCATGAGCGCCGCGATGCGCTCGGGGTGCCGCGCGAAGCGATGCAGCCGCTCGAGCTCGGTGCGCACGCGGCTGCCCGACAGGAACGACAGGTGGTGCCAGCGCGCCAGCTTGTAGAAGTACGAGCCCGGGATCGGGTGCTCGTGGCCCATCTCGACGTAGGTGTCGCCCTTGCCCAGCGCCGGGCACACGAGGTGCTCGATCAGCGCGGCGTCGAGATCGTCGCCCGCCGCCCCGACGCCGCCGGTGCCGACGATCTCGTGGCGCCGCGCGCCGCCCGATCCGGGGCCCACGCGCATCAGGCAGAAGTCGGTCGTGCCCGCGCCGAAGTCGGCGACCAGCGCGAGCTCGGGCTTGGTCAGCGTGCGCTCGTAGTGGTGCGCGGCGGCGACCGGCTCGAGCTCGAGCGCCGCGTCGGTGAAGCCCGCCAGCTTCGCGGCCGCGAGCAGTCGCGTCGCGGCGGCCTCGTCGTCCTCGGGCCCGCGGCTGCCGGCGAAGCGCACCGGTCGGCCGATCGTCGCCGCCTCGATCGGGTGGCCGAAGAACGCCTCGGCCCGCTTGCGCAGCCGCAGCAGGAACAGCGCGATCATGTCGTCGAGCCCGATCGCGTGGTGGGCGATCTGCGTGCGACCCAGCGACTCGGTCGTCAGGTGGGTCTTGAACGATTGCACGAGCCGCCCCTCGCCCATCGTCTCGAGGTACGCCGCGATCGCCTCGCCGCCGGCGCTGTACTGGATCGGCAGCGTGACCTGCTGCTCGTCGGGATCGAAGAACAGCAGCGTGCGCCAACTCGGACCGGACACGCCGAGCGTCGGGAGCTGCGCGAAGGCGACACCACCCTGGGGATCCTGTCGCGCGATCGCGGAACTCGAGGTGCCGAAGTCGATGCCGACCCTGGGGACGTGATTTGGCATGCGAGTCCGGTGTCGGCGGCGGGTGGGCCGCGAGCGCGGAGGGTGCCGTGGGCCGGCTTTCCCCGTCAAACCCCGGAGGCGGCCCGACGTGGCCCACCGACGCCGGGTCGTGGTCCCCACGCGCGCGCCCGATCCCGGCGCGAGCGCCGGCAGTGGACGACACCCGGGGTTTGGCCCACTCTTGGCACCCCTGATGTCCGGCCTCGGCCCTACGACGCCCCCCGTTGCGCGCGGCGTCGCGATCGTCGGTGCCGGGCAGCTCGCGCGCATGCTCGCGAGCAGCGCGGTGCAGATGGGCGTGCCCGTGCGCTGCCTCGCCGGTCGCGCCGACGATCCCGCCGCGTCGATCGGCGAGGTCGTCGTCGGCCCCGAGGACGCGGCCGCGAGCCTGCAGAGCCTCGTGCGCGGCGCCGAGGTCCTGACCTTCGAGCACGAGTGGGCCCCGCTCGACGCGCTCGAGCAGCACATCGGCGACGCGATCGAGATCCGCCCGTCGATCGCGTGCATGCGCAGCATCGCCGACAAGGCCGTGCAGCGCGGCCGGCTCGCGGCGCTGGGCCTACCGCAGCCGATCCACGGCGTGTGCGAGGACGAGGCCGAGCTCCGGGCGCTGCTGCGCGACGCGAACGATCGCGTGGTGATCAAGCGCCGCCGCGGCGGCTACGACGGCTACGGCGTCGCGCTGCCGGGCACCGTCGACGAGGCGATCGCGGCGTGGGAGCGCTTCGGTCGCGGCGCGGCGCTGGTCGAGGCGTGGGTGCCGTTCGTGCGCGAGCTGTCGGTGCTGGTCGTGCGCGCGCCCGACGGGCACATGCGCTGCTACGACGTGTGCGAGTCGATCAACGCCAACGGCCGCTGCGAGTTCGTGGTCGCGCCGGCGCGCGTCGATCCCGGCGTCGCCGCGCACGCCCGCGAGATCGCCTGCGCGGCGGTCGAGGCCTTCGGTGGCATCGGCGTGTTCGCGGTCGAGATGTTCGAGACGGCCGACGGCGCCCTGCTCGTCAACGAGCTCGCGCCGCGGGTGCACAACACCGGGCACTGGACGATCGAGGGCGCGCACACCAGCCAGTTCGAGAACCACATCCGCGCGGTGCTCGGCTGGCCGCTCGGCGACACGGACATGTGCAGCCCCGCGGTCGCGATGGCCAACGTCCTCGGCTCCCGCTCGGGCGACGCGTCCGGGCTCGACCTCGCCGCGGCGCTGCACGAGCCGCGCGTCGCGGTGCACCTGTACGGCAAGCGCGAGCTCCGACCTGGCCGCAAGCTCGGCCACGTGACCGCGTGGGGCCGCGATTTCGACGACGTCTTGGCGCGGAGCCGCCGCGCGATGGAGAACCTGCGCGCATGAGCGAGACGACGACCAGCTCCGTGACCAGCTCCGTGGTGATCTGCGTGGGCAGCGACAGCGACATGACGGTGATGGACGCGTGCGCGGCGACGCTGCTCGAGCTGCAGATCCCGTACGAGGTGCACGTGCTGTCGGCCCACCGCACGCCGCACCGCATGATCGAGTTCGGCACCCAGGCCCAGGCCCGTGGGCACAAGGTGCTCATCGCCGCGGCGGGCGGCGCCGCACACCTGCCCGGTATGCTCGCCGCGACGACCCACCTGCCGGTGATCGGCGTGCCGATCGCGAACACGGCGATGAGCGGCCTCGATGCGCTGCTGTCGATCGTGCAGATGCCCAAGGGCGTGCCGGTGGCGACGGTCGCGATCGGCCAGGCGGTGAACGCTGCGCTGCTGGCCGCGCAGATCCTCGCGCTGTCCGACGCGGCGCTGGCGACGAGACTCCACGCACGTCGCGAATCCACGCGCGGCGACGTCGAGGCGGCCTCGGCCCGCGTGCACGACGAACATGCGGCCCGCCTGGCCGCGGCGCGAGGTTGATCGGGGGTGGCGGCCGCCGTACGCTCGGCCGGTCGCCATGAACAAGCAACTCGTCGATCTCCTCGGTGCGGACGCCGGAACCCTGCTCGAGCACACGTGCAAGACCATCGCGAAGGAGCAGCTGCACCTCCCGGGTCCTGACTTCGTGGATCGGATCTTCGCCGCGTCGGATCGCAACAACCGCACGATCTCGAGCCTCCAGCGCCTGTACGGCACCGGGCGCCTGGCCAACACCGGCTACATGTCGATCCTGCCCGTGGACCAGGGCATCGAGCACTCGGCGGGCGCGTCGTTCGCCAAGAACCCGGCGTACTTCGACCCCGAGAACATCGTGAAGCTCGCGATCGAGGGCGGCTGCAACGCCGTCGCGTCGACCTTCGGCGTGCTCGGCATCGTGGCCCGGAAGTACGCGCACAAGATCCCGTTCCTGGTGAAGATCAACCACAACGAGTTGATGACGTACCCGAACAAGTTCGATCAGATCATGTTCGGCACGATCGAGCAGGCCCACGACATGGGCGCGGCGGCGGTCGGCGCGACGATCTACTTCGGCTCGAACGAGAGCGGCCGGCAGATCGTCGAGGTCGCGCAGGCGTTCCAGCGCGCCCACGAGCTCGGCATGGCCACCGTGCTCTGGTGCTACCTCCGCAACAACGCGTTCAAGAAGGACAAGGACTTCCACGTCAGCGCCGACCTCACCGGTCAGGCCAACCACCTCGGCGTCACGCTCGGGGCCGACATCGTCAAGCAGAAGCTGCCGGAAAACAACGGCGGCTTCACGGCGCTCAACTCGGGCGAGTCGTCGTACGGCAAGCTCGACAAGCGCATCTACAGCGAGCTCACCTCCGATCATCCGATCGACCTCACCCGCTACCAGGTCGCCAACGGCTACATGGGCCGCATCGGCCTCATCAACTCGGGCGGCGCGTCCGGCAGCAACGACCGCGCCGAGGCCGTGCGCACGGCGGTGATCAACAAGCGCGCCGGCGGCACGGGCCTCATCTCGGGTCGCAAGGCGTTCCAGCGGCCGATGGCCGAGGGCATCGAGCTGCTGAACCTGATCCAGGACGTGTACCTCGATCAGGGCATCACGGTCGCCTGACGGGCGGTGTTCGAGCGCGCGGGGGAATCGGACGTTCCCCCGCTAACGCGCCGGTCGCCCGCGCGTCTTGGAACCCCGAGGTGACGGTGACCGTGACAGCCGGGACGATGGACATCGGCGACGACCCAGAGCTCGAGGGGCTCGTCGCCGAGGCTGCGGCCATCCGCGCCGCGATGGAGGGCGATCGCTCGGCGTTCGGCCAGCTCTACGCCCGCTTCTCGCCGATGGTCCGGGGATCGCGCTGGCGTCGATCGGCGTGGTCGAGGTCGCCGACGTGGTCCAGGACGTGTTCCTGGTCGCGCTGCGGCAGATCCACGAGCTGCGCGATCCCGTGCGCTTCGGCGGATGGCTGGCGAGCATCGCCCGCACGCGCTGCATCGACGTGTTGCGGCGGCAGCGGGTGGTCGAGCCCGTCGACGAGGATGCCTGGGCCAGCGGCGATCCTCCGCGCGCCGACGCGCTGGTGGTGTTGCGGGCGATCCGGGCGCTGCCGCCGAGCTACCACGAGACGCTGGTGATGCGCCTGGTCGAGGGCATGTCGCCGGTCGAGATCGCGACCTGCACCGGCATGACCAGCGGCTCGGTGCGCGTGAACCTCCACCGCGGGCTCACGATGTTGCGCGCGCGCTTGAAGATCTCCGGAGGCGACGATGAGTGACGAATTCCACGATGGGGCCCGCGACGAGGTGTGGTTGCACGATCTGCAGCGCCGCGCGGCGCCGCTGCGCGTCGAGCTCCCGCCGTGGGGCGAGGTGCTCGCCCGCGACGCGTGGCGCGAGCCGAGCACGACGCCCGCGCAGCCGCGACGGTGGCGGCTGCCGGTCGCCGTGGCGGTCGCGTTCGCGGCGGGGGCCCTGCTCACGCTGGCCTGGCGCTCGCCAGAGGCTCCGACCGTCACCGCACCAGAGGCGCCGCTCCCGGTGGCCGCCCCCAGCGTCCCCGCGACGCCGAAAGTGCCCGGTCCGGCGCCGAGCGTCGTGCCGATGCCCGCGGTCGCCCCGATCGTGCCGCCGCCCGAGACCGCCGCGAGCGCGGTCGTGCCCGCCGTCGCACCGAGTGTGAAGCCCGTGCCGCGTGTCCGACCGCGTCCGCGCGCCAAGCCCCCATCGACGCCCGCGATCGAACTGCCGGAGCGGCTGAGCGCCGGGCAGATCAAGCTCTCGCTCGTCCCGATCCTGCCCCGGGTCCGCGCGTGCGCGGCCGAGTCCGGTGTCGAGGGCGTCCGCGTGCAGGTGAAGCTCACCACCTCCGGCGAGCTCGGCCGGGTGACGAGCGCGTTGGTGATGTCGCAGCAGGAACTCCCTGATGGGTTCGGCAGCTGTGTCGAGCAGGCGGTGAAGCGGGCCGAGTTCCCGCGCTTCCGCAAGTCGCCGCTGGGCGTGGTCTACCCGTTCGAGCTGTGATTCCGGCCGGGGCCCCTTCGGGCCCGGGCGGTGATACGCTGGCCACGATGGGCCCGCGCGCGCTGCTGTTGTTCCCGTTGCTCGTGCTCGGCTGCGCCAAGGGTGGTCTGCCCGAGAGCACGGCCGGCACGTTCGGGGTCAGCAGCGCGGCGTCGACCAACGCGATGACGACCGCCGATCCGACCGACGGCGACACCGGGTCGACCGGCTCGGACACCGGGGGCACCGGCCCGTCGAGCGCGACGATGACGACCAACGCGACCGCCGAGGGCGACTCGTCGGCGAGCGCCGAGGTCGGTGGCGAGGACTGCGGCAACGGGGCCATCGACGGCGCCGAGCAGTGCGACGGCGCGGAGCTCGGGGACAATGATTGCGTGACCGCTGGCTTCGTCGGCGGAACGATCGGGTGCACGGCCGCGTGCACGCTCGACACCTCGGCCTGCGTCGACGCGGCGTGCGGCGACGCGGTGCTGCAGGACGGCGAGACCTGCGACTGCGGCATGGGCGGTGCGCCGTGCACCCCAGGACAGCTCGGCGACCAGACCTGCGCCGGGCTCGGCTACGGTGGCGGCGATCTGCTGTGCACCGCGGCGTGCGCCTTCGACGAGGCCGGGTGCTACGCGTGCGGCGACGGGGTGATCGATCCGGGCGAGTCCTGCGACGGCGCCGATCTGGCCGGGCAGAGCTGCGCGACCCAGGGCTTCGACGCTGGCGCGCTGTCGTGCTCGGCGATGTGCACGTTCAACACCGGCGCGTGCGTCGACTACTTCTGCGGCAACGGGTCGTGCGATCCGGGCGAGGACTCGTGCTCGTGCCCGGGTGATTGCCCCGACGATCCGAACAGCTGCGCCACGTGCGAGTGCGGCGGCTCCGGCGGCAACTGCTACTGCGATCAGGCCTGCCTCGACTTCGGCGACTGCTGCGCGAACGGGCCCTGTTAGGCGCGGACGCTACTGCGCCGCGCCGGTCACGGCCCGCACGAACGCCTCTTGGTACGCGGGGAACTCGTGGATGTCGTCGTGTCCGGCCTCGCTCACGCGCACCAGCTCGGTCCCCGGGCGTCCCGCGGCGATCGCCTCGGCCTGGGCGATCGGGATCAACCCGTCGCGCTCGCCGTGCAGGATCATCAGCGGGCCGTGGACGCGGGCCGCGTCGTCTTGCGTGCGCAGCGGGTAGCGCAGCAGCAGGTGCGGCACCCACGGGAACTGCAGGTCGGCCATCTCGAGCATGCTCTGATACGGCGAGACGAGGATCGTCTGCTCCGGCGCCGCCTCGGCGGCGAGGCCCGCGGCCAGCGCGGTGCCGAGTGATCGACCGACGATGACGCGGCGACGCCCGGCGTACTGCGCTGCGATCGTGTCCCACGCCGCGCGCACGTCTCCGCGGAGCTGGGCCTCGTCCTCGATCGCGCCGGTGCTCTTGCCGTACCCGCGGTAGTCGACCATGAACAGATCGAAGTTGATCCGCCGGTAGACCTCGGCGTTGGCGAACCAACCCTCGAGGCTGCCGCCGTTGCCGTGGAGGTAGAACACGACGCCGGCGGGATCGGGGTTGCGCAGGTGCAGGGCGACCAGCCGCGCCCCGGGCACGTCGATCGCGACCTCGTGCACGTCGGCCCCGAAGGCGAAGTCGTGATCGGCCGGCAGCACCTCGGGGTGGAAGAGCAGCCGCTCCTGGAGGGCCCAGATCGCGGTCAGGGCCAGCGTGTAGAGGCCCAGGAGCATCGCCGCGCTGCGGATCGCGACGCCCTTGGCCCGGCTCGGATCCCACGGCACGGGCGGATGATAGTCCGGCGTGGGTGTTGTACAAGGGCAAGCCGTGCCCAGCCCGCATCGCACGCTCCGCGGCCCCGCGCTGTCGCCCGGCGCCGCCGCACCGACCCCGGGCGCGGCGGCGCTCCTGCGCTGGGACGACGCGCTCATCGAGATCGACGCCCAGGGCGCGATCACGGCGATCGGACCGGCGCCCGCGGACTGCCCGGTCCCGACGACTCACCCCGACTGCGTGCTGTTGCCCGGCCTGGTCGACACACACCTGCACTTCCCGCAGACCCGCGTCATCGGCAGCGCGTCGGGCCCGCTGCTCGAGTGGCTCGAGCGCTCTGTGTTCCCCGAGGAGGCGCGCTTCGCCGAGGTCGCGTACGCGGCCGAGGTCGCCCGCGAGTTCTGCGACGCGCTCATCGCCCAGGGCACCACGTGCGCGGCGATCTACGGCTCGAGCCACCCGGTGGCCAGCGCGGTGCTCTTCGCCGAGCTCGAGCGCCGCGGCCTGCGGGCGACGCTCGGGCCCGCGCTCATGGACCGCAACGCGCCCAACGAGGTGCTGCTCGAGGCGAGCGCGGCGCTCGACGCCTGTGCGGCGCTGGTCGAGCGCTGGCACGGCTGCGATCGCGGGCGCCTGCGCGTGTCGATCGTGCCGCGGTTCGCCCTCAGCTGCACGACGCCGCTGATGCGCGGCGCGGCCGACCTCGCGGCGCAACACGGGCTGTGGATCCAGACCCACATCGCCGAGAACCACGGCGAGATCGCGGCCACCGCGGCGGCGTTCCCCGACGCGCGCGACTACCTCGCGGTGTACGAGGAGCACGGGCTGGTCGGCGCGCGCACGATCCTCGCCCACTGCATCTGGTTGTCGGACTCCGAGTGGGATCGCGTCGCGTCGGCGGATGCCACGGTCGCGCACTGCCCCGACAGCAACTTCTTCCTCGGCAGCGGACGCATGACGCTCGGCCGCGCGACGACGCGGGGGATCCGCGTCGGTCTCGGCACGGACATCGGCGCCGGTCGGAGCTTCTCGGTGCGCCGCATCGCCGCGAGCGCCTACGACAACGCGCTGGTCGTCGGCGATCCCGTCGACGCCGAGCGGCTGCTCTGGCTCGCGACGACCGGCGGCGCCCGGGCCCTCGGGCTCGGCGACGTCGTGGGTCGGCTCGCGCCCGGCTTCGACGCCGACATCATCGCGGTGCCTCGACCGCGCGTCGACGATGCTGGGCTCGTCGACGCCCTGTTGTTCCGCCACGACGCACCGCCGGTGGCGGCGACCTACGTCCGCGGCACGCGACTGGCGTGAGGGGCGGGCCTCAGCCCGCGCGCGCCGTCTCGTTGACCTTGAGCCAGTAGCTCCCGACCTCGCGCACGGTCTGTGCGTAGGTCAGCAGGTCGACGGGCTTGACGACGTAGCCGTTCGCGCCGGCGCCGTAGCTCTCGAGCAGCGCGCTCTGCTCGGCGTTCGCGGTGAGCATCACCACCGGCACGGTGCGCGTCACGGGCTCGGCCCGGATCTGCCGCATGACCTCGAAGCCGTGCACGGTCGGCAACGCGAGGTCGAGCAGCACGAGCACCGGCTGTTGCCGGACGTCGCGTCCCTTCCATCGGCCGAGGCCGAACAGGTAGTCGAGTGCCTCGCCGCCATCGCGGACGACCATGACCTCGTGGTTGAGCCCGCAACTCGACAGCGCCCGCAGCGTCAGTCGTTCGTCGTCGGCGTCGTCTTCGACGAGCAGGATCGGACCAGTCATGGACTCCACCTTCCGACAGTGATGGTAGACGGCCGAGGCTCATCGCGAAAGCGGCAAGGTCGCGCGCGGGCCGCGAAGGTCGATCGCGGGCCCTGCCAAGGCAGAACGGGGACGCGCGGGCCGCAGTGAACGTTACCTCGGGACCGCATCGGGCCGCGATCGCGGCCGCAGCGTCCGTTGGGCCAGTCTCGCCGAGGGCCGCGCTCGTTCTCGGCGGGGGCGGATCGCGGGTGTCACCGGGGTGCAATCGACAGGTTTGCCCGTGTGGGTCCGGGGCCGCCAGGGCAGCGCGCGACGTCGGGGCGCCCTGTCGCATCGGGCTGACACCCGGCCGTCGCCGCTAGAGCGTGAGCGCGCCGTCGCCGAAGAGCAGGAAGTTGGCCCAGTCCGGCTGGCCCTGGGCGTGGAGTCTCGCCCGCGCGTCCCGGACCGCCGTGCCGAGCCGGCGTCCGGCGAGCAGGCCCTCGTAGAGCGTGGTCGAGAAATCGCGCGCGGCGGGGTCGTCGACCACGAAGAACGTCCCGATGAACGACCGCACCCCGCGGCGCAGGACCCCCTCGGCGAACGACCACCGGGCCGCCCGCGGATCCTGCTCCGAGTCCGCGGGGCCGCGCACGCGCGCCGATTCGCACGCGCCCAGGACGATCAGCCGCGGCACATGGACGTCCGCGATGGCGCCCGCGACGAGGACGCCGTCGGCGAGCTCGAGCCCACTGCTGCCGGGCGCCTGCGGATCGAAGAACGCGTGCCCGGCGTAGTGGAAGACGTCCCACGACGTGCCCTCGAGCGCCCGACGGACGGCGTCGAGCGTGGCGGCTGGCCCCGCGATCGTGCTCAGCTCGACGTCGGCGCGCGCCCGCAGCAGCGAGGCGATCGCAGCCGTCTCCTCGCGGGCGCCAGGGAGGTTCGAGGTCGGGTCTGCGACGACGAGCACGCGCAGCTTCGGCCCGCGGCGCGAGGCCGGCGCGAGCGTGGCCTCGGCGTCGCTCATCGCGATGCGTCGGGTGAGCGGCACCGTGATCGCGGGGGTCCACGCCGGGTCGCGGTGTCCCAGGGCCTCCCACGGCAGCCCGGATGCGGTCTCGTCGAGGACCACCGACAGCTGGGCCTCGGGGTGGGCGCGGAGCTCCTGCTGTACGGCGGCGGGCAGGAGTCGCGCGAGCAGCTCGCCGTGCAGCGCGACCTCCGTCATCCGCGAGCACCGCGAGCGCAGGCGCGTCCAGGTCGCGAGATCGATCGGCTCGCTGGCGCCGCACGGCACCGTCGCGCCGAGGTCGTCGCGGAAGAGCTTGGCCTCGATGACGCCGGTCGTGCCGTCGGTCGGCGCGCGTGCGGCGAGGTAGAGCACCGCGCGCTCGGGTGGCGTCGGGGGCAGCGGGCCCTCCCGGAGATCCTCGAAGCCACCCGGTGGCAGGGCCGATCGCAGCTCCGCGAGGCGGCCGGGATCGATCTCGCAGAACGTCACCGCCGCGGGGGCACCGGCGCGCTCGAAGCCCCGCAGCATCGCCTGCACCGCGGTCGCGACCCCGACGCCGAGCGTCGTGCCGAACGCGGGGCAGGCCACCGACACGAGGCCGAGTCGCTTGCACGCGCGGCCGACGAGCAGGGCGAGATCCTCGACCGCGCTCGCCTCGAGCGTGACGGCGCCCGGTGGGAGGTCCAGCGTCGCGACGACGACGTGCCGGCCCGCGAGCGCGTTGCTGCCGACCGCGACGACCTCGACGCCATGTGCCGGCACGACGCGACGCAATCGACCCCCACAGCGCGCGTCGATCGCCGCCGATGCGCCGACCGGCTCCATGCCCGGGGTGATCGTCACCGCGTACGCGTCGACCCCGGGGATGGACGCGATGTCGCCGTGATAGCAGCGCAGCGCGAGCGTCCCACGGCTCGGCGCCGCGTCGCGGACCCGCGCCAGGCCCGAGAAGATCAGGTGGGCGATCTCGGTCGCGTCCGTGGAGCGCAGGAGCGCCAGGTTCTCCGCGACGGTCAGCCCGTTGGGCCACGCCGCGGCGTCACCTTGCACGAAGCGCGACCACTGCAGCCGCAGCGCCGCCGCCAAGTCGTTCATGCGCAGGGGCGCCTGCGGGCCGAGCAGCAGCAGATCACGATCGGCGCCCGGTTGCTCGCCGAGGCGGACGCGGGCGGCCTCGAACGCCTGCACGAGCGCGTCGAAGCCCGGGTGCCGCGCGTGTGTGGCGTGGTCGAGCTCCGCGGGCAACCCGTCGGTCGTCAGCAATTCCGCGATGTCGCCGGCGCACCCGCCGAACCCACCGATCACGTACAGCGCTCGACCGGCCTGCGCGGTGCGGTACGCCTCCTCGAGCACGCCGGGCCACGTGCTCTGGTAGCCGTCGTCCCCCTCGATCGCGCGCGGCCGCGACTTGCCGCCGAGCAGCACGCGGGCGGTGGTCCCCGACGACGACGCCCGCCGCATCGCGAGGTGCCACAGCATGCTGCGCAGCTCGTCGTCCGCCACACCCGACGTGCCTGGGGGCGGCGCGACCTCGATCGGCTCGTACACGACCTGACCGTCGCCCTCGCGCGCGCCGTCGGACTGGTAGCACAGCAGCTGCGGGCGCCCGCCGAGCCCGAGGCGGCGGTGCGCCTGCAGGAGATTCGACACCTTCTCCGAGAAGCCCCCGCGGCGGAAGTCGCCGCCGTACGCGATGCGTGCCCCGGTCTGGATCGTCGAGAGTACGACGGTATCGAGGGCGTCGCGCAGGTGCGTGCGCGTGATGCCCGACCCGACCTCGACCTGCTCGAGCGGCAGCAGTCGACTGTCGTCGGAGAGCGAGAACGCCAGCGTCACGTCCGCGAGCGGCGGCGCCGTGTCGCGATCCATCAGCACGCGGCCGTACAACGTGTTGGGCGTGGCGACGCGGACGTCGGGTCGATTCGCGCGCAGCACGTCGCGCTCGGCCTCCGGCATCGGCGGATCGGGGTAGACGACCAGGCCTCGCGTGCCGGTGCCGACGTCGAGCAGCTCGGGGCGGCGTGACAGCACGAGGCTGTCCGAGGGCAGGCCCGCCAGCTCGAGCGTGGCGCGGCCGAAGGCGAGGAAGTGGTGGTGGTGCAGCCACGCCTGCACGCAGCGACCGACGACCTCGGCCTCGCGGTCGGGCTGCCAATGGATCGTGCGGTGGTTCCCGCCGTACGCCGAGGTCCGCGACTCGCCGGCGCGGGTCGACAGCACCGTCACGATCGGGACGCGCTCGGCCTTCGCGACGAGCAGCTCCTCGGTGCACCACGGGCTCTCCGAGTACGAGTCGGTGCGCAGCACGAGGACCACCGCCTCGTGGGGCGCGTGTCGCAGCTGCGCGCGCAGTCTCCGGCCGCGCTCGAGATCGTCCTCGTCGAAGTGCACCTCCATGCGCGTGCGCGTGGCGATGTGGTCGTGCAGGCGCGCGGCCAGGCGCGCCGTCTGCTCGAGGTCGGTCTTGGTGTGGCTGATGAAGATCCGCGGTGTCGCGCTGCGACCGTCGGGGCCGAAGAGCCGCCGACCGATCGCCACGCCGACATCCGAGCCGAGCGTCCAGAACCGATCGCGCCCGGGCAACAACGATGCGCCGCCCCGTGAGATCGTCGCGATCGCGTCCACGTCGTCGACGCCGAGCGACGTACGCCAGCGGGGATCGAGCGCGAGGGGGAGCACGGCCAGGCCGGCGATACCGTCGACCTGCTGCACGAGTCGATCGAGCGCGGCGCGGAACTGCGGATCCGCGTACCCGCCCTCGGCGAGCAGCGGCACCACCACGCGCGCATCTGCGGGCGCCTCGGTGCCGGACGCCAGGCTCGCCGTGAGCGCGACGAGGTCGCGCCCGATCTCCGTGGGGATGCCGACGCCGGGTCGCAGCACGGGGTCGTCGCCCGGCGGCCGACCGAGGAACCCGTACAGCTCGAGCGCGAGCCCGCGGACCGCCGCGGTGTCGCGCGGCGACCAGCACAGGTGGACCAAGAGTGGGCGGCGGAGCATGCGGTGCGTCCTGCCGCAGGATCACGCGCGGGTCGGGTCGTGTCCACTCGAGCCCGTCAGCTCCGACACACCGCCGTGCACTACGCGAGGAACGCCAGCCCGCCCTGGTCCGAGGGGGCGAGGATTGCCCGCTGGATGTCGTCGGCGTCCTCGCTCGCCAGCCGCACGGCTTCCCGCACCGCGTCGCGTACCGCGAGGTTCGTGATGCCCGGATCGGTGCCGCAAAGCACGTCGGTGAGGTGGTGGGTGAACACTCCGTGGATCTCGTCGCCGAAGCGTTGCTCGCGGGCGAGGGCGTCCGCGAGGCAGGCGCCGAAGATCACGGTGGTCGGTCCACCGCTTCGGACCGCCGCGATCTCGCTGATGCGGAACAGTGGTCGGGTTTCGGCGGGCTGGGACACCGCCGAGCGGAGCCGGTCGGCGACGCACGGTTGCGGGAGGATCCGGCGGATCTGCGGGCCCTCGATCACGTCGGCGAGGTCGTCGCCGAGGCCGCCGAGGTTCTCGCGGGCCTCGCGGGCCAAGGCCCGTCGCACGTCCTCTTCCGCGAGGCCACCCGAGAAGCAGCAGTCGAAGATCGCGGTGAGCCGGGCACCGCGGCACTGCGCCTTCGCGAATCGCTCGTGGAGCTCGAAGTCCCGGATCGCGCGTGAATGGTCCTCGCGCGCGAAGTCGTGGGGACACAGGGCCTCTCGGACGAGCTCCTCTTCGTCTTCGACCTGCTCGATGCGGGTGCCGTGGCCCGCGAAGTAGAACAGCAGGGTGTCGTTCGGCTCCGCGCTCGACACCAGCGCGTCCAGGGCGCTGAGGATCCCATCACGCGTCGCCTCGTGGTTCGGGATCACTCGCGCATCCAGGCCGAATCGCGAGCAGACCACGTCGCGCATCAGCGCGACGTCGTTGCCGGGGCCCTGGAGATCCGCGGCCGGGCAACTCTCGACTCCGATGAGCAGTGCGTGGCGTCTGGGCATGGTGGTCCTCTCGTCGGGTCAGAGGGTCGGGCGCTTCACGATCACGCGCAGCGCCTGGGGGGGTAGCTTGTCGGCCGTGATGTCGAACGTGGTCGAGTCGGCGTCGCTGAACAGCTCGAGGCGCATCCCGGCGCCCGCGGCCTTCCAGGTCGAGGTGGTCCGCTCGCCGACCTGGACGCCGAGCCTGGCCTTCACGTTCTGATCGGTGAGCGAGGCGCCGGTGGGCGGGCTGATGATCAGGGCCGCGTCCTCGTCGGCCGTGGAGATCTCCAACACGATCCTCCCATTGTGCTTGTAGACGCTGAAGGGATCCGTCGGCGGTGGATTCGAGACCTCGTTGATGAGGTTCAATGCGGCGTCGTTGGACTCGCCGTTCGGGCCGGTCTTGTAGATGATCGTGTACTTCGCCATGGTGGTTCCTCCTCGTGCGCGTCTCCGGGGTTCAGTGTTTGATGGAGATGTCGACGTTGCCGCCGCCGATCACCTCGAGGCGCGTCGGATACGCCGCGGTGCTCGCCGAGGGGATCGCCACTGTCAAGATGCCGAGGCTCGCGCTCGACATGCTCCAATCGGCGTTGAACGGGAGCCCCAGCGAGGGGGCCGCACCGGCGAAACAGGTCTGCGGCGGCATGGCCGCGCCCGAGGGCGTCACCTTGACGGTGCCCGAGGTGCTGGTGCCGAGCGTGAAGTGCAGCTTCTCGACCGCCTTGTCGTTGTGTCGATACTCCGCGTTCGGGACGGCGACGATGCTGACGCTCGTCCCCTGGATGGTGGTGTTGGTCTGGTCGGTGTAGGTGATCGTGACGCTCGGCATCGGAATCACTCCGCTGGTGGGCGAGGGTTGGTGGATGATTGCTTGCGGCCGGAAGCAGGGGGGAGCTGACGCGCGAGGCGTTCGAGCTCGGCGAGTGCGAGCGGGTCCGAGTCCGACGCGCGGTAGAACTCGAGCGCGCGATCGACCAACGGCCGCACGAGTTCGGCGCGTTCGCCCTTCGCAAGCCGCGCCTGCGCGAGGTGCCACTCGATCTCCGCGACGAGATCCGGAGGAGTCTCGGCTCCGAGTGCCCGCGCCATGGTGAGCGCCGCCTCGAGGCGCACCTGTGCGTCGTCGGCATCGCCCGCCGCGAGCGCGACGCGGCCGAGGCCCCCCTGTGCGTACGCACGCTGTCGGGCGTCGCCATCGTCGAGCGCGCGCTGGTAGTGTCGGCGCGCCTCGACGCATCGATCGAGTCGGCACAGCAGCCAGCCGATGTTGTTCTCGGTGGCGCTCTGCGTGGCGTCATCGTCCACACCCTCGCGCTCGCGGGCGAGCGACAGATGGCTGGCGAGCGCGGCCGTCCAGTCGCCTCGCGCGAGGTCGACGCGCGCGAGCACGGCGAGCGCGCTGCCACGCTCCGCGTGACCCTGCGGCAGGTGTTCCTCTTGCAGCGCCCATGCCTCGCGCGCGAGCGCCTCGGCGTCGTCGAGGCGGCCGAGCAGCAGCGCGATCTCGGCGTGCAGCGTACGGATCGCCGCGAGGAGGCCGGGGTTCGTGCCTGGCCCGACGATCATGATCTCCGCGGCGCGGCGGAGATCGTCATCGGCGGTGCCGAGCATGCTCGAGTCGCCGTCCCGAAGGCTGCGCTCGCGGGCGATGAGCGCGCGCGCCAGCAGGGTGGCCGCGACCTGCGGATGGAGCTCGCCGAGGCGGCCCGAGGCCAACGCCAGCGCGCGGTCGTACCACCGTGATGCCTCCACCGGGTCTCCGCGATCGGCCAGCGCGTGCGCGAGCAGCTGCCACGTCGTGATCCATCGCGGATCGTCGCGCGCAAGGACGAGCTCGAGCTGCAGCAGCGCCGCGCGATGCTTCGCCTCCGCGCCGTGCGGGTCACCGGCCAACCGCAGCAGCAACCCCTCGGTGTCGAGCTGCTCGGCCGTGGCGCGGGGCGGCTCGCCGAGCCGGTGCAGCGCGGCGCGTGCGAGGGGGCACCAGCGGTCCGCGCGTTCGAGGTCTCCGAGGTCGTTGCCGGCGATCCAGCCCGCCCGACGCCAGCTCTCGGCGGCGAGGTCGTCGCGGCCGATCGCGAGCGCAGCGAGGCCGCTCTCGTCGAGATCGGCGAGGGCCTCTTCGTCCTGACCCCGCGCGTCGCGGACCAGGCCGCGCACGAGCTGGGCCTCGACGCGCAGAGCGGGCTCATCGACCTGCTCGGCGAGGGCGAGCGTCCGCCCAGCCCGCTCATCCGCGTCGGCGAGCTTGCCCGCGACGAGGTCGAGCCGCACCAGGTCGATGTCGCTGGCGACCTCGATCGCCCGGGGGTTCTCCGCATCGCCGGACCCGTTGCGCGGTGAGGTCGGCTGCTCGCACTCCCGTGGCCCGCCGAGCTCCGCCACGAGGGCGTCGGCGTGCTCACTCGCCGCAGGGCCGCCCTCGACGAGCAGATCGACGACGCGATCGAAGCGAGCGCGATGGCGTTGGAGACAGCGGCGTTGTGCGGTTCGAAGCTCCGAATCGTCGCTGCCGTCGGCGCGGCCCGCCGCACAGACGGCGAGCGCCGTGTCGATCGCCGCCGCGGCGTGCTCGTCGAGTCGCTCGAGGATCATGCGTGGAACGTTCGTGCCGCGCGATGCGTGGTCGTCGGCGAGCGCGCCAGCGGTCGCCTCGCGGCGCCAGGTGTCCCACGTCGGCACGAGGTCCTCGGTGGCCTCCCGACAGCTCTCTCGGCCGACTGCGCCGAGCCCCACGATCGAGACCGGCACGACCGTCACCGCCGCGAGCAGCACGAACCCGTGCGCCCGGGGGCGCCAAGACCGAGGCGTCAGGCCGTCGAGCAGCGCAGTCATCGAGGCCCAGCGCTCCTCCGGCAGGGCCGCGAGTCCGCGCCGCAGGGCCGCGTCGACCCAGCGGGGGCATCGACGTTGGCCACGCCGCGGCGTCAACCGGTGGGAGGGATGCTTCGACATCGCGGTGATGTCGTCGGCCGAGTACGGCAGCACGCCGTGCATGGCCTCGTAGAGAGAAACGCAGAACGAGAACTGATCGCTGGCCTCGTCGACGCGGGCGCCCGCGGCCTGCTCGGGGGAGGCGTAGCCCTCGGTTCCTCCCCAAGGCCGCGTCTGCGGCTCCGCGAGGTGTGTGGAACCCCCATCGGCCGAGCTCGAGTGGAGGCCGGTGCCTCCGGCGAGCCCGAAGTCCGCGAGCCGCACGCGGTTGTCGCGTCCGACGAGCACATTGGTGGGCTTGAAGTCGAGATGGACGATTCTGCGTGCGTGGGCGGCCGCGAGGCCGAGCCCGGCCTGGACGTACGCCTGCAGCACCTCATCCCATGGTCGTCCCGCTTGCCACTGCCGCAGCGTCTCGCCCTCGACATACTCCATTGCGATGAAGGTGCCGTGGGCCGAGTCACCGACCTGGAAGATCTGCACGACGTTGGGGTGGCTCAGCTGCGCGAGCGCGCTCGCCTCGCGTCGCAGCCACTCGGTTCCTGGCGTCGAACGGTGACGGTGCAGGAGCTTGAACGCCACCTTGCGGTCGAGGCCGGGCTGCGCCGCGAGGTACACCCGCCCGAACCCGCCACCGCCGAGGCTCCGCTCGAGCTCGTAGCCGGCGACGCGCACGAGTGGGACCTGGCTGCCGCGCGCGCGCAGGAACGCAACCGCAGCGACACGCGCATCGAGCTCGTCGTCGGGCTGCGCCCGAGCGATGTCGTCCGCGAGCGCGGAGTCTTCCTCGGGATCCCATCCGACCTTGCCGGGCACGCGAGTGCAGAGTGTCGCAGACGGGGGATTCGATCCGCCGCCCGGGTTCGAAACGACGAGGTCGGCGCAGGACCGCAGCGGAACATCGTTCTCGCGGGGGCCATGGGGGAACCGAGCGCGATCGGACTCGAGTGTGGCGGCCGAGAATCCAGCGGTAGGGAGTAGAGAGCCGATTGCGGTGCGTGGTAGGGTGGGGTGACGTGGACGAGACCAACGACCCGTGGCGTCGCCTGACCGATGGCGACAAGGAGGCCTGGGACGAGGCCGTGACGACCGTGTTCGGCCGCGTCCGGGTCTTCTTCGCCAACAAGGTCTCGGACGCGAACGAGAGCAACGAGCTCACGCAGCGCACGTTCGATCGCTTGCTTCAAGTGCGCAGCAACTACACAGGCAGCGGCAGCCCACGCAGCTACGTTCTGGGGATCGCGCGGCTGATCCTCTTGGAGTACTTCCGCGAGAAGCAGCGCGACCCTCGCGTGTCGGTCGAAGAGCTCAGCGTCGCCGCCATGGATCGGCGCCCATCCTCCGTGCTCGTGGCGCGCGTCGAGCAGCGCCTCGTGCTCGAGGCGTTGCGCCGGCTGACGCTGGACCACCAGATCGTGCTGGAACTCTACTATTGGGAAGACATGTCCGATCCGGAGATCGCGGAGATGTTGGAGTGCAAGGAGAACACGATCCGCGGCCGGCGGACGAAGGCGCGGGAGAAGATGCGCGAGGTGTTGAAGGAGTTGGAGGCGGGGGCGTACCCGGCAGCGACGTCGATGGACCTGGACAAGTGGGCGCGGGGGGTGCGGGGACAGGTCGGGGCGGGGGAGCGGGTAGGGTAGGTGCTCCGCCCGGGGTTGGGTCCCTGCCACTCGATCGTCGCCGTGGTCGAATCCGCATAGGTAGTGTCGCCCGGGGTCGCATGGTCGATGGTCTTCGAGCGGGCTGTCGCGAACGATAAGCGACTCGTTCGGCTCGGGGAACACGACCCGAGCCTCGCTCGTAGCGCTCCTTGCTGTTCTGAACCACCAGGATTCAGTGCGGATCGAAGCACAAAAGGGCCGCGATGGATCGCGAGTTGTCATAGTGGCCACACTCGGCGTTCCCGGCAGATCGACCTGGGTCGCCGATACATGGTCGTCGCGTACCAAGAGCCGCCGTGAGCGGTCGGTCGAGCGACGCGGATTCATGCTACATACGAGAAGTGACCCCGCGACGCGGCGCACGGGCGCGCCAGGCTCTACGTCTTGCCTGCCGCGCAGGCCGAAGACGCGGGTGGGCCATCGTGCTCGCGGGCGTCCTCGTGGCCGGCGCGGCGAGCACGCCGGCCGCGGCTGCCCCTGCAGCGGCAGAGGCGGACCGCGATCAAGCCGACCGCGCGTTGATCGAACAATTGACCGCCGCTCGCGCGGCCGACCTCGCGCGCGAACGCAAGCGTGCCGACGACCGCGAGCTCGAGAAGCTCGAGAAGCTCGAGGAGCAGGATAAAGCACTCCGAGCCGCGCTCGCGAAGGTGTCCGCCACACGGGCGCAGCTGGACAAGACTCGGCGACAGCGCGACGAACTCGCGAGGGAGCGCCGCGCGCTGGTCGATGAGTTGACCGCGCGCGATCGGCTCCTGGAGGCTGAGGTGACCGCGTACCGCGAGGCGGTCACGAAGCTGGCGGAGACACCCAACGCGAAGAAGCGCGCCGCGCTGCAGCGGTACGCTGACGGCGATCGCATTGGCGGCTTCGCCGTGCTCGAGGACATTACACGCGCCGAGAATGATGCCAGGGCCAAGACGGCCGCGATCGCCAACGCCGCGAACCTGCGCGAACTCGCCGCGCTCGCGTACGAGATGAAGGACCGCGGCGAGAAGACGACCGCCGAGGTCGTGGCGCTGTACGAGGAGATCACGAAGCTCGACGCAGGCGTGATGCTCGACTGGGCACTGCTGTCGCTGCTGCACGACGAGGCCGGCCGTCTATCGGACGCCAAGCGAGCGGCCGAAGCGGCGGAGGGGCTCGCGAGTACGCTGGCCG
>LNFM01003294.1_pt1 | contig 51314 bp, 47 predicted proteins | sample 596031 | NCBI WGS metagenome assembly LNFM01 (sample SAMN04254537, study PRJNA301005) | activated carbon metagenome | isolation source: dual media filters at the Ann Arbor, Michigan drinking water treatment plant | place: USA: Ann Arbor | reverse complement strand
GGCGTTGGCGGCTGGGCCGGTATCGGCATGGCGGCTGGCCTGATTCAGGACACCGACGGTCTGGGCGCTGTGGGCGCGTACAAAGGCCTCGGCAGCTACACCCGTCTGGGTGGCGTGCTGAGCGTCTTCAGCCTGCCGTAAGCTGACCTTGGGTCAGCTTTCGGATTGAAGCGCTGATCAACCCGGCACCTTTTCGAAGGTGCCGGGTTTTCTTCGAGTGGGCCCTCTCCCGCGCGGAACTTCCGAGGCCTGCCACACCCCAACGGACTCGACATGCGACGCAGTCGGTGTCGTCCGGACGGACATCGGAATCCATATTGATTTCTGCGCACCCGCCCGAGGGGTGAACGCAAACACTGTGCGGCCGGGGCCGCGCAGACGAACAGGGGTTAAGCGCCGATTCACGGCGCCAGAGATAGATTCAGGCGCAGGGCACGTCAGTGACGCGCGCCCGCAGCAGGCTTGGTTTTGAGAAACACGTTCTGGAGAAAGCAATAATGACGACGATTCGATTCTGGGCGGCGATGACGCTGGGTCTGGGCCTGAGCGCCAACGCAATGGCGGAGGAGCACATCATCAAGGGCGTGGTCACCAACTGGGTGCCGCTCGTGACCTATGCGAAGCCGGGTGACTCGATCAAGTTCATGCAGATGGCCGGACACGACACCGAGTCCATCGATGGCATGATTCCCGACGGTGCGCAGAAGTGGAAGGCCAAGATGGGCGAAGAGGGCTTCAGCGTGACGCTCGACAAGGAAGGTGCCTATATCTACAAGTGCAACCCGCACATGACCACCGGCATGGTGGGCGCCGTCGTGGTCGGCGACGGTGCACCGGGGAACCTCGACGCGCTCGACAAGTCCGTCAATGACGTCAAGCTCGGCAAGAACATGGTCGCGCGCACCATCAAGAAAATGAAGCAGGAACTGCAGAAGGCCGGCAAGCTGCCCTGAGCACATGCCCGACGCCGATACCAGCCACGTGATGAGGAGCGATGCAACAATGAACGCGATGACCAGGCAACCCTGGCGGTTGATCCCCCTCGTACAGCTGGTATTGGCGGGCGCGGCAAGCTGCCTGGCGCTCGGCGCGAGCGCCGGGGATGACCCGACATTCAAGGTCTGTGCGCCGCCGTATTCGATGCCGATGTCGCACGAGGACGGCGCGGGATACGAAAACAGGATTGCGGAAATGTTCGCCGCGCAACTGGGACAGAAGGCGACCTATACCTGGTTCCCGCAGCGCATGGGGTTCATCCGCGCGACGCTGAAGAACAATGAAACCGATGACGGCAGCTACAAGTGCGACTACGTCATGGGCGTGGTCGACAACTTCGAGCTTGCCGCCACCACCCGCCCGTACATGCGCTCGACGTGGGCGCTGGTGTACCGGAAGGGCGCCGGCGTCGACTGGATCGCATCCCAGTCGGATCTGAAGCAGGCGACTGACGAACAGAAGCAGCAGCTCAAGATTGGCATCTGGGACCAGGGGCCGACCACCGAATGGATCTACCGCCTGGGACTCATTGAACAGTCGCAACCGCATCCGATGATGTCCGGTGACCCGAAGCAGAGCCCGGCCGATGTCGTCGAGCGCGAATTGATGAGCGGCAACGCGAACGTGAGCTTCCTGTGGGGCCCGCTCGCCGGACATCTCGCGAAGAAGCATCCGGAACTCGTCGTGGTCCCCCTGCACGAGGACGAGGGCATCAAGTTCGATTTCCAGATCGTCATGGCCGTGCGACACGGCGACGACAAGCGCCTCGAACAGCTCAATGCACTGATCGAGAAGAACCAGGGTGACATCGACAAGTTGCTGGCGAGCTACGGTGTGCCGCTGCTCGAACTGCAACTGAACCAGAAACCGAAAGAGGACGACGATGACTGAGGCACTGCGCCCGACTTCCGTACCGGCCCGCAGCCGCCTGCTCGGTGGCCTGTGCGCCGCGCTGCTGGCCGCCTGGTCCGGGTTCTGCGTGGCGGCAGACACGCCGCCGGCCGCGGCCTCGGAAGAGGTCAAGTTCTCGGAGGCCGAGACCCTGCTGTGGCTGACCGATCAATTGCGCGCCATCACGGCGCCAACGGTCATCACTTATTCGTTCGTCAAGGATGGCACTTACGAAGAAGGGTTCGAGGACCGCGTGGAGTTCACGATCTCGAAAGTGCATGCGGACGGCATGAAGGCGGCGTCGGTGAATTTCTTCACCGGTCAACGCAACTTCCCGGTGCCGCCGGCCGACAGCACGGACGTCAACCCGGTGCTCAAGGTCTATTTTCAGGGCGACGTGTACGAGATGAACCGCCTGACCGATCCGGATGGCAAATCGCGCGAACGGTGGCGCTATTTCCAGCGGCGCATCAAGTTCGCACTGGCCGAACAGGCGGACGTGAAGCCGGTGAAGATCAGCTTCGATGGCCGTGAGTACGCCGCGAAGCAGATCAGCTTCGAGCCGTACAAGGACGACCCGAAGCGAGAGGCCTTCGAAAAATTTGCCGACAAGTCCTATTCGGTCATCGTCGCCGATGAACTGCCAGGCTATGTCTACGAAGTGCGCTCGGAGGTGCCTGCGAAGGAAGCGGGAGCGCCGCCGCTGCTGCGCGAAACGCTGCGCATCCAGTCCGTGCAGCCCTACCAGCAGAGCGCCGCCGCCCGCTGATCATCGGTGCAGCGGTCAACGGCTGCGCCGCGTCCTCAGTTCAACAGCGCGCTGTGAGTCGCCATCAAATGACCTTCGACGAACCGGACCGCCGGCTGTGACCGGCTGCAGCCGGGGCGCAGCCCTCGAGCGCTGACGTCCGGTCGCTGATTCACCGGTCGATGGCAGTCGACCATCCCCGACTCGACACTCTTGCCGATGTCCGACACGGACGACGCCGGCTCAGGCCGTCGTCACCGTGTCCTGCGTGTTCCCGCTGGCGACCGGCGCCTCGGCCGGTGAAATCCGCACTGCGCAGAACTTGAACTCGGGAATCTTCCCGAACGGATCGAGATCCTCGACGGTCAGCAGGTTCGCGGCTGCTTCGTGGTAGCAGAACGCCATGAACAGGGTGCCCGGCTGCACGTTCGGATCCTGGCGGACACGGGCGGTGATGCTGCCCCGGCGCGATTCGACCTTGACATAGGTTTCCGGCAACACGCCGATGGCCCGCATGTTCGCGGGACTCACACACACCACCGGTTCTGGTTCGATAGCGTTCAGCACGCTCGCATTGCGCGTCATGCTGCCCGTGTGCCAGTGCTCGAGCTGCCGCCCGGTGATGAACACGAGCGGATACTGCGTATCCGGCAGTTCCGCTGCCCGCGAGTAGTGCGCAGGCACGAACTTGCCGCGTCCGCTCGGGGTCGGAAAGCCGTGCTGGAACAGGATCGGCTGTCCCGGGTCGCCTTCCGCTTCGCACGGGTAGGTCACGGAGTGTTCGGTTTCGAGCCGCTCCCAGGTGATGCCCGCGATACTCGGCGAGGCCTGGCGCATTTCATTGAACACTTCGCGCGGATGCGCGTAGTGCCAGTCGAGCCCAAGCTGGCGGGCGAGGGCCTGGATGATCCAGAGGTCCTGCCGCGCCTCGCCCGGCGGCGGAATCGCCTGCCTGCCCAGTTGTACACGCCGATCGGTGTTGGTGAACGTGCCTGTCTTCTCCGGAAAGGCGGAGGCGGGCAGCACCACGTCGGCAAAGCCGGCAGTTTCCGTGAAGAAGATGTCCTGCACCACGAGGTGTTCGAGTTCGGCGAGCGCCGCGCGCGCATGGTTCAGATTGGGGTCCGACATCGCCGGGTTCTCGCCCATGATGTACATGCCGCGGATCTGGTGGGCATGGATGGCGTGCATGATCTCGACGACCGTCAGGCCGGGCACGGGGTCCAGCGTCGTGCCCCACAGCTTTTCGAACTTGGCACGGACACGCGCGTCGTCGACCCGCTGGTAATCGGGGTAGACCATCGGGATCAGGCCCACGTCAGAGGCACCCTGCACGTTGTTCTGGCCGCGCAGCGGATGCAGCCCTGTGCCAGGCCGCCCGATCTGGCCGCACAGGAGTGCCAGCGAAATCAGGCAACGCGCATTGTCGGTGCCATGGACGTGCTGCGAAATGCCCATGCCCCAGAAGATCATCGAACCGCGCGAAGTCGCATAGAGCCTGGCCACCTCGCGCAGCGTGTCGGCTGGAATGCCGCATATCGGCGCGACCTTCTCAGGCGGATAGTCGGCGACGCATTTGCGTAGATCCTCGAAGCCCTCGGTGTTGCGCGCGACGTAGTCGGCGTCGTGCAGACCTTCGTCGATGATGGTGTGCATCATCGCGTTCAGCATCGGCACGTCGGTGTCCGGGCGGAACTGCAGGAAGTAATCCGCATGACGCGCGAGGTCGGAGCCGTAGGGATCCATCAGGATCAGCTTCTTGCCCGCTTTCGTCGCGTTCTTGACGAAGGTCGCCGCCACCGGATGATTGACCGTCGGGCGCGCGCCGATGATGACGATGACCTCGGCGTCGGCAACGTCCTCGACCTGGTTCGATACGGCGCCTGAACCGATCGTCTCGAGCAGCGCCGCGACCGATGACGCATGACACAGGCGCGTGCAGTGATCGACGTTGTTCGTGCCGAAGCCCGTGCGCACCAGTTTCTGGAACAGGTAGGCCTCTTCGTTGGAGCCCTTCGCGGAGCCAAAGCCCGCCAGTGCGCGCGGACCGAACTGGTCGCGGATTGCGCGCAGATCGGCGCCGGACCGGTTCAATGCCTCTTCCCAGGTGGCCACGCGGAAGTGTTTCATCATGTCGGCGGGCGGGATCAACGCCGCCGTCTTCGGCGCATCGTCGCGGCGGATCAGCGGATGCGTCAGGCGGTTCTCATGATGCACGTAGTCAAAGCCATAGCGTCCCTTGACGCACAGGCGACTGTGATTCGACGGGCCATCGCGGCCGTCGACATAGATGATGCGATCGTCCTTGACGTTGAATTTGAGCAGGCAGCCGACGCCACAATACGGGCAGGTCGATTCGACCGCGCGATCGGGCACCGCATCGGCCATGGTCTGCGCGGGCATCAGCGCACCGGTGGGGCAGGCCTGCACGCATTCACCACAGCTCACGCAGCTGCTGTCGCCCATCGGATCGTCGAGATCGAAGACGATGGCCGAATGCGAGCCCCGGAACGCGTAACCGATGACATCGTTGACCTGCTCCTCGCGACACGCGCGCACACAGCGTGTGCACTGGATGCAGGCTTCGAGATTGACGGCGATCGCAGGATTCGAGAGGTCCTGCAGTGGCTGGTGCCGGCGCGGAAAACGGCTCGGCCCGACCGCCAGTTGCTCGACCCAGTGGTCGAGTTCGGAGCGTGGCGTAAACGGCGAATGCGTGCCCGCCGGCATGTCGGACTTCAGCAGTTCGAGCACCATGCGCTGGGAGTGGCGCGCGCGTTCGCTGGTCGAGTGGACTTCCATGTCTGCCGCCGGCGCGCGGCAGCAGGAGGGGGCGAGCACGCGCTCGCCCTTGATTTCGACCACGCAGGCGCGGCAGTTGCCGTCAGGCCGGTAGCCGTCCTTGTAGCACAGGTGCGGAATGTCGATCCCGACGCGCTTGGCCGCCTGCAGGATCGTTTCGCCTTCAAGGGCATCGATGGCACGGCCGTCGAGCGAGAAACGCACCGTGCCGGCGGATTCGAGCGGGCCTGCGGGTTTGTTCATTCGAACTCCTGCGGAAAATAGCGCATTGCGCAGCGCAAGGGATTCGGCGCCGCCTGGCCAAGGCCGCAGATGGAAGCGTCTTCCATCGCGCGCGCGAGATCCTGCAGCAACGCCTGGTTCCAGACCGGCGCTTCCATCAGGCCCACGGCCTTGTCGGTGCCGACGCGGCATGGTGTGCACTGGCCACAGGACTCGTGCTTGAAGAAGCGCATGGCGTTCAGGGCCGCGGCGCGCGCACTGTCGTGATCGGACAGCACGATGACGGCAGCCGAACCGATGAAGCAGCCGTGGGGCTGCAGCGTGTCAAAGTCGAGTGGCAGGTCGCCGAGCGAGGCGGGCAGAATGCCGCCGGACGCACCGCCGGGAAAATAACCGTAGAACTGGTGGCCGGGCAGCATGCCACCGCAGTACTCGTCGATCAGTTCGCGCACTGAAATGCCGGCCGGCGCCAGGTGCACGCCCGGCTTCGCGACCCGCCCGCTGACCGAAAACGAGCGCAGGCCGACGCGTCCGCGCCGGCCGTGCGCAGCGAACCACGCCGCGCCGCGTTCGATGATGTCGCGCACCCAGTACAGGGTTTCCATGTTGTGTTCGAGCGTCGGCCGCCCGAACAGCCCGACCTGCGCGACATACGGCGGCCGCAGGCGCGGCATGCCGCGCTTGCCTTCGATGGATTCGATCATCGCGGACTCTTCGCCGCAGATGTATGCGCCGGCGCCGCGCCGTAATTCGATCGCGGGCAGCGGCCGTGGCGGTCTGGCTTGCAGCGCAGCAAGTTCGGCGAGCAGGGTCTCGCGGCAGCCGGCGTACTCATCGCGCAGGTAGATGTAACAGGTGGCGGCGTCGATGGCCCAGGCCGCGATCAGCATGCCTTCGAGAAAACGATGCGGATCGCGCTCGAGGTAGTGACGGTCCTTGAACGTGCCGGGTTCGCCTTCATCGATGTTGACCGCGAGCAGGCGTGGCGCGTGCTGCTGGCGCAGGATCGCCCACTTGTTGCCGGCCGGGAACCCGGCGCCCCCGAGGCCGCGCAGTTTCGAGTCCTGCAGTTCCTTGATGACGGCTTCGCGATCGCGTGCGCCGTCGACGCAGGCTTCGAACAAGCGGTAACCGCCGGCCGCTCGGTACTGGTCGTAGGTCTGATGGGCAGTCGGCTGCGGCGCAGTGTCCGCGCGTGCAACGGCGTCCAGCACTGTTCCGGCGTCGGCGCGCTCGAAGGCGCGCTGTCCGACCACCGCGACCGGCGCGCCGTGGCAACGTCCGACACAGGGCACGCGTTGCACGCGCACCCGGGTGCCATCGACGCCGGCTTCGAGGTCCCGCACGAGTTCCTCGGCGCCGAACATCTCGCAGCTCACGGATTCGCAGACGCGCACCGTCAATGCCGGTGGGCGTGGCGCGTCGTCCTTGATGACGTCGAAATGATGATAGAAGGTCGCGACCTCGTAGACCTCGGTCGGCGCGAGCCGCAGTTCGGCGGCGAGCGCCACCGCGTGCGACGAATGGATGCAGCCGTAACGATCCTGGATGAGGTGCAGATACTCGATCAGCAGATCGCGACGGCGGGGCATGTCGCCGAGCAGCGTCTTGATGTCAGCCGCGGCGTGATCGTCGACCTGTCGTCCGCGTGCCCGGCCTTTGCGGCGGTGTTCAGCCATGTGTCATTCAACTCAGGATCAGGATTTCGCCGAGCCCGCCCGCATCCCCGACCCAGCGTTCGACCGAGGCGATGCCGGACAGGCGGGAGCGCCAGGCGGATTTGAGGCCGCCGACATGGCGCAGCAGGAGCTGGGTGAAGGCGAGATCGAAATGTCCGTTGAGGGCGAAGCCCGGCCCCAACCCGGCGGGCGCCTGGGCCAACGCGATCGTGCCGCGCCGCATGCCGGTGCCAACACCACTGTCGACCGCGCCGAGCACCACGATGCTGCCCGCGATCATCTGGCTGCCACAGCCATGGCCGGCGTCGCCGCCGATGACGACAAGACCCCGCCGCATGCGATCGCCGACGCGGCGTCCCGCGCGACGCTGCACGAGAATCGTGCCGCCCTTCATGCCCGAGACAGCGCCAGGAAACGGCGCGCCGAGGTAGTCGCCGACGCTGCCGCTGATGTCGATGAGGCCGCCGCGCATGCTGGCGCCGACGCCGTCGCCGGCATTGCCGCGCACGCTCAGCGTGCCGCCGCGCATCTCGCTGCCGAGCCACGCGCCACAGTCGCCGATCACGCGCAGCTGGCCGGCGCGCATGCCGGCCCCGACGTGATGCAGGCGCGTACAGGCGCCGTGTATCTCGAGTTCGTCGCCGCCGACCGTGCCGTCGATGGCGAACAGATCGCCAAGCGCCATGTCGCGCTGCCCCTGGCGCAGCTTCAGGCGCCGGATGTCAGGCAGGCGTTTGTCCTTGAGGGCATCCGGCGTAATGCCGCTCAGGTCGACATCGAAATCGGGGGCAGCCTCGAGGCGCAGGATCAGCGTGCTCATTTCAGGATCTGGCGCAGTTTGAAGTGGAAGGGGCCGAGATTGCCGCCATAGTTGCCGGCGCTGATGGCAAGAATGCCGCGCTTGCTGCCAAGCGTGCAGGCGGCGCGGATGCCGACACGCGTCGCCTCGTCGATGGCCGGCGCGGTCAGGCCGTCGATGACGATTTCGAGCACGGCGCCGACCTGGTCCGACAGTGCCGAATCGACGACGCCGCGCAGGGTCGGACAATAACGATGATTCGTCGAAGCGGGCAGCGTCTTGTACTTCGACCCGACCTTGGAGCCCGAGCGCACGACGCCACCGGGGAACGGCATGATCACGCCTGGCACTTTGCGCATCGCCGTGATGGCCCGTTCGCTGGCCGCAAGGGCCTGCGCCTGGTTCGTCGCGAGGATCAGGAAATTGCCGCCGCCGACCGCCTTGGTCACGCGGGTGGTGTCCTCGCACAGGAATTCGCCGTCCATCACGGGGACGCGCCAGTAGCGGGTGGGACCGAGCTTCTTGGCAATCTGGTAGCCGTCGCCGAAGAAGCGCAGCGTCTTGCCGAGTGGCAGCGGGTCGCCTTCGGCGATGCCGCTGTAGCACGCGCTCGTGGGCGACGTCAGGACGCATTGGCCGACGCGGTTCTGCAGCTGCTTCGTCAGTTCCTTGTTGCTCATCGCGAACAACAGCACCGCCACGCCGGGCCGCCCGTCGGGAGTTTCCGACGGCTTGAGCTGGCGTTCGATGCCGGCCTCGCAACCGCAGGCGATCACGGAGGTTGCGAAGCCTGTCAACGCGTTCGCCGCGTGATTGGCCCAGGTGGCGTTGTAGGCGGTGATGATCAGTCGCGTCGCCTTCATCGGGAAGGCTTCGGCGAAAGTGTCCTCGATGAACGTGCCGTTGATTTTCATGATGATCGCCGCGCGCCGTGCGCAATCAGACTGCCGCGGCCGTCGCCGTCGATTTCGCCGTCGGCTACCGCGAGGTTGCGCCGGCTGACGGTCATGTAGCGCTCGAAGTAGGCGTCCAGCGTGCGTTCGATGGAGGTGTCGTAATCGACACGCATCACGTGCGTCGCGCCTGTCGGGCTCGCGATCACGCGTCCATCGCGCACGATCATCTCGCCGGCCTTGAACACGAAGCGCGGCGTGGTGAACATGCGCTCGCGATCGGGATGATCGACATAGACCGCCACATCGCCACGCGCGCCGACGCCGAGATGCCCAAGATTGCCGAGCCCCAGACTGCGTGCCGGTCCCGCGCGCGTCATGATCGCGATTTCATACAGCGTGTACTCGCGCTCGATCGACGCCAGCGTGCTCGCCGCCGCCGCGTCCGGGTTGATGGTCTTCAGCATGTCATTGCGGAAGGAGCGATCCATCAGCAGGCGAATCAGGTGCGGATAGGTCGTGAACGGCGCGCCGTTCGGGTGATCGGTGGTCAGGAACAGGCGCCACGGATCGCTGACGAGCAGGAACAGCTCGAGGCCGATGGCCCATTGCAGCGCGTTGACGAAATTCTTGTCCTTGTACTTGAACGGCACGACGCCGCAACCGGCGTCGCATTCGATGTCCATCAGCACGCTCTTCTTCGGACTGCCGAAGGCGCTGCCCGCGTACTGGCGCATGCTGTCGCCTGACTCGGTAACCGTCTGGCCGAACAGGATCTGGCCGACGTCCATCGAGATGTTCGGGCTGCGGTTCACGGCTTCGGCCACCGCGGCCGCGCCGGAAGAGAACTTGCGATCACCCTCCGTTCCGTAGCTGTGGAACTGCACGTGCGTCAGGTGTGCCGGCAGGCCATCGAGCGCGGCGATCGTCGCGAGCGTCGTGTCCAGGTTGCCCGGCACGCCGAGATTGCAGCCGTGGATGTGCAGCGGATGCGGCAGGCCCAGTTCACGGATGCCGTCGGCCAGCGCCAGCAGGACTTGCCGCGGCGTGATGCCGTAATAGGCGTTCTGCTCGTCGAGATCGAGCTTGCGCTGGTTGAACTTGAACGCATTGATGCCGCCCGGGTTCACGACCTTGATTGCCATCGCCTGTGCCGCGCGCAGCGTCCATGCAATGTAATCGCGGACTTTCACACCGGGTTCCTTGCCAGCCAGCATGCGCAGCATCAGGTCGTCATTGCCGAGGAGCACGTAGGCGCCCTTGTCGACTATCGGGGTGTCGCCCATCTCCAGGTGTGCCTGGCGCGCGTTCGCCGCGAGCATGGCCGGTTCGAAGCAGGCGGTATAACCCATCTCGGCGTAGCGATAGCCGACCGTCAGGGTGGACGGCGCTGCGTGGCCGCTGCCCATGCGCGGATGGCGGCCGCGCGCGACGAGATCCTGGCGATGATCCTCGGGCAGCATCATGCGCGCGAGGTTCACCTTGCCGCCGCCGATGTGCGTGTGGATGTCGATGCCACCCGCCATCACGATGCAACCGCTGAGGTCATGGCTGACTTTGATGTCGGACGGATCCGACGGTGCGCCGACGACTTGGCCGTCGCAGAGATAGATCGACTGGACGACGCCGTCGATGCCGTGGGCCGGGTCGTAGACCCGACCGCCGCGTAGTTCGGTGATCGATCTGCCCGCCATGCCTCAACCCATCCGTTTCGCGATTTCGTGGAGCAGGAATGCCGCCGACGGCAGCGCCACGTCGCGCAGCTGCGGCAGCGGCAGCGCGACGACGCCGTCGGTGCGAATCAACTGGCCGCGGTGATCGAGTCCGGGCGTGCCCGCCGGCAGGTACACACCGCGCATCGACGACGCCTGCGCCGTCGGCATGCCGATGACGGTCTGCGGCAGGTCCGTCACCGGCGCCGGATGCGGATTGAAGGTGCTGACCCACAGCAGCGAATCGACCGCGCCAGCGGCGAGCAGGCGCGCGGTGTCATAGCGCAGCGGATCGTATTCGAGCGTACGGCCGGCGTAGGACAGCTGGAGCGGATAGCCTGTCAGCCACGCGGCGGTGGCGATGGCGCTCTGACCGCCATCGTTGCCGCCGAGTGCGAGGCCCGCCGCGCGCTTGCTGCGGTTGATGTCGGCGATCAGATCGCAGACGGCACCGATGACCAGATCGCCGTCTTCCCCGAGTTGGCCAGGCGTCCACACGAACACCGCATATTCGCTCGCTGCAATTGCGCCGGCGAGGTTCGACACGGCCTGCAGCCGCTTGCCGCGCAGGCGCGGCTGACGTTGCAGACGCAGCGCGCGCAGTGCGTTCACCAGGTCCAGGACTTCTTCTCTCGAACACGCGATGGATTCGGCGTCGACGCCGGGCTGACGCGGCGCCTCGCGCGCCGGCCCGAGGTGGAACACGCGCCGCGTGGCGAGCCGCTCCTCGGCGAGCGCTGACGATGGGCGCAGGCAACGGCGGGCGAATTCGTGAAAGTCGTCGTTGATATCGGCGCCCACGAGCACGACGAGGTCGGCCCGATTGCGCACCTCGGCGAGTGTGGTGGTGGCGAGACCGCGGGTCTGCAGCACGCGCACGTTGTGCGCCAGCGCGCGGCCGTGCAGGTGATCGACGATGGCGCCGCAGCGTTCAGCGAGCGCGAGCGCGGCGCGGGCCCCGTCGATGTCGGTACCGAACCCGCCGAACAGCGGCTGGCGGCTGCGCTTCAACTGTCGCGCCGCGGCGTTCAGCGCATCGTCGAGGCTGGCCGGTTTGCCGTTGACGAGCGGCGAGGCCGCCACGACCGGCCGCGCATAGGCGATGCGCGCTTTCGCGCAGCCATTGTCGGTGACGCTCAGTGCGCCGCGTGTCTCGGCGACGACGAGGTCGTCGCACAGCAGCCCGCAAAACGGACAGGCAACCGCATGGTGCAGCGTGGACGGATCGGAATTTTCGGCGAGTTGTTCAGGCACGGCATTACGAACTGCAAGTTCAATCGAACTGGGCTTATCGGGTTTGCCAGCCACGCTCGCAACGGCCGTGGAGGGTCCGCGTAAAGTACCACACGCGGACCACGCACGACCACCTTGTCGGCTGTCCGCTGCCCAAGCGTGAGGCATCGGTTACTATTGTGGGGCGCGACTCGCGCCCGCAACGAACCGCTGCGCATGACACCCACCCAAGTGACCGAAGATCGCTCCGCCGGCCATGTCGTCGTCGCGCCGGCGCGCCTGCATCTCGGATTCGTCGATCTGAGTGGCGCGCTCGACCGGCAGTTCGGCAGCATCGGTTTGTGCATCGATGGTCTCGACACCTGTGTGCGCGCCGCGGCCGCCGACAGCTTCGGTGTCGACGGCGTGACGCCGTCGCGCCTGCTGCCCGTCCTCGAGCGGGTCAGCGCGCGCTGCGCGCCGGGGCGTGCGGTGCAGGTCACGGTGGAGCAGATGCCGCCCGCGCACGCCGGTCTCGGCTCCGGCACACAACTCGCGCTCGCCGCCGCACTCGCCGCCGCGCACGCGCTCGGCGCCAATCTGCCGCCGCGCGAACTCGCCGCGCTCGCCGGACGCGGCCAGCGGTCGGGCATCGGCATCGCGGCGTTCGAAGGCGGCGGCTTCGTCGTCGACGGCGGGCGCGGTCCGGCAACCGTCTCGCCGCCCCTGCTTGCGCGCCTGGCCTTTCCGGCCGACTGGCGCTGCGTGCTGGTATTCGACGCGATGGACGAAGGCCTCAGCGGCCAGCGCGAGCGCGCGGCCTTCACGCAGCTCGCGCCGATGTCCGATGCCACCGCCGCAGGACTCGCGCGCACGATTCTGGTCGGCCTGATGCCGGCGCTCGTCGAAGCCGATTTTGCGGCATTCGCGCGCCATCTGGCGACCGTGCAGGCGGCGAATGGCGATCATTTCGCGCCGGCCCAGGGCGGGCGCTACACGAGCCGGCGCGTCGGCGAACTGCTGACGATGGCTGCGCGCGAGTTCGGCCTGCCCGGCATCGGCCAGAGTTCGTGGGGGCCGACCGGATTCCTGTTCGCGCCCGACGCGGCAAGTGCCGCGGCGGTCGCCGACTTCATTGACGCGCGTAAGGCAGATGGGCTGCGCTGTCAGATCGTGACTGGCAACAACGTCGGCGCCCGCTGCGGGTGGCACGGCGAACGCGGCGACGACCTGTCGCCGACGCAGCCAGTCTGGCTCATCCGATCCAACGACAAGGACACTGACGATGAAAGACCCTTATCTGCTGCACGTCTTTAGCCCGACGAAGTATGTCAGCCCCTTCGACATCAACATGGCCTATGAGGCGCGCTACGACGCGGTGATCCCGTACTGCAACGTGACGCTCGAAGAAATTCATCCGCTGACGCAGGACACGATTTTTTCGCGCAGCCCCGAAGGCGTGCGGCGCACCGGCATCTTCATCGGCGGCCGCGAGTTCCACCTCGCGATCGACATGCTGAAGGCGGCGAAGAAGGCCATGGTGCCGCCGTTCGAAGTCTCGGTGCTCGCCGATCCGAGCGGCGCCATCACGACCGCCGCGGCGATGGTGGCGCTGGCTGAGCGTTGGCTCGGCAAGCTCGACGGCTCGACCCTGACGGGGCGCAAGGTCTATGTGTTCGGCGGCACCGGCCCGGTCGGCAACTGCGTGGGGCTGCTGGCCGCGCGGTGCGGCGCCGAGGTCTTTCTCGTCAGCAACCGCGGCGCGCAGGAGGCGCAGGCGAGCGCTGACGCATGCAACTCGCGTTATGACATCGACATCCACGGCGTGGACGGTGGTGCGCCGGGCGCGCTCGACCGCATTCTCGAAGACGCCGAGGTGGTGTTCAATGCGGCGAAGGCCGGTGTGCGCGTGATCGATACGCAGGCCATCGGCCGGGCGCGGCGCCTGCTGATAGCCGCCGATGCGAACGCGGTGCCGCCGAGCGGCATCGAGGGCGTGGCCGCAAAAGACAACGGGGTCGAACTCAAGACCGCCACCGGCACCGCGCGCGGTCTCGGCGCGCTCGCGATTGGCGATGTGAAGTATCGCGTCCACACCGGCCTGCTCGCGCAGATGTACGAATCGGCGGAACCGATTTATCTCGCCCACGAGGAAGCTTTCGCGCTCGCGCGCTCGATCGTCGCGCAGCGTTGACGCGCCGCGCGGCGTGGGCAGGGCGCGCCACCCGATCCTGATCGCGGCGCGCAGCGCGCGCCAGCTGGCGCACGCGGCGCGCGCTGCCGGTTACGCACCGCGGGTCGTCGATCTCTTTGGCGACGACGACACGCGTGCCGCCAGCGAACACCTGATCGTCACGCCCGCCGCACGCGGCTTCCGCTTCCGGCCACGACAACTGCTCGCCGATCTGGGGCGCCTCGCTGGCGGCGCGCGCTTGCCCCTCGTCTGGGGCGCCGGTTTCGAAGCGGCGACGCCGCTGCTGGCGCGGCTCGGTCAGGCCTTCGACGTCTGCGGCAGTGCCGGAGAAGGGCTGGCCGAAGTGACGGATCCCGTCGGGCTGCACGCGCGGCTGCGCGCACTCGACGTGCCGACGCCCGCCATCGCGACCGATCGGGTGCCGACGCGCGGCCGATGGGTCGTCAAGACTCGCGGTCAGGCCGGTGGCCATCACGTGCGCTGGGGCGTGCCCGGCGCGGCGCTCGCAGCGCACGATTACGCGCAGGCGTTCTGCGCCGGACGCTCGATGTCCGTGGTCTTCGTTGCCGGTGCCCGCACGCTCGACGTACTCGGTTACAACGCGCACCTGTTCTGGCCGTCCTCGCCGAGCCCGTTCGTCTATGCCGGCGCCGTTGGCGGCCAGTTGCTGCCGCGGCGGCTGTGCCGCCACATCGAAGCCGCGCTGCGCCGCGTGGCCGCCCGTTTCGGCCTGCGCGGACTCTGCGGCGTCGATTTCGTCGTCGACGCCCACAACCGCTGGCAGCTGATCGAAATCAATCCGCGCTGGACCGCGACGGTCGAACTGGTGGCCGCGCCGGCGGCGGCCTTTCGCGCCCACCTGGCTGCCTGCCGCGGCCAGTCGTGGCGCCGGCCGCAGGCGCTCGCGCGCGCGCGCGCTCACGCCGTGCTCATGCTCGACAATCCCATTCGGATTCCGAACTCGTTAGACTGGCCAGCCTGGGTTGCCGACCGACCCGGTGCAGGGGCGCGGTTGCCGCGGGGCGCTCCCCTGTGCACGGTGCTGGCAGCTGGTGCAACGCCGGAAGCCGCCTGTGAGCGCCTGGCGCAACGCGTGATCGCGTTGTGTCGCCTGCTCGGGATCGACGATCCGGCCGTGCCACTGGCCCGGCAGCCGATCATCACAACAGCAAACAGGGCCGGCCCACGTCGGCAGGCCAATCGAGGGGACCCGCGATGACAGCTTCCACCACACTCAAACGCGCCGACGTCAGCCGCGCCAGCCGCGCGCTGGTCCAGCGTCTCGTCGACGAAGCCGATCGCCTGCGCGTCGGCGTCAGCCATCTCGACAACGGCGTCTGCATCGTCGACGCCGGCATCCAGGTGCCCGGCGGTCTCGAAGCCGGCCGGATCATTGCCGAAATCTGCATGGGCGGTCTCGGCACCGTGCAGTTCCGCGCCAGTACCGCGTTCAGGCACTGGGCGTGGCAGGTCGACGTGCATTCGACCGATCCCGTCACGGCCTGCCTCGGCTCGCAGTACGCGGGCTGGAGCCTCAGTCACGGTCAGGGCAAGGGCGCCTTCCATGCACTCGGATCCGGTCCGGCGCGTTCGATCGGCAGCAAGGAAGAACTGTTCAAGGAACTCGATTACCGCAATCCGGCAGGCGACACCTGCCTGGTGCTCGAAGTCGACAAGGTGCCGCCGCCGGAAGTGGTCGACAAGATCATCAGCTACTGTGGCATCGCACCGGGACAACTGACGCTGGTGCTGACGCCGACGTCGAGCCTCGCCGGTGGCGTGCAGATCGTCGGCCGCGTGCTCGAAGTGGCGCTGCATAAAGTGCACACGCTGCATTTCCCGCTTGCGCAAATCGTCGATGGCGCGGGCACCGCGCCGGTGCCGCCGCCGACCGCCGATTTCATCAACGCGATGGGCCGCACGAATGACGCAATCCTGTTCGGTGGCTTCGTGCAGCTCTATGTCGACGCCAGCGACGACGACGCGCGTGACCTCGCCGAGAAACTGCCGAGCGCGTCGTCGCGTGATTTCGGCAAGCCGTTCGGGCAGGTGTTCAAGGAATACAAGTTCGACTTCTACCAGATTGATCCGATGCTGTTCTCGCCGGCGCGCTGCGCGGTCACGGCGGTCAGGAGCGGCAAGACCTTCCACGGCGGCGCGCTGCGCGAAGACCTGCTGGATCTGTCGTTCGGCGGATGAAGCCGCCGCGTTCCTCGACCCGGGTCGTCATCGCCACTGACGACCCGGGCTGGCACGGGCGCGTGCTGGCCAGCGGGCTGGCGCGACGTGGTTACACGGTCGACATGCTGAGCCTCAAGGACTGCCATCTCGAGGTGGGGCCGGCCGGCCCCACCGTCGTGATGCCGGGCTTCGAGCATGAATTGCCGGCCGGAATGTTCGTGCGCGGCGTGCCCGGCGGTACGCTCGAGGAAGTGATACTCCGGCTCGATGCGTTGCACGCGCTCAGCCTGCTCGACGTCCCGGTATTCAACACGGGGCGCGCGATCGAGCGTACGGTCGACAAGGCGCTGACGAGCTTTGTGCTGGCACTGCACGGCATTGCGACGCCGCGGACCTGGGTGCTGGAGCAGCGCGCGGCCGCGCGCGCGATCGTGGCGGACGCGCTCGGGCGCGGAGTGCGCCTCGTGTCGAAGCCGCTGTTCGGTTCCCAGGGCGAAGGCCTGTTGCTGCTCGACAGTCTGGCGGCCTTCGACGCGGCGACGCCGGTCAACGGCGTCTGGTATCTGCAGGAGTTCGTCGAACGCGGCGGTCCGCCGTACCGGGACTGGCGCGTGCTCGTCGTCGACGGTGTCGCGCGGCACGCAATGAGCCGCACCAGCGAGCACTGGATCACGAACCGCGCGCAGGGCGCGCGGTGCGAAATGGCGCCGGTCGACAGCGGCGCGCTGCGCGACCTCGCCGAACGTGCCGCGGCCGCGCTCGACATCGACTATGCGGGTGTCGACCTGATGCGCGATGGCGCGGGACAGTGGGTCGTCGGCGAAGTGAACGGGGTGCCGGCGTGGTGGGGACTGCAGCAGGCCTGTGGCGAGGCGGTCACCGACGGACTGCTGGACGCCTTCGTGGCGAAGATGCGGCGCGCTCGGATGGTCGGTGCCGCCGGTGCTGCCTGAGTGACGGGTCACACGCTGCCGGCACCGCTGGTGGCGGCCCTGTATCGCGATGCCTGCCGCTTCGATGTGCTGGCGGCGAAACCCGGCAATGTCAGCATCGGGTCGGCCGGGCACGGCATGCAGGCGGTCGATTTCCTGACCAGTGCGCGCGTGACCGCGGATCCGCTCGCGCGCGCAGCGCGCGGCGTCGGCGCGGCCGTGCGCGAAGCGATCGATGCCACCTGGGGGGCAGTCGGCTGCAATACCAATCTCGGCATCGTGCTGCTGGCCGCGCCGCTCGCGCAGGCTGTGCGGCGGCCGCTCGAGGGCAGTCTGAGGACGCGGCTCGCGCGGGTCCTGGCCGGACTCGATTTGGCCGACGCCGAAGACGCGTTTGCCGCCATTCGTCGCGCGCACCCGGCCGGGCTCGGCACCGCGGCGGCCGAAGACGTGGCGGCGTCGCCCACGCACGATTTGCGGCATGCGATGCAACTGGCCGCGGAGCGCGACCGGATTGCATGGAACTACGTGCACGACTATGCCGATGTGTTCGATGTCGGCATTCCCGCGCTGCGCGCAGGACTGCATGCCGACGACAGCCTCAGTGCCGCAGTCGTGCGGGCGTTTCTGCGTTTCCTCGCGTCGATGCCCGACACCCATGTCGAGCGCAAACTCGGGGAAGAGGCCGCACGGCGGCTGATGGGCCGGGCGGCCGAGCTAGAATCCGCGTATAAAGCGTGCGAAGATCCCGAGGAGCGCGCGGCTCTGGTGCAAACCTTCGACTGCGAGCTCAAGCGCGGGGGCGTGAATCCGGGCACCAGTGCGGATCTCACGGTTACGAGCTTATTCGCGATGAATTTGGCGGCGGCGCTGCAGAACGCCCGCTGAAACACTGCCCGCACGCGGCGGTGACATCATCACAAACCTGAGGCCACCGCCAGGCGCGGTGGCGAGGTCATCAGCTTCGGCACGCGACGTGCGGAACCGCGTTCCGCCAACATTTATCAGGAAAAGGAGAAAAACTCATGGCCGTTATTGACAGAGTATTGGTGGGTGAATCCCTCGTGGGCGATGGCAACGAAGTCGCTCACATCGACCTCATCATGGGACCGCGTGGCAGCGCCGCCGAGGCAGCGTTCTGCAATTGCGTGACCAACAACAAGGATGGATTCAGCAGCCTGCTCGCCGTGGTGGCGCCGAACCTGGCGACCAAGCCGAGCACCGTCATGTTCAACAAAGTGACGATCAAGGGCTCGAAGCAGGCCGTGCAGATGTTCGGCCCGGCCCAGCGCGGCGTCGCGATGGCGGTGGCGGATTGCGTCGAAGACGGCACGATTCCGGCTGCCGAAGCCGATGACGTCTTCATCTGCGTCGGTGTGTTCATCCACTGGCTCGCCGAAGACGACAAGAAGATCCAGGACTACAACTACCAGGCCGTCAAAGAATCGATCAAGCGCGCCGTGGCGCGCGAGCCGAAAGCGGCGACCGTCGTGGCGCAGAAGGGCTCGTCCGCCCATCCGTTCCAGGCGAAGTAAGCTTTCGACTCCAGTTCTGACTGAGCGAACACTGAGCCCCGCGCAAGCGGGGCTTTTTTTTGGGTGCTTCGCCCAGGCCTGGCGCCGCCGCGCAGCGGCCGACCGCCGTGCCCGTCAGGCGCAGGTGGCGAGTTCGGCGGCGCTCAGGCGTCCCTGGTGGAGGGCCGTGGCGATCAGCACGTGGCTGACGCCGAGGCCGGCGAGCGTCGCGAGATCGGCCGCATGCCGCACACCGCCGGCTGCGACGATCGAGGCCGTCGGCGCGCTGTCGCGCAGGCGCTGAAGCAGGGGCAAATCGGGCCCACTGCCGGCGCCGACCCGGTCGAGGTTCATCGCGATCACGGTGTCGGGCCACAGCGTGGGGTCGCTCTCGAGCGCACCCGGGCCCATGAACCGGCCGGCGCGATGGTCCAGCGACAGCAGGGCGGCGGCGGGGCGGGGCAGGGCGGCCCGTACCGCGAGGTAGTCGCCGACGCTGGCCAGCGACTCGCTGCCGATGACGCAGGACACGTTCGGCAGCGACAGGTAGGGTTCGAGTGCGTCCGGCGCACCGATGCCCGCGTCGATCCACCACTCGCAGTCCGGGTGACGACGAACCAAGGCTTCGATCGTGATCCGGGACGAACCCTGTTGCTGTATTGCATCAAGGTCTGCAACGTAGAATGCATCGATGGCGAGACGATCGCGCAGCGCGTCAGTGACTGCGACCGGATCGGTGGCGGTGGTCAGGACCGAACGTATCGGCTGGTAACGGTCGCGCTGACCGCGGATCGCATGGACCACCAGCCCGGCACGGAGATCGAGAACGGCAACACAGCGCATGGAGATCCGACGACGTGAATGATCCGGTCCATTCTAGTGGCAAGCCTGCCGGGCAGCCATCGCAGTCGCGGCGTCGTTGATGCCGGCTGCCGACTTCATCGCGACGGGATGGGACATCGGCGGCGCCCACCTGAAGTCCGTGACGCTCGATGGCACGCGTGCGCTGCGCGCGGTGCAACTGCTGCCGTGCCCGCTGTGGCAGGGGCTGGAGCACCTGTCGCGCGCGATGCTGCAGGCGATGGCTGCGCAGCCGCCGCCACACCGTCACGCGCTGACGATGACAGGTGAACTGTGCGATCTGTTTCGCGATCGCGCTGATGGCGTCGGGCAAATCCTGCACACGGCGCAGTTGACCTTGGCGCCTCGCGCGCCGCTGGTGTACGCCTGCGAGCACGGGCTGGTCGCTGCGGCCGCACCGGACGCGATTGCCTCGATGAACTGGCATGCGATGGCGCGCGCGCTCGCGGCCCGCATGCCGGACGCCCTGTTGATCGACATCGGCTCCACGACCACCGATGTGATCGCGATCGTCGACGGCGTCGTGCGCGCGCAGGGTATGACCGATCGCACCCGCCTGGCCGCCGATGAGCTCGTCTATCAGGGCGTCGCCCGCACACCGGTGATGGCGCTCAGCGCCCGCGTGCCTTACCGCGGCAGCTGGCAGGGCATGGCCGCCGAGTACTTTGCGACCACCGCCGATGTCTACCGCATCCTCGGCGAGTTGCCGCCGGACGCCGATCTGATGCCGAGCGCCGACGGGCGCCCGAAGACCGCGGCCGACAGTGCCGCGCGGCTCGCGCGGATGGTGGGTGATGATTGCACCGAGGCCACGGCACCCGCCCTGCGTGAACTCGCGACCTATCTGCGCGGGGCCCAGCTTGCGCGGCTGCGCGCGGCGGCCTTGCGCGTGCGCGGGACGGCGCGACCACGGGTTCTGGTCGGCGCGGGCGTCGGACGCTTTCTGGCGCGCGAACTCGCGCCGTGGCTGGGGCTCGACTACGTTGATTACGCAACCGCACTCGACATCCGCGGCGACGCCGTCGCGCTCGCCAGCGACTGCGCGCCCGCACTCGCCGTCGCGAGCCTCGCGCTCGAGCCCGCATGAAGCCGCGCATCGTTCCGCTGCCCTATCACGAGGAAGTCGCGACGCGTCTTGCGCGGCTCGTCGACCGTCCCTGGTTCATCTATCTCGACAGCTGCCGCGAACGCGCGCTGGGCGGGCGTTACGACCTCATTGCCTGCGACCCGCTGACGACACTCGTCACGCGTGGCGCGGAGACGCTGGTCGCCGACACCGGCGGTGCGACCCGTCTCACGCAGGAGGATCCGTTCCAGTTGCTCGAGCGCGAACTGGCACGCGTGCTGCCGTCGGTCACCGACGTGGGGCCGTTCAGCGGTGGCGCGCTCGGTTACTTCGCCTACGACCTGGCGCGTCGGCTCGAGCGCCTGCCGGCCACCGCCGCGCACGACATCGCATTGCCCGAGATGGCAATCGGTATCTATGGCTGGGCAATCGTGGTCGATCACGACGAGCGCAGTGCGCAACTCGTCATTCATCCGGATGCGCCCTGCGATGAAGCGCGCATCGTCGGCGCGTGGAACGCGCAGCCGCCATTGACGCCAGCCGCGTTCGGCAGCACGTTCACGGTCAGTGAAAGCGTGCAGCCCGAAGTCAGCTTCGAGGCTTATGCCCGCGCGTGGCACCGGATCAAGCACTACATCCGCGAAGGCGACGTGTACCAGGTCAACCTGACGCAGCGCTTTTCGGCGCCGGTCCAGGGCCATCCGTGGGATGCCTACCTGCGGCTGCGCAATCTGAATCCCGCGCCCTATTCGGCCTGTTTCATGACGCCCGACGGGGCGATTCTGAGCTCCTCGCCGGAGCGTTTCCTGCGCGTCGAGGGTCGACGCATCGAAACCAAGCCGATCAAAGGCACGCGCCCGCGCGGTGCGACGCCGGCAGAAGATGCTGCGCTCGCCGCCGAACTTGCGCTGAGCCTGAAGGATCGCGCCGAGAACGTGATGATCGTCGATCTGCTGCGCAACGATCTCGGACGCAGCTGCGTGCCCGGCAGCGTGCGGGTGCCGCATCTGTTCGCGGTGGAGAGTTACAAGAAGGTGCATCACCTCGTGAGCACCGTCGAGGGAACGCTGGCGCCGGAGGTCAGTGCGCTCGATGCCCTGCGCAACTGTTTCCCGGGCGGCTCGATCACCGGGGCCCCGAAACTGCGGGCAATGGAAGTCATCGAGGAGATCGAACCGAGCAGACGCAGCGTCTACTGCGGTTCGCTCGGCTACGTGTCGCGCTCGGGCCACATGGATACGAATATCGCGATTCGCACGCTCGTCTGTCATCGCGAGCGCATGTACTGCTGGGCCGGGGGCGGCATCGTGATGGATTCCGATCTCGCGGCCGAATATGCCGAATGCCTCGCCAAGGCAGCGGCGATGCTGGAAGTGTTCGCGCGCGCCGAGGTCAGCGATGTGGGTCGCCAAGATCGGCGGTAGCCTCTCGCAGCAGGTGACCCTGGCGCCGTGGCTGGCCGCGCTGGCGGGCGATCCCGGGCGACGCTGGCTGTGCGTGCCGGGCGGCGGCCCGTACGCCGACGCCGTCCGCGCCGCCCAGCAGCGCGAGGGCTTCAGTGACGCCGAGGCACATGTGCGCGCGATGCTGGCGATGGCCCGCTATGGCGCGGACCTGCAGCGCCTGGAGCCGCGGCTGCAGGGCTGCGTGTCGATCGCGGCCTGTGCGGCACCGGGCGGCGGCTGGCCGCGACTCTGGTGCCCGGCAGCGGCTGATGCGGCTGTGCTCGCCGAGCTTCCGGCAGACTGGCGCGTCAGTGCGGATTCGCTGGCGCATGCGCTCGCGACCCACCTGAAGGCGACCGGCCTCGTCCTGCTGAAGTCGGTGCCGCCACCGCCAGCGGCCACAGCCGCGGCCCTCGCCGCCGCTGGCTATGTCGACGCCTGGCTGCCGACGCTGATGCAGGCCAGCCCGCTGCCCGTGTACTGGGCCGTCGCGGCAGATCTCCCGCCGCTCGCCCTGACTCCATCCCTGTGGCCGCCTGCGGCGCAACGCGTGCCGGATTAGGGAATCACTCAAGCCGTTACCTCATTCGGCCGATAGCCCGAAGCGATGAGACACAACGGGCGGATGGCACCTATGCAGACCTTGATGACCAAACTGAGTCTGAAGCAGCAGATGCTGTTCATTGCGGTGGTCTCCGCCGCGTTCGGCCTGCTGCATGCGGCGGTATTCGCGTTCGTCGATCACGACACCACGAACGGCCGCTTGATGCTCTACGGTGCGATAGTGGCGGGCGTTGCGGTGCCGGTGCTCTTTGCCACCTGGCTCGGTGGCTGGAGCGCCCAGCGCGCCGAAGTCATCGTCCGCTGCCTGCAGCGCATGAGCGAGGGCGACCTGAGCGCGAAGTGCAAGCTCGACGGCAAGGACGAATTCGCGTGGATGGCATACGAGTTGACCAGGACCCGCAAGAGCTTCGTGCAGGTCGTCGATGCGGTCGCCGGCGGCTGCACCACCGTCGCCTCCGCGGCCGAGGAGCTCTCAGCGATCACCGCGCAGAGCAAGACCGGCATGAGCCGGCAGAGCGTCGAGACCGAACACGTCGCGCACGCCATCAACGAAATGACGAATTCGGTCAACGCCGTCGCGCAGAAGGCGCAGCGCGCCGCAGAGGCGGCGACCGAGGCCGACGCCGAATCGAAGCAGGGCTTCGACGTCGTGCGCGCCACGACGCTCGCCATCGAGGAACTGGCGAGCGAAGTGACCCACACCGCCGAGGCGCTGACCAAACTGAAGGCCGACAGCCTGAACATCGGCACGGTGCTCGATGTGATCCGTGGCATCGCTGAACAGACCAACCTGCTGGCCCTGAATGCGGCGATCGAGGCTGCACGTGCCGGTGAACAGGGCCGCGGTTTCGCGGTCGTGGCTGACGAAGTGCGCAGCCTGGCGAGCCGAACGCAGCAGTCGACACGCGAAATCCAGGTGATGATCGAGCGTTTGCAGGGCGGGGCGAACAGCGCCGTGGAAGCCATGCAGTCCGGGCTCGAGAAGGCGCAGGCGAGCGTGGGCCAGGCGCAGCAGGCCGGCCGCTCACTCGAGTCGATCACCTCGATGGTCGACACGATCCGCGAGATGAACGTGCAGATTGCGAGCGCCGCGAGCGAGCAACGGCAGAATGCCGATCACATCACGCGCAGCGTCGACAACATCACGACGATTGCGGCAGAGGCCACGCAGGGCGCGCTGCAGATTGCCCAGGCGAGCCGCGAACTGGCGGAACTGGCGAGCACCCAGCAGGGCCACGTCGCGCGCTTCAATCTCGGTTGAGGGTTTTGGTGGTGGACGACGCCGGCCCGGGCAGGCCGGTTTCGACGGTGTCAGCCGCGGCGTTACGCCGCGGCTGACGTCGGATAAGAAAGGACGCCGGCCGGGTTGCGGCCGGCGCCCAATGCAGCACAGCTTAGCTCCATGCGAGGAGGTCTGGTCTAATGCCCAATTAGTCCCAGCTAAGTGCGCCGCCTGTCTGATATTCCGTGACCCGCGTTTCGAAGAAGTTCTTTTCCTTTTTCAGGTCGATCACTTCGCTCATCCACGGAAACGGATTCGTCGCGCCCGGAAACTGCTCCGGCAGCCCGATCTGGGCGCAGCGACGGTTTGCGATGTAGTGCAGATACTCTTCGAACATGTTGGCGTTGAGGCCCAGGATGCCGCGCGGCATCGTGTCCTGCGCATACTTGATCTCCAGCTCGATCGATTCGTGGATCAGGTCGATGATCTGGCGCTGGAACTGCTCGGTCCACAGGTGTGGATTCTCGACCTTGATCTGGTTGATCACGTCGATGCCGAAGTTCATGTGCATCGACTCGTCGCGCAGGATGTACTGGAACTGCTCGGCGACGCCCGTCATCTTGTTGCGCCGGCCCATTGACAGCACCTGCACGAAACCAACGTAGAAGAAGATGCCTTCGAAGATCACGTAGAACGCGATGAGGTCGCGCAGCAGACGCTGGTCGGCCGCCGGCGTGCCGGTGCTGAAGGTCGGGTCGCCGAGACTCTCGGTGAAGCGCATCGCCCACGAGGCCTTGTCATGCACCGCCGGGATCTCGCGGTACATGTTGAAGATCTCGGCTTCGTCGAGGCCGAGACTTTCGACGCAGTACTGATAGGCATGCGTATGCAGCGCTTCTTCGAAGGCCTGGCGCAGCAGGTACTGGCGGCACTCCGGGTTCGTGATGTGGCGATACACCGCGAGCACCAGGTTGTTCGCGACCAGCGAATCGGCGGTCGAGAAGAAGCCCAGATTGCGCTTGATGATCTGGCGCTCGTCGTCGGTCAGGCCATCGCGGCTCTTCCACAGCGCGATGTCCGCATTCATGTTGATTTCCTGCGGCATCCAGTGATTCGCGCAGGCGTTCAGATACTTCTGCCATGCCCACTTGTACTTGAACGGCACGAGCTGGTTCAGGTCCGCCCGGCAGTTGATCATCGCCTTGTCGTCGACGACGAGGCGGCGCGCGCCGAACTCCACCTGTTCGAGGCCGGTGGCGGCGGCCGCCTGGGCAACCGGGGCCGGTGCGGCAACGCCCAGGGTTTCAACCGGCGACGGCGCCAGTGTTTCCCGTTCCGCGCGCTCGACGGCCTGCAGCATCTCGGTGGCCAGCATGGCCTTCACCGGTTCCGGCGTCTGACGCTGCCGCAGCTGGCCTATCGGATCTTCCCAATTCAACATCGCTTCCCCCTTGAACATCGTGATCTGTGTGCCTGCGCTTACTGGCAGGCTTCGCAGTCTGGATCGAGAATCGAGCAGACCTTGGGCTGCGCGTCCGCGGCGGCGGGCGCGGCCTGATTGACGGCGTTGAGCTTGCCGTCCTTCAGCGTGCTCTTCTCGACGTGAGTGGCGCCCATCGTGCGCAGGTAATAGGTCGTCTTCAGGCCACGCACCCACGCGAGCTTGTAGAGGTTGTCCATCTTGGCGCCGCTCGGTTCAGCCATGTAGAGGTTCAGTGACTGCGCCTGGTCGATCCACTTCTGCCGGCGGGAACCGGCCTCGATCAGCCAGCGCGGATCGACTTCGAAGGAGGTCGCGTACAGCGCCTTCAGATCCTTCGGCAGACGGTCGATCTGGGCGACGCTGCCGTCGTAGTACTTCATGTCGTTGACCATCACCTCGTCCCACATGCCGCGCGCCTTCAAATCGTCGACGAGGTACATGTTGATGACGGTGAATTCGCCCGACAGGTTCGACTTCACGTACAGGTTCTGGTAGGTCGGTTCGATCGACTGGCTGACCCCGCAGATGTTCGAGATGGTCGCAGTCGGCGCGATCGCCATGCAGTTCGAATTGCGCATGCCGACATCGACGACGCGCTGGCGCAGGCTGTCCCAGTCGAGCCGCTGCGTGCGGTCCATGTCGAGGTAGCCGCCGCGGGTGCGGTCGAGCAGTTCGATGGAGTCGATCGGCAGAATGCCGCGGCTCCACAGCGAACCGTCGAAGCTGGCATAGGTGCCGCGTTCGGCGGCCAGATCGGTCGACGCCTTGATCGAGAAATAGCTGACCGCTTCCATCGACGTGTCGGCGAATTCGACCGCATCCTGCGACGCGTAGGGCAGGCGCAGCTGATACAGACAATCCTGAAAGCCCATGATGCCGAGGCCGACCGGGCGATGACGCAGGTTCGACGCGCGCGCCGTCGGTACGCTGTAGAAGTTGTAGTCAATCACGTTGTCGAGCATGCGCATTGCGATGTTGACGGTGTGCTCGAGCTTGGCCAGGTCGAGGCCCGTCGCCGTCATGTGCTGGGCGAGGTTGATCGAGCCGAGGTTGCACACGGCGATTTCATGCCCGCTCGAGGTGTTGAGCGTGATCTCCGTGCACAGGTTCGAGCTGTGGACGACGCCGGCGTGCTGCTGCGGCGAGCGCAGGTTGATCGGGTCCTTGAACGTGATCCAGGGATGGCCCGTCTCGTAGAGCATGCCGAGCATCTTGCGCCACAGGTCGACGGCGCGAACCTGCTTGTAGTTGCGCACTTCGCCGCGTAGCGCACGTTCTTCGTAGGCCTTGTAGCGGCGCTCGAAGTCGTCGCCGAACGCGTCGTGCAGATCGGGCGCTTCGTCAGGCGAGAAGAGTGTCCACTCGCCGTCTTCGCAGACGCGCCGCATGAACAGGTCAGGCACCCAGTTCGCGGTGTTCATGTCGTGCGTGCGGCGACGGTCGTCGCCGGTGTTCTTGCGCAGTTCGACGAACTCCTCGATGTCCATGTGCCAGGTTTCGAGGTAGGCGCAGACAGCGCCCTTGCGCTTGCCACCCTGGTTCACGGCGACGGCCGTGTCGTTCGCGACCTTCAGGAACGGCACCACGCCCTGCGACTTGCCGTTCGTGCCCTTGATGTGCGCGCCCATGCCGCGCACCGGGGTCCAGTCGTTGCCGAGTCCGCCGGCGAATTTCGACAGCAGCGCGTTGTCGCGGATGGCGCCGAAAATGCCGTCGAGGTCGTCCGGCACCGACGTCAGGTAGCACGACGAGAGCTGCGGACGCAGTGTGCCCGAGTTGAACAGGGTCGGCGTGCTGCTCATGAAATCGAACGTGGACAGGAGATCGTAGAACTTGATCGCCCATTCCTCGGGTTCGATTTCGTTGATCGCAAGCCCCATCGCGACACGCATGAAGAACGCCTGCGGCAGCTCGAAGCGCGTGCCGTCGCTCTGCAGGAAGTAGCGATCGTAGAGCGTCTGCAGACCGAGGTAGTTGAACTTGAAGTCGCGCTCGCCCTTGATTGCATGGCCGAGGCGCTTCAGGTCGAAGTTGCCGAGGCGCGGGTCCATCAGTTCGAGATCGATCGCGCGCTTCACGTAGCCTTCGAAGTAGTGCGCGTAACGCTCGTTCATCTCGTGCTGGGTCGCGGCGTCGGCATGACTGCCGATGAACGACAGTGCCTCGTGACGGAAGGCATCGAGCAGCAGGCGGGCGGCGACGTAGGTGTAGTTCGGCTCGCGTTCGATGAACGTGCGCGCGCTCATCACCAGTGCACGCGAGACGTCGTCTTCGGCCACGCCGTCGAACAAGGCGCGGGTGGTCTCGGTGAGAATGGCCTGCGGATCGGTGTTCGCGACATCCTGACAGGCTTCGGTGACGATGCGGCGCAGGCGGTTCTCGTCGAGCGCGACGCGGGTGCCGTCGCGGCGGGTCACGGCGAGACCCGTCCGGCGGGTTTCGGCCGGGGCGGCTTCCTGCTTCTTCAGGCGTTCGCGGGCGCGCTCTTCGCGATAGAGCACGTAGGCGCGGGCAATCTTGTGCTCGCCGCCGCGCATCAGCGCGAGCTCCACCTGGTCCTGAATGTCTTCGATGTGCAGGGCGCCGCCGGCCGGCATGCGGCGCGTTATCGCGCGCACGACGCTGTCGGTCAGCACATCGACCGTTTCATGGATGCGGGTCGACGCGGCTGCATTGCCACCCTCGACGGCGAGGAAGGCCTTGGTCAGCGCGATTTTGATCTTGTCGCCGTCGAACAGGGTGACCTTGCCATTGCGGCGGATGACCTTGAATTCGCCGGGCGCGGTGGCCGCGACTTCCGACTGCGGCACCGGGGATTCGCTGTTCGAGGACCACGTGACGCGTCCGACACTGCGTGCTGCAGCGGCATTATCGAGTTCCATGCGCTCTCCTCTGAGGGCCCACTGGCGGTGGCTACCCGGGTTGATGACGGACCTGTGTCCAGGTCTTCGAGCTTTTTTCAATTCAAGCCGTAACGTGCTGTATAGGACCACAATAACCTGTGGTTACGCAAGCGCCAAACCACAACATCCTGTGCATTGGACTGTGCGATGCCCCCCTCGAAAGCTGGGGGAAATCTGGGGATAAGTCGCCGAATCCGCGCCGGATCAGAGCCTTAACGCACGCGTGCGGCCCACCCCGGCGGCGCGGGGGTGAACACAAGATGTTGTGGTCGGGCGGCACGCGCGGCGGGACGCCGCGCGTGCGTCTCAGACGGCGGCGCGGAGATAGGTCGGCGCGAGTTGCTCGGCACGCAGCGCGCCGCCCGCGGCGAGCAGCGCCACGCCCAGCACCGCGACGTCCTGGGCTTCCGGCAACAGCAGCGGCGGCGCGCCGAGATCGGGCCAGAGGCCGCTCATCTGCGGCTGATACGCGGGCCAGCCTGTGCCGGCCATGCGCCAGTCGTCGCCGGCAGGCAGTGCCACGCGCGCCGGCGGCGACACCTGTTCGGCAGTCGTCGCGACCGCGAGGGCTTGCGCATCGATCGTGTAATGCGCCCAGTAGATTTCCTGCCGCCGCGCATCGAGGGTGGCGAGCCATTGCCGCGCGCCGGTCAGGCGGAACCCGCCCTGGGCGAGCGCGGCAAGTGTCGAGACCGGCAGGACCGGCAGATCGTGTGCATGGGCGAGACCCTGTGCCACGGCGGTCGCCACGCGCACCCCCGTGAATGCGCCCGGGCCGATGCCGACGGCAATCGCCTCCAGGGCGCCCGGCGCGATGCCGGCCTCCGCACACAGCGCGCGCACCATTGGCAGTAACAGCAGCGTGTGGCGCTGGGGTGCGAGTTCGTGGCGCTGGATCACGGCGCCATCGCAGTAAAGAGCGACGCTGCAGGCGTCGGTCGCGGTGTCGAGCGCGAGCAATTTCATGCGGCCTCGCCGCGACTGTCGGTATACTCCCGGCCCATGTTCCGTCCTGTCGAAGCTTTCATTGGTTGGCGCTACACGCGCGCGCGACGGCGGACGCGTTTCGTCTCGCTGATATCGGCGATTTCGATCGGTGGCGTTGCGCTCGGCATCGCCGCGCTGCTCACCATACTGTCAATCATGAACGGATTCGAGCGCGAGATGCGCAGCCGTCTGCTCGGCCTTGCCGCGCATCTCGTCGTCGAGCGGCCACAGCAGGCGCTGGCCGAACGCGGGCCGCTGCCGGACGCCATCGCCGCGATGCCCGAAGTGACGGGGCTGGCGCCGTTCGTCGCCGGCGAGGCCTTGCTGACCTTTCGCGGCGACGTGCAGGGCGTGCGTGTCAACGGCGTGCGACCGGACGCCGAACGCGCCGTCAGCGCCGCGCCGTCACTCACGCGGGAAGGCGATTTCGCGGCGCTCGAAGCCGGTCGCTTCAACATCGTGCTCGGCCGCGGCCTCGCCGACACCTTGCGCGCGAAAGTCGGCGATCACATCACGCTCGTGTTGCCGGAGCCGATGCGCACCGCGGCCGGCATCCTGCCGCGACTGAAGCGTTTCACCGTGTGCGGCATCTTCGAGGCGGGTGTGCAGGACTACGACATGTCGACGGCTTTCATTCACCTCGATGATGCCGCGCGCGTGTTTCGCGTCAATGGCGTCACCGGCTTTCGCGTGCGGCTCGACGATCCCTTCAACGCGCCGGCGCTCGCCGCGCCGCTCGCGGCGAGGCTCGCGGGGATCGGATCGACGGATCTGCGCATCAGTGACTGGACCGACACCAACTCAAATCTGTTTCGCGCGCTGAAGACCGAGAAGATCGTGATGTTCGTGATCCTGCTGTTGAGCGTGGCCGTCGCCGCGTTCAATCTGGTGTCGACGCTCGTGATGGTGGTCGCCGAGAAGCACTCGGAGATTGCCGTGTTGAAGACGCTCGGCCTCACACCGCAGCGGATTCTGCGCGTGTTCCTCGCGCAGGGCGTGCTGATCGGCGTGGCCGGTGTCGTGCTCGGTGCGGTGCTCGGTGTGCTGCTCGCGTTGAACATCGAACACATCGTGGTCGCCATCGAGCAGACCTTCAGGTTCCGTATCCTGTCACCCGACGTCTACTACATCAGCACGATACCCTCGGAGCTGAAGCTGTCCGATCTGTGGATTGCCCTGCTGGCAGCGTCGATGCTCTGTCTCGTCGCGCCGTTGTATCCGGCCTGGCAGGCGAGCCGCACCGAACCCGCCGAGGCGCTGCGTTATGAGTGAGGCGGTCCTGATCGCGCGTGGACTCGGCAAGCGCTATGTCGACGGCGCGCTCGATGTCACGGTGTTGAAGAATCTCGAGTTCAGCGTCGCCGCCGGTGAAAGCGTCGCGATTCTCGGGGCCTCCGGGTCGGGCAAGAGCACGCTGCTGCATCTGCTCGGCGGACTCGACACGCCGACCAGCGGCGAAGTGCTGTTGTGCGGCGAGAACTACGCGACGCTCGACGAGCGTGGGCGCGGCATCGCGCGCAATCGACACCTCGGCTTCGTCTACCAGTTCCATCATCTGCTGCCGGAATTCACCGCGCTGGAGAATGTCGCCTTGCCGGTGCTCATCGGCGGCAGCACGGTGGCTGAGGCGAGCCGACGCGCGTCGGCGATGTTGGCGCGGGTGGGCCTCGCGCCGCGCGCGGCCCATCGACCGTCTGAATTGTCCGGCGGCGAACGCCAGCGTGTGGCGATCGCCCGCGCGCTCGTGATGGCGCCGCGCTGCGTGCTGGCAGATGAACCGACCGGCAATCTCGATGCGCACACGGCGCGGGCCACACTGGATGCGATGCTCGACCTCAAGCGCGAACTCGGCACCGCGCTCGTGCTGGTGACGCACGATCTGCAGGTGGCGGCCCGCATGGATCGGATCGTGCACCTGCATGCCGGGGTGCTGACCGGCGAGGCGCCCACGGCGCCGCTCTGAGCGGCTGGCGAAGGCCTCAGCCGCGACGACGCTCGGCCCGCAGACGCCAGCGACGCCGCACCGCGAGGCACCACAGGCCGTCGATCAGCAGGTACCCGATACCGCCGCAGACGACGCCGCAGATCGCGGAACCCAGGCACAGCGGCAGCCAGATTTCGCTCAATGCATGCGTGAGGCTCGCCCAGTCCGAGCTCAGGTTCAGCGACGCGGACGTCTGCACCGCGCCACCCGTCAGCAGCAGTCCAATCCTGTAAGCGAAGTAGAAGATCGGGACCCAGGTCACCGGATTCGTGATCCACACGGCCGCCATCAGCACCGGCAGGTTGATGCCGCGCAGGATCGCGAGCGGCACGATGAGCACCATGTGAATCGGAATCGGAAAAAACGCGACCAGCAGGCCGATGCCGCCTGCGCGGGCGACCGAGCGGCGGCCGAAATGCCAGAGGTTCGGGTCGTGCAGGCGATGGCCGAACCAGCTGACCCAGCGTCTGCTCGACAGGTCGGAAGCTTGCGGCAGGCGTGACTGCAGGTAGCGACGTAGGTCCATGCGTGGATATCGGTATGCCAGGAGGAGCAGGGGCGTCGCTGTGCGTGCACGACGCGGGTGCCTATCATAGCCGCAACGGTGCGCCAGCAGCAGGGACGCTGTCGACGGTGAGCCGCTGAATGTGTCCACCCGCAGGCCAGGGATGATCGATGCGGCTCGTGCTTCTCGCCTTCGTGGCCGGAGTCTGCGCGCTGCAGTGGCTGTCCGGCCTTCCCCCTTTGGGCTGGTCGCTGGCAACGCTTGCCGGTAGCTGCGTCCTCGCGCGTGCCGAGCCCCGGGCCTGCGCCGCCATCGCGGGGCTCGCCTGGGGCTTGTGGCATCGCCGGGCTCACCGCGCGCCTGCCGCCGGCGCTGGACGGCGAGACTTTTGCCGTGTCCGGTCGGGTGACAGGGCTGCCGGCCGCCCGCGATGGCGTCTTGCGTTTCGAACTCGCCGTCACCCGCATTCGGCGCGGCATGCGCGTCGGGCCGCCGGTGCGCCGTCTCGCACTCAGCGACTACGGCGGCGGGTTGAAGCTCGAGCCCGGCGCGCGCTGCCGGCTGCACGTGCGCCTCAGGACGCCCCATGGCGCGTACAACCCGGCCGGCCAGGATTACGAGCGCTGGCTGTTTTCCCAGCGCATCGATGCCACCGGCTATCTCGTCACGCACCCGGCGAATGCTTGCACGGTCGATGGCCCGCAAGGCGCGCTCGGGCGGCTGCGCGCGCGGCTCGGCGGCGCGATCGCGGCGGCGGTCGACGCGCCGGCTACGGCGGGCGTGCTGCGCGCGCTGGCCGTCGGCGAACGCGCCGCGATGAGCCAGCGGCAGTGGCAGGTCCTGCAGGCCACGGGGACCACGCACCTGGTATCGATCTCCGGTCTGCATGTCTCGATGGTCGCCGCCGCGGCGTTCGGCGTGGCGCGCCTGCTGTGGAGTGGCGCACCGGCGCTGACCCGCCGCGTGCCCGCCCCGTACGTCGCGGCCGCTGCCGGTTTCGCGGCCGCGTTCGCCTATGCGCTGCTGGCCGGACTCACGGTGCCGACGCAGCGCACGCTGTTGATGCTCGGCTGCCTGTTCTGGCAACGCCTGCGCGGACAACCGTTGCTGAATGCGGACGGCCTGATCGTGGCGCTCGCGCTCGTCGTGCTGTTCGATCCGCTCGCCGTGCTGACCGCGAGTTGCTGGCTGTCGTTCGGGGCGATGGGCGCATTGGTCGCCCTGTCGTCACTGATTCGCGATGGCGGCCTGATCGTGCGCGTGCTCGGCCTCCATCTGGGACTCGCACTCGCGCTCGCGCCGCTGCTCGCGCTGATGTCGCCGCTCGTGGCCTGGACCTCGCCGCTCGGCAATCTGATCGCGGTGCCGATCGTGACCTGGGTCGTCGTGCCACTCGTGTTGACGGGCATGCTGGCGTCGCTGCTCGGGATGCCGGGGGCGACGGCGTGCTGGCAATGGGCCGGGCGTGCCTGGGAGCTCTGCTGGGCAGTGCTCGAGCGGATGGCGGACATCGCGCCGGTCTGGCGACTCCCGCACGCGCTCGCCTTTGCCATGGTGCCGCTGGTCCTGCTCGGACTCCTGCTGTGGCTGCTGCCCCTTGCGCGCGCGCGCTGGTGGCTGGCGCCGCTGTTGTGCGCGAGCCCGTGGCTGGCGCGCCCGACGCTGCCGGCACATGGCGACATGGCAGTGAGCGTGTTCGATGTCGGACAAGGTCTGGCAGTGCTGGTGCGCACGCGCACGCACGCGCTGCTGTACGACGCCGGGCCCGTCACGCGCGGTGGCCATGACGCAGGGGCCACGATTGTCGTGCCGAACCTGTGGGCCGCCGGGAGCGCGCGGCTCGATCGCCTGGTGCTGAGCCATCCCGACATCGATCACGCGGGCGGCGCGCAGGCGGTGATGCGCGGTGTCGACGTGCGGCGCGTGATGGTGAACCCCGGCGATCCGTGGCCGCAGCCGGCTGAACACTGCGTCGACGGGGCGCACTGGACCTGGGATGGCGTGGCATTCGAGGTGCTGCATCCGCCGGCGGCGGCACGTGGTACCGACAATCACCTGTCCTGCGTGCTGCGGATCACCAGTGCCGGCGGACGGCGCGTGCTGCTGACCGGCGACATCGACGCCGCAGCCGAAGCCGGGCTGGTCGCACGTCAGGCGGCGCTGGCGACGGACGTGCTGATCGTGCCGCATCATGGCAGCGCCAGTTCGTCTTCGCCGGCGCTGGTCGCGGCGGCCCGGCCGGACTACGCCGTGCACACGGCCGGCTATCGTAACCGCTATGGTTTCCCGGCCCCTGCGGTGCAGGCGCGCTATGCCGCGCAGGGCAGCCGGCAGCTCAGCACGGGGGAGCAGGGCGCGGTGCTGATCGACGTCCGCGGCACCCGCCTGCGCGTGACGGCCTGGCGTGAGCAGCGACGCCGTTACTGGCATTCGCGCGGGTAACGCTTCGCTTCCCTGTCCATGCCCGCTTTGGTAACGTTTGGCCCCGCTGACGCCACCGGCGTCGTCCCCAACGGAGCAACGAACGGCCGTGTTAGAACTCATCAAGGCGGGCGGTTGGGTCATGTGGCCCATCCTGCTCGCGTCAGTGATCGCCATGGCCATCGTGGTCGAGCGCTTCTGGTCCCTGCAGCGCAAGCGCGTCGCCCCGGACAATCTCGTGGCCCAGGTGTGGCAGTGGCTGCGCAGCGGCAAACTCGACGAACAGCGGCTGAGCGCGCTGCGTGCCGGCTCCCCGCTCGGCCAGGTGCTCGCCGCCGGCCTCGTCAATCGCCGCCATGAGCGCTACGTGATTCGCGAGAGCATCGAGGAGGCCGGGCGCCTCGTCGTGTTCGAACTCGAGCGCTATCTGAACACCCTCGGCACGATTGCCGCGGTGTCCCCGCTGCTCGGCCTGCTCGGGACCGTGTTCGGCATGATCCAGATGTTCGGCGCGCTGAAGGATGCCGGGGCGGGCGATCCGGCGGAACTCGCCGGTGGCATCGGGCAGGCACTGATCACCACCGCGGCCGGCCTGCTGGTCGCGATTCCGGCGCTGTACTTCTATCGCTATTTCCGCGGGCGCGTCGAAGCCCTGGTCATCACGATGGAGCAGGAATCGATCAAGCTGGTCGAGGTGCTGCAGGGCGAGCGCGAACAGGAAGCGCAGAGCGGGAAGCCGGCGGCATGAGATTCCAGGCCCGACGCACCGAGGACATCGACATCAACGTCACGTCGTTGATCGACGTGGTGCTGCTGTTGCTGATCTTCTTCATGGTGTCGACCCGCTTCGTCGATCAGTCGAAGATCGATCTGACATTGCCGTCCGCGAGCCGCGAAACACCCGACAGGCTGCCGGACGCGATCGATGTGACGATCGATCGGCGTGGCCAGGTGTACGTCGACGGACAGGCGCTGGTGAACGGCAAGGTCGACACGATCAGGCAGGCGCTCGCCGACGCGAAAGCGAAGCATGACGATCCGACGGTCGTCATCAATGCCGATCGCGCGACGGCGTTCCAGTTGGCAGTCGATGCGATGGATGCCGCGCGGCTGGCGGGCCTCACGCGCGTGACCTTTCCGATGAAAGTGCGCGAAAGCGAGTGAGCAGGCGTTGAATGCGCGTGTCCGAACCCGCTCGGTGTGGTGGGCCGACTGGCTGGAAAGCCTGTGGTACGGGCGGCACCCGGCGAGCCTCGCCCTGGTGCCGTTCAGCTGGCTGTTCCGCGGGGTCACGGCCGCACGCCGGCGCGCGTACACCTCGGGCCTGCTGACCATCACGCACGCCGACGTCCCCGTCATCGTCGTCGGCAACCTGACCGTTGGCGGCAGCGGCAAGACCCCACTCGTGATCTGGCTTGCCGGCTACCTGAAGTCGCTGGGACTCAATCCGGGCATCGTCGCGCGCGGCTACGGTGGACGCGCCAGCACCTGGCCGCAGCAGGTCCGGCCGGATTCCGATCCGGCGGTCGTCGGCGACGAGGCGATCGTCATCGCCCGACGCACGCGGTGTCCGGTGGCCGTCGATCCCGCGCGCGGCGCGGCGGTCGCGGCCCTGGTCGAGCACTACAAGGTCGACGTCGTGATCAGCGATGACGGCCTGCAGCACTACGGTCTCGCGCGCGACATCGAGATTGCGGTTGTCGATGGCGTGCGCCGGCTCGGCAACGGTCGCCTGCTGCCGGCCGGACCGCTGCGCGAGCCGCCGTCGCGGCTGCGCGAGGTCGATTTCGTCGTGACGAACGGCATCGCCGGTCGCGGCGAGTTCTCGATGAAATACGTGCCGGTGAACCCGATCAATGTCGTCGACCGACGGCAGGCGCTGGACTTCTCCGACTTGCAGTCGACACAGGTGCATGCGGTCGCCGGCATCGGCAATCCTGAGCGCTTCTTCTCCATGTTGAAGAACAAGGGCCTGAAACTGATTCCCCATCCGTTCCCGGACCATCATCGCTTTCGCGCGGAGGATCTGCGCTTCGACGACGATCTGCCGATCCTGATGACCGAAAAGGACGCCGTCAAATGCGAGCAGTTCGGCATCACACGCTGCTGGGCGGTACCGGTGACGGCTGAACTACCCGAAGTTTTCGCGCAGCGCCTGCAACAGCTGCTCATGCGAGGTGACAATGGACAAGAGGCTGCTTGACCTGCTGGTGTGCCCGGTGACGAAGGGGCCGCTGATTTACGACAAGGCGCGACAGGAGCTGATCTCGAAGAGCGCGCGGCTCGCCTATCCGATTCGCGATGACATTCCGATCATGCTCGAAGACGAGGCGCGCGAACTGACCGACGAAGAAATCGAACAGCTCGCGAAGTGAGCTTCAAGGTCTACATCCCGGCGCGTTATGCGTCGACGCGGTTGCCGGGCAAGGTGCTCGAAACGATCGGCGGGCGCACGATGCTGGAGCTGGTGCATGCGCGCGCGATCGAGAGTGGGGCGGCGGAAGTCGTCATTGCGACCGACGACGAGCGGATTGCACGCGTTGCGGCGGGCTTTGGCGCGACGGTCTGCATGACCGATCCGGCGCTCGCGTCGGGGACGGACCGCATCGCCGCCGCGGCCGCCTGGCGCGGCGAGGCTGACGAGCAGGTCATCGTGAATCTGCAGGGGGATGAGCCGTTCATGCCGGCAGCCGTCATTGCCCAGGTGGCGGCCCGGCTGGCGGGGCCGGACGCGCCCGACATCGCGACCGTCTGCGAGCCTCTGCGCGACCGCGCCGAGTACGAGAACCCGAACGTCGTGAAGCTCGCGCGTACGGCCGACGATCTCGCGTTGTACTTCAGTCGCGCCGCGATCCCGCATCTGCGCGACGGTGGCGTCGACGACTGGCAGCCCGGTCCGCTGTACCGCCGACATGTCGGCATCTATGCCTATACCGTGGCGTTCCTGCGGCGTTATGTCGCATGGCCGCCGACCGCACTCGAACTCACCGAACGACTCGAGCAACTGCGCGCGCTGGTGCACGGCGCGCGCATTGCAGTGCCCGATGCCCTGGCGCCGTGCGGCGTCGGGGTCGATACCCCCGAGGATCTGTGCCGCGCGCGTGCCCTCGACGCAACGGGTGCCATGCATGGCTGAGCCGATACGCGTGCTGTTCATCTGCACCGGCAACCTGTGCCGTTCGCCGCTGGCGAGCGTGATGCTCGAGTCGGAAGTGGCGTCGCGCGGCCTGCAGGGACGCATGCTGACGTCCTCGGCGGGCACCCATGCGCGCCACGGCCAGGTGTGCCCACCGCCCCTGATCGAAGTCGCGACCACCTATGGACTCGACATGTCAGCCCATCGTTCGCGCCGCTTCGAAGAGGAAGACTTCTTCGAGCACGACGTGCTCGTGGCGCTGGATCTGGGCCACCTCGATCACCTGAATTTCCTGCGGCCGAAGCACGCGACGGCGCAGCAGCTGTTGCTGCTGTCAGGGGTTGATGAAGCGGGCGTGATCGAAGTGCCGGATCCGTACGGCCGCGGGTCGCGTGACTATGCGCGGGCCGCGTCGCTGATCCAGCTCGGTGTGCGTCATCTGCTCACGCGCCTGCTGCCGCCCGGCGCGTGAGGGGCGCCGTCAACGTTCGCGGAACGTGATGCGGCCCTTGCTGAGGTCGTACGGCGTCAGTTCGACGAGTACGTTGTCGCCAGTGAGGATACGGATGTAGTTCTTGCGCATCTTGCCTGAGATATGGGCGGTCACGATATGCCCGTTCTCGAGTTCGACCCTGAACATCGTATTCGGCAGGGTCTCAACGACCTTGCCTTTGATCTCGATGTGATCTTCTTTCGCCATGCTGCCTCTGTGGACGGTGGGGGCCCCGCGCGGGGCGGCCAATTCTGCCCGATCAACGCTTGTCGGGTAAAGCAGCGGACGCAGGGGCCACGTCGGCGAGCCGCGACCAGACCCCGCTGCGCAGCTGTTCGAGCGGCGAATACTCACGCTTATAGGTCATTTTGCGGCATTCCTCGATCCAGTAGCCGAGGTAAAGCCATTTCAGCTGCAGCGCTCGAGCGAGCTCGATCTGCTTCAGGATCGCGAGCCGGCCGAGGCTGCGCCGGACCAGGTCGGGGTCGTAGAAGGTGTAAACCGCCGACAGGCCGTCCAGGAGGTGGTCGACGACGGCGACGGCCAGCAGTTGCCGGGCGCAGCGGAATTCGTAGAAAACGCTGTCGGACCACCCCGAAGTGAGGAATTCGAGGTAGCTGTCGCGGTCCGGATTCTCCATGCTGCCACCGCTGTGGCGGGCATTGATATAGCGCTCGTACAGCGCGAAATGCTCCCGCTGGAAGGTCGGCGCCTTCGGAATCAGCGTCACATCGGCGTTCTGCCGCAGCGTGCGGCGTTGGGCTCGTGTGGGCTCGAACTCGTCGACGGGGATGCGGACCGGAATGCACGCGTTGCAGTCCGGGCACTGGGGCCGGTAGACATGGTCGCCGCTGCGACGGAAGCCATGCTGCGACAGCAGGGTGTAGGTCGCGACGTTGGGCCGACGGCGCGGATCGACGAAGATCGTGACCGCGTTGCGTCCCGGCAGATAGCCGCACTTGTGCGGCGGGGTGACGAAAAATCCCAGTGACGTCCCGGCAGGCGGCTTCATGTCGCGGCTGGCTCCTCATACTCGCGCCACGCCGATTCTGCCGGTTCCTGGCCGCAGAGGGTAGACAGGGCGACCACGAATTCGGCGCGCGGCATCGTCCGGGCCCCCAGGCTGGCCAGGTGTTCGCTCTCGACCTGGCAGTCGAAGAGCTCATACCCCCAGCCGGCCAGCCAGCGGCAGGCCGTGGCGAGCGCGACCTTCGAGGCGTCCGTCACCCGGCTGAACATCGATTCGCCATAGAACACCCGCCCGATCGCGACGCCGTACATGCCGCCCACGAGCCGACCGTCCTGCCAGCATTCGAACGAATGGGCGTGGCCCAGCCGGTGCAGCGCGCCGTAGGCGTCGATCATCTCGGCGGTGATCCAGGTCCCGTCGTCGGCGTGGCGCGGGGTGGCGCAGGCGCGCATCACGGCGTCGAAGTCGCGATCGGCGGTGACCTGGAAGTGGCCGCGACGCAAGGTGCGCGCAAGCGACCGCGATACGTGGAACGCGGCCGGCACCAGCACTTCGCGCGGATCGGGGGACCACCAGAGGATCGGCTGGCCGGCCGAATACCACGGGAACACACCAGCCCGGTAGGCTGCGAGCAGCGTCGCCGGGGCGAGATCGCCATGGGCGGCCAGCAGCCCGTTCGGTTCGTCGAGCGCGAGATCGACCGGCGGCAACTGCGCGCCGTAGCGATTCGCGGCAATCCAGAAGAAGTGCGGGGACGACACGCGCGCCAGCGCTTACTCGTTCGCGTCGCGATAGGCCGTATGCGCGGCGACTTCTTCGACGTAGCGATCGATGGCGACCGTCTCGCGCTGCAGGAAATCCGCCACGGCGCGGCGAAAACCCGCGTCGCGCAGCCAGTGCACGGACCAGGTCCTGATCGGGACGAAGCCGCGCGGCACTTTGTGCTCGCCCTGGGCGCCGGCATCGAAATGACGCAGGCGATGGCGGATGGCGTAATCGATGAACTGGTAGTAGCACATCTCGAAATGCAGGTGGCGTACGAAGCGCGTGCACCCCCAATGGCGGCCGTACACGGTATCGCCGCCGCGCAGCGCGAATGCACCGGCGATGCAGTCGCTGCCGTCGTAGGCGAGCAGCAGCAGTGGTGCCTCGGGCATATCGACGCTGAGACTGCGCATGAAGTCGAGCGTCAGGCGCGGCTCGCCCCATTTGCGCGCGAACGTATCGCAGTAAAAGCGGTGAAACACGGCCCAGTGTTCGGGCGTGATCGCGGCGCCTTCCAGCAGTTCGATGCGCAGTCCGCTGTCGGCAATCTCGCGCCGTTCGCGGCGGATTTCCTTGCGGCGTTTCGAGGTCAGGCTGCCGAGGAAATCCTCGAAGCTCTCGTAACCCGGGTTGTACCAGTGATACTGGCAACCTTCGCGCAGCAACAGGTGCTCGCCTTCGAGCAGGGGAAGCTGGCTGTCGGGCGGGAACAGGCAATGCCACGACGACGCGCCGAGCTGCTGGGCGAGCGCCTGGGCGCCCTTGACGAGCGCTGCGGCAATCGCGGGGGCTGCTGCCTCGTCGTCCGCGATCAGCAGGCGGCGACCGGATACCGGGGTGAACGGCACGGCGGTCACCAGCTTCGGATAGTACTGTCCGCCGGCGCGCTGATAGGCCTCGGCCCAGTTCCAGTCGAACACGAATTCACCCTGCGAATTGTCGCGCAGGTACAGCGGCAGCGCGCCAACGAGACGAGTGCCTTCCCAGGCCAGCAGGTGTTGCGGATACCAGCCGTGGTGCTCGAGGCAGTGGGTGCGCTCGAGGCCGTGCAGGAATTCGTGGCGCAGGAACGGATCGCCGTCGCCGGCGAGCGCATTCCACGCGGCCGCCGCGACCTCGCCCAGCGCCGGAATGACTTCGATGCGGGGAATGACGGCGCTCAGGATTTCGGTTCGGGGTGGCCGGTGAACACCGGGAAGGGCGTGACCTTGTCGCCGCGTCCGCCGGCATCGGTGATCTTGCTCAGGCCCGTCTTCTCGACTTCGTCGATGCGCACCACCGCGTGCATCGGAATGTAAGTCCGCCGCACGCCCTGGAATTCGGACTTCAGGTGCTCCTCGCTCGGGTCGACGACGACGGTGGTCTTCTCGCCGAACACGATGTCTTCGATTTCCACGAACCCGAGCAGCCCGCCCTGGGCGACTTTGCGGGCATAAATCTCGTAGACCTTGCCCTGATTGTGAAAGGTGACGCGGTAGGTGCTCTTGCGTGTCATGGAGATGTGGTGCCGTTCGCTGTCTGTCGGTTGCCGGAGTGCCGGGCAGGTGGCCGCGGCCTGAATCGCCGCGGGGCGGCCTCACGCAAGTTAGCAGATTCCGCTGCGGGCCCGAACCTGCGTCGCATGGGCTTACGCGAGCGGACGCATCGCGGCTCACTCGCCGCGCCGAGCCGGGCGACCGACGGCTGCCGACTCCGGCCGCCCGTCCGCACCGCATCGTCGGTGTCTCCGGGGACTGGCATGGTGGAGCACACCGGTCTTGATTGGAGAACAAGATCGAGCCGGGGCAGAGGCTTGGCGCGATCTCAGCGATTTCCTGTCAGGATTTCCGCCGTGATCCGGCTCGGCGTGTCGACGCGCGCCAGGGCTCCTTTCACGAATTCAATTTTCTTTTAAAACATCAGGTTAAAAGGATTTTTCGGACCCGCCCGCCGTTCGACCGGTCGCCGCGGCAGCAGCGCACTGTCAGCGCATCGCTTATGGTCATGAGATCCTGCTGGAGTTATCATATAAATTCGTTTCACGTACAGACGTTTAATCGATCATTCGAAGGATTGGGATTAGAACATGGCGCAAGCGATTCGGCGGCAACCCAGCGTCGCCGACCAGGTTTCGGTGCATGTCTGGCAACGGCTGAAGGAAGGCGTGTTCATTGCCGCCGGCGGCGTTGCCCTGTTCGTCATGATTGCACTCTGGACCTATCACCCGGCCGATCCGGGCTGGTCCCACACGGGGCTGGACGCCAGCCGCGTCCACAACCAGGGGGGCGTCTTCGGCGCCTGGCTCGCGGATGTGCTGATGTACCTGTGCGGCCGCTTTGCCTATTTCTGCCCGTTGGCCGTGGTCTACGGCGGCTATCGTTTCTATCGCCACGCCCGCCAGACCGGCGAGGCCCCCGATTACGCGTGGCTCTCGATCCGGGTCACCGGCTTTCTGCTGACGCTCGGCATGGGCTGCGCGATGCTCTGGGTCCGCGCGCACGGCGCGTTTGCCGATCTCCCGCATCGGGCCGGCGGCATCCTCGGCGACGTGCTCGGCCGCAGTCTCATCGCCCTGTGCGGCGAACTGGGCGGGGTGCTGCTGATGCTCGCGCTGTTCCTGACCGGCTTCACGCTGTTGAGCGGCATGTCCTGGCTGAACGCGATGGACCGCACCGGCGCGTGGACCATTGCCCTGTGGCGCTGGGCCAGCGTGCGGGCAGCGGGTTTGCGCGAACGCGTCGATCGCGAACAGCATTGGCGGGAACGCACCGCGATTGTCGAGCAGGAAGTCGAGCGCCAGGAACAGCGCCCGCCGCCGCGCATCGAGCCGAAGGTCGTTGAGATCGAACCCAGCATCCGGGTCGAGAAGGAGCGGCAGTCGATCCTGTTCGACGAATCCAGCGCCACTGCCCTGCCGCACCTGAACCTGCTCGATGAACCGCGCGCAGCGGTCGTCGGCTACTCGGCCGAGGCTCTCGAAGCGATGTCGCGCCAGGTTGAACTGAAGCTGAAGGATTTCGGCATCGAGGCGCAGGTCACCGCCGTCCTGCCCGGCCCGGTCATCACGCGCTTCGAACTGATGCCCGCCCCGGGCGTCAAAGCAAGCAGAATCACGGGACTATCGAAAGATCTCGCGCGCTCGCTGTCGACGGTCAGCGTGCGAGTGGTGGAGGTAATCCCCGGCAAATCCGTGATCGGTCTCGAAATCCCGAACGAACGACGCGAGGTCGTGAGCCTGTCCGAAATCCTGAAATCGCGCGAGTACGAGGAAAGCGAATCCCGACTCACGCTCGCGCTCGGCAAGGACATCGCCGGCAAGCCGGCGGTGGTCGATCTCGCGCGCATGCCGCATCTGCTCGTGGCGGGCACCACCGGCGCCGGCAAGTCCGTCGCGCTGAACGCGATGATCCTGAGCCTGCTGTACAAGTCGACCGCCAACGACGTGCGCATGATCATGATCGATCCGAAGATGCTCGAACTGTCGGTCTACGAGGGCATTCCGGGTCTGCTGGCGCCCGTCGTCACCGACATGAAGGAAGCGGCGAACGCCTTGCGCTGGTGCGTCGGCGAAATGGAGCGCCGCTATCGCCTGATGGCGGCGATGGGCGTACGCAACATCAGTGGCTTCAACCGCAAGGTCACCGACGCGATCGACGCCGGCCAGCCCATTCTCGATCCGCTGTTCAAGCGCAAGACCGAAGGCGAGTGTGCGCCGTCGCTCGTCGCGCTGCCCTACATCGTGGTCATCGTCGACGAACTCGCCGACATGATGATGACCGTCGGCAAAAAGGTCGAAGAACTGATCGCGCGGCTCGCGCAGAAGGCGCGCGCCGCCGGCATCCATCTGATCCTGGCAACGCAACGGCCTTCGGTGGATGTCATCACGGGCCTGATCAAGGCCAACATTCCGAGCCGCATCGCGTTCCAGGTGTCCTCGCGCGTCGATTCGCGCACGATTCTCGACCAGATGGGGGCCGAGAACCTGCTCGGTCACGGCGACATGCTCTATCTGCCGCCCGGTACCGGTCTGCCGCAGCGTGTGCACGGCGCCTTCGTGTCGGATCAGGAAGTGCATCGCGTGGTCGAGGAACTGCGCAAGCTCGGCGCCCCCGAATACATCGACGAAATCATCAATGCGCCGTCCGAATGCGAAGGCGCCGGTTTCGATGGCGAAGACGCGGGCAGCGAAACCGACGAACTCTACGATCAGGCCGTGCGCATCGTCACCGAAACACGGCGTGCATCGATCTCCGGCGTGCAGCGGCGTCTCAAAATCGGTTACAACCGGGCGGCCCGGATCATGGAAGACATGGAGCGCGCAGGCGTCGTGGGCGAACTTCAGTCGAACGGCATGCGCGAAGTGCTCGCGCCGCCGCCGCCGCCGCGGGATTGAGGCTACCGATGCGCATCATGTCTGGCCGGTCGATGGGGCGCGCGATGAGCGCGCTCGTGCTCTGCGTGATGGCTGCTGCTGCGCAGGCTGCGTCACCGGCGCGCGTGCAACTCGATCGTTTCCTGGCCGAAGTGAAAGCGTTTCACGCGCGCTTCGAACAACAGCTGTTCGATGAGTACGGTGAGCCGCTCGAGACTTCGAACGGCGAGGTCGACATCCTGCGACCCGGCCGTTTCAACTGGTCCTACGAGACCCCGTACCGCCAGCGCATCGTGTCCGATGGCAAGACCCTGTGGGTTTTCGATGCGGACCTCGAGCAGGTGACGATCAACGAGGTCGAACTCGGCAGCGCCGATTCGCCGGGCCGACTGCTCGGCGACGAAGTCGATGTCGACGCGAGCTTCGACGTGACCGAACTGCCGGCCAAAGAGGGCGTCGACTGGCTGCGACTGAAGCCGAAAGCGTCGGGCCAGCAGTTCAATGACATCGAGCTCGGTCTGCGCGACGGCAAGGTCGTTGCCATGCGGCTGAAGGACAATCTCGGGCAGACCACGGCCATCAACTTCACCGACATCGAGCGCAACCCGAAAATCTCCCCGGAGATCTTCACCTTCGACGCCCCTCCCGGTGTCGATATCATTCGCGGCACGGGCTCCTGAACATGCGCGCGAGCGCCGGACCACACCGAAGCCGCAGATGAGCGACGCGAGCGCGAGTTCGCCGGACACGCGTCCGCTCGCTGCGCGCATGCGGCCGACCCGGATCGATGACGTGGTCGGCCAGGGCCACATCCTTGGACCTGGCAAACCGCTCCGCCGCGCGCTCGATCTCGGGCAGATCCATTCGATGGTGTTGTGGGGCCCCCCGGGCGTGGGCAAAACCACGATCGCGCAACTGATCGCAGGTTGCGTCGACGCGCATTTCCTGGCGGTGTCCGCCGTGCTCAGCGGGGTCAAGGAGATTCGCGCCGCGATTGACCTGGCCAAAGCACAGCCGGGTGCGACGGTTGTTTTCGTCGACGAGGTCCATCGCTTCAACAAGGCCCAGCAGGATGCGTTCCTGCCCCACATCGAAGATGGCACGATTGTGTTCGTCGGGGCGACCACCGAGAACCCGGCTTTTGAGCTGAACAACGCGCTGCTGTCACGGTTGCGCGTGTACGTGCTGCATTCGTTGACCACCGAGGCGCTGGTCGATCTGCTGACCCGGGCCGCCGGACTTTTGACCCTTGAGAGCGGCCTGCGCATCGACGCCGATGCGATTACGTTGTTGGCCGAGATTGCCGACGGCGACGCACGCCGCAGTCTGAACCTGTTGGAACTGGCAGCGGGCTATGCCGGCGATGAGCCCGTGACGCGCGAGCTGCTGGCATCCGTGCTCGCGGGGCCCGGCATGCGTCGCTTCGACAAGGGCGGCGACGTGTTCTACGACCAGATCTCGGCGTTGCACAAGTCCGTGCGCGGGTCCGATCCTGATGCTGCGCTGTACTGGCTCGCTCGCATGCTCGATGGGGGCTGTGACGCGAACTACCTCGCCCGCCGCATCACGCGCATGGCGAACGAGGACATCGGCATTGCCGATCCACGCGCGCTGCAGCTGGCGCTCGATGCGTGGGACACCTATGAACGACTGGGTTCGCCTGAAGGCGATCTGGCACTCGCGCAGGCCGTGGTGTACTGCGCAGTCGCTGCCAAGAGCAATGCCGTGTACCAGGCCTTCAACGCCGCACGCGAAGACGTGAACCGGCTCGGTTCCCTGCCGGTACCCGATCACCTGCGCAATGCACCAACCCGGCTTGCCAAATCAATGGGACATGGGCGCGGCTATCGCTACGACCATGATGAAGCCGACGGCCATGCGGCAGGGCAGGTCTACCTGCCGGACGCCCTGGCCGGTCGTCGCTATTACCAGCCGGTTGAGCAAGGTCTCGAGCAGCGGATTGCGGAAAAACTGCGCTACTTGCGCGGTGAGCCGTCGCCGACACGCCCGCCGAAGACCTGACGAAGCCACCCGAGCCGTTCGCCCGCAGCGGCCCGCGTCGCTATAATTCGCGACCACTCAATCATCGCGGTTTTCCCGCCCGGTCAGGTTCCCATGCTCGATCCCCAGACTCTCCGCAACAATCTCGATCTGGTCGTCGCGGGTCTCGCGCGCCGCGGCTTCGTGCTCGATGTGGCCGCCTATCAGGCCCTCGAAGCGCGGCGCAAGCAGCTGCAGGTCGAAACGCAGAATCTGCAGGCGGAGCGCAATGCCACCAGCAAATCCATCGGCGCGGCCAAGGCGCGCGGCGAAGACATCGAGCCGCTGCGGGCGTCGGTTGGCGCGCTCGGCGACAGGCTGGCAGCCTGTGAAGCCGCGCTCGAGGCCCTGCAGACCGAGTTCGAAGACTACGCTGCCGGCCTGCCCAACATCCCGCACGAGTCCGTGCCTGATGGCAGGTCGGAAGAGGGGAATGTCGAAATCCGTCGCTGGGGCACGCCGCGCGCCTTCGACTTCGAGCCACGAGATCACGTCGACCTCGGCGCACTGATTGGTGGCATGGACTTCGAGGCCGGCGCCATGCTCGCCAGCAGTCGTTTCGTGGTGTTGGCTGACGGCATCGCGCGCATGCACCGCGCGCTCATCCAGTTCATGCTCGATTTGCACACGCGTGAGCACGGCTATCACGAGGTCTACGTGCCTTACATGGTCAACGAGCGCACGATGCGGGGCACCGGCCAGCTGCCCAAGTTTCGCGAAGACCTCTTCGAGATCCAGAAGCAGAACCTGTTCCTGATCCCGACGGCCGAGGTGCCGGTGACGAATCTCCTGCAGGACAGGATCGTCGATATCGGGCAACTGCCATTCAAGTTCGTGTGCCATACCCCGTGCTTCCGAAGCGAGGCCGGCTCTTATGGCCGCGACACACGCGGGATGATTCGCCAGCATCAGTTCGAAAAGGTCGAACTGGTACAACTGGTGTCGCCGGCCACGTCCTATGCCGCGCTTGAAGGACTGACGGCGAATGCCGAAGCAGTGCTGCAGCGCCTGGAGCTGCCCTATCGAACGATGGCGCTGTGCACGGGCGATATGGGTTTTTCTTCCGCGAAAACCTATGACCTCGAAGTCTGGCTGCCTGGTCAGAGCGCCTATCGTGAAATTTCGTCGTGCAGCAACTTCGAAGATTTCCAGGCGCGCCGGATCAAGGCACGCTGGCGCAATCCGGAAACCGGCAAGCCGGAACTGCTGCATACGCTGAACGGCTCGGGCCTTGCAGTCGGTCGCACGCTGGTTGCAGTGCTGGAAAATTATCAGCAGCGCGATGGCAGCGTGGTCGTGCCGGTTGCGTTGCGCCCGTACATGGGCGGCAGGGAAGTGCTGGAACCGAAGGGGTGAATCGGGCCGCGACGGACCCGGCAGTTACATCGTCGACATCAGCAGCAGGATGAAGCCCACCACGCCGAGGATGGGAATCAGCGCGGCACTCCAGTCGCCAGCCTTGGCTTGAGGGCTGTTCTCGAGCATCGCCTTCGCACGCGGAATCAGCAGGGCAATAATGAGCCCCAACATGACCGCACTCGCGATTTTCATCCAGTCCATATGAGAAGCCCGGCCCCGTTCAAGGGCCGGGCCTGTTTTCCTGAGGTGTCGTGATCAGTCGTCGCTGCCGGCGATGCCGAGCAGCTGCAGCAGGCTCACGAAGATGTTGAACATGTTCAGATAAAGACTGACGGTGGCCAGGAGATAGTTCGTCTCTCCGCCGTTCACCATCCGGCTCGTGTCATGCAGGATGAACCCGCTCATCAAAAGAATCACGGCTGCGGAGATCGTCAGGGTCAGTGCTGGCACGGCAAGGAAGATGTTCAGCAGGGCAGCGCCCAGGATCACCAGCATACCGACGAACAGGAAGCCGCCCATGAAGCTGAAGTCGCGCTTGGTCGTCAGCGCGTACGCCGACAGACCCAGGAAAATCACCCCAGTGCCACCGAGCGCAGTCATCACGGTCTGGGAGCCATTGGGCAGCGACAGGTACTGGCTCAGCACCGGTCCAAGGCCGAAACCCAGCAGACCGGTAATCGCGAACACCACGCCGAGGCCGGCTGCCGAGTTTGCGGTGCGTGGCAACGCGAACCAGATCAGCCCGAAGGCCGCGAGGGTGCTGATGAGGTAGGCGCCTCGACCCATGTTCACCATCATCGACAGCGCGCAGGTGGCAGCGCTGAACAGCAGGGTCAGCGCCAGCAGCGTATAAGTGTTGCGGATCAGCTTGTTCGTCTGGACGACGACGCCTTCCGAACGACTGGTCACTATTTGGGTGGGCATGCTCTCTAACCTCCAGTGTGAACGGTGACCGCGCGAGGCACGGCCATTACCAATGATAGGGGCAGGGGGGGAAAGTTCAACCTGATTCCCCGACGGGATTCGTCCAGTGAACCGTCGAATAATCCGATGCTCGCATTCCCGTCGCTCAGGTCGGGCCGAAATGGCGAGCGCGCGCTACGCAGATAGGCGGCGGTCGTCGGCGGCAGAGGGCCGCCACACGGCGATTGAAGCCGTATAATCGCCGCAGGCTGGCCGAGCGGTGGGACTCACGACAGGCCGGCCTCTCACCCCGGAAGAGTGGCAGAGTGGTCGATTGCACCGGTCTTGAAAACCGGCAACGGGCAACCGTTCGTGGGTTCGAATCCCACCTCTTCCGCCAATTCAGGTCCCGCGCCCTGTGCCGGTCGCTGAGGCCGCGAGCCCATGAAACGCCTGGCCCTGCCGCTAATGATCGCACCTGGCGGCGCCCCGTGGGCGCGCCGCGCCCGCATACCTGTACCAGAAACGACGCATGGACGCTCGCAACGCCAAACTCGACAATCTCAAGGGTCTGCTGATCCTGCTGGTGGTCATCGGACACGTCATCGAACCGCTGCTGCAAAAATCCCGCGCAGCCGAAAGCCTGTACTGGTTCATCTACGCTTTTCACATGCCGCTGTTCGCAGCGATCTCGGGCTATTGCTCCCACGCCGAGGTCGCGAGCGCTCAGCGGCGCAAACTCGTGCGGGACCTGCTGATTCCGTACCTGATCCTGCAACTGCTGTATACCCTGTTCGACAGCTGGCTGCGGGGGGCCGCGTGGGAGTATCGACCGGCCACGCCTTACTGGATGCTGTGGTACCTCGTCGCGCTCATGGTGTGGCGGGTGGTGTTGCCGTACTGGTTACTGCTGCGCGCGCCCCTGCTGACGGCGGTCGCCTGCGGCCTGGCGGCGGGGTTGTCGGATGGACTGGGTTACTACCTGTCCTTGTCGCGGATTGCCGTGTTCTTTCCGTTCTTTCTCGCGGGTGCTCTGCTGCAGGGGCGTGAACTCAGCGCGCCTCGCTGTCACGCACCTGCCGCTGTCGTGATCATCGTGCTGCTCGGCGCGGCCGCTGTCGCCGTTGCGCACGGCCAGCATCCGGTGCGATGGCTGTACGGCAGCGGCTCCTACGCAAGCCTTGGTGCCAGTGGCCTGGAGGGCCTGCTGCTGCGGGGCGGGCAATACACGGTCGCTGCGCTGGGTTGTCTCGCATGCGTGACCCTGGCGCCGAATCGAACCCAATTGTTTGCCCATCTCGGACGGCACAGTTTCTACGTTTTCGTGGCTCACGGCGCCCTGATTCGGTTGGGGCTCAGGGCCGGGGGATATGGCTGGTGGACGCATGAGCGACATACCGCAGTCGCGATCCTGGTCGCCGTCGCGCTGACAGCGTTGCTGACTATGCAGCCGGTTCGCCGCATCGTGGACATCGCGCTTGACCGGCGTCAGTGGCTGACCCGTCGAATACTGCGCGATCAGTAATCGACGATCAGGAAGCGGTCCAGCTGCACGGTGGCGGCGTAGAAGTTCGTGAGGGCCTGCTGGAAGCCGAGCTGGGCTTCGATATGGCGGACTCGGGCATCGGCCGCCGCTTCCTCGCGCAGATTCACCACGAAGAAATCGCTGGCGCCGTCTTCGAACCGTTCGCGTTCCGCGCGTTCGAGGATTTCAGCCTGTTCGACTTCCTGGCCGGCGAGATCCAGGAAGCGTTCGGCCGCAGAGATGTCATTGGCGATATTGCGGACTTCGACTTCGATCTGCTCATTGAGAAACTGGCGCTCGAGCTCGAGGCGGCTCAAGTTCGCGCGTGCCTCTGCGACTTTGCCCAGTCCCGTGCGTCGCTCGAGGGGCACGGTGACCTCCAGACGCACGATGGCATCCGTCTCGTCCCGCGTGAAACTGCCGCCACCGATGTCGCGGGACGCTTCAAGATTCAAATCGACACGGGTCTTCAACGCATTGTTGCCAAGCGCAAGCCGGTTGCGTTCGCGTTCGACGTCGGCGGCCACCAGCCCCACTTCGGGGCGATCGGCCTTGGTTGCGGCGATGGTGGCTTCGAGCGCCGTCGCGTCGATGCGCCCGAGGTCCGGCCACGCGCCGGGCAACTCCGCGATCTGCGGTGGACGCGGCGCGCCTGTTTCGTCGCGCAGGTACAGCGCCAGACGGTTCGCATGGTTCGCCAGCAGACGCTCGGCCTCAGCGACTTTGCTGCTTCGCTTCAGGATGTACTGCCGATTCTCGTTCAGGTAGACCCGTGCGAGGTCGCCGTCCGCGACACGCTGCTCGAGGCCGTCCTGACGCGTTTCGGCGAGGACCAGCAGCCCGCGGTAAATTTCCAGCGCCTTGCCGGCCGCCAGCCACGAGAGATAGGCCTGGGTCGCCTGATGCTGCACCTTGATTTGAGTCAGGCGCGCCTCGAGCTCGGTCTGGGTCAGTGCGAGCGTGTTGTCGCGCAATGCGAATCGACGCTCGTCGATATCGCGATCGCGCAACAGCGAGAACACGGCGCCAATCTTGAATTCTCCGCCACCGTTGGTGAACAGCTCGTCTTCGTACACCGGAAACTCGCCGTCGGAAATCCGGTAGCCGCCGTACACCTTCGCATTGAAATCGGGCAGTGGCTTGACGAGCTTCGAGTCGACGATCTTGCCGTCGTAATAACCCAGGGCGCGCGTATACGTGGTGTTCTCGAGCTGGAGGTCGAACGCGCCTTCGCTCGCCAGGACTTTGCCGGCCTGGGCTTCGGTTCTCTCGAGCGCTGCCAGTATCTGGGGAAAATGCCGCAACGAACTCGCCAGCACCTCATCGAGTTCGATCGAGGGCGTCTGAGCAGATGCTGCCGCGCCGAGCAGCCAGCACCAACAGGCGAGCAGCACTCGGATCACGTTGGCCCTCCGCCCGTCCCCGGCGTGGGTTCAGGCGGAAAATTGTTGAGCTTGCGCCACACTTCGTAGCCCAGGCGTACCTCGTTCAGGACCACCCAACCCCGCGCCTTGCCACCAAGTCGAAGAAATCGATCGCTGGGCCACGGAGTATTG
>LNFM01004307.1_pt1 | contig 51351 bp, 44 predicted proteins | sample 596031 | NCBI WGS metagenome assembly LNFM01 (sample SAMN04254537, study PRJNA301005) | activated carbon metagenome | isolation source: dual media filters at the Ann Arbor, Michigan drinking water treatment plant | place: USA: Ann Arbor | reverse complement strand
CTGCCGGCCGTGCTGTTGACTGAAAAATTCACCTCGTTGTTGTTCGTGATGGTGGCGCTGCTGGCGGTGCCGCTCAAGAAAGTCAGTGTGCCGTCTACGATGACGGCAGCGCTGCCGCCATTGATGACGATGCCGGTGCCGGTGAACATCGTGGGGGCTATAGAGCCGATGGTGAATGTGTAGTTCGATGCCCCGGCATTGAGCGTCCAGCCGCCGATCGCCGTGAATATCGAAACATTCACCGCGGTCGTATTCGAGACATCGAAAAAAGCGGGGTTGATGCCGGCCGGCAGAAAGCCGGTGTCCCAGTTGCCGGGGGTGTTGTAGTCATTGGAGCCGGGGTTGGCGAGCCAGGTTGCGCTCTGGGCGGCGGCGGGCAATGCCGATCGCGCCAGAGCCAGTCCGAGCGTCACCAGCGCGGTGGTCGCGAGCAGTGCCGTGCGGCGCAAGCGCCCGCGCGACCTCGAAACGTTCGTAACCACGCCGCCCACTCCCCGCCCCAACATACTCTCCCGGCACCGCGCATGGCCTTAAGACCGCGCGGTTACGGCGCGGGGCAAGCAGCCTTGCTTCAGATCGACTCGATCCTACGAATGCGGGCCGGACCGCTCCACCGAATGATTTCTGAAATTTTTCTGAAGGAAACTTTCTCATTCGAAACAGCGATTTGTCGGGGCGGCGATGTGACCGTCCTCAGATCAGCGCCGCTACGCCGGCCATGAACATCGCCGCGTTACGGCTTCAGCAAACCCAGTTCGTCGAGCACGGTGACGAATTCGGCGCGTTCGGTGTCGAGATAGCTGTGAAGTTTGGATCCGGTCGCCAGCATCGGCGACCAGTTCAGCCGCGCCAGTTCCTCCTGCCACACCGGCTGCGCTGCCGCGGCAGTGACGACGCGCTCCCAGTAGGCGATCTGCGCCGGCGACAGGCCGACTGGCCCGGTGACGCCGCGCCAGGCGCCGATCACGCAATCGGCGGCGAAGGCGCCCGACAGCCGCGCCGGCGCCGAGATTGCCAGCACGCGGACGCGGCCGGCTTTCAATTCAGCCAGCACGCTGGCGGCGGTGACGGCGCAGACATCGGCCTTTCCGGCCACGACATCGGCGACCGCATCGAGCGCGGTGTCGAACACGCGGATCGTCGGCGCATCGACTTCGCCGCCGGCATGTTTGATCAGCTTGGCCAACGCGACATGGTTGGGATTGCCGAGCGCGGTCGACAACGCGATCTTGACCGAGGCGGCATCGTCGCCGAGCCGTGCCAGCAGCGCCTGACCGTCCGGCAGATTGGCATCGTCGGCGCGCACCGCGAAGGCGATGTATTCGGTCACCAGCGTGGCAATCGGCGTGTAGCGGCTGTGCTCGAAATCGGCGATACCGACCAGGAAGTCGCTGACCAGGTTCGGCGAACTGATCGAGACCACGTGGCCGTCGCCGGGGTGCTGGTCGACGCAATGCGTCCAGGCGCGGCGGGCGCCATCGCCGGGCACATTGAGAACCTCGACCGGCACGTCGATCAATTGCGCCTGCGCGATCGCCTTTTCCAGCGCGCGGGCGACGCGATCCAGTCCGCCGCCCGGCGGCGTGCCGGCGACGATCTGTACTGCGCGGTCCGGCTTCCAGCTGTCGCTCATGTCGGCGCCTTGTCTTTGTTGTTTCCCGGCAACAGGCCGAGGTCGCCGAGCGCGCTTGTCATCAGCGCCTTCTCGGCGTCGAGGAAGGCAAGCTCCTGCGCACCGGAGACAAATGTATTGGCCCAGTATTTCTTCGTGAGTTCGGCCTGCCATTCCGCGGTCGCGGTCGCCCGCCCCAGCGTGTCGTTCCAGAACGCGGTTGCAGCCGCCGGAATGCCGCCGGGCGCAATGATGCCGCGCCACATGCCGACCGTGCAGTCCACGCCGCCCTCGACGAGAGTCGGCACACCGGCAAACAGGCCGCCGAGGCGCTGCGGCGCCGACAGCGTCACGGTGCGCAGACTTCCCGCCGTCAATTCCGGCACCGCGCTGACGGCCGTGATGACGCCGAGTTCGGCCTTGCCCTCAAGCACATGGGCGATCGCGTAGCGTGCGGAGTCGAACACCTCGATCTTGAGCGCCTTGACGTCGCCGCCGGCATGCCGCGTCAGCCGCGCCAGCGCAATGTGATTGGGATTGCCGATCGCGGTCGCCAGCGAGATCGGCAGGCTGGCCGGATCCTTGAGCCGGCGCACCAGCGCCGCGACATCGGCAATCGGCGAGGCGGCCGCGACGATGAAGATCGGATACTCGGTGTAGAGATTGGCGAGCGGTGTCAGGTCGGAGTAATCCGCCGCGCTGACGCCGAGCAATTTGTTGCTGATGATGGTCGGCGAGTTGATCGCCAGGACATGCGGATCGCCGGCATGCTTGCGGAGGTAGTCCCAGGCATTGCCGCCGCCGCGGCCGGGGATGTTGGTGAGCTTCACCGGCCGGTCGAGCAGCTTGTGCTTTTCCAACACCTCGATCAGCGCGCGCGCCGGCCGGTCCTGCCCGCCGCCGGGAGGTGTCCCGGCGACGAGTTCGATGTCACGTTCCGGCCGCCACGAGCGGCCCTGAGCGTCCTGCATGGACTTCGCCTTGTGACCGGTTGCGCCGGGCTACTTCTTGTCGGTCTTGAGACCGCCGAGCACGGTTGCCCACAGCGCCACTTCTTCCTTGTACATCTTGTCGAAGAAGGCGGCGCTGCGCTCGGCCGGCGGCGGCACATCGTAGCCGAGCGCGGCAAAGCGCTTGACCACTTCGTCGTCGGCCAGCGCGACATTGAGCGCCTTGTTGAGGCGGTCGATGATCGGCTTCGGCGTGCCCTTCGGGGCCGACAGGCCGAACCAGACGGTGAGATTGAACTTCGGCATGCCGGCTTCGGTCGTGGTCGGCACGTTGGGCAGCATCGGCGAGCGCTTGTCGCCGGTGACCGCGAAGGCCTTCAACTTGCCGGTTTCGATATGCTGCGCGATGTTGACGATCTGGTTGCAGCCGAAGTCGACCGTGCCGGCGACCACGTCCATCGTCGCCTGCGGCGTGCCGCGATAGGAAACGACGGTGGGGTTGACGCCGGCGACAGCGTGGAACACCGAGCAAGCGAGATTGGAGATCGAGCCGACGCCGGCATCGGCCTCGGTCACCTTCTTCTCATTCGCCTTGATGTAGGCGACGAACTCGCTCAGCGTCTTGGCCGGAATTTCGCTGCGCGCGACCAGCACCACGGGCGACACATTGATCATGCCGATCTGTTCGAAATCGGTCGACTTGTACGGCAGTTCCTTGTTGAGGAATTCGGCCGCCGCGTGCGTGCCCGAGCCGGAGACCATGATGGTGTAGCCGTCCGGCTTGGCCTTGGCGACCCGGTTGGTGCCGATGGTACCGCCGGCACCGGTGACGTTTTCGACGATGATCTGCTGTCCGAGTTCTTTCGACATCGCGCCGGCCACCAGCCGCGCCGTGGTGTCCGACGGGCCGCCCGCCGGAAACGGCGACACCAAGGTGATGATGCGGGTGGGATATTCCTGTGCCACAGCGCAATCGTCAGAATCTTTTTCAAGGCAGCCTCCCTTTTGTCAGCCGCTTTATACTAATTTTTATTCCCGTTGAAAGTCCGTAAGGGTTGCAACCCCAGCAACCACAAGGCGATTTCTCAGCCGGCGCACTTCATTGCGGCGCAGCATCACGATGCGATTCATTGAAATGGAACGATACGGGGCACCAAGCATTAGCCTTTTTTCGGCGCGACTCTGTTTGCGCCGTAACTCAGCATGTCCCTTTCGTTCTGCCGGAGCTTTTCACACATGAAATCATCGCACGCCTTCTGGCTCGCCAGTACTGCGCTTGTCGCGGTCACCGCTCTGCCGCCAATGGCACTCGCGGCGCCTGCCGAAACCAGCCGGTCTATCATCCTCGCGCAGGCGCCCGCGCCGGGCGCCGCCGACGTCGAAGAGCAGAAGAAGAAGCCCCCGGGAAAGCCGGGAGAAGCGGTGAAACCGCCAACGGCACCGGCCGCACCTGCGGCGCCTCCTGCCGCGCAAGCCAAGCCGCCCGCGCCACCCGCAGCACCGCCTGCCGCCGAGGCCAAACCGCCAGCGCCCCCGGCCGCGCAGGCGCCACCGGCTGCCGCGCCGGCCCAGCCACCGGCAGCGACCGCCAAGCCGCCAGCGTCAGCACCGGCACCGGCGGCACAGCGTGCGCCGGACGCCGCGCCGCAGCGTGCGCAACAACGCGACGAAAAGCGGGAAGAGAAACGCGGCGAGCGTGGCGAGCGCCGGTCGCCGTCCGCCGACGACAAGAAAACGCCACCGCCGGCCGCCAAGTCGCCGGCGCCGGCAACGCCCCCGGCCGCAGCCGCGCCGGCTGCGCCCGCTTCGGCTCCTGCCGCTCAGGAACGACGCGCCCCCGCCCCGGCGACGGCACAGCCCACCGCGCCGGCCGCTCCCTCCGCAGCGGAGACGCCGGCCGCTCCCGCGGCCCGCAGCGCGCCGACCGCAGCGCAGCCAGCGGCTCAGCCGCCTGCTGCGACGGCGCCAGACGCCGCTCCGACGGCTGCTGCCGCACCACCGCCGGCAACGCAGACCCGCGACGCGAGCGAGTTCCTGCGCGGCGACGGTCAGGCCTCGCGTCGCGGCATGGATGACGTACGCAAGGAGCGGCGTGAAACCCGCGACGGCAATCGTACCATCATCCGCGAAGGCGACCGCACCATCGTCCGTGAGGGCGACCGCACCATCATCCGCCACAGCGAGTCGAACCGCTTTGCGGTTGGCGCCCGCGAGGTCCGCAACGACCGGCGTGGCAACGAGAACGTCAGCGTGATCGTGAGGCCGAACGGCGTCAGCATTGTCACCACCACCGATCTCAACGGACGCCTCGTTCGCCGTGTCCGGCGCGACAGGAACGGCCGCGACGTCGTAATCATCGACAACAGCTTTGCCGGCGCCCGGCGGGGCGACGTGTTCGTCAACGTGCCGCCGCCGGTCTACAAATTGCCGCGCGAGCGCTACATCATTGACGCCCGGCGTGCGTCGCCGGCTCAGATCTATGACGTGTTCGTAGCGCCGCCCGTGATGGAGATCGAAGAGCGCTACACCGTCGATCAGGTTCGCTACAGCCAGCCGCTGCGCGACCGGATGCCGCGTGTCGATCTCGACATCAACTTCGACACCGGATCATGGCAACTCAGTCGCGAGCAGATCGACCGCCTCAGCGTCATTGCCGAAGCGCTCAACCGCGCAATCGACGAACGGCCCCGCGAAGTGTTCCTGATCGAAGGCCACACCGATGCGGTCGGCACCGACGAGGACAATCTGTCTTTGTCCGATCGCCGCGCCGAAACGGTCGCCATCGCTCTGACCGAGCAGTTTCAGGTGCCGCCGGAAAACCTGATCACGCAGGGTTACGGCGAAGAATACCTCAAGGTGCAGACCGAGGCGGCTGAGGCAGCCAACCGGCGTGTGGCCGTGCGCCGGATTACGCCGCTCATGGCTCAGGAAATGTCGGGCCGCTAGGCGGACTTCGGAAGGCCGGCGGCACAGATAAATATCGCCGGCCTTCCATTACCGGTTACCGCCGATACAAGGTCGGGACGCGCTCAAAATACCAGGCCGCGCGCAATGCGGCCTGGTATTGTTGCGACCGACGCCGGCGCAACGATGATCAATTTTATACGGACAAGCCGACCGCTCTAGCGCGCATCGAACATGGTCGATGGCAGCCATAACGCAATTCCGGGAAACACGGCGACAAGCACCACGGCAAGGCACATCAGTAGGAACAGCGGCAACGTGTAGGCCGCTATGGCAAAGATGTTGCGGCCGGTCATTCCCTGAAGGACGTAGAGATTGAAGCCGACCGGCGGCGTGATCTGCGCCATCTCGACGACCAGCACGACATAAATGCCGAACCAAATCAGATCGAAGCCGGATTTGACCACCAGGGGAATGATGATCGAGGTGGTCAGCACCACCATCGAGATGCCGTCGAGGAAACAGCCGAGCACGATATAGAAGATCGTCAGCACGATCAGCAGGCCCCATCCGGGCAGGTTGTAGCTGCTGATCCATTCGGCCAGCGCAATCGGAATCCCGGTGAAACCCATGGCGGCCGTGAGAAACGCCGCTCCGGCGAGGATAAAGGCGATCATGCAGGACGTGCGGGTCGCAGCCAGCAGCGACTCGCGAAATCCCGCGATCGTCAGGGTGCCCGACCACCACGACAGCACCAGCGACAGAAACACCCCGACCACGGCTGCCTCGGTGGCCGACGCCAGCCCGCCATAAATCGAACCGATCACCCCGAGAATGAGCAGCGCCACCGGGATCAGCCGGCGCGAGGCATTGATGCGCGCCAGCAACGGGACGTGAGCATCCGCCGGTGGCATCCGCGATTTGTTCAGCAGCGCCCAAATGACGATGTAACCCATGAATAAAAGCGCCAGCATGATGCCTGGCACCACGCCCGCGATGAACAGCCGCGCGATCGATTGATCGGTTGCCGTGGCGTAGACGATCAGGATGATCGACGGCGGAATCAGCAGACCGAGCGTGCCGGAGCCAGCCAGCGTGCCGATTGCCATCTTCTCGTCATAGCCGCGACGCTGCAGTTCAGGCAGCGCGATCCGGCCGACGGTGGCGGACGTGGCGGCGGACGAACCGGACACTGCCGCAAAGATGGCACAACCGATGACGTTCACATGCAGCAGCCGGCCGGGCAGTTTCTGCACCCACGGCGCCAGTCCGGCGAACATGTCGTCGGACAGTTTTGTGCGATAGAGGATCTCGCCCATCCAGATGAACATCGGCAGCGCGGTCAGGTCCCACGAACTCGACGCCGTCCACATCGAGGTCGCCAGCACCTGGCCCGCCGGCGTTGCAACCTTCGTCAACACCGCAGCGAAACCGCACACCGCCAGCGCCACCGCGATCCAGACGCCGGAGCCAAGGATCGCAAACAACAGAAGCATCAACAGCAGGGAGAGCTCGAGGACCGGCATCCGCTCAACCCTCCTTGCTGAGCGTGACGGTGTCTTCCGCGGCCCGGAACGTCGGATGGCCGCTGCGGATCACAGCGACCAACTCGTCGATCAGCGCGATGGTCAGGACCGCGGCACCCACGGCCATCGCCGCCTGCGGATAGGCCAGCGGCACGCGAATGACACCGGACGACACTTCATTGAAGCGGAACGATACCCAAGCGAAGCTGGCGAGCTGGCTGGTCATGTAGGCGGAGCCCGCGGCAGAGAAGCCGAAGGCCCAGATCTCGGCATAACGGCGCACGCGATCACCGAGGGCGTTGATGGCCATGGTCACGCGGATATGCGCCCCGGCTTTCAGCGTGCCGGCCAGCGCCAGAAAACTCGCGGCACCGAGCAGATAGCTGCAGATTTCCGCCAGCGAGAGAATGACAATGCCGGCCGGCTCCAGGCCGACGAGCTTCATGCCGCCGTCGATCAGCCGTCCGGCGAGCTGGGCGCCGACCATGAGCGCAATCGACAGCAGACACAGCGCCGACGCCCAGAGCGTCAGGCGATAAAGGGAATCGAGGATACGGCGCATGCGCTACGCGCCGATGCCGGCCTTCTCCCCGCACGCGGGAAGAAGGCCGTTCGATGCGCCGGTCGGCTTGTCGGCCGAAAGTCGGACCATGTGAGCGGCGCCCCCTCAAGCGCCGGCCGTCGATGAGCAACAGGAACGCCTTTCCCGGCGGGCCGGAAAAGGCCGCGATTATTTCCGGAACGCCGCGAGCATGGCGGCACCATCGGCACCTGCGGACTTCTCCCACTCCGACGTGATCGTGGCGCCAATCTTGGCCAGCCCCTCCTTCAAGGCCGGGCTTGGCGGCATGACCTTGATGCCGGCCGCCTGCAACGCATTGGTCTTGGCGGTCATTTCCTCGATCGAAGCTTTCCAGCCGCGCTCTTCGGCGGCCTTGGCGGCGTCAGTGACGCCTTTCTTTTCGGTCGCCGACAGCTTGTCGAACGCCGCCTTGTTGACGAACACGATGTTGCGCGGCAGCCAGGCCTGCGCGTCGATGTAGTGGGTCAGGTAGTCCTGGGCCTTGGTGTCGACGCCGGTGGATGCCGAGGTGATCATCACATCGACGCGGCCGGTGGCGAAGGCGGTCGGCAGATCCGGCACTTCGATCTGGGTCGGAATGGCGCCGGCGAGGGAGGCGATGCGGCCGATCATGGCGTTATAGGTGCGGAATTTGGTGCCCCTGAGGTCCTCGATCCTGGCCAGCTCGCGCTTGGCATAAAGACCCTGCGGCGGCCATGGCACTGAATAGAGCAACATCAGGCCTTCGGAATCGAGCTGCTTCTGCAGCACCGGCTTTTGCGCATCGTAGAGCTTCTTCGAGGCATCGTAGCCGGTCGCCAAAAACGGTACCGAGTCGAGGCCATAGACCGGGGCTTCGTTGGCAGCCAGCGAAGCGAGAATCTCGCCGATCGGTGCGGTGCCCTGGCGCACGGCGCGCTTGATTTCGGGGTGCTTGATCAGCGATCCGCCTGCGTGCACCGCTATTTTCAGCGAGCCGCCGGTCGCTTTGTCGACGTCGGCGGCAAACTGGACCACGTTCTTGGTGTGGAAATTGCCGTCCGGGTAAGGAACCGGCATGTCCCATTTGGTCTGCGCCGATGCCTGCGTCGCCAGGACGCCGGCCAGCGCGACGCCCGCCAGAGTCCGCACAAAAATTTTCATTGTACCCTCCATAAATGCCGAGGACGTGTGGCAGGCTTCTCGCCTGAGCCTTACCATTGACCTCCAAGCATGGGGCGAAGGACGGCCCGGTGGCAAGACCGTAAATGAGGCGAAGACGCATGGCGAAGAGGCATGTACCGGCAAATTGGGACTTCTGGATCGATCGCGGCGGCACGTTCACCGACGTGGTCGGGCGCCGGCCGGATGGTTCGCTGACCGCGCACAAGCTGCTGTCGGAAAACCCGGAGGCCTATGCGGATGCGGCGGTGCAAGGCATCCGCGACCTGCTCGGCCTCAAGGCCGGTGAAGCAATTCCGCCGGGACGGGTCGGCGCGGTGAAGATGGGCACCACGGTTGCCACCAATGCGCTGCTCGAGCGCAAAGGCGACCGCACGCTGCTGCTGATCACCAGGGGTTTCCGCGACGCGTTGAAGATCGGTTATCAGGCGCGGCCGAAAATTTTCGCCAAGCACATCGTCAAGCCTGAACTTTTGTACGAGCGCGTGGTGGAAGTCGATGAGCGCGTGCTGGCCGACGGCACGGTCGAGCGTGAACCCGATCTCGGCGCCGTGCGCGCCGATCTGGAAGCGGCGAAAGCCGACGGCATCGACGCCGTCGCGATCGTATTCATGCACGCTTATCGCTACCCCGAGCACGAACAGCGCGTCGCCTCGATCGCGCGCGACATGGGATTTGCCCAAGTCTCGGTGAGCCACGAAGTCTCGCCGCTGATCAAGCTGGTCGGCCGCGGCGATACGACGGTGGTCGACGCCTATCTATCGCCGATCCTGAAACGGTACGTGAGCCGGGTGTCGAAGGAGATGCAGGGCACTGCAGTCTTACCCTCCCCTGGAGGGGAAGGTGGTGAAGAAGAAATCCGCCTGATGTTCATGATGTCGTCTGGCGGACTCACCGCGGCCGAGCTGTTTCAGGGCAAGGACGCCATCCTCTCTGGCCCGGCCGGCGGCGTGGTTGGCATGGCGGAGACCGGCCGGCAGGCTGGCTTCGACCGGCTGATCGGCTTCGACATGGGCGGCACCTCGACCGACGTGTCGCATTTCGATGGCGAATACGAACGCGCCTTCGAGACCGAAGTCGCCGGCGTGCGCATGCGAGCGCCGATGATGCTCATTCACACCGTGGCCGCCGGCGGCGGCTCGATCCTGCATTTCGATGGCGCACGCTTCCGCGTCGGCCCCGACTCGGCCGGCGCCAATCCGGGGCCGGCCTGCTACCGCCGCGGCGGTCCGCTGGCCGTCACCGACGCCAATGTGATGGCCGGCAAGCTGCTGCCGGACTTCTTCCCGAAGATCTTCGGGCCGCAGCAGGACCAGCCGCTCGACGCCGACGCGGTCAAGCGTGACTTCGCCGAACTGGCCCAACAGATCGATGGCAAGTCGGCGGAGGAAATCGCCGACGGCTTCATCAAGATCGCGGTCGAGAACATGGCCAATGCGATCAAGAAGATTTCGGTGCAGCGCGGCTATGACGTGACCCGCTATGCACTTAATTGCTTCGGCGGCGCCGGCGGCCAGCATGCCTGTCTGGTGGCCGACGCGCTCGGCATGACCAAGGTGCTGATCCATCCGTTCTCGTCGCTGCTGTCGGCCTATGGCATGGGGCTGGCCGACATTCGCGCCACCCGCGAACAGGCGATCGAGCTGCCGTTCGGCGCCAAGGCGCTCGCCTCCCTGAAAAAAACCGGCGCCACGCTCGGCCGCGCGGTCAAGGCCGAGGTCGCCGGACAGGGCGTGGCGGCGGCCAAGATCAAGGTCATCGTTCGCGCCCACATCCGTTACGCCGGCACCGACACCGCTTTGGTGGTGCAGGCCGGCGCCCTGCCCGCGATGCAACGCGCCTTCGAGAAGGCGCACAAGGCGCGCTTCGGCTTCATCGACCGCAACAAGCAGATGGTGGTCGAGGCGGTTTCTGTAGAAGCCGTCGGCGGCGGTGCGAGGTTCAATGAGAAGAAGGCCCGGCGCACGGCGGCAAAACTGCCGACGCCGGCGCGGCGCACCCGCTTCTTCTCGCAGGGGCAATGGCACAAGGCCAATGTCTATACCCGTGACCAGTTGAAGATCGGCGCCAAAATCAAGGGCGCAGCCATCATCATCGAGCCGCACCAGACCATCGTCGTCGAGCCGGGCTGGCAGGCCGAACTGACGGCGAAAGATCATCTGGTGTTGACGCGCGTCAAGGCGCTGAAGCGCACGTATGCGATCGGAACCCACGCCGACCCGATCATGCTGGAGGTGTTCAACAACCTGTTCATGTCGATCGCCGAACAGATGGGCGTATCGCTGCAGAACACCGCCTACTCCGTCAACATCAAGGAGCGGCTCGACTTCTCCTGCGCGGTGTTCGCAGCGGACGGCACGCTGGTGGCCAACGCGCCGCACATGCCGGTGCATCTCGGCTCCATGGACCGTTCGGTCGAGACCGTGATCCGCGACAACAAGGGCAAGATCAGGCCCGGTGACGTCTACGTCATCAACGCGCCCTATAACGGCGGCACGCATCTGCCCGACATCACCGTCTGCACGCCGGTGTTCGACGACAAAAAGAAAAAGATCCTGTTCTGGGTGGCGTCGCGCGGCCATCACGCCGATGTCGGCGGCATCTCGCCGGGCTCGATGTCGCCCAATGCCACGACCATCGAGCAGGAGGGCGTGCTGTTCGACAATTTCAAGCTGGTCGATCGTGGGCGCTTCCGCGAGAAGGAATTGCTGGCGGCGCTGCTGGGGGCAAAGTATCCGGCGCGAAACCCGGTGCAGAACATCAACGACATCAAGGCGCAGATCGCCGCCAACGAGAAAGGCGTGGCCGAACTGCGCAAAATGGTGACGCTGTTCACCATGCCGGTGGTGACGGCCTACATGCAGCACGTCCAGGACAACGCCGCCGAAAGCGTTCGCCGCGTCATTGACCGGCTGCACGACAGTGAATTCAGCTACGAGATGGACCAGGGCACCGTGATCAAGGTGAAGATCACGGTCGACAAGAAGAAGCGCGAGGCCACCGTCGACTTCACCGGCACCTCGCCGCAGCAGCCGACCAATTTCAACGCGCCGGAACCTGTCACGCGCGCCGCCGTGCTCTACGTGTTCCGCGTGATGGTCGACGACGACATTCCGATGAATGCCGGCTGCCTGCGGCCGATCAACATCGTGGTGCCGAAGAAGTCGATGCTGACGCCGGAATATCCCGCCGCCGTTGTCGCCGGCAATGTCGAGACGTCACAGGCGGTGACCAACTGCCTGTTCGGCGCGCTCGGCGCCATGGCCGCCGCGCAAGGCACCATGAACAACCTGAACTTCGGCAACAAGACCTATCAGTATTACGAGACCATCTGCTCGGGTTCGCCGGCCGGCCCCGGCTTTCCCGGCACCGATGCCGTGCACACGCACATGACGAACACGCGGCTGACCGATCCCGAAGTGCTGGAATTCCGCTATCCGGTGGTGCTGGAGGACTTCCACATCCGCAAGGGCTCCGGCGGCAAGGGCAAGTGGAGCGCGGGCGACGGCATCCGCCGTACCATCCGTTTCCGCGAGACCATGGAGTGCACGTTGCTCACCGGTCACCGCCGCGTGCGACCGTTTGGGCTCGCCGGTGGCGAGGACGGCCAGATCGGCGAGAACTGGGTGCGGCGCAAGGACGGGCGGATGGAGCGGCTGCAAGGCTGCGACGCCACCACGATCGATACCGATGAGGCGATCATCATCCAGACGCCGACGGCGGGAGGATACGGGAAACCGTGAGGCCGCTCTCTAATTTCCCCAAGCCTTGGAAGGCTTCTTGAGTGTACCTTTCCATTCTCTACATCGGTTGATGGAAAAATCCATGCAGCCAGGATATCCTCTTGCCCAGTTAAATATTTGCACAGTCACATTGATCACAACTGCGCCGAAATACTCCGCTCGAGAATGCCTCTCACAGTAAGAACTTCCGCGAACTATTTTTGCGCCATTATGTTCAGTGAGATTGAATTTTACTGTTGCTACGTTGCATATGTCGCTGTCTATGGCACCAGAAACACGCATGTAGTACGGCAGAGCACCATCGCTTTCTTTTGAGAAAACAAAATGTGTAACCGGCTGTGATAGCCAGACCGAAAGAATTAGAAGCAGGCCGATGCCAAAGATTATGCGCATTGATCCCTTTTGTTATGGGCATCTAAGATTGTAAATACTAGGCAGTAATTTTGGCGACGCCAATACCATCATCGCCGACGAGGTGTCATCCAGACACCAACGGCGGCGGCTATGGGGACGCGTGAGGCACATGACAAACCTATACCACTACTGCTCAAACGCGGCTTTTGCCTCCATAATCTCTAGCCGCGAGGTTTGGGCCTCTGAGTTCTCTCTCTCTAACGACATTATGGAAGGCCGGTGGATCCGAGAAGTCTTTATCCAGTGTTGTAACGATAAAGGCGTGCTAGCTTCCGACCAAACCCAGCTTCTGGACCATTTAGAAGGCGTCATGACGTTCTCCGGAGCTGCCGGATTCTGCATGTCGGAAGAAGGAGATCTATTGAGCCAGTGGCGCGGATACGCAGATAACGGGGCTGGCGTCGCAATCGGATTCAACAAAGATTACTTTGAGATGCTAGGCGACAAGAAGAAAGGCCGAGGAGACCAATTTAACGCCTACCTGACAAAGATTGAGTACGACATTGCCCAACAAAAAAAAGTTGTAGGGAAGCCGTTAGATCAAATTCTGGATTCTGTTGCAGACGGTGCACTTCGAAAATCAACAATTCTTTCCATTATGTCAGACGACGAAAAGAGGGAAGCAGAACAAGCATTTCGAACAATGTTACTAGGATTTTTCTCTTTTTTCTTCCACCTTTATGAACTAAAAAATCCTGCTTTCGCCGAAGAGCGCGAATGGAGATTGATTAGCCATCTTATTCGTAAAGCCGACGATATAAACATCGGCCAAATTAGCAAAATGGATTTTCGAGCATTACTGGACCGAATAGTTCCCTTTACGAGGACTGCCCTCGAACCTTTGCCGGTAGCATCCATTTCTGAGATCATAATCGGCCCAAAGAACATTACCCCGGACCATATTATTGAAGCATTTTTGGTAAAACATGGGTGGGCCGATATCACGGTAAAGCGATCGAAAGCCTCCTATCGCTAATCCGCTTTCCGATCCAATGCGGTGATCAAATTCCAACGGAGGGTGGAAACTCGAGCGGGAGCCATCTAATTCCGCGCGATGATCTCGCGCTCGCCGCGATGCACCGGCGTGGCCGCCGTCAGACCACCCATCGCCCGGCGCAGCGGCATGGTCGGCCGCCGGCGCTTCAGCGCACTGCGGCGGCGGCGGCGCGGCTTGACAGCCTCCAGACGCATCTGGCCGAGCCGTGCGAAAGGCTCGGTGAGGGCGCCGTCTTCTTCCACCAGCAGCGGCAGGCCGAGGACCTTGGCCCAGGTCCGCCACTCGGCGAAGGCCTCGTCGGTCTCCCGGGTGACAAACAGCGGCAGCGCCAGCGCCGGGTCGCGGTGCTGCAGCACGACCCAAACGGTGGCGCCATTGTCGCCCTCGCCCGCTTTGACCTTGATGGCGACGCCGGTGAAAGCCTTCACCGGCAGGTTGAGCGCCATGCGCATGCCGGACAGCGAACGCCGCACCACCACGCGTTCGCGGTGCAGTTCCACGTGCCTGACCCGCTCGTCGGCCGCGGCGTCGGTCGCCGCGAAACGCACGGGGAGGCTGAACGGGTCGAGTCGCATTGCGCGACCCGACCCGCCGGGGTATCCGCCACTTCTCATTTGACGCCTCAAACTCTCCCGCGCCAGGCTTATGTGCCCGGTCGCAGGGGGATGATGGCGGAATGACGTCCGAATCTGCTTAAAGTTCGCGGTTAATCGCCGTTAGCAAAAATGGTATCGCCCTCCATGATTGACGACGCGTTGCGAACCATGATTGACGAGGTGTTGCGATCCGCCGCCGAATTGTTCCGATCCGCCGGTTGAACCGGAGCGCCACAAGCGCCATTTGAAAGCCATCATGCTCGCCCCCACAGCCTCCCTGTTCGACCAGTCCGCCCTTACCGACCGTGCCGAACGGCTGGTGAAAGCCGCCCGCGCGGCCGGCGCCGATGCCGCCGACGCTGTCGTGGTGCGCGGCGTCTCGCTGTCGATCGAGGTGCGCGACGGTGCGGTTGAAGAATCGGAAAATTCCGAAGGCGACGATCTCGGTCTGCGCGTTCTGGTCGGCCGCCGCCAGGCGGTGGTCTCGACCAATGACCTGTCCGGCGACGGCAGCCAGGCTTTGGCCGAGCGCGCCGTGGCAATGGCGCGCGTCGCGCCGGAAGACAAATATGCCGGTCTGGCCGACGAAAGCCTGCTGGCCCGTCAATTCGCCGATCTCGATCTCATCGACCGCGACCTGCCGACGGTGGCGCAGCTTGAAAAACTGGCGCGCGACGCCGAACAGGCCGCGCTCGCCGTTAAAGGCGTTTCCAAATCGGGCGGCGCTTCGGCGTCGGCCGGCATCGGCGGCATGGTGCTGGTGACCAGCCACGGTTTCCGCGGCGCCTATCTCGGCTCGCGGCACGGGGTATCGATGACGGCCATCGCCGGCGAGGGCACCGGCATGGAGCGCGATTACGATTTCTCCTCGGCGCTGCACGCCGCCGATCTCGACAGTCCGGAGAAAATCGGCCGCACCGCCGGCGAGCGCGCGGTCGAACGCATCAACCCGCGCAAGGTGACGACCCGCAAGGTGCCGGTGGTGTTCGATCGCCGCGTCGCCAGCACGCTGGTGTCGCATCTGGCCGGCGCCGTGAACGGCGCGTCGATCGCGCGCAAGACCAGCTTCCTGCGCGAGAAGATGGGCGAGAAGCTTTTCGCCGACAACATCCGCATCATCGATGATCCGCTGCGCAAGCGCGGCCTCCGCTCGCATCCGTTCGATGGCGAAGGCGTCGCGGGCCGGAAGCTCTCTTTGATCGACGGCGGCGTGCTGCGCTCCTGGCTGCTCGATTGCGCCACCGCGCGCGAACTCGGTCTCGTCACCACGGGACACGCGCAGCGCGGCGTCTCGTCGTCGCCCTCGCCCGGGGCCAGCAACGTGCATCTCGAGCCCGGCACCACGTCGCCCGAACAACTGATCGCCGACATCGAAGATGGCTTCTATGTCACCGACCTGATCGGCATGGGCGTCAACATGGTGACCGGCGACTACAGCCGCGGCGCCTCCGGCTTCTGGATCGAGAACGGCCACAAGACCTATCCGGTCAGCGAGGTGACCATCGCCGGCCATCTGTTCGACATTTTCCGCAGCATGACGCCGGCCAACGATTTGGAATTCCGCTCGACCATCAATGCGCCGACGGTGCGACTGGAGGGCCTGACCGTTGCCGGCCAGTGAATGCGCGCCGCTGCGCACGCCCCTTGAAGCGGTGATGCGCGAAGCCGGCGCGTTGGCGCTGGCGACGCGGCGGCTCGATTACAAGCACTGGACCAAGGGTGAGGACCGCTCGCCGGTCAGCGATGCCGACATTGCCGTCAACAATCTGCTGCAGACGCGGCTCACCGCGCTGGCGCCGCACGCCGGATGGCTATCGGAAGAGACAGAAGACAGCCTCTCCGGCCGGTCCATGCGCACGGCCTGGATCGTCGACCCGATCGACGGCACCCGCGCCTTCATTTCCGGCAAACCGGACTGGACCATTTCGGTGGCACTGGTCGGCGATGGCAGGCCCGAACTTGCCGCGCTTTATGCTCCGGTCACCGACGAGATGTTTCTCGCCGTGCGCGGCGCCGGCGCCACGTTGAACGGTATCGCGATCGTGGCCAGCGGCGGCGACGCGCTCGACGGCGCCAGCATGGCCGGGCCGAAGCGCTACCTCGATCGCCTCGCCGACCGCCATCCCGGCATCCTCGCGCAGCCCAAGGTGCATTCGCTGGCCTTGCGGCTTACCCGTGTGGCGCATGGCGGACTCGATGTCGCCTTCGCCTCCTCCGGCAGTCACGACTGGGACCTTGCCGCGGCCGACCTTTTGGTGCACGAAGCCGGTGGCGCGATGACCGACTTTTTCGGCCGCACGCCACTTTATAATCGTCCGCAAGTGGTGCACGGCGCGCTGATCGCCGCCGGTCCCGCCCGCCACGGCGCATTGCTCGAACAGATGCGCAACCGCCAGGCCGATTTCGCTTGAAGCGAATTGGCATCAAGCCAGGGTTTGCATAAACCCGGGTTCTGCCGCTAAATCTTCGCTTTCGTCGTCCATATGGGTCCGCCGGGGCTTCTCCGAACATCAAGCCAGGAATCGAGCCATGTCCGATATAGTACCCGGCAAACAGTTGCTGCATCTCGTCATTGGCGGCGAACTAACCGAACTTGGCGGCAGCGAGTTCAAAGACCTCGACGCGGTGGAAACCGTCGGCATCTACCCGAATTATGCCAGCGCTTATGTCGCCTGGAAGGCGAAGGCGCAGCAGACCGTCGACAACGCGCATATGCGCTACTTTATCGTTCACCTGCATCGCCTGCTCGACCCCGACAATCCGGCAAAGCCGGCGCGCTAGCGTTCAGAACCCGAAAGGGACCGATGCCGACGTTCTCCCGGATCGCCGCCTCGCCCGCATTTCTGGGCGCCGTTGGAGCGACAGCGGCGTCTTATTTGCGCTTCGTCTGGCGCACCAGCCGGGTCACCCTTGAGCCGGCGGATATCTATGAGACCATCCAGATGCCGGTCATCATCGCGATGTGGCATGGTCAGCATTTCATGGCGCCGTTCATCAAACGCGACCATCCCAGCCACCGCACCAAGGTGCTGATCTCGCGGCACCGCGACGGTGAAATGAACGCGCGCGCCGCCGAGCGACTGGGCATCGGCACCATTCGCGGCTCCGGCGCGCATAATGGCGAATTTCACCGCAAGGGCGGTGCCACCGCCTTCCACGAAATGCTGGAAGCGTTGCATGACGGCTATAACGTCGCGCTGACCGCCGACGTACCGAAGATTTCACGTGTCGCCGGCATGGGCGTCGTCAAGCTGGCGCAGCGCTCGGGACGACCGATTTATCCCGTGGCCATCGCGACGCAGCGCCGCAAGGTGCTCAACAACTGGGATCGCAGCGCCATCAACCTGCCATTCGGCCGGCTGTCGATGATTGCCGGAACGCCGATTTATGTGGCGGCCGATGCCGACGCCGCCGTGTTGGAATCCGCGCGGCAGCAGGTGCAGAACGAACTCAACACCGTCACGGCGCGCGCCTATGCGATCGTCGATCGGGGACCGGCGCCGTGAGCGACAAACTGACCGCACCGTTGCGCGCCTATCGGCTGCTGTCAGCTTCGGCACGGCCGCTGGCACCGCTGCTGCTGGCGCGGCGGCTCAAGCGCGGCAAGGAAATTCATTCACGGCTTGGCGAGCGGCGCGGCGAAGCCGGTTTCGAGCGTCCGGCAGGACCGCTGGTCTGGATCCACGGCGCCAGCGTCGGCGAACTGATCTGCGTGCTGCCGCTGATCGCGCGGATCGCCGCCCGCAATATTCGCGTGCTGGTGACGTCCGGCACCGTCACATCGAGCGCAATGGCGGAGCAGCGGCTGCCGCCCGGCGTCATCCATCAATTCGTGCCACTCGACGTGCCGCGCTATATGCGACGCTTTCTCGAACATTGGCAGCCGGACCTGGCGCTGTTCGTCGAATCCGACCTGTGGCCTAACATGCTCATCGAGACTGCCCGGCGAAACGTGCCGATGATCATGGTCAACGGGCGGCTGTCGGAGCATTCATTTCAACGCTGGCGCTATCTGCCGCGCTCGATCGGCAACCTGCTGCATCGTTTCGATCTGTGCCTGGCGCGAACGCCGGCCGACGCTTTGCGCATCGATGACCTCGGCGCACCACGCATCGTCACCACCGGCAATCTCAAGTTCGATGTCCCCGCACCGCCCGCCGACACCGCCAGCCTGAACGCGCTCCGCGACGCCATCGGCGACCGGCCGGTGCTGGCCGCAACCTCGACCCATCCCGGCGAAGAGGATTTCATCGTCGCCGCGCATGCCCGCCTGCGGGCGAACTTCCCCGGCCTGTTGACATTGATCGCGCCGCGCCATGCCGAGCGCGGCCCCGGCGTCATGGATATCGCGGCGGCGGCAGGCCTGTCGTCCACGCTGCGCTCGACGGGCAACCTGCCGAAGCGCAATACCGATGTGTACATCGCTGATACGATGGGCGAGCTGGGGCTGATCTACCGCCTGGCGCCGGTCGTGTTCGTCGGCGGCTCGCTGGTGCGGCATGGCGGACAGAATCCGATCGAGGCCGCCAAGCTCGGCGCCGCCATCCTGCATGGGCCGCATGTGTGGAATTTTGCTGAAATCTATCGCGCGCTCGACGAGGCGCACGGCGCCGAAACGGTGCTTGACGCCGACCGCCTCACCGCCGGCCTCGCCGCGATGCTGGGCCAGCCGGCGGCGCGCGAACGCATGGCTCAGGCGGCGCGCGCAACGGTCGATACGCTGGGCGGCGCATTGGAGCGCACGCTGCAAGCGATCGAGCCCTACCTGATGCAACTTGCGCTGCGCCAGCGGGTCGGCCATGCGTGAACCCGGCTTCTGGTGGGAAGAACCGGGGCTGCAATCCGCATTGTTGTCGCCGTTTGGCATGGCTTACGGCGCTGTGGCGTCCCGACGCATGCAGAAGTCCGGGGCGCGATGCGGCGTGCCGGTGCTGTGCGTCGGCAACTTCACGCTCGGCGGCGCCGGCAAGACGCCAACCGCCATCATGTTGGCACAGATACTGACCGCCGAGGGGCGCAAGCCCTTTTGCCTGACGCGCGGCTATGGCGGCAGCAACGTTGGCGCGAAGCAGGTCGGTCCGGAGACGGACAGCGCCGCGGCGGTCGGCGACGAAGCGCTGCTGCTGGCGCGGACGGCGCCGACCATCGTGGCGCGCGACCGGGTCGCCGGCGCGCAGGCCGCGATTGCCCAAGGCGCCGATGTCATCGTCCTGGACGATGGCTTGCAGAACGGATCGCTGGCGAAAGATTTCACCTTGGCCGTAATCGATGCCCGGCGCGGCATCGGTAATGGCTGCGTGTTTCCCGCCGGTCCCTTGCGAGCGCCTCTCATGGCGCAATTACGGCGTACCGATGCACTCCTGGTGATTGGCGATGGTGCGGCCGCCAACACCGTCATCGCCGCGGCGCCTCACCTGACGATGTTCCGTGGCCGGCTGACGCCCGACCCGGCTGCGGTCGCGTCGCTGAAAGCGCGCAAGGCTCTGGCCTTTGCCGGTATCGGCGATCCGGAGAAGTTCTTCGCCACAGCGACCGATGCCGGCATCGAGGTGGCCGAGCGCCGCAGCTTCGCCGACCATCATCGCTACACGGGCGAAGAGGCCGGCGACCTGATCATGCAGGCCGAGCGCGACGGCCTGTCGCTCCTCACCACGGAGAAAGACCGCGCGCGGATTGCGGGCGATCCGTTGCTGGCGGCGCTGGCCGCCAAGTCGCACGTGTTGCCGGTCACACTGGCCGTGGATGATGCGGATGCGTTGCGGCGGCTCATTCTGGAAAAGCTGGGTCGCTAGCGCTCGGGCGCCAGCCGCTGCAACACAGCCTCGGGCGAGGCATAGGCCTCCTGCCGGTCGACGCTCCAGTACTTCAGTTCCTCAAGCGGGATCGGCACGGCGGTCACCGCGCAGCGCACGAAGGCGCCCGGCCGCACCACGCGGAAATCGCCGTCAAGGTATTTCACCTCCGCCTCGCCGTTGGTCGGCGGCGAGCGGTCGTAGCGATTGAGCAAGAGAAGCCTCCGTGGCGGCGGGTGGTTCGTTGAAGATAGTCGCTCACACGCAAGAACGAAACCCTGCGCCGGTTCCAACCGTATTGGGCATTGCGCCGGGCCATATCACCGCCGCAGAGAGAGATTGACACCGGCGCCGTTACGTAATGTTATATTGTAACACTACGACAGGGCGACGGTGGGGATGCGCAAACGGCGAACACGAACGCGATGGCTGGCGCTGATAGCGCTGACCCTGCACCTGGCGGTGTCTTTCGGCCATGGGCATGCCGCAGAGGTCGCGGCCACACCGGCGAGCGCGATACAACCAGATACAACCGGAGATGGTAGTCCGGGCGATCGTCACGGGCGCGACGCCTGCGCGATCTGCGCCATCCTGAATATCGACGCGACCCCGTTTGGTTCATCGATACCTGCGCTGCTGCTGCCGGTCGGTACGGCAGCCCGCGCGCCAATCCCTTCCGAAGACAACGTCCAGCGGCACGCGGCGCGGCAGCCGTTCCAGCCCCGCGCGCCGCCGCGGGCCTGATCTCCGCTTCAGTCTCGCCTCATCGCGATCGGTCGCGCCTCCCGCGCCGGCCTGTCCCGTTGGGTTTCCGGATGTTCAGGTTCTCGAGGTTCTCATGTCGTTTCGTATCCGCCGCAGCCTGCTGCTGGCCGTCTCTCCGTTCGTTCTGCTCGCCACGCCGTCAACCGCGCAAGTCGCGCTGCCGGAGATCGTGGTCAGCACGCCCAGCCCGATCCAGCGGCCCGCCACCGCACCCGCGACCGGCGAATTGCAGGGCACGCTGCCGGTGGTGACCGACCAGTTCGCCACCGTCACCGTGGTGCCGGACGCCGACATCCGCCGCAGCGGCGCCGCCACTCTTGGCGATCTGCTGTTCGGCATGCCCGGCATCACCGGCTCGGGCTTCGCCCCCGGCGCCTCAAGCCGCCCGATCATCCGCGGTCTCGACGTCAACCGCGTGCGTATTCAGGAAAACGGCATCGGCGCCAACGGCGCGTCCGATCTCGGCGAAGACCACTTCGTCCCGGTCGATCCGCTCAGCATCGACCGCGTCGAAGTGATCCGCGGCCCGGCCTCGTTGCGGTTCGGCCCGCAGGCGATCGGCGGCGTGGTGGAAACCACCAACAACCGCATTCCGACCGCAATTCCGAAGCGCGGCATATCAACCGAATTGCGCGGCGCGGCCAGCAGCGTCGACAGCGGCCACGACGGCGCGGTGCTGCTGGATGCCGGCGCTGGCAATGTCGCCATCCACGCCGACGCGTTCGCGCGCAACGCGCAGGACTACCGGATTCCCGGCGGCCGTCAGGCCAACTCCGCCGCCCGCGCCAACGGACAGTCGGTCGGCGGCTCCTACATCTTCGACAACGGCTTCGTCGGCGCTGCCATCATGCAGAACAACGCGCTCTATCATATCCCCACCAGCGAGGGCGCTGAGGAGAACGCCCGCATTGACGCCAACCAAACCAAGATTCTGACCAAAGGCGAATGGCGCAGTCCGGGCGGCGCCATTGATGCGATCCGTTTCTGGGGTGGCTTCACCGACTACAAGCACGACGAACGCGGCCTCGAGGACACGGCCGATCCCGGCTCCGACACGGTGCACCAGACCTTCACCAACAAGGAGCAGGAAGGCCGCGTCGAAATGCAGCTCGCGCCGTTCAATCTGCGCTTCGCGGCGCTAACCACGGCGATCGGCGTGCAGGGCGGCCACCAGAAGCTGACCGCGTCGAGCCCGGACGGCATCGGCCTGTGGGACCCGAACAGCAACCGCCGTATCGCCGGCTACATGTTCAACGAATTCAGGTTCACCGACACCACCAAGGCGCAACTGGCCGGCCGCATCGAGCGGGTCGATCTCGACGGCACGGCGCGTTCCTTCGACGTGCCGGGCGTGCTCGGCCAAACGCCGGCCTCGCTCGGTTTCACGCCGAAGAGCGTCAGCCTCGGACTGATACAGAATTTGCCGCTGGATCTCGTCGCCAGCATCACGGGGCAATATGTCGAGCGCGCGCCGAAACCGGCCGAACTGTTCTCCGGCGGAAGTCATCACGCCACCGAGACATTCGACAAGGGCAATATCGGCCTCGGCATCGAGGCAGCACAGTCGCTGGAGCTCGGCCTGCGCCGCGCCACCGGGCCGTTCCGCTTCGAGGCGACGGCTTACGTTACCAAATACAAGGGCTTCATCTACCGGCGGCTCACCGGCAACACGTGCGACGATGCCGGCGATTGCTCGTTGCCCGACGAGGAACTCAGCGAAGCGATTTTCTCGCAGCGTGACGCGACGTTCCGCGGCGTGGAATTACAGAGCCAGTGGGATCTGCTGCCCGTGGCAGGTGGCGTCTTCGGTGTCGAAAACCAGTTCGACCTGGTGAGGGCGACGTTCAGCGACGGCACCAATGTGCCCCGCATTCCGCCGATGCGGCTCGGCGGCGGAGCTTACTGGCGCGATGCCAACTGGCTGGCGCGGGTGCGTCTGATCCACGCCTTCGCACAGAACGACATCGCTGCTGTCGCCGAAACCACGACGCCGGCTTATGACGACCTGCGCGCCGAGGTGAGCTACACTTGGAACGCCGTCAATCCGCGCCGCGACCAGCTCAGCGCGATCACGGTCGGCATCAATGGCACCAACTTGCTCAACCGCACCATCCGCAACAGCGCGTCCTATTCCAAGGATGAGGTGGTGATGCCGGGGTTGGGGGTGCGGCTGTTCGCGAGTGTGAAGTATTAGGCCCCGAACAGGCTGCCCTGCCCGCCAGAACCCTCGCCGCCGCCTTTGGCGCGCGGCCTGGGCTTCGGCGGCGCCTCGACGACCACCGTCCGGGTGACGGCTGTCTCTCTGACAACGACGGCGGCGCCCGCGCCATCGGCCGTGGCGCCGATGCGGCCATCGGCAAATTCGATGTCGAGCGGCATGCCTGCCGAAACGCCCGCAGCGCCGCGCAGCGGCCGGCCCTCGCCGTCCCGCACCAGCGCAAAGCCGCGCTTGAGCACCTCGCGGTACGAAAACGCATTCAGCAGCCGGTCGGCGCGCTCGATGCGGCCCTGATGGTGTTTGAGCAGCGCCACCGTCGCGCGCTGCGAACGCTCGCCGAACGCAACGACACGCTCCTTCGCCCGTTCGATGCGCGCGGAATGGGCTTGCGCATTGGCGATCAGGCTGGCCTTGAGACGCTGGTTGAGGCTGTCGTAGCGCTCGCGCCGCCGTTCGACCGTGTTCGACAGCAGTTGCGGCGCCAGCCGCGTGGCGACGCGCGAATACTGGGTATGGTGCACCTGCGCGTTGGCGCGGAGCGCGCGCGGCAGCCGTTCGGCCAGCGTATCCAGTTGCTGACGCGGGCCGGCAAGAATGTCCTTGGGCAGCGCCCGCGTCAGCGCCGCCAGTTCCTTGCGGTGTCGCTCAAGCCCGCGCTGCCAGCAGGCCAGCTTGCGCGCGCCGAGCGACGTGAGCGTGCCCAGGAGTTCGGCGCGCACCGGCACCGCCATTTCGGCGGCGGCGGTTGGGGTCGGCGCCCGCCGGTCGGAGGCAAAGTCGATCAGTGTGATGTCGGTCTCGTGGCCGACCGCCGAGATCAGCGGGATCATGCTGTCGGCCGCGGCGCGCACGACGATCTCTTCATTGAATGACCAGAGGTCCTCCAGCGAGCCGCCACCGCGCGCGACGATGATCAGATCGGGCCGGGGCAACGCGCCGCCCTCGGGCAGCGCGTTGAAACCGCGAATGGCGTTGGCGACTTCACCGGCCGAGGCGTCGCCCTGCACCCGCACCGGCCACACCAGCACGCGGCGCGGGAATCGGTCGGCCAGCCGGTGCAATATGTCGCGGATGACGGCGCCGGTCGGCGACGTCACCACGCCGATGACATCGGGCAGAAACGGAATGAGTTGCTTGCGCGCCTCGTCGAACAGCCCTTCGGCGGCGAGCTTCTTCTTGCGCTCGTCGAGAAGCTTCATCAGCGCGCCGATGCCGGCGGGCTCCAGGCTGTCGATGACCAACTGATATTTCGACGAGCCGGGGAACGTCGTCAGCTTGCCGGTGACGATGACGTCGAGGCCCTCTTCGGGTTTCACCCGCATGCGGCCGTAGACGCCCTTCCAGATCACGCCTTCCAGCACCGCCCGGTCGTCCTTGAGGCGGAAATAGCAGTGCCCGGACGGCGCCGCGCCGCGGAAACCGGAGATTTCGCCGCGCACCCGGACGTAGCCGTAATTGTCCTCAACCGTGCGTTTGAGGGCCGCCGACAGCTCGGAAACGGACCATTCCACAACGTTATTCAGGGCGGGCTCTGCCATTCGGACCGAATCTCTTGCGGGGGTGAGGCACCATGCTACACCACCCGGCGATGATCCCCTAAGGCGGCCCTTTCATGAATATTCTGATCCTGGGTTCCGGCGGTCGCGAGCACGCGCTGGCGTGGAAAATGGCGGCGAGCCCGCTGGCCGACAAGCTCTACTGCGCGCCCGGTAATGCCGGCATCGCGGCCGAGGCCGAATGCGTGGCGCTGGACCTCGCCGACCATGCGGCGGTGATCGCCTTCGCTAAGGACCGAAAGATCGATCTGGTCGTGGTCGGCCCGGAAGTGCCGCTGTGCGCCGGCATCGTCGACGATCTGGAAGCTGCGGGCATCAAGGCGTTCGGCCCAAGCAAATGGGCGGCGCGGCTGGAGGGCTCCAAGGGCTTCACCAAGGACCTGTGCAAGGCCAACAAGATCCCGACCGCGGCCTATGAACGCTTCAAGGGCGCCGAGGCCGCCAAAGCCTATGTGCGCCAGCAGGGCGCCCCGATCGTGGTGAAAGCCGATGGACTCGCCGCAGGCAAAGGCGTCGTGGTCGCCGAAACGGTGGCCGAGGCCGAAGCGGCCATCGACATGATGTTCGATGGCGGGCTTGGCCAGCCCGCCTGGGAAATTGTCATCGAGGCCTGTCTGGTCGGCGAGGAAGCGTCGTTCTTCGCGCTGTGCGATGGCGAGACCGCCATCGCACTTGCCTCGGCGCAGGATCACAAGCGCGTCGGCGACGGCGACAAGGGGCCGAACACCGGCGGCATGGGCGCCTATTCGCCGGCACCGGTGATGACGCCGGAGATGAACCAGCGTGTGATGGACGAGATCATCCATCCGACGGTGCGCGCCATGAAGGCGATGGGCGCGCCGTTCAAGGGCGTGCTGTTTGCGGGCCTGATGATCACCAAGGATGGCCCGCAACTGATCGAATACAACGTCCGCTTCGGCGACCCCGAATGTCAGGTGTTGATGCTGCGTCTGATGTCAGATCTGGTGCCGGCGCTGATGGCGGCACGCGACGGGCAATTGAAGAACTTCGATCTGCGCTGGTACCCGGACGCGGCGCTGACCGTGGTGATGGCGGCCAACGGCTATCCCGGCGATTACCAGCGCGGCTCGCCGATCGCAGGCCTCGACGCGGCCGCGCAGGTCGAGGGCGTCGAGATTTTCCACGCCGGCACCAAGGCCGACGGCGGGCGAGTTCTGAGCAATGGCGGCCGCGTGCTGAATGTCTGCGCCCGGGGAAAGACGGTCGCCGAAGCGCAGCACCGCGCGTATCAGGCGGTCGACAAAATCGACTGGCCGGGCGGCTTCTGCCGCCGCGATATCGGCTGGCGCGCCATCGAGCGAGAATCCTCCTAGCGGTGGCGGCAGGACTACGTATATACTTTCGTACGTTGAGTATATACGGAGGTGTCGATGGGCGTGTTTATCAAGAACCCTGAGACCGAAGCGCGCATTCGCGAACTTGCCGCCCGCACCGGCGAGACCTTGACCGATGCCATCGACCGTTCGGTGGCCGAGCGGCTGGCCAAACTGGAGCCGCCGCATCGCCAGGGCCGGGTGGATCGCCTGAAGCTGGCCGAACAACTGGCCTATTTCGGTTCGCTGAAGAGAATCAACGACGATCTGACCGACGACGATATCATCGGCTACGACGACAACGGCCTGCCGCGATGATGGTGGTCGATAGTTCCGCGGTCGTTGCCATTGTGCGCGACGAGCCTGACGCCGCGGATATGATCGCCGCCCTCGATTCCGCCGATGGCGCAATTATGTCGGCTGTCTCGCTGGTCGAAACCAACCTGGTGGTGATTGGTCGCCGGATCGATGCCGATCCGCAACGGATCGCACAACTGCTCTCAGCGCTCGGCATCGAGACCGTCGACGTAACGGTGGAACAGGCGCACATCGCCGTCGAGGCCTTCCTGCGCTATGGCAAGGGCCGCCATCCGGCGCGTCTGAATATCGCCGACTGCTTTACCTATGGCCTTGCCAAGTCGCGCAACTTGCCGCTGCTATTCAAGGGCGCCGATTTCTTGCAGACCGACATCGCCGCCGCGCGGCGGGCGTGACCGCCATTCCCGGGTACACCGGAAGACGCACAGGTAGGAGACAAAAAAGACATGCATCCCGTGTTGCGGCTTTACGAAGACGTCCTTTCCAGCGCCGAAAATGTCGAGTTCCGGCTGGCGCCTTTGCCGCGTTTCATCTTCGTCGTGCATGGCACCGCCACCATCGATGGCAAGCCGCTGAGCGAAGGCGAAACTTGGCATGGCGAAGGCGCCACCGCGGTGAAGCCAGGTCCTGACGGCGTCACCTGCTGGCGCTGGGAACTGGCGCGCGGCGACCAGGGCTCCACGGTCGCCTGCGCGCCGGGCATGATCACGCGCGAGAAATTTTCGGCCTTTCTCGATTCAATGCCGAAAGGCGATTTGCTGCTGCGCGGCGACAGCGTCGCCTTTCCGCCCGGCGGCTGCGCCCTCCTGCACCGCCACCAGGGGCCGGGCATCCGCTGCCTGATCGAGGGCGGCATTCGCGTCGATACGCATGGCCGGTCGACCTCCTATGGACCCGGCGGCGCCTGGTACGAGGCCGGCCCCGATCCGGTATTCGCGCAGGCCGCCGCCGACCGGCCGAGCCGTTTTATCCGGGTCATGATTCTGCCGCGCGGACTGATCGGCAAAAGCTCGATCGAATACGCCAACGACGAGGACAAGGCGAAGCCGAAATCGCAGAGCTACAAGATCTACGCCGACGCACCCATTACCTTCGGTGCCGTCCGCAAATAGGCCCGTTGCATGAGCGGCATCGACAAGCAGCAGGCGTTTTCCGGCACCAAGGAGGTGACGGAGGCGCTGCGCATTGATGAGACGCGGCTCGACCAATATATGGCGGCGAACATTGCCGCCTATGCCGGCCCGCTAACCGTGAAACAATTCAAGGGCGGCCAGTCGAACCCCACCTATCTGCTCGGCACGCCGGCGCGGCGCTACGTGCTACGGCGCAAGCCGCCCGGCAAGCTGCTGCCGTCGGCGCATGCGGTCGACCGCGAATTCCGCGTCATCAGCGCGTTGCACCGCCAAAGTTTTCCGGTCGCCGAACCGCTGGCTTACTGCGCCGACGACAGCGTCGCCGGCACGCCGTTTTACGTCATGGATTTCGCCGACGGCCGGGTGTTCTGGGAGCCGCACATGGATGGCTCCAACCCGGCCGAACGGGCCGCGGTGTACGACGCCATGAACGACGCCATCGCGCGGCTGCATGCGTTCGATCCCGTGCAAATCGGCCTTGCCGATTTCGGCCGCGGCGAAAACTATGTTGCCCGCCAGGTCGAGCGCTGGTCGAAGCAATACCGCGCCTCGCAGACCGAACCGATCGAGGCGATGGAGAAACTGATCGACTGGCTGCCGTCGCACATTCCGCCATCCAGCAGCCCAAGGCTGGTGCATGGCGACTATCGCATCGACAACCTGATCGTGGCTCACGACTCACCGAAAGTCCTGGCGGTGCTGGACTGGGAGCTGTCGACGCTCGGCGATCCGCTGGCGGATTTCACCTATCATCTGATGGCGTGGCACATGCCGCATTCCGACAGCGCGGCCGGCACCGGCTCTCTGGTCGGGCACGACCTCAAGACCCTCGGCATTCCGTCGATGGCCGATTACGTCGATGCTTATGTGGCGCGCACCGGGCTCGACCCGCGCCCGGCACTGCCGGTCTATCTCGCCTATAATTTCTTCCGTCTCGCCGCCATCCTGCAGGGCATCGTCGGCCGCGTCCGCGACGGCACCGCGACCTCCGATTTTGCCCCGGCCCGCGCCGACACCATCCGCCCGCTCGCCGACAAGGCGTGGGAATTCGCCCGCGCCGCCTGAGCCGTTACGGCTAACGAAGCCTTAAAGACGACAGCCGGATTTTTCGCGTCGGAGTTCCATTATTTTGACACCTGCGCGGTAAGGTCCGCGCATGGTGAACCGGGCAACCAACCGCGACGGAAGGCGTTTCGACATTCGCGCCATTGTGCCGAAGCGCAGCGCGTCGCCGCAGCGGACGCTTGAGCAGCGCGCCGAACAGGACGTGGCCGACGAGAAACCGCACGACCGCGCGCCGCCGCCGCCCGGCATGGGCAAACTGGTCGACCGGCTGGCATAAGCGCGCCGCCGCTACCGCCGCGCCGCGAAGAATTCCTTCAGCAAGGCAGCACCCTCGCTCTCGTTGATACCGCCGTAGACCTCGGGCCGGTGATGACAGGTCGGCTGCGAATAAAACCGCGCACCGTTCTCGACCGCGCCGCCCTTCGGATCGGCGGCGGCGAAATAAAGCCGGCGGATCCGGGCGAAGGAGATCGCCGCCGCGCACATCGCGCAGGGCTCCAGCGTGACGTAGAGATCGCAACCGGTCAGCCGCTCGGAACCCAGTACGGCTGCCGCTTGGCGGATCGCCAGCAGTTCGGCATGCGCGGTCGGGTCGCGGTCGGCCAGCGTGCGGTTGCCGGCTGCCGCCACCACCGCGCCGTCGTGCACGATGACACAGCCGACCGGCACCTCGCCGCGGGCGCCCGCCGCGCGGGCCTGATCGAGCGCGAGTTGCATGAAGCTGGGTGGGGGCATGGTGTCCGCTATTCGTCGTGCCCGGCCTTGTGCCGCGCATCCACGTCTTTATACACGGTCCCGCAGCAAGTCGTGGATGGCCGGGATCAACCCGGCCATGACGCCGATAGGCCGGAATGTCCAAACCGATCAAAACCGAAATCCCCGGCGAGCGCATCGCCAAGGTCATCGCCCGCGCCGGGCTGGCGTCGCGGCGCGAGGCGGAGGCATGGATTGCCGCCGGGCGGGTGTCCGTCAACGGCGCCCTGATCGCCTCGCCGGCGCTGAACGTCACCGCCAGGGACCGCATCGCCGTCGATGGCGCGCCGCTGCCGGGCCATGAGCGCACCCGGCTGTTCCGCTGCAACAAGTTGCGCGGACTCGTCACCACCCATGCCGATCCGGAAGGCCGCCCGACCATCTTCCGCGCGCTGCCGAAAAACCTGCCGCGGCTGATCAGCATCGGCCGCCTCGACATGAACACCGAAGGCCTGCTGCTGTTGACCAATGACCGGCCACCGCCTGGGAGCGGCGCTACCGCGTGCGCGCGCTCGGCCGCGTCACGCAGGAGACGCTCGACGGCCTCAAGGCCGGCATCACCATCGAAGGCGTGCGCTACGGACCGATCGAGGCGACGCTCGACCGCGAACAGGGCGCCAATGTCTGGCTGACCTTTGCCATCCGCGAGGGCAAGAACCGTGAAGTCCGCAAGGTGCTCGAGCATCTCGGGCTGAAGGTGAACCGGCTGATCCGCGTGTCCTACGGTCCGTTCGAACTGGGCGACTTGAAGGACGGCGCCGTCGCCGAGGTCGAAACCGAAGAGCTCAAGCGGCTGCTCGGCGACGCCATCATCGCGCAGGCGGAAGCGGATTTCGACGCGCCGCTCGGCGACGACGAGTTGCGCACGCGTCCGGCGCGCCGTCCCGAGGCACCAACAGACGCACGCGGACCGGGCGCCACGCGGCGCGGCCGTCCCGTCAGGGAGGAGAAAGCGCCGCCGCCGAAGCGCGAGCGCAAGTCCTACATCGGCAAGAACAAGAAGGTGCGCCGCGACCGCACCGGCGGCCCGCGGCCGTCGAGGCCGCGCTGATCATGCGCGTGGTCGGCGGACGCCTGCGCTCGCGCCCCATCGCCGGGCCGAAATCGGAGGGCTTGCGCCCGACCGCCGACAGGCTGCGCGAAGCGCTGTTCAATATCCTGATGCATGCCTATGGCGATCCGGTCACCGATGCGCGCGTGCTCGACCTGTTCGCCGGCACCGGCGCGCTCGGCATTGAGGCGGTGTCGCGCGGCGCCGCCTTTACGCTGTTCGTCGACGATGGCGTCGAGGCGCGGGCACTGCTGCGGCAGAATACCGAGACGCTCGGGCTCGGCGGCACCACGCGCATCTTCCGGCGCGACGCCACCACGCTCGGCCCGGCCCATCCGATGGAGCCGTTCTCGCTGGTGTTTCTCGATCCGCCCTACCGCAAGGGCCTTGCCGAAAAGGCGCTGACCGCGGCGCGCGACGGCGGCTGGCTGAAAGCGGACGCGCTGGCGGTGGTCGAGGAAGCCAAAGACGCCGGCTTCAAGGCGCCGGCGGGCTTCGAGGAGCTTGAGCGGCGGGCGTACGACGATACGGAGCTGGTGTTTTTGCGGCATTCGTAAACGCCGGCCTATCGGCTGTCATGCGCGGGCTTGACCCGCGCATCCCGCTCAGGTGGTCACAGTACGTCCCTCAGCGGGATGGCCGGGACAAGCCCGGCCATGACAATCATCGCCGCCCGAACAACCGCTCGATATCCGTCAGCTTCAATTCGACATAGGTCGGCCGGCCGTGATTGCACTGGCCTGAATTCGGTACATCTTCCATCTCGCGCAGCAGCGCGTTCATCTCCTCGGGCCTGAGTTTGCGGCCGGCGCGCACCGAGCCGTGGCAGGCCATGGTGGCCGACACGTGCAGCAGCCGGCGCTCCAGCGGCAGTTCGTCGTCCCACTCCGCCATGTGCTCGGCGAGATCGCGCAACAGGCCGTGCACGTCGACCTCGCCGAGCATCGACGGCGTCTCGCGCACCGCAATGGCGCCAGGACCGAAGGCTTCGATGCCAAGGCCGAAGCGCGCCAGATCATCGGCCCGCGCGGCCAGCCGCGCCGCGTCGGCCTCATCGAGTTCGACGATCTCCGGGATCAGAAGCAGTTGCCGCGCCACGCCGGATTTCTCGATCGCCGCCTTCATGCGCTCATAAACGATGCGCTCATGCGCGGCATGCTGATCGACGATCACCAGCCCGTCGCGGGTCTGCGAAACGATGTAGGTCTCGTGCACCTGCGCCCGCGCCGCGCCGAGCGGCCGTTCGATCAGGTCCGTGGCGGGCTCGAAGCTTTCGATGCGCGCATCGGCGGAGGGATGGCCGACATCGAACGCCGCCTGCTCCGCTTCGGCCAGACCGAACGCGGCGCCGCCGCGGGCCGGCACGAAGCCGCGCGGATCGGGCCGCGCCGGCGAGCGCCGCCAGTCGAATATCTCGCGCCGGGCTGCGCCGAGCGGCCGGAAGGCGGCAATGGTGGCGCCTCCGCCCGTCGTTGCGGCGCGCTGGCCGTCGCGCGCCAGGGCCTCTTTCAACGCGCGCACGATCAGGCCGCGCACCAGCCCGCCGTCGCGGAAACGCACCTCGGTCTTGGCCGGATGAACATTGACGTCGACCTCGCGCGTCTCCAGCGTCACGGACAGCGCCAGCAGCGGATGCCGGTCGCGCGGCAGATAATCGGAATAGGCGGCGCGCACCGCACCGACCAGCACCTTGTCGCGCACCGGGCGGCCGTTGACGAACAGATACTGGCCGAGCGAATTGGCGCGCGACAGCGTCGGCAATCCGGCAAAGCCCTCGATGCGCACGCCCTCGCGTTCCGCCTCGACGCGCACGGCATTGGTGCGAAAATCCTGGCCCAACACATCGCCGAGCCGGCCAAGTTCGTCGGCCGCCGCCGCCCAGGTCACCGGCGCGCGCTCCTCGCCGGCCAGCGTGAAGGCGACGTCGGGCCGGCTCATCGCCAGGCGCCGCACCACCTCGCGCACGGCTTCCGCTTCGCTGCGGTCAGTCTTGAGAAATTTCTGCCGCGCCGGCGTGGCATAGAACAGGTCGCGCACCTCGACCGTGGTGCCCTTCCCGAGCGCTGCAGGCTTCAGATCCGACTTGGCGCCGGCATCGACGGTGACGGTCCAGGCATGCGGTTCGCTGGCGTGGCGGGTCGCGATGGTCAGCCGCGCCACCGCGCCGATCGACGGCAGCGCTTCACCGCGGAAGCCGAGCGTGTGGATCGACAGCAAATCGTCACCGGACAGTTTCGAGGTGGCGTGGCGTTCGACGCACAGATCGAGGTCGGCCCGCGTCATACCGTCGCCATCGTCGGTGACGCGGATCAGGCGGCGGCCGCCGCCGTCGGTCAGCACGTCGATGCGGCGGGCGCCGGCATCGAGCGCGTTCTCGACCAGTTCCTTGACCACGCTGGCCGGGCGCTCGACCACTTCGCCGGCGGCGATGCGGTTGACGGTGGCCTCGGAAAGCTGGCGGACGGGCATGATGTCTCTTTCCACCCCTGCCCGCGCGCAGGGCGAGGGATAGCGGCACGATTCGATGGCCTGTGACAGTAGCGGGGCGTCATGGCCGCCGCGAGGCGACGGCGGTGCCTATGCCCGCTATTCCAGCCCGGGCCGGCCGCCGCGCATGCTTTTGATGGCGGAGCGGTGCTTTTTGCCCTCGACCCGCTTCTTTTTCTGCGACTTCGGCACCTTGGTGGCCCGGCGCGGCACCGGCGGCACCGCCGCCTCGCGGATCAACTCGAACAGCCGCTCTCGCGCCTCGGTGCGGTTGCGCTCCTGCTCGCGGTACGATTGCGCCAGGATGACGATGACCCCGTCCTTGGTCAGCCGCCGCCCGGCCAGCTTCATCAGCCGCACCGCGACGTCGTTTGGCAGCGCCCGCGACCGGCGCGCGTCGAAGCGCAGTTGCACTGCCGACGACACCTTGTTGACGTTCTGCCCGCCCGGCCCGGACGAGCGCACGAAGCTCTCGATCAGTTCGGAATCGTCCAGGGCGATTTTGTCGGTGACGCGGTGCATGATTCCCATCATGCGCCATCAGGCGGCGTTCCCCAAGACCCGCTCAAACCCGCGCAAGCGGGAATCCAGGGCCAAGATCACGATCACGATCGAATGTGATATCGATCTGGGTCCCCGCTTGCGCGGGAACGAGCGGTGCTAGCTGCTCAGATACTTCTTCGCCAGCACCTTGCCCTCTTCCACCGCCGGCTGGTCGAAGGCGTCGACACCCAGGAGATGCGCGGCGATGATGGTCTCCAGCATGAAATGCATCATCAATTCGCCCAGGCTCTCCTCGTCGAGCTTGTCGAGATGCATGGTGCGCACCGGGCAACCATTCTTGGCCAGCGTCTCGGCGGTGGCGCGGCCTTCCGCCGCCACGAGATCGCCGAGGGTCTTGCCGGCGAAATCCGGCTCGCCGGCGAGTTTCGACAGCGCGGCATCCATCTTCGGTCCGAGCCCAGCCGCGGCCAGCGTGATCACCGTGAACAGCTTGTCGCGTGGTCCGCCGAGATAGAGCTGTACCTGGCTGTGCTGATCGACCGGCCCGAGCGCAGCGACCGGCGTGGTGCCCTTGCCGTTCTTGCCGAGGCTTTCGGCCCAGAGCTGCACATACCAGCGCGTGAAGCGCTCCAGCCGGTCGGTATAGGCCATCAGCACGCTGATGCTCTTGCCCTTGCTCTCGGCCAGCGCCACCGCCAGCGCGGCGCCCAGCGCCGCAGGGACCTCGGCTGCCGGCTTCTTCGCCAGCACCGGCGCCAGCGCCAGCGCGGCGCCCGCGCGCACGGCGGCGATATCGAGCCCGAGCATCGAGGCCGGCAGCAGGCCGACATTGGTCAGCGCCGAGAAACGTCCGCCGACGCCGGTGTCATGATCAAGGCACGGCACCTTGTGATGCGCCAGCAGTTCGCGCAGGCCGTTGCGCTTGCCCGCCTTGGCCGGCTCGGTAAGGCCGAGGAAGATATCGGGAATGCGCGGGCCGAGGTTCTGCGCCTTCAGCGCCGACAGCGCCGCGATGGTCTGCATCAGCGTCTCGGCGGTGCCGCCGGACTTGGAGATGGCGACAAAGCGGGTGCTCGCATGCGGCAGCCGCTTCAGCAGTTCGGCGTAGGACTCCGGATCGATGTTGTCGAGGAAATGCAGGCGCGGCGGATTGCGGAGCGCGCCGACGCCCGGCACGCCGTGCCAGGCCAGTTGCGCCAGCGTCTGGCCGCCGAGGCTCGAGCCGCCGGTGCCCATGATGACAACATCGGTAGCGCGGTCCGCCAGTTGCCGGGCCTGATCCTTCAGCGCCGCGACATCGTCACCCTTCTGCGGCAGTTGCAGCAGCGGCAGGCTGCCGTCGGCATACTGCTTGCGCAAGGTTTCGAGCGCGCCTTCGGCGCGGGCCAGCGCCTGTTTCAGGACGCTGCCGTCCACGCCGTGCGCGCCGATGTTTTTCTCAAGCGCATTATCGATGGATTGCTGAATGGTCATCGGGCCCCGTCCATAAAAATATGAGCGACAATATCGCTGCTAACGTCTGGCCCGCGCAACGGTTCACTGGCCGGTGGAAAGCACCCCGGCCGGCCGGCCGACGACGGTCATCAGGAGGCCGCCGTCATAGAGCCGCTTGGCGGCCCGCTTGGCGTCGTCGAGGGTAATGGAGTCGATCATGGCGCCGCGGCGGTCGATGTAATCGATGCCGAGATTGTCGAGCTGTATCTGCGTCAGCTGCGCGGCGATCTTGGTCGAGGTGTCGAGGGACAGCGCATAGGAGCCCTTGAGGAAGGATTTCGCCGCCGCCAGTTCGTCGGCGGTCGGTCCTTCTGCGGCCATGCGTTTGGTTTCCGCCTCGATGATCGCCAGCACGTCGCCGGTGCGGTCGGCCCGGGTCGCCGTGCCGCCCAACAGGATGGCGGCGTGATTGAACCACACAAGATTGCTGGACACGCCGTAGGCGAGCCCGCGCTTTTCGCGCACCTCACGGTACAGGCGCGACGAGAAACTGCCGCCGCCGAGGATATGATTCACGACATAGGCCGCCATGAAGTCAGGATCGTTGCGCGCCAGCCCATTGCCGCCAAAGGTCACCACGGCCTGCGGCACATCGAGCGTGATGACGTTGCGGCGGCCGAGTCCGGCCGGTGTGACGGCGGGAACGGGCTTGAGGTCGTTCTTGGCCGGCAATTTGGCGAAGGCGCGGTCGATCAGTTCGCCGGCCGTCTTGGCATCGATATCGCCGACGATCGAAATCGTCAGGTCGTTGCGCGCGAAGACGCGTCGCACATAATCGCGCAGGTCGGGGACGCCGATGCGCGGCACGGTTTCGAGTGTGCCCTTCGCGTCGCGGCCGTAAGGATGGCCCGGGAAGGCCGTCTGCCACCAGTTGTCGCTGCCGATATTGTTCGGGTTGGTGGTGTCTCGGCGCAGGCCTGAGAGTATCTGGCCGCGCACCCGCTCGACATCGGCGGTGTCGAAGCGCGGCGCCGTCAGCGCCAGCCGCAACACGTCAAAAGCCTCGGTGCGATGCTCGTTGAGCACCCGCAGCGAGCCGCGGAAATAGTCGCGGCCGACGCTGAAGCTCAGTTCGATGGCCTTGTTCTCAAGCCGCTCGTGAAAGGTCTTGCTGTCGAGATCGCCGGCGCCCTCGTCGAGCAGGCTGGCGGCCAAATTGGCAACGCCGCCTTTTTCCGCCGGATCCTGCGCGGAGCCGCCGGAAAAGGCGTAATTAAGCGCGACCAGCGGCACCGCCTGCTCGCGCACCAGCCACGCCGCAATGCCCGATGGACTGGTAATCCTTTCGATCGTCACCGCTGCGGCGGGGGCCGCCGTCAGCAGCGCCGCTGCGGCGATGGCAATCGGAGCGAACCAGCGGCTCATGAGCGCTTCTCCGGCGGTACGCTGACATCCTTGATCAGATAGCCGGTAACCGAGCGCCGCTTGTCCAGCCATTCGCGCGCCGCTTCCTGGACCTGGGCGGCGGTGACCGCGCGGATGCGCTCGGGCCAGCGCTGCACGTCGGCGACGGTGGCGCCTGTGGTCAACGCCGCGCCATACCAGCGCACCATGCTGGCCTGATTGTCTTGGGCGTAGATCGCATCGGCGATCAACCGCGACTTGCTGCGCTCGAGTTCTTCGGCGGTGACGCCGTCGGCGATCAGCCGCGCGATCACGGCATCCATTTCACTTTCGAGTTGCGGGAGCGTGACGCCATCGCGCGGCGCGCCATAAACGGCGAACTTGGACATGTCGAGCGCCGAACTCTGGTACCACGCACCCGCCGCAACGGCGACGCCCTTCTCAACAACCAGCGCACGGTAGAGCCGGCTGTTGGAGCCCGCGCCGAGGATGTGGGAGAGCACTTCCAGCGCCTCCGACTGGCCCGGTTTGGCGGTGGCAAAAGACGGCGCCAGATAGGAGCGCTGCATCGCCGGCTGCTCGACGCGCGGGTCGGCCAGCGTCAGCGTGCGCGGCGACGCCGGAGGCGGCTCCTGCGGCCGCTGGCGCGGCGCCAGCGAACTCTGGCGCGGTATTTTACCGTAGGTCTCTTCGGCGAACTTGAGCGCCTCGGCCGCCTTGACGTCGCCGGCGATTACCACGATGGCGCCGTTCGGCGCATAGAATCGACGGTAGAAAACGACGGCATCGTCGAGCGTCAGCTTTTCGATCTCGTGGCGCCAGCCGATCACCGGCCGGCCATACGGGTGGTTGAGATACAACGCGGCATCCATCTGTTCGCCGAGCCGCGCCCGCGGATTGTTCTCGACGCGCGAATTGCGCTCCTCAAGGATCACGTCGCGCTCCGGCAGCACCACCGCGTCGGTGAGTTGCAGTCCGGTCATGCGGTCGGCTTCGAACTCCATCACGTCCTTGAGCTTCTCGCTCGGTACACGCTGGAAATAGCCGGTGTAATCGCTGGACGTGAAGGCGTTCTCCTGCCCACCAAAGCGGGCGACCTCCTGCGAGAAGCGGCCGGCCGGGTGCCTCTCGGTGCCCTTGAACAGAAGATGTTCGAGGAAATGCGCCAGTCCCGACTTGCCCGGCGTCTCGTCGGCAGCGCCGACCTTGTACCAGATCATGTGCGTGACGACGGGCGCGCGATGATCGGGAATGACCACCAGTTCAAGACCATTCGACAGCGTGTAGGACGCCACGCGAGAGTCGCCTGAGGGGGCTGCCGACGCCGCCACACTGACTAGCGCCGCAATCGTGACGCAGAGGGCGCGAGCGACGGAAGCGGTCGTGGCGATCACAGGCGATGCCTCAATATGTTCGGGGTTGCTGCCGCAAAACCTGAATCGCGGGAGCGTGCCGCGGCATCGCCGCCGCCCCACGCATCAGCCCAATAGCGCTGGCGCTATCGAGCCTCGTGCCGCGTGAGCATGTCATTGACCGGCTTCGGCGCAGTCGTACCGCTGGACAGACCGTAGGGCTGGTTCGGCGACGGCGTCTGGTAGCCCGGCGGCGGATCGGTCAACGATGAACGCGCCGGCTCGCCGGTGAATCGGACGGTTTCGTTCTTGCCGCCACCGAATATGTTGCTGAACAAACTGCTGCTGCGGCTGCGACCGAGATCGTCGAATTGGCTGCCGGAACCATAGGCCGACACCGGGTAGCCGCCGTCGTCGACCGGCGCGCGATTGCGCGACGGGGCTCCGCCGGGCGTCAGCTCCGACGGGCTCAACACACGCTGTTCTTTTAGGATAACGTCCGACGCAAAGGTACGACGCCGATCGCGCTCGAGCTTGGCTTCGGTCCGCTGCTTGGCAACATCAGGATCGTTCGGCCAGGCCGGATTGTTGGTCGCAGCCGCACCGCTGACTTCCGGCGGGGGCAGCGTCGCGGTCGGCGGAATGACCAGCGGGGCCCGCTCCTGGTACACGATGCCATTGCCGCCGCGCTGCAAGCCGAAGCCTTCCAGAATGCTGCGGAAAATCTTGGTATCCCAGGCGGGATTTTCGTCGTCGGCGAAGGCCGGAACAGGCACCGATACCAGGGCGGCACCGAGCGTCAGGCCAAAGGCCGCGCAGAGGGAAAGTCGGGTGGACTGGCGGGTCGGCAACATGGTGCTCATCCAAATCTGGCCGTTAACCGTAAACTGCTGCGGCATTCCGGCATCGACAGAGTGGGCGCATCTTTTCCGAGGCGCTAACCCTCAGTTTATGGTCGCGGATCAGGGCGCTTTTGCGGCGCGGACGCCGACCAGGGACTCATACAGCAGACCGACCACCCCGGCAACGATGGCGACATCGGCGAGGTTAAAAACGTACCAATTGAACCGCCAATCGGCGGTCTGAATGTGAAAAAATACGAAATCAACCACCCAGCCATGGGCCAGCCTGTCGATGGCGTTGCCGACCGCCCCGCCGATGATGAGGCCCAAGGACAGCGCGGTGAGACGATTTTCCGCCCGTGCCAGCCAGACCCACAGGAACGCCACCGCCACCACCTTGAACCCGAGCAGCAGCCACCGCACCAGCGCCCCGTCGGACTGGAACAGGCCGTAGCTGATGCCGGTATTGCGCGCCAGCACCAGATCGAGAAACGGCCCGAGGCGCACAGGATTTGCGCCGAGGTCATGCACGAACAGCAGATACAGCTTGCTGGCCTGATCGAGCACGCCGACGACCGCTGCGATAGTCAGGCCGAACAGGGTCAGGGGGCCCCATAGATACGCGTTGCTTTCGGTCATCGAGCGTCGATCACTCCGCCGCCTTGCGCAGGGATTCCCATTCGCGCAACGCCTTGGCGTCGCGCGGCGAGACGTCCGGGTAGGCGGGGTCGGCGCCGATATTGGTGAGGATCTTCCACGACCGCGCGCACTTGGTGCCCTCGGCAAGGTTCGGCACCACCGCGACGCCGTTGACGTCCGGCGCCCGGAACGCATTCGCCGGCCCCTCGTCTTCCACCAGCGTCGCCGCCGACGTGATACAGATTTCCGCGAGATCGATATCGACCACCGCCTCGAACAGTTCCTGATTGGAGACATGGACGATCGGATGCGCCTCCAGCGACGAACCGATGCGCTTCTGCGCCCGCTCGATCTCCAGCGCGCCGGTGACCACGCGGCGCACCGTGCGCACCTTGCGCCACTTCTCGGCCAGTCTGTCGTCGCGCCATGCCGCCGGCAATTCCGGAAACTGTTCGAGATGCACCGACTTGGCATCGGCGCCGTAGCGGGCCGCCCAGCTCTCTTCCGCGGTGAAGCAGAGCATCGGCGCCAGCCACACCACGGTGCAGCGGAACAGATGATCGACCACCGTCAGGCAGGCCTTGCGCGTGACCGACGAATAAGGATCGCAATAGAGCGCGTCCTTGCGGATGTCGAAATAGAAGGCCGACAGGTCCGACGTCATGAAGGCCGACAGCGCGGCGAAGATGCGCTTGTAGTCGAAGTCGGCGTAAGCCTGCCGCACCAGGGTGTCGAGTTCGGACAGCCGGTGCAGCATCAGCCGCTCGAGCTCGGGCATGCGCTCGAACTTGACGCGATCCTCCTCGCGGAAATGGCTGAGCGTACCCAGCATCCAGCGCAGCGTGTTGCGCAGCTTGCGATAGGTATCGGCGGTGGTCTTGAGAATTTCCGGTCCGATGCGAAGGTCGTCGGCATAATCGGAAGCGCAGACCCACATGCGCAGGATGTCGGCGCCGGACTGCTTGATGACGTCCTGCGGCGCGGTGACGTTGCCGGTCGACTTCGACATCTTGCGGCCCTGCTCGTCGAGCACGAAGCCGTGCGTCAGCACCACGTCGAAGGGCGCGCGGCCGCGCGTGCCGCAGCTCTCCAGCAGCGAAGAATGAAACCAGCCGCGGTGCTGGTCGGAGCCTTCCAGATACATCACGGTATCGGCGCCGCCGACCGCCTTGCGCTTGATGCCGGCAAGCTGCGGGAAGTGCACCGGGTCTTCGAGCACGAAGGCGTGCGTCGAGCCGGAATCGAACCAGACATCGCAGATGTCGTCGACTTTCTTCCAGGTCTCGCTGGCGAGCTTTGGCCCAAGGAAGCGCTCGCGCGCGCCGTCGGCATACCAGGCGTCGGCGCCTTCCTGCTCGAAAGCCTCGAGGATGCGGCGCTCGACCTCCAGGTCCTGCAGGATTTCGACCGAGCCGTCCGGCTTTTCCTTGATGAACACGGCGATCGGCACGCCCCAGGCGCGCTGCCGCGAGATCACCCAGTCGGGGCGGCCTTCGATCATGCCGGTGATGCGGTTCTGGCCCTGCTCCGGCACCCAGCGCGTGACGGAGATCGCCTGCAGCGCCCGCGCCCGCAGCGTGTCGCCGGACGTATCGACATCCTTGTCCATGGCGATGAACCACTGCGGCGTGTTGCGGAAGATGATCGGCTTCTTCGAGCGCCACGAATGCGGATACTGATGCTTGAGGCGGCCGCGCGCGATGATATTGCCGGCTTCCGCCAGCGCCTTGATGACGGCGTCGTTGGCGTCGCCCTTCTCGCCCTTGTCGTTGATGACGCGCTTGCCGGTGAAACCGGGCGCAGCCTCGGTCAGCGCGCCGTTCTCGTCGACGGTATAGGGGATGGCGGGGTTGATGCCGCGTGCTTCAAGGGCGCGCGCATGCGCGGTCCAGACCTCGAAGTCCTCGCGGCCGTGGCCGGGCGCGGTGTGGACGAAGCCGGTGCCGGCGTCGTCGGTGACGTGATCCCCGGGGAGCAAAGGCACGTCGAAGTCGTACCCGCGTCCGTGGAGCGGATGACGCAGCGTCATCGCAGTCAGCGCGCCGGCGGAGACGTCCTGGATCAGATCGTAGGCCGCGACCTTAGCCTGCTTGAACACCTCCCCGGCCAGATTCTTCGACAGGATGTAATGTTCGCCGACCTTCGCCCAGTTTTCGGGCGGCGCATCGGTGACCTTGTAGAGACCGTATTCGACCTTTGGCGAGAATGAGACGGCGCGGTTGCCCGGCAATGTCCACGGCGTCGTCGTCCAGATGACGACGGCGGCCTGCCCCAGATCACCGTCGCCGGCGGCCACCGGAAACTTCACCCACACCGTATCGCTGGTGTAATCCTCGTACTCGATCTCGGCTTCCGCCAGCGCGGTCTTCTCGACCACCGACCACATCACCGGCTTCGAGCCGCGATACAAAAGGCCGTTGGCGGCGAACTTCATCAGCTCGCGCGCGATCTGCGCCTCGGCCGGGAAGCTCATCGTCGTATAAGGATGGTCCCAGTCACCCTCGACGCCGAGCCGCTTGAACTCGTCGCGCTGCACGTCCAGCCACTTCTGCGCATAGGCACGGCATTCCTGCCGGAACGCCACCATCGCCGCCGGATCGGAGAAGTTCGGCTTGGCCTTGTTCTTGGAGCGGTAGTTCTCTTCCTCGATCTTCCACTCGATCGGCAGGCCGTGGCAGTCCCAGCCCGGCACGTAGTTCGAGTCATAGCCGAGCATCTGCTGGCTGCGCGTCACCACGTCCTTGAGGATCTTGTTGAGCGCGTGGCCGATATGGATATTGCCGTTGGCGTAAGGCGGGCCGTCGTGCAGCACGAACTTCTCGCGGCCCTTGGACGCGGCGCGCAACTGGCCGTAGAGATCGCTCTCCTGCCAGCGCTTCAGCAGTTCGGGCTCCTTCTGCGGCAGGCCGGCGCGCATCGGGAATTCCGTCTGCGGCAGGAACAGCGTTTCGGAGTAATCGCGTTCGGTTTTCGGTGTTTTGGGGTCGGACATGGGCCGCTATGTAGCAGGCCGATTCCGTTGCGGAAAGGCCGCGCCGACGGCTGAAAAGCCTATATTTCCCGTAGGATCGGAAACGCCTCGCCCGCGGCCTTCAGCACGGCGCGTCAGCGCCGCGATCGACTCGAACTTCTGCTCGGGACGGATCCAGCCGATGAAGGCGACGTCAATCTCGCGGCCGTAGAGGTCTCCCTTGAAGTCGAACAGGAACACCTCGAGCAGCGGCGCGCCGTCGTCGAAGGTCGGCCGGCGGCCGAAACTGGCAACGCCGTCATGCAGCCGGCCGTCCAGCCGCACCTGCAAGGCATAAATGCCGTGCCTGAGCCCGCAGGACGGATCGAGCTTGAGGTTGGCGGTGGGGAAACCGAGTTCGCGGCCGCGCTTCTCGCCATGGATAACCTCGCCGGTGACGAACCAGGGCGCGCCCAGCAGTTGGGCCGCATCCTCTACTTTCCCCTCGGACAAGTCCTTGCGAACCTCACCGGAAGACACAGGCCGCCCGTCATCCCGCAGCGGCGGCACGACATCGACGGTAAAGCCGAGCCGGGCGCCCTGCTCCGTCAGATATTCCGGCGAGCCAGCGCGCTTCTGGCCGAAATGAAAGTCGAAGCCGATGACGGCGCCGCCGATGCCGAAGCGGCCGACAAGGATCTGCTCGATGAAATCCTGCGCCGAGGTGGCGGCGAGTTGGGCGTCGAACGGCATGACGATGGCGCCGTCGAGACCCGTCGCCGCCAGCAGCCGCAATTTGTTGTGCTCGCTGGAGAGTTGGAACAGCGTGTCCTGCGGGCGGAAGAACAGCCGCGGATGCGGCGAGAAGGTCAGCGCCGCCGCCTTGCGGTTCAGCTTGGCCGCGCGCGCCTGCGCCGCCGCGATCACCGTGCGGTGGCCGCGATGCACGCCGTCGAAATTGCCGAGCGCCACCACGGCGCCATGCAGCGCGCCGATGTCGCCATCGCGGACGACGGTAAAGCTCTTGGCCGGCAAGGTCTGTTCGTTCATCGCGTCACATTGCTCAAGTTAACGGCACGCTCACCGTCTCAGCGGGCAAAAGGGTTACCGCGCCGTAAACAAAGTTTCAAATTAACCGGTTATTCAAGCGCCATGGGTACGGTCCACCGTACTCCAGGAAGGGGCGCCCCTCATCGGGGCGAAAGGGCATGGCCATTGACGTCTCGACGCCGGTTCTGATCGTCGACGATTACAACACGATGATCCGCATCATTCGCAACCTGCTGCGCCAGCTCGGGTTCGAACACATCGACGACGCCAGCGACGGCTCGGCAGCGCTCAACAAGTTGCGGACGCGGCCCTACGGCCTGGTCATCTCCGACTGGAACATGGAGCCGATGACCGGTTACGACCTGTTGCAGGAAGTCCGTTCCGATCCGGGCCTCGCCCGCATCCCCTTCATCATGGTGACGGCGGAATCCAAGACCGAGAACGTGATCGCCGCCAAGAAGGCCGGCGTATCGAATTACATCGTCAAGCCGTTCAACGCGCAGACCCTCAAGAGCAAGATCGACGCGGTGTTTCCGGACGCGGCCTGAGCCGCCCGCCCTCACCACACCAGATCCCGCATCACCGCTTTCGGCAGCGCGCCGGCGGCGCCGAGCACCGTCCTGATCGCTTCGGGATCGGGGCCATCGCGCCCGCCCAGTTCCTCGGCGTGTATCCCCGCGGTGATGAACAGGAAATCGATGCCGGCGTCACGGGCGCCACGCAAATCGGTGCGCACCGAGTCGCCAATGCACAGCACCCGGTCAAGCGGGACATTGCTTCCCCGCACCTTTTCGGCGCTCGCCAGCGCCATGTCATAAATCGGCTTGAACGGCTTGCCGGCGTACAGCACCTCGCCGCCCATGGAAGCGTAGAGATCGGCGACTGCGCCGGCGCAATAGACCAGCCGGTCGCCGCGATCGACCACCCGGTCGGGGTTGCCGCAGATCATGAACAGGTTGCGCGCCCGCATGATCTCCAGCTCGCGGCGATAATCTTCCGGCGTGTTGAGATCGTCGTCGTCGAGGCCTGAGCAGACCACATAATCGGCGCTATCGACCGGGGCAAAGCGCACCGGCGTCTTCATGTCGGTGAAGATCGACCGGTCGCGCGCCGGGCCGAGATGATAAAGGCTCTGCCCCGCCCGCGTCTCGATCACGCCGCGCGTTACATCGCCGGAGGTGACAATGTCGTCATAGGTCTCGCGCGGCACTTTCAGGCCCTCAAGCTGTCCCCTGACGACAAGGTGCGGCCGCGGCGCATTGGTGATGAACACCACAGTGACGCCGGCCGCACGCGCGCGCATCAGCGCATCGCAGGCCTGCGGAAAGGCGGCGACGCCGTTATGCACGACGCCCCAGACGTCGCACAGAAGAACGTCATAGTCGGCCGCGATGGACGCAAAATGCGAGATGAGATTGGGCAATGGATCAGCCGGTCGGAGCGGCCGCGGCCATCAGCCCCGGCGTCATCGGCTGGCCCGCTTCGCCGGCCGCGGTGGAGAGAGCCTCGGCGCGTACCGGGCGCGGCGGCGAGAACAGGAAGCCCTGGCCGAAGCGGACGTCGTAATCGAGCAGATCGAGTACCATGCTCTCGCTTTCAATGCGTTCGGCAATCAGGTCGATGCCAGAGCGCGCCAGGAGATCTGCGAGATCCTCGGGGTGGATATCGCTGTGGGCATTGGCTGCCTTGTTGAGCAGCAACTTGGCCGGCACTTTCAGGTAACGGAAGTGGCGGTCGGCCAGTTCCTTCGGCTCCATGCGTAGATCGGTGACGTGGTCCATCGAGAAGCGGAAGCCGCATTCGGCGAGCGCCGACAGGCTTTCCTGCTCGATCGGACCGAAGGCACGGTAGGCCTCCTGCGTGAACTCGAACATCAGCGCCGAGCCGAGGGCGCGGTTGGCACTGGCGAAGTCGAGAAACTGCCGGAAGTGCGCCGCATCGGTGAGCGTCGAAGCGCTGACATTGCAGAACAGGCCGACGTCGCGGCTCTTGAGCTGCAGGCGGCGGGTGACCTGCACGCAGCGGAACACCAGCATGTTGTCGATCTTCGGCATCAGGCCGAAGGTTTCGGCGTAGTCGATGAAGTCGCCGGCCGGGATGATGTCGCCGTCCTCGGTCCGCAGGCGCGACATCGCTTCGTAATAGCGCACCTTGCGCTGCGGCAGCGTGACGATCGGCTGCAGATAAAGATCGATGCGGTTGGCGTCGGCGGCGCGGCCGATCATGTCGGCGATGCCCTCGCGCGACAGGCCCTGAAAGCGCCGCGCCCCGGTGACGGCGTCGTTCTCGCTCAGCGCCAGCGGCATGTCTTCGGACGCCGCAGAATTCTGGGCCGCGGCGGATGGCCGGGATGCCACGCCGGTGCCGTGCAACGCCGCCTCGTGCATGGCGACGGTATCGGCGAGCTGGCGCACCAAGCTGCCCAGTTCGCCGATTTCGGCCGCCAGCGGATCGACCGCGCCGCGCGCCCTGTTGATGGTGGCGTTGACGTTGCCTTCCAGCGCGTTGAGACGGCGTGACGTCTCGGCCACCTGACGGGCGAGGTCGGCGGTGCCGCGCGACAGGTCGGCGATCTGGTCGCCGAGTTCGCTGCGGTCGCGCAGGCGATTGGCGATGGTGTTGTACAGCGCCATCACGGTGAGCGCGCCCAGCGCCGCCACCGCCGACAGCGTGGCGTCGATGCCGAGGCCGAGATACAGGCCCGCGCCGATCGAGGCGGCGACGATCACCATGCAGACGGCGATGAAAATGGCACTGATACGACGCATGATTGATCCCGGGCGGAGTCCCGCCGGCCGCTGCAACCCCTGATTCGCAACGGCTGGGCCCAATGTCCATGAGGCGGCGGTTCCGCGCAACCTCGAACACCTGCTATGGTAACGACAAATCGCCCCTTATTCGCAGGAAGTTAACGCGTTGGAACTCGGCCGTGCTCGCGCCCCCCTCCTCAATCGCATCGCCACCGCGCCGGGACGCGCTCTGGCCGTCATCCTGCTGCTGCATGCGGCGGTGTGGACCGCGCTGCCGGCGCTGTTCTACCCGAATTTGCCGCTCGATTTGATCGAGGCGCTGATTTACGGCCGCGAATGGCAGCTGGGCTATGACAAGCTGCCGCCGCTGCCGTGGTGGCTGGTCGAGATCGTCTACCGGCTGGTGGGGCAGGATTTCGCCTATTACCTGCTGGCGCAGCTGGCGGTGGTGGCGGCGCTGGCGCTGGTCTGGCGCACCGCCACCCCTCTCCTCGGCCCGCTCGGGGCGCTGGTGGCGGTGCTGATCGTCGACGGCCTGCACTACCTCAATTACACCGCCGCCAAGTTCAACCACGACGTCATCCAGCTGCCATTCTGGGCACTGGCCGGCTTTGCCTTTCACCGCGCGCTGAGGGAGCGGGCGCTGGGCGAATGGATCCTGCTCGGCCTGGCTCTCGGCATCTCGCTGTGGGCGAAATATTTCGTGATCATGCTGGCGGCGCCGATGGCGCTGTTCCTGCTGCTCGACCGCGATGCCCGAAAGACATTGGTGACGCCGGGGCCTTACGTCGCCGCTGCGGTGGCGCTGACGACCATGGCACCGCACCTGATCTGGCTGGTTCAGAACGATTTTCTGCCGCTGGCTTATGCCGAGCAGCGCGCCGTGCAGCCGCGCGGCCTGATCGATCATGTCTGGCGGCCGCTGCAATTCGCCGCCAGCCAGTTCTTCTTTTTGATTCCTGCATTGCTGATCGCGCTGCCGCTGTTCTGGCCCCGACGTCGCGACGACGAGACGCCCGTGGCCCAGCCCGACGCCTTCGACCGCCGTATCGTCACGCTGCTGGCCTTCGGCCCGGTGGCGGCGGTGCTGGCGCTGTCGGCGCTGAGCGGTCGCGGCACCGTGGCGATGTGGGGCTATCCGCTGTGGCTGTTCATCGGCGTGTGGCTGGTGCTGGCGGCGCGCCACACGCTCGACACGGCACGCTTCGGCCGCATTCTGACGACGTGGGCCATTGTGTTCACCTGTCTGGCGCTGGCCTTCATCGGCAATTACGCGGTGCTGCCGCAGTTCGACCAGCGCTACCGCGCGGCGTTTTTTCCAGGGCACGATCTCGGCCGCGAACTGTCGCAACGCTACCGCGCCGTCACCGGCCAGCCCATCCCATACGTCATCGGCACCATGTGGGACGGCGGCAATACCTCGCACTATTCGCCAGACCGCCCGCGCGTCCTTATTGACGGCAAGCCCGAGCGCGCGCCGTGGATCGATCTCGCCGATCTCAGGAGCCGCGGCGCTGTGGTGGTATGGACCGATGGCGATCCGAATATCCTGCCGCCGCAATTCCGGGCGATTGCCGCCGACGCCGCGATGCAGCCGCCGTTCACGCTGAAGGACCGCCGCGGCGCCACCAGCCGCACCGTCGGCTGGGCGATTTTGCTGCCGCAGCCGGCCTTCGCAGCGGTGCGGTAGGCGTCAGGCGGCGCGGCGCACCGGGTTCGGCGCCGCGGCGGTGCAGATCGCCGACAGGATTTCGTCAACCGACTGCTCGGCGAAGGCGTGCAATTCGGCCGTGGTCTTGTTCTGCATCGGATGCGGCACATAGATGGACGCGGCGTCAAAGCCGATCGCCGATTTCTGCTGCTCGAAGGCCTGGCGGAATTCCTCGGTCAGGACGCTCACGCCCGCCAGCCCTAGCTTGTCGAGATCGGACAGATCGTGCGTTGAGCAGGACGTGCACGAACCGCAATCCGACAGCGCGATGATCACGGCCTCGCAGTGCGCGGCAATGTCGGCGATCATCTCCCTCGGTGCGACGCGGGTGTTGGTCGGCTTCTTGTAGCGCCGGGTCGCGACGCCGCGGTCGTGGCACAGTTGCTCCAGCCGGTCGATAAATTCGTCGCCGCGCATCTTGCCGATGTCCATCAGCGCGACAGTGCGGCCCTTCAGCGTGTCGAGCGGATTGGCGCGCTGCCGCAGCACCGAGGCGGTCTCGGCGGTGGGGTCGCGCATGGTGATGCCGCTCTTCATGGCCGGATCTCCCTGGTGACGGGTTTGGATTCATGGCGGAAGCGGCCGCCGGTCCAGCCGGCGCAGATTGCCGAGAACAGCCCGGCCTGACCGCCGGCGTGGACGATAAGCAGTCCTTCTGGCCAGAACTTGTTGACCGCCGTCTCATCGCGCCGCTTTGGATCGATGCCTTCGCCGATGCCATGCGCGCCCTGCACCACGTCGGCGCCCGACCGCACCATGGCGGCGTGAAGTTCGCGGGTGATGCGGTCACGGTCCCAGCCGGCGTCGCGGAAGATCGCATAATGCTCGGGCACCAGCACCAGCATGGCGTTGGTGAATTCGCACAGTTTCGGATGGCCCACCGCCAGCAGCGCCATCGCGAGAGACTTGGTCAGTTGCTCAGGCGTGCGCGACCGCTGGTCGATGAAGCCCTGGATGCCATCCCCTTGGAACAGCGTGATGGCGTTCTTGCCCGGCGCGATGCCGCGCGCCACCGACAGCGGCATCCACGTCTTGTCGCTTTCGTCCTCGGCAAAGCAGAACGTCAGCTTGCCGGGACCGCCCAGCACCGCGCGGTCGAGTTCGCCGGGCCGGCCGCCGCCGACATTGCGGATGATCAGTTGCAGCGCGCGGCCGATGGTGGCGTTGGCGCGGTTGCCCTGCCCCAGACAGTTGATGCCGGAGTTCATGCCGATCTCCCGGGCGATCGGCCCGTTGACGACGAGGATCGGCCCGGAGAAACAGGTGGTGCACAAGACGCCGTGCATGGTCGCTTCCGGCTCGAGGGCAGCTTCCAGCGCCGCCAGCACCACCGGCATGTATTCCGGCTTGCAGCCGGCCATCACGGCATTGATGGCGACCTTCTCAACCGTGATCGGCAGCAGATTCGGCGGCACCAGGCCGATGACTTCGTCGGGCCTGCGCGCGGTGCCGCTCAACATGCGGATGATGCGGGCGTCGGTCGGTGGCACGACGGGCAAGCCGTCGCTCCAGCCGCGGTCGAAGCAGGCCTCAATGTCGTCGTCCCAGGCGCCGATGGTAATGCGGCGCGAGGCGAAGCCCGTGTCACCGAAGCGCGCCACCAGTTCTTCGTAGACGCCGGGCTCGCGGGTCTTGGAGCCGCAGCCCGGCCGCATATCTGGCAGGCCCGCGCCCAAGCCATCCACGCCGCTGACGCGGCTCCACTCGGCCCTGTTCCAGCCGAAGGTGCGCGCCACCTCCTTGCCGTTCTCCATCCGGATGACTGTGGGCACCGCCTCGATGTCGAAGCGGAACGAATGCTCCAGCGCGGTGTCGTCAATCGGCGCGAGGCTTTCGGGAAAGGTCGGATCGTCCTGGGTCAGCACCACGATGGGCTGGCCGGTGCGCGCCAGTTCGCCCAGCACCGGCTCGACCATAGGCCGGATTCGGGAAAGGCTGCGTGCACGGCATGTCTCCTGAACGGGAGACAAGGAATAGCTGAGATGCTGGCAGGCTGTCTATCAGCGCCGGCACCGCTCAGTCTATCGCGCGATACATCCGCTCGTCGTAAAGGCTGCCGGTCAGCGGATTGAGCAACCGGGTTGGATCGCCCGCCACGCCGCTGCCCGGTGCGATGGCCGAAAGCTGGTCACGGAAATCTTTCACGCCCTTCGATACCGTGTGCCTCTGCTGATCCTCCGCCGACTTCCATATCTCGACGACCTTCATGTGGTTAGGGCGATTGGCCTGGGTCAGCGCATCGAAGCGAATGTTGCCCGCACTCTTGCGGCCCGCTTCAACCAATTGCCTCACCAGCGCCAGGCCGCAGGGGCCGTTTTCGCTGACCTGGCGCTTGCAGGGCGGTATCTGTTCGGTCGGAATGATATCGACATGGGTGACGACGTAGACGGCACGCTTCCCAGGCCTTAAAGCTTTCGGCGCATCGCCGACGACCATCCCCACGTGCACCCGTTCGTCGAATGGACTGTAAAGCAACGGCTGCAACGCCTTGCGGAAAGCCTGCGTGTGCGCGGCCTTGGTGTGGGCGTCACGGGCCGCCGGGTCGGACCAGACTTCCATCAGCACGAAATGATTCTTGCGCTCGCTGCGCTGCAGCGCCTGAAAACTGACAGCGCCGTTGTCCTGACGGCTGTCCGCGCTGTGCTGCACGATCAGCTTCCTGACCTTTTCCGTCGCCCGCGGGTCAGCCTCCACATAAGTGACAATGTAGAAAGGCTTGTCACCGAGCACGGTGCCGTCGGCCAGCTTCACCTCAGCAGCCGGTGCCGAAGACGCGGAAAGGATGACGGCAAAGCATGCAGCAACGACCCGCGACAATCCTGACATGGCTTCCTCCCCCGTGGCGCCGCGTTGGGCGCCTCATTTTTTATTGAGGAGAAGACGTTCCTGCCAAAGCCGGGGGCTTGTCAAACGCCAATTGGCTCTGTCTCACGCCACCGCCTTGATGATCCTGCCCACCTCAACGGCGGGCTCAACGCCAGCGTGTCGCCGACCGCGCGGAACATGATGTCGTGGTCGAAGAAACCGGCGTCGAGGGCCTCGAAGCCACGCTTACCGGCCCCGTCGGGCCGCGACGCGAGGTCGATGCCCACGGTCATGCCGACCGGGCGGATATCGAGCACGTTGGGTAGGCCCTTGAGACCGAGGGCCGCATCCGCCCACGGCTTCTCCAGCTTGCGGGCGCGCTCGAACAGGCCCTCCTCGCGGTAGAGATCGAGCGTGGCGAGGCCAGCCGCGCAGGCCAGCGGATGCGCCGAATAGGTGTAGCCGTGAAACAGTTCGATGATGTGCTCGGGCCCCTGCATGAAGGCGTCGTAGATGTGCTTGCGCACCAGGACGCCGCCCATCGGCACGCTGCCGGAGGTGATACCCTTGGCGAAGGTAATCATGTCCGGCACGACGCCATAGCGTTCGGCGGCGAAGGCATAGCCGAGCCGGCCGTAGCCTGTGATGACCTCATCGAAGATCAGCAGGATGCCGTGCTTGTCGCAGATCGACCGCAGCTTCTGCAGATAGCCCTTCGGCGACGGGATCACGCCGGTCGAGCCCGCCATCGGCTCGACGATTACGGCGGCGATGGTGGAGGCATCGTGCAGCGCCACCAGCCGGTCGAGTTCGTCGGCGAGGTGGCCGCCCCACTCCGGCTGGTCGACCGAGAAAGCCTGTTCGGCGCGGTTATAGGTATGGGACAGATGATCGACGCCGGCCAAAAGCGCGCCGAACTGTTTGCGGTTGTTGACGATTCCGCCGACGGCCACGCCGCCGAAGCCAACGCCGT
>LNFM01002303.1_pt1 | contig 51361 bp, 43 predicted proteins | sample 596031 | NCBI WGS metagenome assembly LNFM01 (sample SAMN04254537, study PRJNA301005) | activated carbon metagenome | isolation source: dual media filters at the Ann Arbor, Michigan drinking water treatment plant | place: USA: Ann Arbor | reverse complement strand
AGCATGCCGCCATCGTGCCGCGGGCGATGTGGGACGCGGCGCACGCCCTGCTGGCGATCAGCCCGAAGACACGCGCCAACCGCACCCGCTGCCAGACGCCTTCGCTGCTGCGCGGGCTGATCTTCGGCAGCGACGGGCGTGCCATGTCGCCCACCCACGCGCGGGGGCGCCGCGGGCAGCAGTACCGCTACTATGTCAGCCAGTCGGTGCTGAAGGGCAGCGCCGCGGACGGGCCGGCCATCGCGCGCATTTCCGCCGCGGAGATCGAGGGCGCGGTCATCGCCCAGGTCCGGGGGCTGCTGCGCCAGCCGGAGGTGGTGCTGGGTGCTTGGCGCGCGGCGCGGGCCTCGGCGCCAGATATGACGGAGGACGAGGCCCGGCTGGCGCTGGAGCGGCTCGACCCGCTGTGGGATGAACTCTTCCCCGCAGAGCAGGCGCGCATCATCCGCCTGCTGGTTGACCGGGTGGATGTCGGGGAGGGCGGCGCCGACGTGCGGCTGAAGCTGGAGGGGCTGGCCAGCTTGGCGCGGGACCTGGCGGCGCCGCCGGCCGAAGCGGCGAGGGTCGCAGCGTGACCGGCGCCGCGCAGATGCTGACCGTGCGAGTGCCGCTGGCGGTCCGGAAGCAGCGGGGTGGGCGGAAGCTGATGATCTCGCCTGCGACCGCCACGAACCGGGGCTCCTCGGCGGCGGACACCACGTTGGTGAAGGCGCTGGCCCGGGCGTTCCGGTGGCGGCGGATGATGGAGACCGGGTGCTTCGCCACGATCAGCGAGCTGGCGGCAGCCGAGAAGATCAACTCGTCCTACGTCTCGCGCCTATTGCGTCTCACGCTACTGTCCCCAGAAATCGTCGAAGCGATCCTTGACGGGCGGCAGCCGGAAGGAATGACGCTGCCTATCCTGATTGAGCCGCTTCCGGTGGAATGGGAAGCACAGACCGGGCACGTCGGCGCGTGATACCGACGGGCGCCATGTCAGCTTCGAGGTTTCGGGCCGGCATCCAGAAAAGCCCCAAGTAATCGAATAGTTGCAGATCCGCGCCGGTTTCGGCGATCATAGCGCCATGTCTGACGCGCCCGGATCTGATGTGAACAACGACGTGTTCGTGCGTGGAATGCTCGTGCGGCTAATCGGCGATCCCCAGCGCTTTGGCGCGTTCCAGGATGTCGTTGTCCGTGCCGGCCGCTCCTTCGGCCGGGTCCAGTTTCCATCTGGGGTCAGTACCGTCCCGCTCGACCAACTCGAACCGCTCCCGACTGCGAGCGAGGAGCCGATCGAGTTCTTGCGCTCCGGCAGGTTCAGCGAGCCGGCCCGGCTTCGGCAGGTCCTCGCACACATCCGGCTGACCGGTCGCCTCGCAGACGTGATTTACAGCATGGAGTCGACGAACACAGACTTCCATGCGCACCAATTCAAGCCGGTGTTGAAGATGTTGTCGTCGCCAACCGGCAGCCTGCTCATCGCCGACGAGGTTGGCCTAGGCAAAACGATCGAAGCAGGCCTCATCTGGACAGAGTTGCGCGCGCGCTTTGACTATCGACGGGCACTCATTGTTTGTCCCAAAGTCCTGTGCAGTAAGTGGGAAGCCGAGCTTTCCGGCAAGTTTGGGCTCGATGCACGCGTGTTATCAGCTGCCGAACTCCTTGCTCTCTTGCGCGATCGCGACCGCTGGTCGCGAGGCTTCATCGCCGTGTGCAGTCTGCAGGGCCTTAAGCCTCCGGCACGATGGGAAGATGAGACCGACCCCATGTTTGGGCGCGCCTCCGCGGAGCTTGCCAGGCTCATGCGCGACCGCGCAGACGACGAGCCGGTGTTCGACATGCTCGTCGTGGATGAGGCCCATCACCTCCGCAACCCTGACACCCAGAGCAATTTGCTCGGCCGGCTGGCCCGACCGTTAGCACAGCACCATGTGTTCTTGTCAGCGACGCCGATCCACCTCAAGAGCCGCGACCTTTTTTCACTCCTGGCATTGATCGACCCGGAGACGTTCCGACACCCGACCGCGCTTGACGAAATCTTGGACGCCAACCGCCCGCTGATCGAGGCAAGGGAAGCTGCACTCCGTGGACGACCGTCCGGTGAAATCCGCGCGCTGGTGTCAGAGGCCGCGCGGCACCGGCTGCTCGCCGGTACGCAGCAAATTGCAACTCTCCTCAGCGATCTGGGCCGATTGCCAGACCCAATTCCACTGGCTGAGCGTGCTCGCCTGGCCGGGCGTCTCGAAGCGGCGAACCTGCTTGCGAACACAGTGAACCGAACGCGCCGCCGCGATGTCCAGGAGCTTCGTGTTGTCCGGCGCGTGAGTGCGCACCGGGCCGAGATGTCTCCGCTAGAGCGCGAAGCTTACGACGCAATCACGGCCGAGGTGCAGCAGCATGCTTGGCGACGCGACGTCCCCGCTGGCTTCCTGCTCGCCACACCGCAAAGACTTCTCGCTTCTTGCCTGCCCGCGGCTGTCGACCACTGGCGGCGACACATCGTAGACGCCGAGGCCGAGGATGAGGACATCGCTGCGGAGGGCGACGTCGACGCAACGTCAGAGATCGGCCTCAAACCTCTCGTAGAACGCCTCGCTCGCATCTGCACCAGCCTGCCGTCTGGAAAGGAACTGGAGCGGCACGACACAAAGTTTGCCACCTTCCTCGAGGTCCTGCGTGAGTTCTTCGTGTCGGATCCCGAAGAAAAGGCCGTCGTATTCTCGACATTCCGACCGACGCTTCGCTACTTGGCGCGTCGCCTGGAGCAAGCCGGCATCCAGTGTGAGACCATCCATGGCGGCACGACGGAGCGGGACGCTGCCATCTCGCGGTTCGAGGCCAATCGTGAGCTAAGGGTTCTGCTGTCTTCCGAGGTGGGAAGCGAAGGCATTGATCTCCAGTTTTGCCGCACGGTAGTCAATTATGACCTGCCCTGGAATCCGATGCGTGTGGAACAGCGGATCGGCCGTGTTGACCGATTAGGTCAAGCGGCCGACGCTGTCACAGTCATCAACCTCATGCACCGCGGCACCATCGACGACGAAATCTACCGTCGCCTCTACGAGCGATTGGGCATCTGTGAACGCGCCCTTGGCGGCTTCGAGGCCGTGCTTGGTGAGGAGATCGCAAAGCTGACCCCAGAGCTGCTCATGGGGGCGCTAACACCCGAACAAATATCGCAGCGGATCGACCAGACGAGCCAAGCGATTGAGAATCGCCTCAAGCTCGAAGAGGAGTTGGAAGGCGAGGCAGCGGCGCTAATCGCCCACGGCGATCACGTCCTCCGCTCGATTCATACGGCGCATGAGATGCATCGCTGGATCGGTGCTCGCGACCTGGCACGCTACCTGAGTGACGCGCTTGCGGCCTTGTACCCTGGAAGCGCTATCCGCGACCTCGACCGCGAAGATACCTACGAGATTCGGCTAACCTCTGAGGCTCGCGCCGCCTACGTGGACTGGCTGCAGGCAAGCCGCCTGCCGACAGGTGGCAAAGTCGAGCGTGAGACCGGATCGCTTGTGTGCCGGTTCGGGCGCCCGATTGCAGGCCAGCGGCGCGTTCGTGCTGTGGAGACAATCACACAGACACACCCTCTGGTCCGCTTCGTCGCGGCCCGGGTCGCGGAGACCGATGCTCCGAAGCTACGACCAGCGGTCGCCGCGCGGCTCAGCTCGGAGCGAGTTGGCGCTGTGGCCAACATCTCCCCCGGCCGCTACACGATCCTCGCAATGCTCTGCCGCTTCGGTGGTCAGGTCGAGCAGGAGCGCATCGTATATGGCGGCTTCGCTCTATCGGACGGAACTGCGTTGGCGGACGACGATGCCGAGAGGCTCCTGCTAATTGCAGCAGAAGCCGGCACTCTGTGGAGCGAAGCTGACGCCCTTCTCAACACCACTGCCCTCGCAGACCGCTGCGAGTCCGACCTCCTTGAACGGCTGACCGAGCGCTTCCTGCAGGAGAAGGCGACGCGCAAGGCCGAACAAGACGACCGTGCAGCCATTCAGTTGCGCACACTGGAACAACGTCTCGGCGCGGAACGTGGGCGGCTCATGGCCCTCATTGATGGTCAACGGCGGGAGATCAACAGCGGAAGCTCGCGCGCCCGCCGGCTCACCGGTATCCTGGCAGCCAATGAGGGGAAGCTTAAGCGTTTGGAAGAGCGCGCGACGATCCGGCGTGCCGAGATTGAGCGTGGACGAATGCAGACCGCGCAGGCTGAGCAACTGGCAGTGGCGATTGTCGAGGTTGTGCGATGAGCGCCAGTGACGCCACAGCGGTCGCCAGTTGTGCGACACAGTCGGCGGGCTGAGCTAGATGTCGGGGCTTTTGCGATGGATCGGGCGGCTCTTCAGGTCCGCTGAGCCTTCGGCTCCCAGGGCGCCGCAACAGCCTGAGTTGGCGAACTCGCGCGGAAGACAACCTGATTCGTCTACGACCAAGGATTTGCCCGGGGGGCACCCAGCGCCGACACCTCAGATCGCTCCCCAAACTCTATTCCCTCAATCGCCCGTCGCTCAGGCCCGGCATGCTCGGCCGGCGGGTAGTAGCGGCAGCGTTCATCCGGCGATACCGAAGGCAGCGACGACTGCCGGCGGCGCAAATGCAAAGCGTCCACAGGCGGCGGGACCGCCCACGCCCTCGCTCAACGGCCAGGCGATCCAGGCCAGCGCTATGGCCCCGCCGCGTCCACCGAGCGATAGCGAGAAGGAAGCTGAGGCGCGCAGGCTCGCCGCGAAGATCGAGGCATTACCAGCGGAGATCGAGCAGCGCGCGCGCGAGCTAGCCTCGGCATGCCGCGCGACTTCTGATGATGTTGCCGAACTCAACAAGCGCCTCGCAAATGGTGCGACCCCTGTCTCGCCAGCGGCTTCCACCCGGCGTGGGATCGAGATCGTCTTGGGCGTGGACTTCGGTACCAGCAGCACGAAGATCGCCGCGCGTTTGCCCTACGAGGCGGGCTCACCCGCTTATGCCGTCCCTGTGCCGTCCTTCGCACAGGCCGATGAACACCCTTATCTTTGGGCATCGCGGCTTTGGCTCGCGTCTGATGGTGCGTTCTCTCTTGCACCCCTGCCGGGCGCCGCCGTTTCCTGCGCTCTGAAGGCAGGCTTGATGGCGAACCCGCGTGCCCCGGTGATGACGGCCATGGCCGCACAGGCGAATGCTGAAGAAGCAGCCTGCGCGTTTCTAGCGCTTCAGGTCCGGCAGGCGCGGGGCTGGCTGGCAACCGAACGGGCCATGCTCATGCAGCGGGGGCGGATTACTTGGTCTTACAATTTCGGTTTCCCCGCCGCCTCACTGAACAATAGCGGTCTCCGCCGTCGCTACGAGCGGTGTATCGCCGCCGCACTGTCGCTGATCGACGAACCCGCCGCTATAACTCTCGCCGCTACCCGTGCAGCGCTGGCCGCGATGGCAAACTGTGAGACAGGGCTGCTTGAGCGCGCGCAAGCCGCGCTTGTCCCCGAGATCGCGGCGGCGGTATCCGGCTTCGCCAACTCCACCATGCTGGATGACGGCCTTTACGCCATCGTCGACGTAGGAGGCGGCACGGTGGACTGCTGCACTTTCAACCTGTTCAAGGGACGCGATGGTGCGGCGCGCTGCCCCATCTTCGCGGCCGAGGTGGCAATGCTCGGCGCTGAGGTCTGGCAGGGTTGTGCGGATGATCCACCGCTTGCGAACTATTTCCGCTGGGATCTCGACCGCCGACAGCGAACTGTGATCTGGGGAACCAAGCGGAACCGAGACCCGCAAAGCGAACGCTGGGTGCAGGGACTGCCCGTGTTCTTTGTGGGCGGCGGCACCCGGTCGGCTGTGCATCAGGCCAGCACAGGTAGCCTTGACGCCTGGCTGCGGCGTCACAGCCAGGACGGCGGCGGGGTCCGCCTAATGCGGCTGCCGTCTCCCGAGAATCTTGATCACGTGCTGTGCGGCGCCGCGGAGGTGCACCGCCTGGCGGTGGCGGTCGGCCTGAGCCTACCCGCGGTGGACATGCCCGAGGTTACGCTGCCAGACGAGATTAAGGACGTGGAGCGACGCCGGCGGCGCGACGACGATGGGCGGTTTGTTGGCAAGGAGCAGACCTGACGTGGAGGCGGTGCCGATCAGCCAACAGCCGGAAGGCCCACCCTGAGGGGGTTGATTGAGCCGTTTCCGGTGGACGTGGTCCCACGAGCCCGAAGGCAAGCGGCTCTGTTGATTACGCGCTGTGAAATTCGCCACTAAGTTGCTCGCCATGCTTGATCGAACCACTGGTTCCGGGAAAGATGTATTTCAAGCAACCTAGGGGCCGCGCCGGGCATGGATTCGGAGTTCTTCAGCCGCCCGATCCTCAATTCGCCCTACGCGCCTCCGGCACGTCACTGGGAACTCGACTCGGATGGGCAACCAACCTCCCGGATCGTCGAGACCCGCCGACGGTCGGACCTGATCACACCGGTACCGAAGCCAAAGCGTAGGAAGGGCGGCAAGGGCAAAGACCAGTCGCAGTTCACCTTCCAAGACTCTGGAGGTCTCTCCTCCGCGACGCAGGAGTACAATCCGACCCCTATCATCAACGAGGTCCGCGGCTACGTCGAAACCTGGCGGAACTTGCCGAACCCCGACCAATGGGGCGTCACTCCAGAGACAGCGCGCCTGCTCCAGCATTGGCGTCACCACCAGTTCCAGGGCGTCCGCCCCTTCTTCTGTCAGGTGGAGGCGGTAGAGACGGCCATCTGGCTTGCCGAGGTCGCCTCAGATCCGAAGCGCGCAGCCCGATACGGCAAGTTCATTGACCACCTGAAGCGCGCCAACGCGCAGGCCAACCCTGACCTGATGCGCATCGCGCTGAAGCTCGCGACAGGGGCGGGCAAGACCACCGTCATGGCCATGCTCATCGCGTGGCAGACGGTCAACGCGGTCCGCCAGCCGAACAGCAAGACCTTCTCGCGCGGCTTCCTCATCGTCGCGCCGGGCATCACTATCCGGGATCGCCTGCGCGTCCTGCAGCCCAACGATCCCGACAGTTACTTCCGGGAACGCGAGATCGTCCCGCAGGACATGCTCGGTGACATCGCACGCGCCAAGATCGTCATCACCAACTACCACGCCTTCAAGCTGCGCGAGCGCATCGACGTCGCAAAGGGCACGCGCTCTGCACTCGAAGGTTGGCGCGAGGAAAAGCTCCAGACTCTCGAAACCGAAGGGCAGATGCTCCAGCGCGTGATGCCCGACCTCATGGGCTTCAAGAACATCGTCGTCCTGAACGACGAAGCGCACCACTGCTACCGAGAGCGCGTGTCGGACGAGGATGACGATCTGAAAGGCGACGAGAAGGAAGAGGCGAAGGAGAACAACGAGGCCGCGCGCTTGTGGATCAGCGGCCTGGAAGCGGTGAAGCGGAAGCTGGGCGTCGCTAATGTTTACGACCTCTCCGCGACCCCCTTCTTCCTGCGCGGCTCCGGCTATGCCGAAGGCACGCTCTTCCCGTGGACGATGTCGGATTTCTCGCTGATGGACGCGATTGAATGCGGCATCGTAAAGCTGCCGCGTGTGCCCGTCTCGTCGAACGTGAATGACGGCACCATGCCGGTGTTCCGGAACCTCTGGGACCACATCGGCAAGGCGATGCCCAAGAAGGGCCGCGGCACCGGCCAGGCCGCCGATCCGCAGAAGCTGCCCACCTACCTCATCACCGCGCTGCAGGCGCTCTATGGCCACTACAAGCAGACTTACGACCTCTGGCAGGAAAAGGGGATACGGATCCCGCCCGTCTTCATCATCGTCTGCAACAACACCGCGACCTCGGAGCTGATCTACCGCTACATCTCCGGCTACGAGCTGAGCGATGCCGAGGGCGGCACGAGCTTCCAACAGGGTGCGCTAGAGCTGTTCCGCAACTACGATGAGTTCGGCAATCGCCTCGCCCGCCCCAAAACCATCCTCGTGGACAGCGCGCAGCTCGAATCCGGCGAAGCGCTGGACAAGGACTTCCGCGCCATGGCCGCGGATGAGATCGAGCGCTTCCGCAAGGAGATGGTCGAGCGCAGCGGTGACATCCGCGCCGGTGAGACGATCGACGACGCCACCCTGCTGCGCGAGGTCATGAATACCGTCGGCAAGCCTGGCCGGTTGGGCGAGCAGGTCCGATGCGTGGTGTCCGTCTCCATGCTGACGGAGGGTTGGGACGCGAACACCGTCACGCACATCCTCGGCGTGCGCGCCTTCGGCACGCAGCTTCTGTGCGAGCAGGTTGTCGGCCGCGCCCTTCGGCGCCAGTCCTACGAGCTGAATGACCAGGACCTGTTCAACGTCGAGTACGCCGACATCCTCGGCATTCCCTTCGACTTCACCGCGAAGCCGGTCGTGGCGCCCCCAGCACCGCCACGGGAGACGGTGCGCGTCCATGCCGTGCGACCGGACCGTGATGCGCTGGAGATCACCTTCCCCCGTGTCGAGGGCTACCGCGTCGAACTGCCCGAGCAGCGCCTGGAGGCACAGTTCAAGCCCGACCATGTGCTGGAGCTGACGCCGGAGCTCGTCGGCGCCACCCGCACGCGCAACCAGGGCATCATCGGCGAAGCCGCGGACCTCACGCTCGACCATCTGGACGAGGTGCGGGACTCCACGGTGCTCTTTCACCTGACGCGGCACCTGCTCTACCGCACCTACCGCGAGACAGGCGAGGAGCCGAAGCTGCATCTCTTCGGGCAGATGAAGCGCATCGTCCGGCAATGGATCGATGGCGGCTACCTTCGCTGCATCGGGGGTACGTTCCCCGCGCAGCTCCTCTACATGGAGCTGGCGGAGATGGCGGCCAACAAGATCAAGGACGCCATCACCGAGTCACTCGTCGGCGAGAAGCCGGTGCTGGCGATCCTGGACCCCTACAACCCCACCGGCTCGACCCGCTTCGTGAACTTCACCACCTCCAAGGCGACGCGGTGGGAAGCACGCCCCGACCGCAGCCACATCAACTGGGTCGTCTGCGACAGCGATTGGGAAGCCGAGTTCTGCCGCGTGGCCGAGAACCATCCGCGCGTCCTGGCCTATGCGAAGAACCAGGGCCTCGGCTTCGAAGTGCCGTACCTGCTCGGCACGCAGTCCCGGCACTACCGGCCTGACTTCATCCTGCGCGTGGATGACGGGCGCGATGACCCGCTGAACCTGATCGTCGAGGTGAAAGGCTATCGCGGTGAGGATGCGAAGGAGAAGGCGAACACGATGCGCGCCTTCTGGGTGCCGGGCGTCAACAACCTCGGCAGCCATGGCCGCTGGGCGTTCGCCGAGTTCACCGCGGTCTATGAGATGGAGGATGAGTTCGCCTCGCTGCTCGCCGCCTTCGCGGACGAATCGGTGCTGGTCTGATACCCTGAACGACTTTCCTGCCCCCGGAGATTACCTTTGGACCGCCAAGTCATCCTGCAGCTGACTGAAACATTCGAAGGCCATGCGCAGCAGACCGACTCCGGCGTGGAGTATTGGCTGGCACGGGACCTCCAGGTGCTGCTCGGTTACGCGAACTGGGTCAATTTCCAGAACGTCCTGGGCAAGGCGCGGACGGCCTGTGAGGTCTCGGAGCACGACCCGGCGGACCATTTTGCTGAGGTCAGCAAAATGGTCGAACTCGGGTCCGGCGCGCAGCGAGAGATCGACGACGTCATGCTCACCCGCTTCGCTTGCTACCTGGTGGCGCAGAATGGCGACCCGAGCAAACCGGAAATCGCCTTCGCGCAATCCTACTTCGCGATCCAGACGCGCCGCGCCGAACTGATCGAGCAGCGGATCCTGGAAGCCGAACGCCTGACAGCGCGCCGCAAGCTGACGAGCACCGAGAAGGACCTGTCCCGCGTGATCTATGAGCAGACCGGCGGCAACCAGGATTTCGCCCTGATCCGCAGCAAGGGCGACCAGGCGCTGTTCGGCCGGTCTACCCAGGCGATGAAGGCGCAATGGAAGGTGCCGGACAGCCGGCCGCTGGCGGATTTCGCGCCCACCATCATCCTGAAGGCGAAGGACTTCGCCACCGAGATCACCATCTTCAACGCCCGCGCCCATGGCATGGCGAGCGAAGCGCGGATCGCGGCCGAACACACGACCAACAATCAGGCTGTGCGCAACACCCTGCTGGGTCGCGGCATTCGCCCCGAGGCGCTTCCGCCCGCAGAGGACATCAGGAAGGTCGAGCGGCGCCTCGCCTCTGATGAGCGAAAGACGCAAAGCAAGCCCAAGCGGCTGGACGACTGACCCGATGGCCAAGCAGCCCCTGGAAATCACCTCGCTCAAGCACGACGCCACGCGCCGCAACATCCCGACCGCGGAGCTGGAGACGGTGATGCGGGCGGAGGACAAGTCGCCCATCCGGCTCGCCTATGAACGGCGGAACCGGGACCTCGACCCGCAACTGGTCTGGCGCGGCAAGGATGAGCAGGACTGGTCGGACCTGATCGTGCAGGCGCCGCCGCTCTACATCCAGGAGAAGGTGCACCCGCAGGCGCTGATCGAAGACATCAAGCGGCGCAGCAAGGCGAAGCCGGCGGCGGAGGCGATGCCGGACCTCTTCGCTGACTTCAACGGACTGAAGGACGCCGAGGCGGCGACCGAGTTCTACCAGCACGACCAGCACTGGTCGAACCGCATGATCCTGGGCGACAGCCTGAGCGTGATGGCCTCGCTGGCGGAACGCGAGGGGCTGCGCGGGCAGGTGCAGTGCATCTATTTCGACCCGCCCTACGGCATCAAGTTCAACAGCAACTTCCAGTGGAGTACGACGAGCCGCGACGTTAAGGACGGCGACCGCAGTCAGGTGACACGCGAGCCGGAGCAAGTCCGGGCCTTCCGTGACACCTGGCGCGACGGCATCCACTCCTACCTAACCTACCTGCGGGACCGTTTGACGGTCGCGCGCGACCTGCTGCACGAGAGCGGCAGCGTTTTCGTGCAGATTGGCGACGAGAATGTTCACCGAGTGCGCGCATTATTGGATGAAATTTTTGGAGAGGATAACTTTGTGTCCTCCGTTATATTCCAAAAGACGACAGCGCAGGCGAGCGAACTTCTCCCCAACGTCTCTGATCATATCCTGTGGTACGCCAAAAGCCGGCCCTCTGCTAAGTTTCGGCAGATCTATAACGAAAAGACAGTCGGCGGTGCGGGTACGGGTGAATACGTTTGGCTACGGCTACCGAATGGCAGCGAACGCACCATGCATCCCGATGAACGACGCGGGATCATCCCAATGCCAGACGGCGCGTTAGTCTTCCGGCAAGATTCGATGGTTTCTCAAGGTGCGGGATCTGAAGATCCGACTGTTACAGTATTTGGAAAGCCTCATCATCCTGGCGCGAGCAGTCACTGGAAAACCCACAAGCAGGGCGTGCAGCGACTTGCAATGGCAGATCGCGTGATATCATCTGGCCGCGTATTGAAATACAAAAGATTTTTGGAGGACTTTCCTGTATTTCCGCTCGTAAATAGCTGGAGAGATACAGGGACGGGCGGCTCTTCCACTGACCCTCGTATTTATGTTGTTCAAACAGCAACAAAGGTTGTTGAGCGCTGTATCTTGATGGCAACCGATCCTGGTGATCTCGTGCTCGATCCGACATGCGGTTCGGGCACGACCGCCTACGTTGCCGAGCAATGGGGGCGCCGTTGGATCACGATCGATACCTCGCGCGTCTCCCTTGCCCTTGCCCGATCGCGCCTGATGGGCGCGCGCTATCCTTATTATCTCCTCGCTGACAGCTCCGAGGGGCAGCGCAAGGAAGCCGAGGTCACGCGAACGGCCCCGAAGTCTGCGCCCACGGCCGGCCGCCTGCGACTCGGCTTCGTCTACGAGCGTGTTCCTCACATCATGCTCAGCTCTGTAGCCAAGAACGCCGAGATAGACGTGATCTGGGAGCAGGCGCAGACGGTACTGGAACCGCTCCGCGCCGCGCTCAACGCCGCGCTGGGCAAGTCCTGGGAGGAATGGCAGATACCGCGCGAGGCCGGGGAGCCCTGGCCCGCCGAGGCGGCCAAGACCCGGGAAGACCTTCGGCGCGTCCAGGACAAGCCCGCAGAGGCCGCGGTGCATCTCCAAAAACTCAACAAGCAGCTCGGCCGCAGCTACACCCTCGCCACCCTGCCGCAGGCGCCGCGCGATCCCTGGCCGGCGGAGCCCACACGCTTGCACGCCGAGTGGTGGAAGGCGCGTATCGCCCGGCAGAAGGAGATCGACGCCTCGATCGCCGCCAAGGCCGATGTCGAATTCCTCTACGACAAGCCCTATGAGGACCGCGGGCGCATTCGCGTCGCCGGCCCCTTCACGGTGGAAAGCCTCTCGCCCCACCGCGCGCTGACTGTGGACTGGAACGACGAGCTGATCGACCCGCAGCGGCCCAAGGGCGCGAAGGGCATGGCGGAGGGGCAGGCGGCGATCAAGCACGACTTCGCCGCCATGATCATCGAGAACCTGCGCAGCGCCGGTGTGCAGCAGGCCGACAAGGCGGACCACATCCGCTTCACCAGCCTGGTCGGTTGGCCCGGCACGCTGATCTGCGCCGAGGGCCGCTACATGGAAGGCGAGCAGGAACGCCGCGCCGGCATCCTGATCGGCCCCGAATTCGGCACGCTGACACGCCCCGACCTGGTGGCAGCAGCGCGCGAGGCGGCAGATGCTGGCTTCGACGCACTGATTGCCTGTGCCTTCGCCTATGACGCCCACTCGGCTGAGTTCGACCGGCTCGGCCGCGTGCGCGTGCTGCGCGCCCGCATGAACCCGGACCTGCACATGGCGCAGGACCTGAAGGCGACGGGCAAGGGCAACCTCTTCGTCATCTTCGGCGAGCCCGACATCAAGATCGAGCCGCAGAAGGATGGGCAGCTGCGGGTGCGCATCAAGGGCGTGGACGTGTTCAAGCCGCAGACCGGCGAGGTCGAGTCCGAGGGCACGGACAAGATCGCGCTCTGGATGATCGACACCGACTACAACGAGGAGAGCTTCTTCGTCCGCCACGCCTACTTCCTCGGCGCGAACGACCCATACAAGGCGCTGAAGACGACGCTGAAGGCCGAGGTTGATGAGGCCGCGTGGAGCAGCCTGAACAGCGATGTGTCCTACCCCTTCCCGAAGCCGGCCAAGGGGCGGATCGCAGTGAAGGTGATCAATCACCTCGGGGATGAGGTGATGAAGGTGTTCGCGGTGGCCTGATGGCGGTCCCCTACGACCTCACCTGCTGGTACCTGAATGACCGGCGTATCATGGAACTGGTGGGGCCAGGGGCCCTCGACTGCGGCGGTGGTGGGTCACCGTCTCGCGACCCTCACCTGGACCGGCTTCGGCGCCTGCGGGACTTGAAGGACGCCGCCATCGACTGGATGCAGGCCGCCAAGCCCTCACCCCTCGGCGTGCTTCTCACGACGGGTGCCGCCGACGCCGGAAGGGTATTCACCCATCTCGGGCTCTTTGGCTTCAAGGGCCTGAACAAGTACGATGCGGCTCGGCAAAGTGGACGGTCCGCGCCGGTCCCAGTCGCCTATTCCAAGCTCGATCCTTGGATGCCGAATGGGAAGGTCACCTGCGACTACTATCCAGAACACCTGACGTCGGTGTCAGCATGGGGTGAGCTATCAGGGCAGAAGCGAAAGTTCTTTCTGGGCGTGATTCAGGACGTGGCGAACGGAGGCATTCGGGCGATCCCGTACCTGTTTGCTGATGTGGTTGAGAACCAGCTTCGCGGGCAAATCTTGAGCTCCGGCGCCTGGTCAAGCCATCTCGAAATCCACATCGACCAGATCGACTCATTTGCGCGTGTTTCCGAGGTTCCCCTCGCACGGACGCGGGCCGCTCTCGACAGTCTGAGGGCCGTCCCAGAGCGGCAGATCAAGGAAGCGATCGCCAATATTCTGGGGGAGCCGAACGTCCCGAAAGACTGGGGCGGCGAGTCGTCAGACCTATTCAGCAGCAGGGTTACGATCGACGACAATCGGGTATCCACCGCCTTCCTCCTGAAGGGGCCCGCGAGCTTCAGGCCAATGACGATGGCTGAGCTCGGAAGCAATGGCGATCAAATCCAGAGACTCTTCACCGAGCCGGCCGAGCTTCTTGTCCTTCAGCATTGCCACGAGGTCACTTCGGCCGTTCGCACGATGATGCGGGCGTTCGCACAGCAGATGGGCAATCCAAGGCGTTTCACGATTATCGATGGCTACGACACGATCCGGCTCCTCACGGCATACGGGAAGTGTGGCTTCGGTCCCGCGGCCTCAGGGCATGATGGAGCCTGATCGATGGAATTCCGCATCGCCGACAGCTTCACCGGCAGCCTCGCCAAGCTGACGGCAGCCGAGCAGAAAGCGGTCAAGACCACCGCGTTCGATCTACAGATGGATGCCTCGGCGCCGGGGCTGTCGTTCCACAAGGTGGATCGCGCGAAGGACCCGAATTTCTGGTCGGTGCGGGTCAATGCCGACATCCGCCTGATCGTGCATCGCACCGGGTCGAGCCTGCTGCTGGCCTATGTGGATCATCACGACAAGGCCTATCGCTGGGCGGAGCGGCGAAAGATCGAACGCCACCCGACGACCGGCGCCATGCAGATGGTGGAGATCCGGGAGCGAGTTGAGGAGTTGCCTCCCGTCACTCCCGCGACGGTAGCCGCGTCCGTCGGTCCGAAGCTCTTTGCGTCGCTTCGCAAGCTCGAGCTCATGGCCATGGGCGTGCCCGAGGAGTGGGTCGAGGACGTTCGTGCGCTCACCGAGGAGACGCTGTTCGACGTGCTGGGCCACCTGCCGCAGGAAGCACAGGAAGCCCTGTTGCGGTTGGCGGTGGGCGAGAAGCCACCAGCGCCGCAGCCTGCCCCTGTCAGCGCCGACCCATTCGCGCACCCGGACGCACAGCGTCGGTTCCGGGTGCTGCATGACGTGGAGGAGTTACGGCGGGCCTTCGACTACCCGTGGGATCGCTGGGCCGTGTTCCTGCACCCCTCACAGCGTGAGGTGGTGGAGCGGCGCTACGCAGGTCCGGCCCGCGTGACAGGCTCTGCCGGAACGGGCAAGACGATCGTCGCGCTGCATCGGGCCGCCTATCTGGCCCGAAGCAACCCGAAGGCCCGTGTACTGCTTGCCACCTTCTCCAAGCCCCTGGCACGCGCGTTGGCAACCCGCTTGGAAAGCCTCGTCGGCGGAGAACCGGCAGTCGCGGCGCGCATCGCGGTCCAGCCGATGTCCGGCGCCGCCTACGACCTCTACACTGAGGCGTTCGGGCAACCCAACATCGCTCCCGCCGCCATCGTCCAGGGGTTGCTCCGCAAGGCGAGCCAGGAGTCCGGCGTCGCCGCCCCACAGCCGTTCCTGATCGCCGAGTGGAATGAGGTCGTGGACGCGCAGCAGACCCGCTCTTGGGAGGCGTATCGCGATGCGCCGCGCCTGGGGCGGAAGACGCGCCTCGGCGAAAAACAACGTCAGGTGCTCTGGAACGTGTTCGCCGCCGTCCAGTCCGGGCTTTCGGCGCAGAAGCTGGTGACTTGGGCCGAGGTCTTCGCGCGCCTGGCAGAGCGGGCCCGGGCCGGCAAAGCGCCTAATTACGACCACGTCGTGGTCGATGAGGCCCAGGACCTGGGCATGCCCGAGGCACGGTTCTTGGCGGCCATGGCGGGTGACAGGCCAGACGGCTTGTTCTTCACCGGTGACCTCGGGCAACGGATCTTCCAGCAACCTTTCTCTTGGAAGGCCCTCGGGATCGATGTGCGCGGGCGATCCATCAGCCTCAGGATCAACTACCGGACCTCTCACCAGATCAGAACCCAGGCCGACCGGCTGCTGCCCGGCAGCGTTTCTGACGTTGATGGGCTGAAGGAGGGGCGGCGCGGGACCGTGTCGCTCTTCGATGGGCCCGAGCCAGCCGTCAGGCTGTTCCCGGATGACGCTGCAGAGAGCAAGGCCGTCGGCGCCTGGGTCGCGGACAGGCTGCGCGACGGGTGCGCGCCCGAGGAAATCGGACTGCTTGTGCGCTCGGCCGCCGAGCTTCCACGGGCGCGAGCGGCGGCGAAGGCCGCCGGTGCCAAGGCGACGGAGTTTGACGAGAAGGTCGAGACGGTACTAGGCGCGGTCTGCATCAGCCCAATGCACCTGGCTAAGGGCCTCGAGTTCAGAGCCGTCGCGGTAATGGCTTGCGACGATGAGGTGCTGCCGCTGCAAGAACGTGTCGAGGCCGTCACCGACGAGGGAGACCTACAGGAAGTCTATGAGACGGAGCGGCATCTGCTTTACGTCGCATGCACCCGGGCACGTGACCATCTTTGGGTGTCGGGTGTTCAGCCCGAGTCGGAATTCCTGCGCGACATGGCGGGCTGACTGGCGGGTTGGCGCCTCAACGCGGGGCGGCCAAGACGCTTCCACGATCGGTGAGAGACGTACGTTTGGTTCGCTCTCGAAGTACGGATTTCGGGCAAGTGGGGTTCGAACCATGGCAAGCGTCGACCGCCCTGAAACCGGCCTTTGACCTAGGTCTTTGAGTTCCGTACTAAAACGCCCAAGTCAGGAGGTCCGGAGAGAAAGGGCCTCCGGAGAGCGATTTTCGTCCGTCTCAGCGCCGGGCCAGTCAACAGGTCTGCCCCGAAAACCCCAGGAAACCTGCCACTCAGCGCGGCGCTCGGTGAGGCGGAGAGCACGGCTCGTATGGGAACTGGCGGACAGGGAGGGATTCGAACCCTCGATACGCTTTTGACGTATACGCACTTTCCAGGCGCGCGCCTTCAACCGCTCGGCCACCTGTCCGAAGGGCGCGGACCATAGTCACGGCGCGGCCGGCGCGCAACCCGCGGCCGCGCCCGCCCGAATCAATCCGCGAACTGCCCAGCCGCCTGGATCAGCGGCCGCCACTTCGCGATATCAGCCTGCCAGAACTCACGGTGCGCCTGCGGTGTGGCGCGCGCCACCGGCACGGGCGCCGTGCCCAGGTCCGCGAACCGGCGGGCAATCCCCTCATCCTGCAGCGCCTTCACCAGCGCCTGGTTCAGCCGAGCGACGATGGGCGCCGGCGTGCCGCGCGGCGCATACAGGCCGTGCCACACGCTCACCTCGAAGCCGGGCAGTCCACCCTGGCCCGCGGTCGGCAGGTCGGGCAGCGCGCCGACCCTCTCTGACGTGGTCACGGCGAAGGCGCGCACCGTGCCAGCGCGGATATGCTCCGTAGTGTTCGTGGTCTGGTCGCACATCAGGTCAACCGTGCCAGCCACGATGTCGTTCATCGCCGGACCGGTGCCGCGATACGGAACAGTGGTCATGCGCGTGTCCACGGCCTTCATCAGCAGCAGGCCGCACAGGTGGCTGGCCGCGCCGATCCCGGCATTGGCGTAGTTCAGCGCCTCGCCGCGGCGGCGGATCAGCGCCACCAGCTCGGCCAGGTTCGTCGCCTCGATGTTGCGGCGCGCGATCAGCGTCATCGGCACCTCGGTCACCAGGCCAAGCGTCTCGAATCCGTTGATCGGGTCGTAGGCAACGCGGCGATACAGCGTGGGAATGGTCGCCATGCCGATGTGGTGCAGCAGGATGGTGTGGCCGTCGGGGCGCGCATTGGCCACGCGCTGTGCCCCCAGCGTGCCGCCCGCGCCGCCGACATTCTCAACGACCACCGGCTGGCCCAGGTCGGCGCTCATGGCCTGCGCGATCAGCCGACCCACCGTGTCGGTCGGGCCACCGGCGGCGAAGGGAATCACCATGCTGACAGGGCGCGAGGGGAAGGCCCCCTGACCCAGGGCCGGCGCGGCCAGGCCCGTGGCCGATGCGGCGGCCACGGCGGCAAAGATGCGGCGGGTGATGAGCGACATGGTGCGTTTCCTCCGGTGCAGGCCGTCAGGCGGCCTGTTCGATGACAGTCGAAATCAGCAAGGCATGGTCGAAAGTCAATGCCTATGCTCACCGGAAATAACCAGAATTCGCGCCCTGTAATGACAGGCCCGCCCACGAAACAGCATGCAGGCAGGCAACGGTGCAGGCTGTCCCGTCAGGCATCCATCTTCAGAGCGGCGATGAAGGCACTCTGCGGGATCTCGACCTTGCCGAACTGCCGCATGCGCTTCTTGCCTTCCTTCTGCTTCTCCAGCAGCTTGCGCTTGCGCGAGATGTCGCCGCCATAGCACTTGGCAGTGACGTCCTTCGACAAGGCGGAGATGGTCTCGCGCGCGATGACGCGCCCGCCGATCGCCGCCTGGATCGGGATCTTGAACAGCTGGCGCGGGATGAGGTCCTTCAGCTTCTCGCAGATCTGCCGCCCGCGCCGTTCGGCCTGCGCGCGATGCGCCATGAAGGACAGCGCGTCGACCGGCTCGGCATTCACCAGGATCGAGATGCGCACCAGGTCGCCTTCCTCGTAGCCATCCATCTGGTAGTCGAAGGAGGCATAGCCGCGCGACACCGACTTCAGACGGTCGTAGAAGTCGAACACCACCTCGTTCAGCGGCAGCCGGTACACCAGCATGGCGCGCGCGCCGACATAGGTCAGTTCCACCTGCTGCCCGCGCCGGTCGTTGCACAGCGTCAGCACCGGGCCGAGGTAGTCGTCCGGCAGCATGATGGTCGCCTTGATCCACGGCTCGTCGATGTGGTCGATCACGCTGCCATCCGGGAAGTCGGCCGGGTTGTGCAGCTCGAAGGATTCACCGTTGGTCTTGTGGATCTTGTAGACGACCGACGGCGCCGTCGCGATCAGGTCGAGGTCGAATTCGCGCGACAGCCTTTCCTGGATGATCTCGAGGTGCAGCAACCCCAGGAATCCGCAGCGGAAGCCGAAGCCCAGCGCGGCCGAGCTCTCCGTCTCGAAGTGGAACGACGCGTCGTTCAACCGCAGCTTTCCAAGGGACTCGCGCAGCTTCTCGAAGTCATCGGCATCGACCGGGAACAGCCCGCACCACACCACGGGAATCGACGGCTTGAAGCCCGGCAGCGCCTCGGTCGCAGGGTTGCGGTCGTCGGTGATGGTGTCGCCCACATTGGTGTCCGCCACCGTCTTGATGGCCGCCGTCAGGTAGCCCATCTCCCCCGGCCCGAGGCTTTCGGTCGGCGTCAGCTTCGGCGCGAAGACGCCGACCTGCTCGATGGTGTGGACCGACCCCGACGACATCATGCGGATGCGCTGGCCCTTCTTCAGGTGCCCGTCCTTCACCCGCACCAGGATGATCACGCCCAGGTAGGCGTCGTACCAGCTGTCCACCAGCAGCGCCGTGGTGGTCTTCGACGCATCGCCGGTCGGCGGCGGCAGGCGCGTGACGATTGCCTCGAGCACGCCCTCGATGTTCAAACCGGTCTTGGCGCTGATCTCGACCGCGTCGGACGTGTCCAGCCCGATCACGTCCTCGATCTGCTGCTTCACGCGCGCGGGCTCCGCGGCAGGCAGGTCGATCTTGTTCAGCACGGGCACGATCTCATGCCCCGCATCGATCGCCTGATAGACGTTGGCCAGCGTCTGCGCCTCGACACCCTGGGAGGCATCGACCACCAGCAGCGAACCCTCGCAGGCGGCCAGCGAACGGCTCACCTCATACGCGAAGTCCACATGGCCCGGCGTGTCCATCAGGTTCAGGATGTAGGTCTTGCCGTCCTTGGCCGGATAGGTCAGGCGAACCGTCTGCGCCTTGATGGTGATGCCGCGCTCGCGCTCGATATCCATGTTGTCGAGCACCTGTTCCTTCATCTCGCGCGCGGTCAGCGCGCCGGTCTGCTGGATCAGGCGGTCGGCAAGCGTCGATTTCCCATGGTCAATATGGGCGATGATCGAAAAATTGCGGATGAGTGCGAGCGGGGTGTCGGTCATGGGAATCCGGAGACGGGACGATGGCAGGGGCGCCGCCCGCAGCCTGCGGGGGGACATAGGGCAGTCGGCCCGCATGTCAAAGCATCTTGGCGCCCTGGCGCTGGTCCTGGCGCTGTTGGGATGCGGCAGCATGGATCGCGGCATCAACCCCCCGCTGGCCGCGGGCGCGCGCAATGCCGGCTATGGCCTGGAGGAGCTCAATGCCTTGGGCGGCCGGTCGGACATCCTCATCTTCGTGGCCTTCTCCGGCGGCGGGAAGCGTTCGGCGGCCTTCGCCCACGGGGCGCTGCGCGGCATGCGGGACGTGCCGGTCATGCTGGGCGGCCCGCCCTCGACCCTGCTGGAGGAGATCGACCAGGTCGCCGGCGTCTCCGGCGGCAGTTTCACCGCGGCACACTATGCCCTGCACGGCCGGCAATCCTTCGAGACCTTCCCGCGCGACTTCCTGCATCGCGACATCGCCGCCTATGTCTGGGGCACCTACCTCCTGCCCTGGCAATGGGGCTGGCTGGTGGACCCGGGGGTGGGCACCAATGACCGCATGGCGGAGGTCTACGACCACCTGCTGTTCCGCGGCGCCACCTTCCGCGACCTGCAGGCGCGCGGCCGGCCGCGGCTGTCGATCAACGCGACCGACCTTGCGACCGGCTCGGCCTTTCCGTTCCTCCCGCATGCCTTCGACGTGATCTGCTCGGACCTTGCGCGGTTCTCGGTCGCGCGCGCGGTCGCGGCTTCGAACGGGTTTCCGCTGCTGTTCACGCCGATCACCCTGGCGAACCATCGCGGGCCGGACTGCGCCGCGCCGCTGCCGGGCAATCTTTCGACGATGCCGATGCTGGCCGACTACAACCGCCGCCGGCTGATCGAGGTGGTGGCCCGCATGGCCGACCGCGACCGCACGCCCTGGCTGCACCTGCTGGATGGCGGCATCTCGGACAATCTCGCGTTGCGGGTGACGCTGAACTTCGCCCTGCTGGGCGGCACCGACGACCCACGCTTCGCCACGGCCATCCTGCCGGTGCGGCGGCTGCTGATGATCAGCGTGGACGGCCAATCCGCCACGGACCCCGCGCTGTCCCGCCAGCGCATGGTGAATGGCCTGGTGCAGATATTCGATGCCGTCTCCGGCGGGCAGATCGACAACTACAACCTCGAGACGCTGGCGGTGACGGCGGCCGAAGTGGACCGCATGGTGGACCGCCAGCGCGCCAATCGCTGCGCCCACGCCCCAGTCATCGAGGGCCGGCCCTGCGACGATGTCGCCGGGACGCTGGTCCATGTCTCGCTGGCCGACCATCCCGACCCCGCGATCCGCGACCGGCTCCGCCGCATCCCGACCGGCCTGACGCTGCCGCGCGAGGATGTGGACCTACTGGTCGCGGCCGGCGAGACGGTGATCCGCAACAATCGTGCGCTGGTAGATTTCCTGGCCTCGCCCGCCGCACCGCAGCCAGCGGCGCGGCGGGCCGGCGCCGCGCGCCGTTGACCCCCCCTCCCCGGAACGAAAGCTTCATCCCATGCCCAAGCGCGCCGTCTCCTCCAACCGGGTCTTCAAGGGGACCCTGCCCTTCGCCCAGGCGACCATCGCCGGGGGATTCATGTTCGTCTGCTGCGTCGGGCGCGATGCGCAGGGCACCTACGCCACCGGCGATGCACGGGCGCAGACGCAGCAGGCGATCGACAACATCCGTGCGCTGATCGAGGAGGCCGGCGGCAGCCTCGCGGATATCGTGAAGTGCACGGTCTATGTGACCGACCGCGCCCACTGGGCGCCGATGAACGAGGTCTACTTCGCGAATTTCGCCGAGCACCCGCCACACCGGGTCTCCTGCATCGTGAGCGGCCTCGGTTCGCCGGACTGCCTCGTCGAGATCGACGCGACGGCCTATCTGGGCGAGGACGCCTGATCCAGCATCGGCGCCAGGCGCCACATCGCCAGGGCCCCGGCCAGCGGCCCGATCCCCAGCACCGCGAAGGCGGCGCCGGTCCCCAGCGCGCCCATCAGAAACGGCAGCACACCGATCATCCCCGCCGTCAGCAGGAAGCCCATCGAGGTCTGCACCGTCAGCATCGTACCGACATAGTCGGGCGGCGAGAGGCTCACCACGCAGGCCGAGAACTGCGCCGAATCCGCCACAACCGAGAACCCCCAGACAAAGGCGAGGGCGAGCGCCACCGTCGGCCAGGCGGTGACCGCGCCTATGGCCAGCGCGCAGCCGCCCGAAACCACCATGCACAGCGCGGCGACACGCGCGCGGTTCCACCGGTCCGCCGCCAACCCTGCCAGGACGCAGCCCGCCGCCCCGGCCGCCATCACGCCGAAGACCCAACCGCCCACCTGCGGGCGCTCCAGCACGCCGGCCAGGAACACGCCGATCCAGGCCCACATGGCATAGAGTTCCCACATGTGGCCGAGATAGCCGAGGTTCGCGAGGCGCAGCCCGCGGTTGCGCCAGGCTTCGAGCATCTGCGCCGGGCGGAAGGGCGGCCTGGCGCCGATCAGTGGCCCCGCGCGGAAGCCCAGGATCAGCACCCCGCCCACCGCCGCCAGAACGCCCGCCCCGGCATAGGCCGCCCGCCAGTCGAGCGACCCCACCACCGCCGGGATCAGATGCGGCAGCGCCGAGCCCAGGGTCAGCGCCCCCACCACGATGCCGATCAGCAAACCAAGGTCGCCCTTCGCCCACGAGGCCGCGAGCTTCATCGCGACCGGATAGACGCCCGCCATCGTTGCCCCCGCCACGAAGCGCAACACGATGGCGGCGGTGCCGGAGGGTGCCACCAGCACCTGCGCCAGCGTTGCCGCCGCGGCCACCAGCGCGCAGCCCAGGAACAGCCGACGGCTATCGACCCGGTCGGCGAGCGACAGGATCGCGCTGACCAGCGTGCCCGCCACGAAGCCCAACTGCACCGCCGCCGTGAGCCAGGCCGCGCGACCCGGTGTCACCACGCCCTGCGCGATCAGCGCCGGCACGGCGGCGGTGCCGGCGAACCAGACCGCCAGCACCAGCACCAGCGCGGCGGAGAGCAGCGCGAGGTTGCGCCGCTTGCTCCCCGCCGCGCCGCTCACGCGCGCAGCACCGCCCCGGTCGCCTTGGCCACCGCGGCGACGATGCGGTCGGCCACCGCCTCGATCTGCACGTCGGTCAGCGTCGCCTCGCGCGGCTGGATGGTCACCTGGATGGCGAGCGACTTCGAGCCGTCCGGTACGCCCTTGCCGCGATAGACATCGAACAGCGCGACATCGCCGATCAGTTGCTTGTCGGCGCCGCGCGCCGCGCGCAGCAGCGCCTCGGCCGCGACAGCCTCCTCCACGATGAAGGCGAAGTCGCGCCGCAGCGGCTGGAAGGCCGGAAGGTCGGGCGCGCCCTTCTTCCGGCGCTTCGGTTCGGGCACGGCATCGAGGAACACCTCGAAGGCCACCGCCGGCCCGGGCAGGTCGAGCGCAGCCAGGACCGTCGGATGGATCTCGCCGAACGTGGCCAGCACGATCTTCGGGCCCTGCCGGATCACGCCCGAACGGCCTGGATGGTAGAAGCCCGGCGAATCGGTGGTGACCTGCAACGCCGCCATCGGCACGCCGAGCGCAGCCAGCACCGCCAGCGCATCGCCCTTCGCGTCCATCGCATCGACGCCGCGCGCGGCCGCCGCCCAGTGCCGTGCCGTGGCGCCGTGCCGCACGCCGGCCGCGACCGCGGCCTGGCCATCCGGCGTGATGTCCCGATAGGCAGCGCCAAGTTCGGCAAGCGCCACATCGGCGAAGCCCCGCGCGGCGTTGCGCGCGGCCGCAAGCAGCAGGGACGCGACCGGCGTGGGCCGCATCTGGTCGAGATCGGCGGCGATGGGGTTCACCAGGCGCAGCGCCTCAGGGGTGGCGCCGAACAGCGCGGCGGCCTTCGCTTCCATGAAGGCGAAGGTCACGCTTTCCTGCATGCCGCGCGCGGCCAGCACGCGGCGCGCGAGTGCGGCGCGCGCCTGCTTCGCGGTGAAGGCGGGCGGCGGGATCACGGCCAGCGCCGGCAGCGAGACCGCCGGCACGGCATCGAGGCCACCCAGCCGCAGCACTTCCTCGATGAGGTCGCATTCGGGCTCGATCGCGGCCTGGCCCTCGGCGGCCTTCGCGGCGCGCGCCGCGTCCAGCCCGTCGAACTGCGCCAGCGCACCGCCGCCGGCGCGGTAGGCCGAGAGGTCGCCGGCCACGTCGTTGCGCCAGGATGGCACCGCGACCGTCACGGACACGGCATCGCGCGCCTGCACAGCGAAGCCGAGGCGCTCCAGCCGCGCGATCGATTCATCGGCCGGCAAATCAAGCCCGCCATAATCCCGCACGCGGTCGAAGCGCAGCGTGGCGGAACGCCGCCAGGCGGGCTCGGCGCCGGCGGACGACACCTCGCTGGCCTCGCCGCCGCACAGATCGATGATCATGCGCGTCGCCACTTCGAGCGCATCGGGCAGCAGCGCCGGATCAAGCCCGCGCTCGAACCGCGCGCGCGCATCGGTGCGCACATCGTGCCGGCGGCCCGACAACGCGATGCGCACCGGGTCGAACAGCGCGCATTCGATGAAGCATTCGGTGGTGGCGTCGTCGCAGCCCGAGGGCTCGCCGCCGATCACGCCGCCGAGGGCTTCCGGGCCGGCCTCGTCGGCGATGACGCCGTCTTCGGCAGTCAGCGCATAGGTCTTGCCGTTCAGCGCGGCGAGCATCTCGCCATCGCGCGCCATGCGCATGACCAGGTTCGTGCCCTTCACCTTCGCCACGTCGAAGACATGCAGCGGGCGGCCGACATCGAAGGTGACGTAGTTGGTGATGTCCACCAGTGCGCTGATGGGGCGCAGGCCGATCGCCACCAGGCGGTCCTGGAGCCATTTCGGGCTCGGCCCGTTCTTCACGCCGCGCACCGCGCGTCCGAGTACCCACAGGCAGGCGCGCGGGTCCTCGATCTTCCAGTTCAGCGGCGCCTTGCAGGTCGCGGGGACGGAAGGGGCCGACCATGGCTTCAGCGTACCGAGCCCCGCCGCCGCCAGGTCCCGCGCCACGCCACGCACCGACAGCGCATCGCCCCGGTTGGGCGTGACGCTGATCTCGATGACCGGGTCGTCCATGCCGGCCCAGGTCACGTAGGAGGCGCCCAGCGGCGCATCGGCGGGCAGGTCGACGATGCCGGCGTGGTCGTCGCCGAGGCCCATCTCGCGCGCGGAGAGCATCATCGCCTCCGACTTCACGCCGCGGATCTCGCCCGCCTTCAGCGTGATGCCGGTGCCGGGGATGAAGGCGCCGGGCAGGGCCGCGACACCCATCATGCCGGTGCGCGCATTGGGTGCCCCGCACACGACGGAACGCTCGACGCCATCGCCCACATCCACCCGCAGCGCGCGCAGGCGGTCGGCATTGGGGTGCTGCACCGCCTCGATCACGCGCGCGATGCGGAAGGATGCCAGCGCCGCGCCGCGATCCTCGATGCCTTCCACTTCCAGGCCGATGGCATTCAGCGTGCGCGCGATCTCATCGACGCCGGCTTCGGTGTCGAGGTGGTCCTTCAACCAACTCAGCGTGAACTTCACAGGATCAGCTCCGCGCTTCGAGGATGCGGCCGCACGGCGGCCGCCGCTGCCCACCCGCCTTCACCGCCCGGCGCAACAGCGCCGCGGCGAAGCCAAGCCGCCGGAGGCGGCGCCCGGCGTCTGAGGGCATGAAAGACACCATCTCACACCCCCTCGTGCAGCGTGGCCGGCGCCAGCGGATCGGCCGCGTAGTGCCGCAGCCAACGGATATCGGCCTCGTAGAAGGGGCGCAGATCGGGGATGCCGTGCTTGAGCATGGTGATGCGCTCGATCCCCATGCCGAAGGCGAAGCCCTGCCATTCGCGCGGGTCGATGCCGCAGTTGGCCAGCACCTTCGGGTGCACCATGCCGGAGCCCAGGATCTCCAGCCAATCGCCGCCCTTGCCGAGTTCGCCGGTCTTCTTCGACCAGCCGATATCGACTTCCATGGAGGGCTCGGTGAAGGGGAAATACGATGACCGGAAGCGCACCGGCAGGTCGGAGATGTCGAAGAAGGCGCGCAGGAAGTCGATCAGGCAGCCCTTGAGGTGCCCCAGCGTGATGCCACGGTCGATCACGAGGCCCTCGACCTGGTGGAACATCGGCGAATGCGTGGCGTCGTGGTCGGCGCGATAGGTGCGGCCCGGGACGATCACGCGGATGGGTGGTTCCTGCGCGATCATGGTGCGGATCTGCACGGGGCTGGTGTGTGTGCGCAGGACCGGGCGGCGCCCGTTGACCTCGGGCAGGTAGAACGTGTCGTGATCCTGCCGTGCCGGATGATGGTCGGGAATGTTCAGCGCGCCGAAATTGAACCAGTCACCCTCGATGTCCGGGCCTTCCGCGACAGCGAAGCCCATGGCGCCGAACAGGGCGGTGAGTTCCTCCATGGTGCGCGCGATCGGGTGGATGCCGCCCTCGGCCGCTGTGGCGGGGGCGAAGGGCCGCGGCGGGAGGGTCACGTCCATGCGTTCGGCTGCCAGGCGGGCATCGAGCGCCGCGGCATCCAGCACCAGACGCCGTGCCTCGATGGCGGCCTCGATCGTGCCCTTCAGGCGGTTCAGCGCGGCGCCGCGGTCCTTGCGCTGGTCGGGCGCCACGGCGCCGAGGCCCTTGAGCAGCCCGGACAGGCTGCCGGACTTGCCCATCACGGCCACGCGCACCGTGTCCAGCGCGCGCAGGTCGCTCGCGGCAGCCAGCGCCGCCTCGGTCTCGGCCTGCAGGGAAGCGAGGTCGTCGGTCATTGGCACCATGTCCGGAACACGCGAAAGGGCCGCGCCCCGTCACCGGGAAGCGGCCCTCTGCTAAACGCTGAACCGGCGCAGGGGAACCCCCGCGCCGACGGCTTCAGGCGAGCTTCGCCTTGGCCTGCTCGACCAGCGCCGCGAAGGCCGCCGGTTCGTCGAAGGCCAGGGCCGCCATCACCTTGCGGTCGATCTCGATCCCGGCCGCCTTGATGCCCGCCATGAAGCGGGAATAGGTCAGGCCGTGCTCGCGCACCGCCGCGTTGATGCGCTGGATCCACAACCCGCGGAATTCGCGCTTCTTGTTGCGGCGGTCGCGATAGGCGTATTGCAGCGCCTTCTCGACCCGCTGGAGCGCCGGGCGATAGGCGGTCGACGACCGGCCGACATAGCCCTCCGCGAGCTTCAGGACCTTCTTGTGCCGGGCGTGCTTGGTGACGCCGCGCTTTACACGAGCCATGGTGCGTCCCCTTCTTTACCGGCTCAGCCCATAGGGCAGCCACTGCTTCACGGTATCGCCGTCCTGCTTGTCCATCACGGACATGCCGCGGTTCTGCCGCTTCATCTTGTTGGTCTTGGCGGTCAGCATGTGGCGCTTGTTGCCAGCGCCCGCCTTGACCTTGCCGGTCGCGGTCAGTCGGAAGCGCTTCTTCACGCTCGACTTCGTCTTCATCTTGGACATTTGGCCCTCCTTGTGGGGATGCCACGTCCCGCCTTGCGCCCGGAGACCGGGGCCGCACCATGCGGCGGGGACGCGTGTTCCCGGCCGGGCATGTCCAGGGGGCCACGACGCGGGAGGCGGGCGTATAGCGGCGGGCGCCGGCGGGAGCAAGGGGCAGCAACGGAGCCTTCATCCTGTCCGGTGTTACCTCCCCCGATCGCCGACCGGACAGAAGGCCGCCCGCCCTTGGACACCGTGACCGACCGCCCGGACCTGGCCCTCGACCAGGCCCTCGCGCCCCATTTCGCCGCCCTGCGCGCCTTCGTGGACCGCCGCATCGCCGAACTGAGCGCCGAGGTCGCCGCCTCCGTCCAGCTCATGGGCATGAGCGAGGACGCCATCACCGCCCGGATCGCCGAGGTGCATGCGCAGATCGCCCGGCTCATTGCCATCCCGGTCTCCGGCGCGCGCAATTCCGGGCTTGAGCTCGAAGCCGTGGTCCAGGCGACCGAGGCCGCGGCCGACACCATCATGGAAGCGGCCGAGGCGATCCAGACCTGGCTCGATGGCGGCGGGCGCGACGCGGACTCCATCGCCGCCCTGACCGAACGCGTGAACACCATCTTCCAGGCCTGTTCCTTCCAGGACCTGACTGGCCAGCGCATCCGCCGTGCCATCAAGCAATTGCAGCAGGTCGAGACGATGCTGGAGGGGCTGATGCCCGGGACCCCCGCCGCCACGCCGCGGCTGGAGGTGGTCGGCCACGAGGCGACCGTCGCGGATACCGCGACCGCCGGCCCGGACCTGGCGCAGGTCGAGATCGACCGCCTGCTGAACGGCTGACGGACCCGCCCCGCGCGCGGCGGGTTCCGGCGGCGCCCCGGCCGCTCTATATGCGCAGCATCATGGTTCCCTTCCGCAAGATGCACGGCCTGGGCAACGACTTCGTCGTGCTGGACGCACGCGCCGCCGCGCTGCCCATCACGGCCGCCCGCGCCGCCGCCATCGCCGACCGGCATGCCGGCGTCGGTTGCGACCAGATCATCGTGCTGGAACCGCCGCCCGCCGGCGCCGACGTGTTCATGCGCATCCGCAACCCCGATGGCTCGGAGGCCGGCGCCTGCGGCAATGCGACGCGCTGCGTCGCTTCCCTGGTGGCGGACGAAGGCGGCACCGACCGGGTGGTGGTGCGCACCATCGCCGGCGACCTGCCGGTGGAACGCCTGCCGGGTGGCCTTTGGCGCGCCGACATGGGCCCCGCCCGGCTGAACTGGGACGACGTGCCGCTGGCCCACGCGACGGACACGCTGCATCTGCCCGTGTCGCTCGGCCCCGTCGCGGACCCTGCGGCATGCTCGATGGGCAACCCGCATGCGACCTTCTTCGTGAAGGACCTTGCCAAGCTGGATGTCGCGACGCTGGGCCCAGCCCTGGAAAACGACCCGATCTTCCCCGACCGGGCGAATATCGGCTTCGCGCAGGTGCTCTCGGCCGACCATATCCGCCTGGTCATGTGGGAACGCGGTGCCGGCATGACTTTGGCCTGCGGGTCGGGCGCCTGCGCCACCATCGTCAACGCGGCGCGCCGCGGCCTCACCGGCCGGCGCGCCACTGTGTCGATGCCCGGCGGCGACCTGCTGATAGACTGGCGAGAGGCCGACGGGCATGTGCTGATGACCGGCCCGGTCGCCACCGCCTTCACCGGCACGCTGGACCTGGATGCCTTCGCACCATGACGGTCGAGGTCCTGACCTTCGGCTGCCGGCTCAACACGTATGAGTCCGAGGCGATGCGCGAGTTGGCGACCCGCGCCCTCGCGGGTGACGCATCCCGCGCCCTTCCCGGGGACGTATCCTGCGCCCTTCCGGGCGACGCAAGCCATTCCCGCCAGGCCAGCACCATCGTGGTGAACACCTGCGCCGTCACCGCCGAGGCCGAGCGGCAGGCCCGCCAGGCGATCCGCCGCGCGCATCGCGACAACCCCGGCGCGCGCATCATCGTCACCGGCTGTGCGGCGCAGATCGCACCGGAAAAGTGGACCGCCATCCCCGGCGTCGAGCGCGTGATCGGCAATGCCGACAAGCTGCGGCCCGAGACCTGGGCGACGCTGGACGCCCCGCCTGCCCCGGTCAGCGACATCATGGCCGCGACCGAGACCGCCGCCCACCTGGTGACCGAATTCGCCGGCCGCGCGCGTGCCTTCGTCCAGGTGCAGCAGGGCTGCGACCACCGCTGCACCTTCTGCGTCATCCCCTTCGGCCGCGGACCGTCGCGGTCGGTGCCGATCGGCGTGATCGTGGAGCAGGTGCGCGCGCTGGTGGCGGCGGGGTATCGCGAGGTCGTGCTGACCGGCGTGGACATCACCTCCTATGGGCCGGACCTGCCGGGGCGGCCGGGCCTCGGCCAGATGGTGCGCCGCCTGCTCGCGCTGGTGCCGGACCTGCCGCGGCTGCGGCTCTCGTCGCTCGACCCGGTCGAGGTCGACGAGGACCTTTGGCGCCTGGTGGCCGAGGAACCACGGCTGATGCCGCATCTGCACCTGTCGCTGCAGCATGGGTCGGACATGATCCTGAAGCGCATGAAGCGGCGGCATCTGCGCGCCGATGCCATCGCGCTGGCCGAACGCGCGCGCCGCCTGCGCCCGGACATCGTCTTCGGTGCCGACCTGATCGCCGGCTTCCCGACCGAGACCGAGGCGCAATTCGCCGACACACTCTCGCTGGTCGAGGCGTGCAACCTCTCCTTCCTGCATGTGTTCCCCTATTCCGAACGTCCCGATACGCCTGCGGCCCGCATGCCGCAGGTGCCTGTGCCGGTCCGCCGCGAACGGGCCGCGCGCCTGCGCGAAGCCGGGGCCAAGGCAGCAGCGCGGCTGTTCACCGCGCGCATCGGACAGGAGGAAGACGTGCTTTTCGAACATGCCGACCGTGGCCACACCACCCACTTCGCCCCGCTACGCCTGGCGCGCGGCCTCGCGCAGCCGGGCGAGATCCGCCGCCTGCGCGTGACGGCGGCAGCGCACGACACGCTGCTGGCGGAGGCCGCCTGATGGCGTTGCGCGAACTCTGGTCCCGCCTGCGCGGCAGCGACCCCGCGCAGCCCGGCCCCCGGCCCGAGCCACAGCGGGACGACCCGCCCCAGGCGCCCCCACCGCCCGAGGCGCCGCCACGCCCCCCGGAACCCCCCGCAGCGCCGCCGCCGCCGATCGAGGACCCCACCCCCGACCGGCCGGCGGAAACCCCGCCGCCCTTCCGGGAGCCTCCAGCCGAGGCCCCGCCGGTGGAACTGCCGCCCCCGGCGCAGCTTCCACCGATGGAAGCCCCACCGACGATCGCCGAGGGGCCAGCCCGCCAGGGCTGGTTTTCTCGTCTCAAGGCCGGGCTGTCGCGCTCGACGGCGAAGCTCACCGACAGCGTCAGCGCCATCTTCACGAAGCGGAAGCTGGATGATGCCGCGCTCGAGGAGCTCGAGGAGACGCTGATCGCCGCCGACCTCGGCGTCGCGGCGTCCTCGCGCATCGTCGAGGGCTTCCGCCGCACGCGCTTCGGCAAGGAAGTGACGGACGAGGAGGTGAAGGCGACGCTCGCGGAGGAGATCGCCGCGATCCTGGCGCCCGTCGCGAAGCCGCTGGTGATCGACGCCGGACGCGCGCCGCATGTCGTTCTGGTGGTGGGCGTGAACGGTACCGGCAAGACCACCACCATCGCGAAGCTGGGCAAGCAGTATCGCGACCAGGGGCTGCGCGCCGGCTTCGTCGCCGGCGACACCTTCCGCGCCGCCGCGGTCGAACAGCTGCAGGTCTGGGCCGATCGCACGGGCGCGCGCTTCTTCCCCCCCGCCAAGCCGGGTGCCGATGCCGCGGGCCTGGCCTTCGACGCGCTGACCGCCGCCCGGGCCGAGGGGTTGGACGTGCTGCTGATCGACACCGCCGGGCGCCTGCACAACAAGACCGCGCTGATGGAGGAGCTGCGCAAGGTCGTGCGCATCATCCGCCGCGTGGACGAGACGGCCCCGCATTCGGTGCTTCTGGTGCTGGACGCCACCACCGGCCAGAACGCCGTGCAGCAGGTGAAGGTGTTCGGCGAGATGGTCGATGTCACCGGCCTGGCCGTGACCAAGCTGGACGGGTCCGCCAAGGGCGGCGTGGTGGTGGCGCTGGCACAGGAATTCGCGCTGCCGGTACATGTGGTCGGCGTCGGCGAGAAGGCCGAGGATCTGCGGCCCTTCGAGGCGCGGGACTTCGCGCGCGGGCTGCTGGGGCTGGACTGACGCGCGCATCGGACGGAAGGTCGCGCCCATGAAGCCGATCGCCCGTACCCCCATCCCCGATATCGCTACCCTGCCCGAGGACATCCGCACCCGCATCCTGGCGGTGCAGGAGAAGTCCGGCTTCATCCCGAACGTGTTCCTGATGCTCGCGCATCGCCCGGCGGAATTCCGCGCCTTCATGGCCTATCACGACACGCTGATGGACAAGGCGGAGGGCGTGACCAAGGCCGAGCGCGAGATGATCGTCGTCGCGGTATCGTCGCGCAACCAGTGCCAGTATTGCGTTGTGGCGCATGGTGCGATCCTGCGGATCCGCGCGAAGAACCCGCTGATCGCCGACCAGGTGGTGGCGAACTGGCGCAAGGCCGACATCAGCGACAAGCAGCGCGCGATGCTGGAATTCGCCATGAAGGTGACCGACCGCGCGAACGAGGTTTCCGATGCCGACCACGACGCCCTGCGCGCCGCCGGCTTCGATGACGAGGCGATCTGGGACATCGCCGCCATCGCCGCCTTCTTCGGCATGTCCAACCGGCTGGCCAACGTGACCAGCCTGCGCCCGAACGACGAATTCTACGCCATGGGGAGAGGCTGATGCCCGAAGTCCGCTGGGAACGCCTGACCGCGCCGGAGCTGCGCGCGCTGGCCGAACGCAACGCGGTTGTGGTGGTGCCGGTCGCGAGCCTCGAGCAGCATGGGCCGCATCTGCCGGTCTGGACCGACAGCTTCATCGGCCATTCGGTCAGCGTCCGCGCGGCGGAGCTGTGCGCCGACCTGCCCGCGGTGGTCACGCCGCCGATGTGGCTGGGGCTGTCGGAGCATCACTTCCCCTTTGGCGGCACGATCAGCCTGGACTACGCGGCCTTCGCCGCGGTGCTGCGCTGCATCGTGCGCTCGCTGCTGGCCGACGGCTTCTCGAAGGTGATGCTGTTCAATTCGCATGGCGGCAACATCGACCCGCTGGCGGTCAGCGCGCGCGAGCTCGCGCATGAATTCGGCATCCCGGTGCTGACCACAACGGTCACCAAGGTCGCGCCCGCCGCCATCGCCGCGGCACTGACCGCGCAGAAGGCGATGCATCACGCCTGCGAGGCGGAGACGAGCCTGTGGCTGCACCTCGACCCGTCGCAGGTGCGCCACGATGAGATCGCCAATTCCGTCTCGCCCGGGAATTTCGACGCAGGGCAGCAGGTGTCGTCCCGCTTCTGGTCGTTCAGCGAGCGCGCGCCCGTGACCGGCGTGCGCGGCGACGCGCGGGCGGCCACGCCGGAAAAGGGCAAGGCCATTTTCGAGGCGATGGCCGAGGGGCTGGCGAAGGAATTGCGTGACAGCACCAACTGGTCGTCGCCGGACGACGTGTGGGCGCGTGGGCGGGCGCAAGGGAAGCGGTGATCCCGCCCTTTTTCGGGCAATGGGAATCGGCGGAGCGCATCGGCGATATCCTGTCGGGCGCGTTGCGGGCGGCGGATGATCCGCTCTGGCCGCGCTCCGGTGCCGCGAGTGCCGCGGACTATGCGCGCTGGGCCGACCACCTCTGCGGCGTGGCGTGCCTGCGCATGGCGCTCGCCGCGCGCGGCATCGTCCCGCCGCGCGCCTTCGACCTGGCGCGGGAACTGACCACGCGCGGAGGCTATGTGGCCCAGCCGGACGGTACGATCCGCGGGCTGATCTACGCGCCCGCAGCGGCCTGGCTGCGGGAGGCGCATGGCATCGGCGCCGGCGTAAGCGTGGATGTCGCGGCGGGGGACATCCCGGGACGCGTCGCCGATGGCGGGGTGTTCATTGCCTCCGTGCATCCCTCCATCCGCAGGCCGGAGCAGGACCCGCCTTCTCGCGGCGGGCATCTGGTGCTGGTATTCGGCGCGCAGGACGGCGCGTTGCGACTGCACAACCCGTCCGGCGACAGCGCGGCCGCGCAGCGGGATGTTCGCCTGCCTGTCGGCGTCTTCGAACGGTTCTATGCAGGGCGCGGGATCGCGCTGTCCGGCGCGTGACGCCCCGCTGTGCTCGCGCCGCCCCGCCGCGGCTGACGCGCCGCTTGCCTCGCATCGCGCCTTCCCCCATCTGCGACGCATGGAACAGCCGCTCCGCGTCCAGCCCGACCCAACCGATCCGCGCCTGACGCGCCGCGTCGCCGGCATCGACCACACCGGCCAGCCCATCGAGACCTCCGTCACCGTCGAGCGCCCGCTCACGCTGTATCTGAACGGGCAGGAGATCGTGACGATGATGACCATCCTCGACCGCCCGGAGGACCTCGCGCTCGGCTACCTGCTGAACCAAGGCATGTTGAAGCCCGATGCGGTGGTCACCGGCGTCGACTACGACGACGACCTCGGCGTGGTCATCGTGCGCACGCCAGAGCGCACCGACTTCGAGGAGAAGCTACGCAAGAAGACGCTGACCTCCGGCTGCGCCCAGGGCACGGCCTTCGGTGACCTGATGGAAGGCTTCGCGCAGGTGAGCCTCGCCAAGACAGAACTGCGCACATCCTGGCTGTACCGCCTGCTGCATCGGATCAACACGCTGCCGACGCTGTATCTGGAAGCCGGCGCCATCCATGGCTGCGCGCTGTGCCTGCGCGACGACCCCATCGTCTACATGGAGGATGTCGGCCGCCACAATGCGGTGGACAAGATCGCCGGCTGGATGTTCCGCGAACGCGAAACACCCGACGACAAGATCTTCTACACAACGGGCCGGCTGACCTCGGAGATGGTCATCAAGACCGTGCGCATGGGCATCCCCATCCTGGTCTCGCGATCGGGCTTCACCGCCTGGGGCGTGGAACTGGCGCGCGAAGCCGGGCTCACCCTGATAGGGCGGTGCAAGGGCAAGCGCTTCGTCGCCCTGGCGGGGCAGGAGCGCATCATCTTCGACGCCGACCTGAATTACGTGCCCGAGGAATCCGCGAAGCACTGGCGCAAGAACAGCGCCGAGGCGATGGCCAGCGATGAGGACTGACACCCTCGGCATGGTCCTGGCCGGCGGGCTGGCGCGGCGCATGGGCGGCGGCGACAAGCCGCTGCGGCTGCTGGGCGGCGTGCCGATGCTGGACCACGCGCTGGCCCGCCTGGCGCCGCAGGTGGCGGCCATGGTGATCAACGCGAATGGCAACCCGACGCGCTTCGCCGCGTATCGGGTTCCGGTGGTGGCGGATGGGTTGCCTGATCATCCGGGACCGCTCGCGGGTATCCTGGCGGCGCTGGACTGGGCCGCGGCCCATCGGCCGGACCTTCCCTGGGTCGTGTCGGTGCCCGGGGACTCGCCCTTCATCCCGCTCGACCTGGTGGCGCGGCTGCATGCGGCGCGCCTGGCCGCGAGCGTGCCGCTCGCCTGCGCGCGTTCCGGTGGGCAGGCGCATCCGCCGGTCGGCCTGTGGCCGGTCGCACTGCGCGACGACCTGCGCGCGGCCCTGATGGGCGGCGAACGCAAGATCGACCGCTGGACAGCGCGCCATGGCTGCGCGCCCGCCGACTGGCCCGCCACGCCGGTCGACCCGTTCTTCAACGCCAATGCACCCGAGGACCTGCAGGCCGCCGAAGCCCTGCTGCCGCTGTTGCAAACCACCCGCGCGAACGCCATAGACAAGATAGACGCCAAGTTGAAGGAACCGCCTGCATGAAGGCCATCGTCGCGGGTATCGCCATCGCCGTCGTCGTTGCCATCGGTGCGGCCTACGTGCTCGACACCAAGGTCCAGCGCTCCGCCGAGGCCGCCTTCACCACCACGGGCGCCCGGCTCTAGAGCCGTTGCCGTCCGCCATGGCTCACGGCAACGTCTCCAGCCATTTGTTTTCGCGAGCGTCTTTACCCGACCAGGTTAACCCACCTGTTCGGGGTCTGCTCTAGCCACGCCGCATGGCGCTGCGGCGCATCCCGCTGGTGGATGCGCGCGGCGCTGACCACCCCTCGGCGCTGGCCGTGGCCCAGCTGCCGGAGGAAACTGCCGCCATCCTGCGCAACGCGCGCCGGCACTACGGCGGCGCGGGCGTTGCGATCGGCGACGCCTTGTCCCGGCGCTGGCTCGCCCGCAATGCCACGCCGCTCGCGGCCGAAGTCGCAGCCGTGGCGTCCTGCATCGGGCAGCCGGGCGCGCATCTGCTGAACCTGTCCTTCGAATGGGGCTGCACCTGCGGCGTGCTGGATGCGGCGAACCCCACGATGCTGCGCACCCTCGACTGGGGCAGCCTGTCGGGGCTGGGCGACACGCTCGGCGTGATCCGCCAATCCGGCCCGGCCGGGGACTGGCTCAACATCGGCTGGCCGGGCCTGGCCGGCGCGATCACCGCGCTGGCGCCGGGCCGCTTCGCCATCGCCATCAACCAGCCGCCACTGCCGCTGACACGCCTGGGCGCGGCTGCACGCCGGCGCGGCTTCCGCACGACGGGGTTGCTGGCGGATTGGGTGGCGTCGCGCCCCGCCACCTGGCGCAGCCGCGCCCTGCCGCCCGCGCATCTGCTGCGCATCGCCTGCGACACCGCGCCGGAATATGCGGCGGCGCTGGCGCTGCTGCGCGACACGCCGATCGCCACGGCCGTGACCTTCACCATCGCCGGAACGCGCCCAGGCGAAGGCGCCGTGATCGAACGCACGCGCGACCGCACTGCGCTGCGCACCGGCCCGGGCCTGGCGGCGGCCAACCATTGGGCGGGTCTCGACCTGCCCGGCGCGGCGCGCTGGCGGGCCAGCGAACCGCGCCTGGCGCGCATGCAGGGCCTGCTCGCTGGCGGGTTCGTGCCCGATGGCTTCGCCTGGCTGACGCCGCCGCTGCTCAACCACGGCACGCGGCTCGCGGCGGTGATGCGCCCGGCGGAGGGGCGGCTGGAGCTGGTCGCGCATGAGGGCGAACGCCGCGTCAGCGAACCGCTGTCGCTACCGTAGCAGCGCGGCGACGCCGAGGCCCGCCAGCCCAACCCCGCAGGCCAGCCCCAGCCCAGGCCTGCCCGGCAGGTCCACGCGGCGCGACGGCGCCTTCGGATCATACAGGATAATCACCGGGCCATCGCCGTCGCGGCGCGCCAGCAGGCGCAGGTCGCGCGTGACCGCGCTGACGCCGCGCCCGTCCGGCAAGGTAAAATCGATCCGCCAGGACGGCCCGGACGCGAAGCGGATGGTCGCCGGTGCGCGCCGCCAGGTGAAGCGCCGCACGAGGCCGCGGACATCGCGCCGCACCAGCACCGCACCCAACAGGCACAGGATCAGCCCCGACGCCGCTGCATCCACTACAGCATCCCCGCGAAGGGCAGCACCGCGATGGCGTCGCCCGGCGCGACGCGCGTGATGGCTTCCGGCAACTCGGCGAAGCCGTTCGATTCAGTCAGCGAAGACAGCAGCCCCGCACCCTCGCGCGGGAATTTCGCCGCGCGCGTCACCGCACCCTCGGTGCGCAGCGTGACGCGCACGTATTCGCGCCGCCCGGCCTTCTTGCGGTAGTCGAAATCCGCCAAGGCACCGTAGCGCGGCAGCGGGCGGTCCACCGCGCCGGCCAGGCGCATCAGCAGCGGCCGTGCGAGGTGCAGGAAGCACACCACCGCCGCCACCGGATTGCCAGGCAGGCCGACCACCGGCGTGCCGCCCGACGCCAAATCCCCGCCAGCCTTCGGCAGCACGCCCATCGCCGCCGGCCGTCCTGGCTTCACGGCAAGGCGCCAGAATACCAGCGACCCCCCGGCTTCGATCGCGGCGCGGACATGGTCTTCCTCACCGGTCGACACGCCGCCGCTGGTCAGCAGCAAATCATGGTCGCGCGCCGCCGCGCCCAGCGCCGCGGCCGTGTGCGACGGGTCATCGGGCAGGATGCCGAGATCCGTCGCGATGCAGGGCAACCGCGCGAGCAGCGCGAGCAGCGTGAAGCGGTTGCTGTCATGGGTCTGCGCGGGCCCCAGCGGGGCGCCGGGTTCGGCCAGCTCATCGCCGGTCGAGAACACGCCGATGCGCGGCAATGGCCGGACGGCGACGCGCGCCTGGCCGAGCGCGGCTGCCAGGCCGATCTCCGCCGGCCCCAGCACGCGCCCCGCCGCCAACGCCACGGCGCCGTGCCTCACATCCTCGCCCGCCGGGCGCGCATTGGCACCGCGCTTCAGGCCGGGCGGTACCAGGATGCCGCCGTCCACGCGCTGGATATCCTCCTGCATGACGCAGGTGTCGGTGCCCTCGGGCATCGGCGCGCCGGTGAAGACGCGAATCGCCTCGCCTGGCCGTGCTGCGCGCGCGGCCAGGTGGCCCGCGGCGGCGCGACCCGCTTCCAGCAGTTGCGTGGCCGCGGCCGCCGCCAGATCCGCGTGGCGGAAGGCCCAGCCATCCACGGCGGCATTGAAGAAGGGCGGCAGCGGGATCGGCGCCACCAGGTCGTGCGCCAGCACGCGGCCTCGGGCGGCGGCGAGCGTCACCGCCTCCTCGCCGGGCAGCGCGGGAATGCGCGCGGCGATCAGCGCCTGCGCCTCGTCCACCGACATCAACGCGCCACCGAAGGCGAAGCAGTCGTCGCTGAGCTGCGCCACTCAGGCCTCCTGCCGCACGGCCCAGTCGATCGCTTCGACCGGCACGGCATGGGCGAGCACCAGCACCGCCACGCCTTCCGCGTCGTCCAGCGCCGCGCGCGGCAGGTCGTAGGGAGCCGCGATGTCCGAGGCGACCGCGACGATGCCCGGCATCTCCGGACGCATCCAGGGCTTCGCGTTGGCGGCGCGGTGTACCTCGATCTTCGGATGCGCGTCGCGTTTGAAACCCTCGACGATCACGAGGTCGACCGGGTCCATCCGCGCCAGCAATTCCGGCAGGGTCGGTTCGCGCGCCGTCCGCAGCTCGGTCATCAGCGCCCAGCGCGCGCCGGAGGCGACCATGACCTGCGACGCGCCCGCGCGGCGATGTTCATACGAATCCTTGCCCGGCACATCGACATCGAAGCGATGATGCGCGTGCTTGAGCGTGGAGACCGCCAGCCCCCGCCCGATCAGCAGCGGCAGCAGCCTCACCATGAGCGTGGTCTTGCCCGCCCCGCTCCAGCCGGCGAGACCGATGATCCGGGTCACGTCCTTCATCCCCGAAAACGCGATGGGCGCACGGTTCGCACCGCGCGCCCACCCGTCATGCGGCCCGCAGCGGGCCGGGTCAATCGCCGCCGGCTGCCTTCGCTCCGGCGGGTGGCGTGGCGCCGCGGCCCTTGGCCATTTCCTGCTCGACCCACAGATTGTGGTGCTGCCTGGCCCAGTTCAGGTCGACCTGGCCGGAGGTCATGGCATCCGACGCGCCCTCCATGCCCAACGTGCCGATGTAGATATGCGCCAGCATCACCGCGATCATCACCACCGAGACGATCGAGTGGATGATGTGGCTGAGCTGCATGCCGGCGATGTCGGTGAAGAAGAACGGGAACACCAGGATGTAGCCGGTGACGGCCACCGCCGCGCCACCCAGCACGGTGATCCAGAAGATCCCCTTCTGGCCGGCGTTGAATCGCCCGCTGTCGGGATGCCCATGGCCGACCAGACCGCCGCCCGCCTTCAGCCAACGCGCATCGGTTCCGTTCGGGATGTTGTCCTTCACCCACAGAAGCAGCATCACGACGATGCCGAGGGTGAAGGGGAAGGCCAGGAAGTTGTGGGCGTACTTGCCCCACTGGCTGATCGCGGTGAAGGCCTCGGGCCCCACCAGCGGCAGCAGCACATGCCGCCCGAAGGTGAGGTTGAGGCCCGACAGCGCGAGGATGATGAAGGTCGAGGCCACCATCCAGTGGTTGGCGCGCTCCAGCAGGTTGAAGCGCTGGATGGTACGGCCTGATAGGCCGCCCTCCACCGGAATGCGCCCCTTCATTAGGCGGAACAGCACCAGCAGGGCGAGCATCCCCAGCACCGCGATGCCGCCGACCCAGGCCAGCGTCACGTTGTGGAATTCGCGCCAGGACCGGCCGCCAGGCTGGATCAGGCTGGCCGCCTGCTGGTCCGGAATGGTGATGCGGCCGGCGACACGGCCGCCCTGCAGCGCCTTGATGACCTCGAGCTCATCCGCCACCGGCGGCAGCATGGAGGTCGGGTTGGTCGGCGTGCCGCTGACATTCGGGTTGGTCTGCGCCTGGCCGGCCACAGGCACGGCCACGAGCAGCGCGGCGGCGAGGAACAGCGCGCGCATCAGATCGCCACCGTCTCGCGATAGGCGGTGCGCCAACCCCAGGCGCCAGAGCCATAGCCGCGGCGCTGGACACGCTCGCGGTAGATCTGCGCGATCACCGCGCCATCGCCGGCCAGCAGCGCCTTGGTCGAGCACATCTCGGCACACAGCGGCAGCTTGCCTTCGGCCAGGCGGTTCGACCCGTACTGGATGTATTCGGCTTGCGTGTTGTCGGCCTGCGGGCCGCCGGCGCAGTAGGTGCACTTGTCCATCTTGCCGCGGCTGCCGAAATTGCCGACGCGCGGGTACTGCGGCGCGCCGAAGGGGCAAGCGTAGAAGCAGTAGCCGCAGCCGATGCACAAATCCTTGTCGTGCAGCACCACCGCATCCGCCGTGGTGTAGAAGCACGACACCGGACACACGGCGGCGCAGGGCGCATCCGTGCAGTGCATGCAGGCCATCGAGACTGAGCGTTCGCCCGGCTTGCCGTCATTGATGGTGACGACGCGGCGGCGATTGATGCCCCAGGGCACCTCGTGCTCGTTCTTGCACGCCGTGACGCAGGGCTCGGCGTCGAGAAGGAACTTCATGCGGGCCATGGTCTTGGTTCTCCCTTACGCCGCACGGATCTGGCAGAGCGTGACCTTGGTTTCCTGCATAAAGGTCACCGGGTCGTAGCCGTAGGTCGTGATCGCATTCACCGATTCACCCAGCACGATCGGGTCGGTGCCCTGCGGGTACTTGCTGCGCTGGTCCTCCTGCATGAACCAGCCGGCGAAGTGGAAGGGCATCCAGGCCACACCCGGCCCGACACGTTCCGTCACCAGCGCCTTCATGCGGGTGGCCTTGCCGGCCGGCATCTCGGGGCCGTTCACCAACACCCAGGCGCCGTCGCGGATATTGCGCGACGCGGCGTCCTGCGGGTTGATCTCGACGAACATGTCCTGCTGGAGCTCGGCGAGCCACTTGTTCGACCGCGTCTCCTCGCCGCCGCCTTCGTATTCCACCAGCCGGCCCGAGGACAGGATGATCGGGAAGTTAGGCGCGAGGTCCTTCGCGCGGTTCTGCACCGACTGCCCGAGATGCGGCATGCGGAAGGCGCGCCGATCGGGCAGCGTTGGGTATTGCGCGATCAGGTCGGTGCGCGGCGTGTAGATCGGTTCGCGATGCACCGGGATGGGGTCCGGCAGGTTCCAGGCATTCGCGCGCGCCTTGGCGTTGCCATAGGCCATCACGCCATGTTCCATGGTCACGCGGATGATGCCCATGGACAGGTCGGTCGCCCAGGATGCGCTGCCGCCCTGGCGTGCGATCGACGCCTTCTCCGCCTCGGTCAGCTCGGCATCCCAGCCCAGGCGCGCCATCACCGCCGTGGTGAATTCCGGATAGCCGTCGGTCAGTTCCGAACCCTGCGAATGGGACCCCTCGGCCAGCAGCGAGACGCCATTGCGCTCCACGCCGAAGCGCGCGCGGAAGGTGCCGCCGCCCTGCTTCACGTGCAGGTTGGTGTTGTACAGGATGTGCGTGCCCGGGTGGCGCATCTGCGGCGTGCCCCAGCAGGGCCAGGGCAGGCCGTAGAAGTCGCCGGCGATCTCCGCCGGCGCATCGGCCTTCGCACGCAGCGTCACCAGGTCGAACTTGTCCTGGTGCTGCATGTGCAGCTTGAGGCGCTCGGGCGACTGGCCGGTATAGCCGGTGCTGATGGCGCCGCGGTTGATCTCGCGCAGGATGCTCTCGGCGACCGGCGCGTTGGCGCGGATCTCGAAGCCCTTGAACACTTCCTCCTGCATGCGGAAGGTCATGTTGCGGCGTGCGGCGGCGGCATCGATCGCACCCGCCAGGCGGTACAGCGCCTCGTAGTCGTTCTTGCTCTCGAAGATCGGGTCCACGACCTTCGCACCCCACTGCACCGAACGGTTCGACGCGGTGCGGCTGCCGTCGCATTCGAACTGCGTGCAGATCGGCAGCAGGTAGGTGTTCTCGCGGCGGTTCGCGAGCACCGCGAAGGTGGTCGGATGCGGGTCCGCCACCACCAGCAGGTCGAGCTTCTCGAGGCCCTTCACCGCCTCGGGCATGCGGGTGACGGTGTTGCCGCCATGGCCGAACACCACCATGGCCTTGAGGTTGTCGCGCTGCGCCAGGCCGGTCTGCGCATTCACCGGCATGGTCACGGCATCGAAGTACCGCGTGGTGGGGATGCCCGGCGTGGTCATCATGGCCGTGCTGTCAAAGCGCGCGACCATGCTCTCGTAGGACACGCCCCACACCCGCGACCAATGCCGCCAGGCGTTCTCATCAAGGCCGTAATACGCCGGCAGTGTCGTGACATCGAGGCCGAAATCCGTCGCACCCTGCACGTTGCAGTGGCCGCGGAAGATGTTCGCGCCGGTGCCTTCCTTGCCCACATTGCCGGTGGCCAGCAGCAGGATCGAGTAGGCGCGCACATTCGCCGTGCCGACGGTCTTCTGCGTCGCCCCCATGCACCAGATCAGCGTGCTGGGCTTCTGCGTGGCGAACATCTCCGCCACCTTGCGCATCTGCGCTTCCGGCACGCCGGTCACGCGCAGCACCTCGGCGGGGGTCCACTTGGCGACCTCGGCGCGGACCTCGTCCATGCCGTAGACGCGCTGGCGGATGAACTCGCGGTCCTCCCAGTTGTTCTGGAAGATGTGCCACAGCAGGCCCCAGATGATCGGGATGTCGGTGCCCGGGCGGATGCGCATGAATTCGCTGGCATGCGCCGCGGTGCGCGTGAAGCGCGGGTCGATGACGATCAGGTTGGCGCGGTTCTGTTCCTTGCCCGACAGCAGCGAAACCGGATGCGCCTCCGCCGGGTTCCCGCCCATGATGATCATGGTCTTGGAATTGCGGATGTCGTTGTAGGAATTGGTCTGCGCGCCGTAGCCCCAGGTGTTGGCCACGCCGGCGACCGTGGTCGAATGGCAGATGCGCGCCTGGTGGTCGACGTTGTTGGTGCCCCAGAAGGCGGCGTATTTGCGGAACAGGTACGCGCCCTCGTTGGAGAACTTCGCGCTGCCCAGCCAGAACACGCTGTCGGGGCCCGAGGCCTGGCGCACTGCCATCAGCTTGTCGCCGATCTCGTTGACCGCGGCGTCCCAGGTCATGCGCGTCCACTGGCCGTTCACCAGCTTCATCGGGTACTTGATGCGCCGGTCGCCGTGCACCAGCTCGCGCACCGCAGCGCCCTTGGCGCAGTGCGTGCCGCGGTTGATGGGCGAATCCCAGGTGGGTTCCTGCCCGACCCACACGCCGTTCTGCACCTCCGCCGTGACGGAACAGCCCACCGAGCAATGCGTGCAGATGTTCTTCACGCGCGTGACGGGCTGCTGGTGGTTCACCGGCCCGGCCGCGGCCGGGCGGATCGTGGTCAGCGGAATCGTGCCGAGCGCCGAGAGCCCGACGCCCGTGATGCCCGCCTGCTTGAGGAAGGCGCGACGGTCGAGCCCACCCGAGGACAGCCCGGCATACGCCGCGGCCTGGCGCTGCCGGCCGGCGCGCGCTTCGGAACGCTTGATCAGCATGGGGTTTGCTCCCTCTCGTTGGACGGCTCAGCCACCGTAGCGGTTGGTGCGGTAGAAGGCCTGGACGTGTGCGCTGTCGCCCTGGTAGCGGGCCTTCAGGCGGTCGGCCTCGTTCTCCTTGCGCGCGGTGCCGGCGGGCACGGCGTCGGCGCGAATCGGGCCGGCGGCCTCGGCGATGCCGGCCGCCGCGGCAGCGGCGCCGCCCAGGCCCAGCGCCTTCAGGAAGCCGCGACGTTCCGGCGCGCCGTTGTTGTTTGTGCTCATCTCGTGGTGCTCCCCGACTTGCGTCATTGCGGCAGCCCGAGGGCCGCCTGCTCGATCTCGATCGCAACGCGCCCGAGCTTGCCGACGGCGCGATAGAACCGCGCCGCCTTGGCCGTCTCGAGATCCGCGAAAACCCTGCCGCCCCAGGGGCGCAGGTGCTTGGTGAAGAACGCCTCGGCCTGCGCGGTCCCGCCGTCGAAGCTGCCCGAAAGCAGCCCGGCATAGACCTCACATTCCGAACCGATATGGTCCTCGGGTTCCGCGATGCCCTCGGCGCGTTCTAGGCCGAGGCGCGCCAGGTCGCCGCGCAGTTCGGCCAGCGGCCGATCATGGAGGAAGCCGGTGAGGTAGTAGGAGGCGAAGGGCAGCAATTCGCCGCGTCCGAGGCCGATGAACAGGTCGTGGAATTCGCGCTCCGCCGCGACCGGATCGGACGCGCGCGCAGCCGCCGCCAGCGAGCCATAGGCCGCGCCAAGCGCGGTGCCGTCGCCGCGCAATTGCGCCAGCGCGGCGAGCAACCCGGCGTCGGGCGCGGCCACGAGCAAACGCCCCAGCAGCGCGAAAAGCCGCGCACGCTCCGTCGTCATGCCGTCAGGCCGAACGTCCAGTGTGTCCTGGGCGGACATGCCGCAACCGGTCTCCCACTCCTTTATTCCGACCAGAATAGACGGGAATCGCAAACACCTCAAAGCATTGTAATCGTTGCGGGTTATTGAGAACGGCTCTCAACTCGGCAGGGCGGACCCATGGCGGCGCAACGGCGGTTCGGCGGGGTCGGCATCGGTTGCGGATAGGTCCGCGACCGGTGCGGTTGCTTCGGCCAGCAAGGATGGCGGAAGCATCGGCGCGTCTTCCGGCACCCCATGCCCCGGCGCGCCGTCCGGCACCCCATGCCCCGGCGCGCCTTCCGGCACCCCATGCCTCGGCGCGCCTTCCGGCGCGACGCCCGCCACATCTCCCAGCGTCGCCTCCGGTGCCGCGCCCCCGGGCAGCGGCTCCGGGCCGAACACCTGCGCCAGCATCTCCCGCACATCACCGACCAGATCGAGCGACCCGCCCGGCACGCCGTCCGGCGCATTGTAGTCCCAGGCATAATCGGCCGGGCCGACGAAGTCGCGGATTGCGGGATCGAGCGCCCAGGCCTTGCGCAACGCGGCACGCTTCAGTGCCTCCGGCACTTCCTTGCGCAGGAAGGCGGTGAAGTCGCTGGCCGAGGTCAGGCTTTCGATCGTCGGCAGTGTCGTGATGTCGAAGGGCGGTTCCTCCGGCACCGGCGGCGGCGAGTCTGGCGGCATCCCGTCAGGCGGCGTCTCGATGACCGGCTCGGCCACCGGCAGCCCCGCCTCGACCGCGCGCTTGCGGCGCGACCACCGGGACAGGAAGCCTTCCTCACTCATGCTCGTCGACCCGCGACCGGCGACCGAGCGAATCCGTATCCGCGCGGTCGCGCTTGCGCTTGTGGAACTCGCGCTGCCGGTGGTGCTCGGCGACGAAGCGTTCGACCAGCAGCCGCAGGCCCGGTGGCATCGGCAGCGCCTCCAGCAGGTCGGACCCCGATTCGGCGTAGAGCTGCGCCTCGCCCGCATCCACGGTCACGGCATGCAGCGCGTAGCCCGGCGGCGCCTCGGTTGGACGCAGCACGACCCACACGCGCGGCGGATCCTGCTCGAGGTTGTGGATGTAGTTGTCGGTATCGGTCGGGTGCAGCGCGACCTCGGCCGCGCCGGCCAGGAACAGCGTTTGGCCGGCATCCTCGCGCAGCACGGTCCAGGGTGCAGCCGGCGGGAAATCCTCCAGCACCTCGCGCGGCTGCCAGGCGAACTCCGCCCAGGGCGTCACACCAGGGCGGCGTTCCACCACCACGCCGACCTCGACCCGCACGGTGCCCGGGACTTCCAAGGTCATGCCGCATCCTCGCGTGCGGTCAGCGGCAGGCCGGTCACCAGGTTCTGCGGCTTCATGCGCACACGCTGCGCCGCATCCATCGCCAGCGCCAGGTAGACCGGGCGCCCCGCCACGCGCGCGATCACGCGCGACGCATCGCGGAATTCCAGCACGCCGAGCCACAGGATGCGCGCCAGGCGTTCCTGCCGCACCTTCTTTGCATTCCACAAATCGTTGGCGATCGACGTCGCTTCCGCATCCAGGCCGACATGCCAGGTCCAGTCGCGATCCTCGATCACCGGCACGGGGCGGATCGTGACATCCTCGCTGAACACATGGCGGATGAAGCGTTCCAGCATGCGTGCGATGCCGTGCTGCCCGTCGCGCCCCTCGGCAATGTCGAGTGCGAGGTCATGCGCATCCGACCGCCCGTGATACCGATGCGCGTTGCCGTCGTTCAGCACATCCAGCTCGACCTCGCGCGGCGGCGCGCCGGCTTCCACCAACAATTGCCCGAGCGCGCCGAAGCCGCCGTCGCGGCCGCGCATCTCGACCACCTCCTCATCGGCCAGCAGCGTGGCACCCTGGTGGATGCCGGCGCGCTGCGTGCGGAACAGCAATTCGCCCGCGCGCAGGGCGAAGGGATCGCCCTCGCCTTCGAGAGCGGCGCGCGCCACCAGGTGCGTCAGCATCTGCAACAGGATCGGCGGGATGCCCGCCACGCCCTCGCGGTACAGCGCGATCCAGGCGGCTTCGAGGGTCGGATGCGCCGCCACGCGGTCGCGGAACGCCAGGAACTGCGCGACATTCTCCCGCGCATCCGCATCGGCGAGGGCCGCGACGCGCGCGGCATCCACCGCCTGCAAGGGTTCGTCCATCAGCGCGGCATGCAGCGCGCGCTCGGCGTCGCAGGCTTCCTCGGGTGGGATCAGTTCCGGCCGCGCGAGAAACGCGCGCCACAGGTCCGTCGTCGCGGCCAGGCGCCCATGCTCGACCACGTCACACAGGTGATGGCCGGAGGCCACCCAGAAATCGCCGGGAGCGAGCGTCTCGTTCACGGGTCATCCCCAGTGTCCGCACGACCGCTGGCCCGCGCCATGCGGGCAAGGTCCGGACGGATCGGCGCTTCCTCGGCATCATCCACCGCGACGGCGGCAAAGACCGGCAGCGCATCGAAGCGCCGGTGCTCCTGCGCGCGTTCGTGCAGCGTGCGAAAGCGCTCGCGCACCGCGCCGTCCTCGATGCCGCGGCTGAGCGCCACCAGCGTGCCGGGCGGGTGGTCGCACAGGGATTCGGCGAAGGCGACCTCGTCCTCCGCCGCTGCGCGCGCCGCGTCATCGTCCGGCGCGCCGTGCGCGGCGCGGATATGCGCGGCCAGTGCCGCGACCGCGTCGTCGCGCTGCGCCGGCGACGCACTCGCCACCTGCACCAGCGTCGACCAGCCGAAGGAGGACAGGCCGAGGAAACCGGCGCGGAACGCCTGCCGCCGCTTGCCGTCCAGTGCCGCCACCTCGTCATCCCAGAAGTAGAAGCCGCCCGGCACCGCCCATTCGCCGGGCTCGGCCGCGCGCGGAAACACCAGTGCGTCGGAGGGATCAAGCCGGATGGTGCGCAGCAGCCGAGTCATGCCGCCACCGCCTGCGCCAGCACGTGCCGTTGCCGCGCAGCGCCACGTTCGATGACCAAGTCGCCGGTCGCCGGGTCGATGCCGCGCCGCACGCCTTCACCCGCCGCAGGATCGAGCCGCGCCAGGTATCGGTCCGCCACGACCCTCAGGCCGCGCGCCTGCCAATCCGCGAGATTTGCCATCAGGTGCCGCGCCCAGGCCGCGGTCATCTCGGCGGGGGTGGTGTCGGTGTAGCCTTCCTCGAACAGCGTGCTGCGACCGGGGTCGTGGCCGGGGTCGTGGTCCGGCGCGGCGAAGGCGACCTCGATGCCGACCACGAGCCAATCCGGCACCGCATCCTCCGCGCAGCCGGGCGGGGCGGCCAGGCGCGCGGCGCCGACCACGCCGCCATTCACCCGGATGGTCGCCGGCCAGTCGAAGGTCAGCGGCACCTCGGGCGGGCCCAGCGCACCCGCGGCATCGGCGAAGGCGGCCATGGCCGCGAGCAGCGCCGGGCGCGCGGCGGCCAGGGTCTGTTCCGGCTCCAGCACCACGGCGGCCTCGATTCGCGCCCAGGACCGCGCCCAGACCAGCGTGCCAGCGCCCTGTACCGGCGCCTCCGCCAGCGCGCGCGCCATCGCGTCGCCCCCTTCGCGCAGGGCGATGATCGGGGTGAAGACACTCGGCAGGTCGGGCAGGCCCTCGGACACGCGCTCCCTCGCATCGCCATGCGTCCCGGCATATATGCGCGCCGCCCCGAAGCACCAAACGGGGCGCCTCGGGGGATGGCCTGCCATGGGCGGAACGGAAGGGCGCATTGCCCTGGTGTGCAGTTGCGAGGACACGATGCGCCTCGATGAACGCGCGATCGCGCGGGGCTGCGGCGCCGAACTGCGCAGCGCCGAGCAGCTCTGCGTGGCACAGCTCGATCGCTTCATGGCGGCACTCGCCACGGGGCGCCCGCTGACCGTCGCCTGCACGGCGCAGGCACCGCTTTTCGCCCAGGAAGCGGCCGAGGCCGGCGCGCCCGCGCCGGTCTTCGTCAATATCCGCGAACATGCCGGCTGGTCCTCGGAGGGCCGTGCCGCCGGTGCGAAGATGGCCGCGCTGCTCGCCGCCGCCGCGGAACCGATGCCCGCCACGCCCCTCGTGCCGCTGCAAAGCGACGGGGTCGCGCTGGTGCTCGGCCGCGACGCGGTGGCGCTGGAGGCCGCCGCCAGGCTGGCGGATCGGCTCGACCTGACCGTGCTGCTGACCGGCGCGCAGGACGTCGCGCCGCCGCGCAGCGCGCCCTTCCCGGTGATGAAGGGACGCGCGCGCGCCGCGACCGGGTATCTCGGCAGCTTCGAGATCACCGTGGATGGCGCGGCGATGCCGCGGCCTTCCTCCCGCGCGCGCTTCGACTGGGGGCCGGGCAAGGATGGCGCCCTCAGCCGCGCCGATATCGTGCTGGACCTGACCGGCGGCACCCCGCTGTTCCCCGCGCACGAGGTGCGCCAGGGCTACCTGCGTGCCGACCCGGCCGACGCCGTCGCGGTGGAACGCGCCATCGCCGCCGCCGGCGAATTGACCGGCACTTTCGACAAGCCGCGCTTCATCGCCTTCGACGGCGGGCTGTGCGCCCATGCGCGCAACAGGCGCACCGGCTGCACGCGCTGCATCGATCTATGCCCCACCGGCGCCATCACGCCCGGCACCGGGCCGCTGAAGGACCAGGTGGTGATCAGCGCCGAGATCTGCGCGGGCTGCGGTGCCTGCGCCGCGGTCTGCCCGACCGGTGCGGCCACCTACACGCTGCCGCCCGCGGCCGCGATGGCGCGCCGTATCCGCACCCTGCTGCTGGCCTATCGGGAGGCCGGCGGCGAAGCGCCGGTGGTGCTGTTCCATGACGAGGCGCAGGGCGAAGCGCTGCTCGATGCACTGGGCCGCCATGGCGATGGGTTGCCGGCCCGCGTGTTGCCGGTGCGGGTGAACGAGGTCAGCGCGATCGACCTCTCGCTGCTGGCCGGCGCCTTCGCCTGGGGGGCGAGCGCGCTGCGCGTGCTGCTGCCCGCGCGCGAGAAGCACGGCACCGAGGGGCTGCTGCGCAACATCGAGACCGCCAATGCCGCCTTGGCGGGGCTGAGCCTGGGCCACGCCGTGCCGCGCGCCGCGGTGATCGAGACGGACGATCCCTTCACGCTCGGCGAGGCGCTGTCCGCGCTGCCGCGCGCGCCCTTGCCCTTCGCGCCGTCGACCCACCAGGCGATCGGCTCGCCGCGCGAAATGGCGTTGCAGGCGCTGCGCGCGCTGCGCCGCGCCGCCGGATCGACGGTCGAGACCGTGGCGATGCCGGCCCTCGCCCCCTTCGGCGTGGCGCATGTGGCCGTCGCGGGCTGCACCCTGTGCCTCGCCTGCACAAGCGTCTGCCCGACCTCGGCGTTTTCCGCCAATCCCGAGACGCCACAGCTGCGCTTCCTCGAGGATGCCTGCGTGCAATGCGGGCTGTGCGTGGCGACCTGCCCGGAGAAGGTCATCACGCTGGAGCCGCGGCTGAATTTTGCCGACACCGCTGCCGCGCCGCAGGTGGTCAAGCAGGAGGAACCGGCCGCCTGCCCGCGCTGTTCGAAGCTGTTCGGCACCAAGGCGTCGATCGCGCGGGTGAAGGCGAAGCTGTCGGCGCACTGGATGTTCGCCGACCCGGCGCGCGCCGCGATCCTGGACCTGTGCGACGATTGCCGGATCACGGAGGCGACCAGCGGCGGGTTCGACCCCTATGCGGGGCCGGCGCGGCCGGTGACCAAGACGACGGAGGACTGGCTGCGCGAGGCGGAGCGGGCGAAGAAGAACGACTAGGCCACACTCATCACATATGGTACAGTATATTTAGAAAAATTCTCATTTTATTTGTTCTTCTTAAGAAAAATCTCTCGTTTTTTCCAATCGTATCTGTAGCCTGAAACTTCTAAGTCTCTGAATTGAATTAGGCCATACAGCTGTTTCCACAATATTATAACGATAAATGCGGCAAAAATTATGGAAATTAGTGTGAGCCAACCTCGTTGCTGTAGGCCGGGGATGACAGAGGTATCGTTTGAAAGTATCAAAATGAGGTCAATAGCTGTAGTGATGGGCGACATCGCCGAAAGTGCGAGAGTCGCGTAGTTTGCCCATCTTCTGTTTTCAAGTGCGAGTTGCATCCAACGCTCTTGCCAAGTTTCAGCCCCGCCAGCGAACCACCGCGGCAAGATCGACCCAGAACCCACTCGTTCCGATGACTCCTCGAGCGCTGCGTTAAAGGCGGCCAAAAGCCCTATCGTTCGATCGTTTCGTACGAAAATCGCCACAAAATATGCCGAAACCAAGGGCATCATCAGCCCAATTACCGGCAACAACACCATCACTATAGAAGAATTTGCAATTAATATTGTAAAATAAAGCGAAACTAGAGCATTTTCCGATCATGCTGGGTCGTATCCTGCTGCGGCGAAGTAGTTGGCGCATTCGGTTGGATTGAATGTGTCGATGATCCTACCGATGGCAGACCAGAGGCCGTCGATGGTTCGCTCGGCGGCCTTGCGCAGCATGGCCTTGAGCTTGGCGAAGGCGTTCTCGATCGGATTGAAGTCGGGGCTGTAGGGCGGGAGGTAGAGCAGGCTCGCGCCGGCGGCTTCGATGGAGGCGCGGATGCCGGGCCGTTTGTGGCTGCCGAGGTTGTCCATGATGACGACATCGCCAGGCCGCAGATCCGGGACCAGCACCTGATCGACATAGGCCTGGAAGGCGAGGCCGTTGATTGGCCCGTCGAGCACCATCGGCGCGATCATGCCGCTGTTGCGCAGGCCGGCGACGAAGGTGGTCGTCTTCTAGTGGCCGTGCGGGATGGCGGCGCGCAGTCGCTCGCCGCGCGGCGCCCGACCGCGGGTGCGGGCCATGTTGGTCGAGGCCCAGGTCTCGTCGATAAACACCAGGCGGTCGGGGTCGAGATCGAGCTGCCCCTCGAACCATTCCCAGCGCCGCGTCAGGATGTCGGGGCGCTGCTGCTCGGCCGCATGCGCCGACTTTTTTTCAGTGTGATCCGCCGCCGTGCGAAGAACCGCCAGAGCGAGGCGGTGCTGACAGGCACACCGGCCTGCGCCAGTTCCGTGCCCAACTCGCTCAACGTGATGTCTGGCGTCCGTTCCAGCAGACCCAGGATCAGCGGCGCATGTCCTTCGATCCGTCCCGAGCGACGGTCGCCGCCGAGAGGTCCGGGCGCCACCGAACCCACCTGCCGGTGCCGCGCCCACCAACGGATCGCGCTCGACGCCCCGACACCGAACCGCTCTGCCGCCGCACGGCACGAAGCGCCCGCAGCAATCGCCGCCACGACCCGTTCCCGAAGATCAACCGACAACGCCTTCGACATGCCTGTCGGCCCCCCTCCCGACAGAAAGCTTGAATCAGATCCGCTCCGCGTCGGGGAAGCGCTTTGATTCAGTCAGGTCGAGAGGCGCTCTAGCGC
>LNFM01001561.1_pt1 | contig 51389 bp, 59 predicted proteins | sample 596031 | NCBI WGS metagenome assembly LNFM01 (sample SAMN04254537, study PRJNA301005) | activated carbon metagenome | isolation source: dual media filters at the Ann Arbor, Michigan drinking water treatment plant | place: USA: Ann Arbor | reverse complement strand
GTCCTGGTCGTTCATGGTCTTCTTAGTCCTTCGTTGGGGTTGGCAACGCCCGTCGCCTGATGGCTTTCTTGTTTTCAAGGACCGTGCCAGTTCCGGATTAATTGTTTAGAGCCTTGAAATATTGAAATAAAAAACTTTCCCCGAAGTGGTTTTTAAGAATTGTTTGGTGAAACCCACCAAAATATTGGTCGAAATCACAATCGATATTCGCTAGAAAGACCTCATGCAGGACCGGTCCAAGCAGCTCGTTGGAGAATCGCCGCCCTGGCTCAGCGCGCAGGAGCATGCGAGCCGTGTGGCCCCGCTGGACCGCTCGGTGCTGGTCATCGGAGAGCGCGGGACCGGCAAGGAACTGATCGGCGAGCGGCTGCACTTCCTGTCGAAGCGCTGGGAAGGCCCCTTCGTGAAGGTCAACTGCGCCGCGCTGTCTGAAACGCTGCTGGATTCGGAGCTCTTCGGGCACGAGCGCGGCGCCTTCACGGGCGCGACCGAGCTGCGCCGCGGAAGGTTCGAACTCGCCGATGGCGGCACGATCTTTCTCGACGAGATCGCGACCGCCGGGGAGGCCTTGCAGGAAAAGCTGCTGCGCGTCGTCGAATATGGCGAGTTCCAGCGGGTCGGGGGCTCGAAAGTGCTGACCACCAATGTGCGCATTGTTGCCGCCACCAATGCGGACCTGCCGGCGCTGGCGGAAGCCGGCAGGTTCCGCTGGGACCTGCTCGACCGGCTCTCCTTCGACGTGATCACGCTGCCGCCGCTGCGCGTCCGGCACGGGGACAAGAGCCTGCTGGCGGACTTTTTCGCGCGCCGCATGGCGGTCGAGCTGGCGCAGGACTTCCCGGGTTTTGCGCCGTCCGCCATCGAGGCGATCGAGGCGCATGACTGGCCGGGCAATGTGCGCGAGCTGCGCAACTTTGCGGAACGCCTCGCGCACCGCGCGCTGATCACGGCGCCGAATGATCCGGTGCAGTTTGATCCGGCGGCGCTCGACCCGTTCGCCTCACCCTGGAGGCCTGCCGGGAGGGCGAAAAAGGAGTCCATAGACCGTCCACAAAATGCCCCTGTGGAGCCCCCCGACCTATGGACGGTTGCGGGCGGTTTTCCGGAGGCTGTCCGCCTCTATGAACTGCGCCTGATCGACGCCGCCCTCGCCCGCGCGCAGGGCCATCAGGGCAGGGCGGCCGACACCCTCAGCCTCACCTATCACCAGTTTCGAGGCCTGCTGAAAAAGCACGGTTACGCCAAGCCGGAAAAGCCAGGCGCTTGACGCGCGTCCTCATGGCCGCCCGCCGCACAGATACTTGAACGTTACCGATTTTTGGCGGTGTGCGGTCCTATAGGGGGTCGCGCCCCGGTTTACTTTGCGTCATAGTAAACTGCCGACATGCGCAAAGGAGACGCTCATGCAGATTCAGATCACCGGCAAGCACATGAACCTTGGCGACGCGATGCGAGACCGGATCGAGGCAGGCCTCGAGGCGGCGGTGGCGAAATACTTCAACCGGACCGGCGAAGCGAGCGTCTTCGTCTCGCAGCAGGGCCCGTTCGTCGAAGTCGACTGCAATGTTCACCTGCCCTCCGGGATCGTCCTGCAATCGACCGGGCGCGCGGATGACCCCTATGCCGCGCTGGAAGTCAGCCTTGAAAAGATGGAAAAACGGGTGCGCCGCTACAAGCGCCGCCTGAAGGACCACCATGCCAGCGCGCCGCTGCCGATGCCGGCCGCTCCGGCCGCCGAAGCGCTGATCCTCGTTTCAGACACAGATGATTCAGATGATGAGCGTATTGAGGTGGGTGACGCTCCCCTGACAGTTGCAGAAACGAGCGTCCAGATCCGTACCATGACCGTTTCGGAGGCAGTGATGCAGCTCGAATTGCAAGATGTCCCGGCATTGATGTTCAGGAACGCTGGCCATGACGGCCTGAATATGGTCTACCGCCGCCCCGACGGGCACATTGGCTGGGTCGACCCTGCAAATACGCCCCGCATCTGAGTGTCACGGAACCGTAGACTCATGGCCACCGATCTGAGTGCCTTGCTGCAAGGCGGGGTGATCATCCCGCTTCAGGACGTGCCGAGCCGCAAGCAGGCGATCCACGTCCTGTGCGAAGCGCTGAGCGAGACGACCGGTATTGGCCCGCGCGTGATCGAGGACGCCGTGATGGAGCGCGAACGTCTCGGCTCGACAGGTGTCGGCGAAGGGGTGGCGATCCCGCATGCGCGCCTGCCAGGGCTCGAGAAGCCGGTCGGCGGGTTCATGCGCCTGCTGCACGGGGTCGAGTTTGAATCGATCGACGAGCGGCCCTGCGACCTGATCTTCATGCTGCTGGCGCCGGATGGTTCGGGCGCGGACCATTTGCGCGCCCTCGCGCAGGTCAGCCGCGTCTTCCGCCAAGGGCCGGTGCGCGACGCGCTGCGCAAGGCGCGGACGGAAGAGGATGTGCGCGCCGTGATCTGCAAGGAATCGGTCAGCGGCTGATCCGGGTTCGGTCACCGCAGACAAGAAAAAGCCCCGCCAGCGATGGCAGGGCTTTTGTTTGGGCGCCAGGTCTCAGCCTTCGGCAGGCGGCGGCGTGGCGAAGCCGCGATTGCGCAGCAGGGGCTCGATGCCCGGATCGGAGCCGCGGAAGTTGCGGTAGAGCTCGTCCGTCTCGCGCAGGCCGCCGGACTCGTAGACCCACTTCTTCAGCTTTGCGGCGAGTTCCGGATTGTAGATGTCGCCCGATTCCTTGAACGCGTCGAAACCGTCCGCATCCAGAATTTCCGCCCAGAGATAAGCGTAATAGCCGGCCGAATAACCGCCATCGAAGATGTGCGAGAAATAGGTCGTGCGGTAGCGCGGCTCGATCACTTCGGGGATCTTGTACTTCTTCAGCACGTCCAGTTCGAAGGCGCGCGCGTCGGTGATCTTCGCGGCCTCTTCGGAAGTCAGCATGTGCCAGTGAAGGTCGATCAGCGAGGCGGCGATGTATTCCGTCGTCTTGAAGCCCTGGTTGAAGGTGGCCGCGTTGTTCATCTTGTCGATGAGGGCCTGCGGGATCACTTCGCCGGTAACGTTGTGGCGGGCGTATTCGGCCAGAACCTGCGGCTCGCTCGCCCAGTGTTCCAGCACCTGCGCCGGGAACTCGACATAGTCCGGACCACCATACGTGCCCGAGAAGGACGGGTAGCGGATCGTGGTGAGCAGGCCGTGCAGGCCGTGGCCGAATTCGTGGAACAGCGTTTCGACTTCGGTGAACGACATCAGGGCCGGCTGGCCGGAGGCCGGCGCCACCATGTTCATGTTGTTGGTGATCACGGGGCGGATGACCTTGCCGTCCATCGCAGAGGACTCGCGATAACCGCTCATCCAGGCGCCGCCGCGTTTGGACTCGCGCGAGAACATGTCGATCATGAACAGGCCGAGATGCTCGCCCGTCGCGTTGTCTTTGACGTCATAGGCTTCGACGCTGGGGTGCCATCCGGCAACGTCGACGCGCTCCAGCGTGATGTTGAACAGGCGCCCGGCGACTTCGAAGGCGCCGTCCCGCGTGCGGCCGAGTTCGAAATACGGGCGCAGCTGGTTTTCGTCGAAGGCGTATTTTTCGGCGCGGACCTTTTCCGAATAGTGCCACCAGTCATGGCCCTCGATGGGGAAGCCCGCGAGCTTTTCCATGTCGGCCTTTTCTTCGGCGGCGCGGGCGAGACCCGGCTCCAGAACCTGAGCGAGGAAGTCGAGCGCAGCTTCTGGCGTTCTCGCCATCCGGTTCTCGAGCACGTAGTGCGCGTGGCTCTTGTAGCCCATCAGCTCGGCCCGCTTGGCGCGCAGCTGGGCAATCTTGACGGCAAGGGCGCCATTGTCGAACTCGCCGGAGTCCGCGCGCAGGCGGTAGCCGTCAAACAGCTGCTTGCGCAGCTCGCGGTCCTCGGCGCTGGTCATGAATCCTTCGTAGACGGAGCGGTCGAGGCCGATGACCCAGGTCTGGTTGCCGTCTGCATCCAGCGCATTCTTGAAGTCGTCCGACAGGCCGCCGAGGCGGGCTGGGTCGGACACTTCGAGTTTGAAGGCCTTGGTTTCGGCGAGCAGGTTCTGGCCGTACTGGGTGGTGAGGGCAGAGAGTTCTTCGTTGATCTTGGCGACCTCGGCCTGGACATCCGGCGCGAGCGCCGCGCCAGCGCGGACGAAGTTGCGGTGGGTCAGTTCGAGGAGGCGCGCGTCCTGTTCATCGAGACCGAGGCGATCGCGGGCGTCATACACGGCTTTGACGCGGGCGAAGATGACCGGGTTGAACGTCACCGCGTCGCTCTCGCGGGTCAGCATTGGGTAGATCTCGGCTTCGAGCGCCTGTATCGTCTCGTTAGTGTCGGTGTTGGAGAGGTTGCCGAACACGCCCATCACCTTGTTGAGGGACGCGTTGGACCGCTCCAGCGCGAGGATCGTGTTCTCGAAGGTTGGCTCTTCCGTGTTGTCGACAATCGCCTGGATGTCGGCCCGCGCTTCCAGAATGCCTTTGAGAATGGCCGGCTTGAAATGCTCATTCTTGATGTCAGCGAAAGGCGGAACGCCGTACGGGCCGGTCCAGTCGGCGCGGAAGGGGTTGCCCTCCAGTTCGGCGTCCGTGACCGTGATTTCTGGCAGTTCGATCTGGACGGCGGCGGCGGCGGGCTTGTCGGCGGCAGTTCCGCCGCAAGCGGCGGTGGCCACGAGTACGAGCGCAGCGGCGCCACCCTTTAGAGCTTCGGACATTTTCATCAGGCTTCCTTTGGAAAGGGGTTTTGTGACTGTGTAACGGCCACGCAGGAGGATTTCCAGAGAAAGCGGCAGGCCGGGGCAGATTTCACCCTGTTTTGATCCGAACGCCGCATGCGGCCTTCAGCGCGGCAGGCGCGAGACCACGCGGTGATACTCTTCCAGCGTTTCCTCGAAGATCTGCGCGATCGGTTTCACCTCGGAGATACGGCCCGCGACCTGGCCGGTCAGCGCGATACCGGCTTCCAGGTTGCCGCCAAAATAGACGTCCTGGGTGCCGGCGAATTCGCCGAAGATGTTCGGGCTGCCGTCCTTCTCAAGGCGTGTGGTGCGCTCGGTGCGCAAGGCGCGCAGGGCCGGGCCGGGGCCGGCGCGGTTGAGGAAGACGGTGTCGGTGGAATCGGCGCTGATGATCGCGTCTTTCCAGTTGGCATGGACCGGGCTTTCGGCGGCGGAGAGAATGCGCGTGCCCATCAGCACGCCTTCGGCGCCGAGCGCGAAGGCGGCCGCCATCGTGCGCCCATCCATGATGCCGCCGGCGGCGACGACCGGCACGGAGACCTTCTCGCAGACCTGCGGGATCAGCACCATCGAAGCGACGTCCTTCGGGTTCTTGAAGCCGCCGCCTTCGCCGCCTTCGACGATCAGGCCGTCAACGCCTGCCTCGATGGCGCGCAGCGCGCCGGCGAGGGAGGGGACGACATGGAAGACGGTGAGGCCGGCTTCCTTCAGCATGCCGGTGTATTTCATCGGGTCACCGGCGGAGGTGGTGACGAACTTGATGCCCTCGTCGATGATGAACTGGACGATGTTCGGATCGCGCACGAAGGCCTGGGCGACGTTCACGCCGAACGGCTTGTCCGTCAGCGTCTTCATCTTCTTGATCTCGCCGCGGATCGCGTCGAGTTCGCCGGACGAGGTTTCGATGATGCCCATCCCGCCGGCGTTGGAGACGGCGGAGGAGAGCGGCGCGCGGGCAATCCAGCCCATGGCGGCCTGGATGATCGGCTTTTCGATCCCGAGCATGTCGGTGATCCGGGTTTTCACGGGCGCTGCTGGCATGAGAGGTCTCCTGTGGCGATCTTGATAAGCCACAAGACGCGTCTTCCCTTGCGGGAGGCAAGTCCCGTCCCGGATGACAGGGGGAGTGATCTGCCCGGCCCTGTTCAGAAGCAGCGCAATCGCTTAGTCGTAACATTAGAAAGTGATCCGGAGCGACCAAGCCATGCTAAAACCGTTCAACGCCATTCTTGCTGTCAGCCTTGCCGCCATGTTGACGGCTTGCGGACCAGAAGCTGTCTCCACGCCGGTCGAGACCGCTGCCGAGGAGACCGTCGCTGAGGAGATCCCTGCGCCTGCGGCCGCAGCCCCGGTGCAACAGGCTTTGGTTCCTTCCGGCGAACCCCAAGCGCTCATGGTTGAGACGACGGAGTATGCCACCGCGGCGGCGTCTGTCGTGAAGGTCGATCTCCTCGCGAACCAGGGCGAGGCGTCCGGCGTGAAGCTGTTCGGCACTGCCGGCGGCGATCCTGCGGCGAATGGTTTGTACACCTACATCGCGTTCTACATCAGCCCGGGCGGCGACTGGGCCGTCTTCCCCGTTGGCAACTTTATCGACTATCGCATCCTGTCGGATGCGCCGGGACGTGTTGACCTCGAGATCACCGAAACCACCATTGATGACGCAACGGCAGAAATGGGGAGCGCGGTCCGCCGCGTGATCATCAACTGGACATCTACGGCAGAGGAAGCCGCGCCTGAAAACGTGACGGTCACCCCCGCCGAGTAGTCCGAGGTCTGGCTCTTACGGACCGGGTCAGTGCCCGCGCGGCACCGGGGTGCCGTGCACCGCGGCGAAGTGTTTCGCGATCAGGCGGGCGGAGGGCAGGTAGGCGCGGCCGCCTGCTTCGGAATAGGGCAGGCCTTCAGCGTGAGGGCTGTCCGCATGCAGCACCAGCGTGGGCGCATTGTGGCGGCCCTCGCCAAGCACCGCCGTGATCGGGGCGCGGGGATGATCGATGCCGACATAGACAATGTCGAGCGTCTCCTTCAATGCCGGGAACCAGGAGAGAACGCCCCAGAGCTCGGCGCATTCCGGGCAGAATTCGCGCTGGCCATTGGCGGCAAAGCCGGGCGGAAGAAGGAAGAGGGTGTCGCGGGGCATGGGGCGGCTTTCGGTTGATGCGCTGTCCTAGCGCGGGCCGATGCGGCGGTCATCCCCCGTGACTTTGCCGCCGGGCAGGTTAGGTTCGGGGCCAGAAACCGGCTGGAGGACAAGATGAGCGCCAAATACGACATAACCCAGGACAAGTGGGAGCGGTTCACGTTCGAGCGGAAGGGGCGTGTACTGACGGCTTACATCACCTCCACCCACCCCGTGAACGGCGTCGACGAAGCGATGCACACCGAACTGGCGCTGGTGTTCAACTGCCTGCAGCGGGATACGGAAAGCGACCTGATCATCCTTTCCGGCAAGGGCCGCGCCTTCTGCGCGGGCGGGGACTTCGACTGGTTCGAGGAACAGATCGCCCATCCCGAGCGTTTTCGCGCCATCGGCTGGGATGCCAAGCAGATCGTGGTGACGCTGCTGCAGATGGAGAAACCGATCCTTTGCCGGATGAACGGCGCGGCCGCCGGGCTCGGCGCGACGATTGCGCTGCTGTGCGATGTGATCATTGCCGACGAGACCGCGAAGATCGGCGATCCGCACGTGAAGGTCGGCCTCGTGGCGGGCGACGGCGGCGCGCTGATCTGGCCGCAGCTGATCGGCTTCGCCAAGGCGAAGGAACTGCTGATGACCGGCGATCTCTTGAGCGCGCCGGAAGCCCAGCGCCTCGGCCTCATCAATTATGCCGTACCCGGAGCAGAGCTTGACGCGAAGGTGGACGAGATCGCCGGCAAGATCCTGGCCAACCCGAAATGGGCCGTGCGCTGGACCAAGACCACCGCCAACATCCCGCTACGCGCGCTTGCCGCGCAGCTGATGGATGCGTCCATCGGCTGGGAGAGTGTCTCGAACTATCTGCATGATCGGCGCGAGGCGGTGACGGCGTTCAAGGAAAAACGCGCACCGAAACTGACGGGGGAGTGAGCACATGTCGAACGCACTGATCCTCTCGGGCCGATTCCTGCTCGGCCTATACTTTCTCGTGCCGGGCCTCATGAAATTTGCCGCGCCGGACATGCATTTCGCCTTGATGGAGGCGCACAATGTGCCGATGGCAGAGCCGCTGATGTGGATTGCCGCCGTGGCAAACGTGGCCGGCGGGCTTCTCCTGATTTCCGGGCGGCATGTGTGCCTGACGGCGCTTGGTCTGGTGGTCTACGTCTTGCTGGTCAATGTCCTCCTGCATGACTTCTGGAATGATCACGCAGGCGTTTCCGCCGAGCGGGAAATGCAGAACTTCATCAAGAATCTCGGCATCCTCGCGGGGCTGCTGGTCCTTGCGGGTCATAGCGGGGGGCGCCCCTTGACGATGAAGGGCTGGTGGCGGTCCGACCGGGCGGTCAGGCGGAGCAAGGACGAGGCGCTTGTCGCCGGCTCAATCCCGCGCTAGATGCGCCTCGTGGTGATTTGGCCGGCCGGCTTGCAGCCACGTTAAACAAGTCGCTAAAGGGCCGAGATGCGGGACACGCTCCCGCCTTTCTCCCCCATGCGATGCGTTGCAGTCCTAAGCGGGCCGACAGGAACGTTTTGCCATGCCGATCCGGATTCCCGATACGCTGCCAGCCGCAGAGACGCTGACGCGCGAGGGCGTGGCCGTGATGCGCGAGACGGACGCCGTGCGCCAGGACATCCGCCCGCTGCAGATCGGCCTGCTCAACCTGATGCCGAACAAGATCCGTACCGAGACGCAGCTGGCGCGCCTGATCGGCGCCTCGCCGCTGCAGGTGGAGCTGACGCTCGTGCGGGTTGGCGGGCACCAGCCGAGGAACACATCCGCCGAGCACCTGATCAGCTTCTACCAGACATGGGAGGAAATCCGGGAACGGAAGTTCGACGGCTTCATCGTCACCGGCGCGCCGGTCGAGCAAATGCCGTTCGAAGAGGTGACTTACTGGGAAGAGCTGGCGCGTATATTCGACTGGACACGGACGAATGTACATTCGCCGTTCTATATCTGCTGGGGCGCGATGGCCGCGGCCTGGCATTTCCACTGCCTACCGAAATACCAGCTGGACCAGAAAGCCTTCGGCGTGTTCCGGCAGAGGAACCTCTCACCCGCCTCGCCCTTCCTCTCCGGCTTTTCGGATGATTTCCTGATCCCCGTCTCGCGCTGGACCGAGGTGCGCCGCGAGGACGTGGCGGCCCGCCCGGCGCTGGACCTGCTGGTCGATTGCGAGAAGACCGGGCCCTGCCTCCTGCAGGACGCCGCGCGCCGCAGCCTCTATATGTTCAACCATGTCGAGTATGATTCGTTCTCCCTGAAGGAGGAGTATGAGCGCGACGTGTCCCAAGGCGTGCCGATCGCGGTGCCGCACAATTATTTCCCCGGCGACGATCCGGCGCGCCCGCCGCTCAACCGCTGGCGCAGCCACGCGCATCTGCTGTTCGGGAACTGGATTAACCAGACCTACCAGACGACACCGTTCGCGCTTGACGAAATCGGCAGGCAGGTGACAACAGCGCCATGAACAGTTTCGCCCCAGAACCCGGCCACGTCACCGAAATCCGCCGCCAGCTGTCCCGCTGGGTCGCCGAGAAGATGCCGCGCGAGAAGCGGCGCGAATGGGACAAGGCGGCGACCTGGGACCGCGCCCTCTTCCGCGAGATCGCGGAGATGGGGCTGATCGGTCTCACCATCCCGGAAGAATATGGCGGGCAGGGGGAGGACATCTACGCCGCTGCCGCCGTGATCGACGAATTGTGCCAGGGCGGGTCCAGCATGGCCGGGCCCTATATCCATGCCGCCTTCTATGGCGGTCTGAACATTTCCGAGAACGGATCAAAGGAACAGAAAGAGGCGCTGCTGCCAAAGCTCGCGCGCGGCGAGCTGTTCCTGGCCTACGGCCTGTCCGAGCCGAATGTTGGCGGCGACCTGCCGAGCGTCGAGACGCGGGTTGAGCGCAAGGATGGCGAACTTATCATCAAGGGCGCCAAGCGCTGGTGCACGGGCGCCGACTGGGCGGATTACATCTACTGCCTCTGCCGCTCCGGCGAGCCGGGTGACCGGCATGGTAATCTTACGTTCGTCCTTGTGCCGACGAACGCCAAGGGCGTCACGATGCAGGCCATCGAACATGCCAACCTGCGCTACACCCATTCGATGGACGTGTTCCTCGATGATGTCCGTCTGCCGGAAAGCGCCATCGTCGGCGGACCCGACAAGTGGAACAAGGGCTGGGAGGCGCTGGCCGGCCGCGCGCTGGATGTCGAGAAAATCGAGATCACGGCGGTCGCCTACGGCCTCGCCCGCGCCGCTCTGGAAGAAGCCTGGAAGTATGCCGGCGAGCGCGTGCAGTTCGGCAAGCCCATCGGCAAGCATCAGGCGGTCGCGCACAAGCTCGTCACGGCACGGACGAAACTCGCCGCCTGCCGCCATATGCTCTACCACGCCGCTTGGCTCGCGAGCGAAGGCCAGCCCTGTTCGGCGGAGACGGCGATGGCGAAGCTCTATGTCGCCGATACCGGCGTCGAGATCGGCCTTGCCTGCCAGCAGGTGATCGGGGCCTATGGCTTGTCGGATGCTTACGACATAGAGCGCAACCTGCGCGACCTGCTCGGCATGCCCATCGTCGGCGGCTCGTCCGACATGCAGAAGAACAACCTTGCACGGATGTGGCGGCTTTGAGCGTCGTCGAAACCGAGCCCGAACTCTCCTACGCCGCCTATTTCGAGGATCCGGTCAAGCGGCGCCTCGTGCAGGCGGTGGAGCGGCTGTCCGGCCAGCCCAAGATCAAGCGGCTCTACCACCACTACCGCGCCGATCTCTCGCGCGATGTGCCCTTCTTCGAAGCCGCGATCCGGCTGCTCGACCTGGATGTGCAGTTCTCCGCCAGCAAGCATGCGCTGATCCCGCGTGAAGGACCGCTGGTTGTCGTGGCGAACCATCCGTTCGGCGTGCTCGACGGCCTGGTCATCAGCTGGCTGATCAGTTTGCGGCGGCCGGATTTCAAGGTGCTCACAAATTCCGTGCTCGATGGCGTACCCGAAGCGCGGCCCTATCTGTTGCCCGTCGATTTCGGCGGCACACGCGAAGCCGTCGAGGCGAACGTCGCGATGCGCAAGGCGGCGCTCGCGCATGTGAAAGGCGGCGGCTGCATCGTCGTGTTTCCGAGCGGCGGCGTCGCGACCACGCCGCGCCCGTTTGATCCGCTGGCGGTCGATGACGAGTGGAAGCCGTTCACGGCCAAGCTGATCACCCAGAGCCGCGCGCACGTCACGCCGATCTTCTTTGACGGCCAGAACTCGCGCCTCTTCCAGATCGCCTCGCACCTGTCGCTGGAGCTTCGCCTCGCGCTCGTCTTCCGCGAAGTGCGCCGCCGGATGGGCAAGACGCTGCGGGTCGAGGTCGGCGAGACGCTGACGCCGGAGACGCTGGACGCCGCCGGCAAGCGCCGGGGCCTGATGGAGTACTTGCGCGAGCAGACCTATGCGCTCGCCCCGGACGGGAAGGCGCCGCATTACCGCGCTGCCGGTGTCCGGTTCCAGGCCAACAAACCGAAAATTTTTCGCTAGAGCAAATTCCGCTCAAGTGGGCACCGGTTGAGCGTAAGAATTTGCGACCAATCAAATATCTGGCCGCCGCTGACGCAAGAAGCCGATTGCGCCGCGGCCAAGTCCCTGTGAAAACCTGTCCGGGATGACGGGGAGAGGTGCCATGAGTGACGGATTCGGCGCGGCTGCGGACACCGCCATCGAGCATGCCGCCGCCGATGCGGCCGCCGGCCTCGCCGGCAAGACCGGTCCCGTGACCGACCCGAACTGCCTCAACTGCGGCGCCTTGCTGGCTGGTGAGTTCTGCCATGACTGCGGACAGAGCGCGCTCAGTATCCGGCGCCCGTTCTGGTCGCTTGTAGGGGAAAGTCTCGAGACCTTTTTCTCGATCGATGGCCGCATCGCGCGCACCCTGCCGGACCTTATGCTGCGCCCGGGCCGGATGACCCGCGCCTATCTGGACGGCAAGCGGGCACGTTTCATTCCCGCCTTCCGCCTTTATGTGCTCGCCTCGCTCATCTTCTTCGTGCTGATGCCGCTGATCACCGGGCAGGTGACAGTGAATTTCGACGGCTCGCCCTCGATGGAGGAGGCCCGGGCCGAGGTCGAGAAATTCTTCGCGGAAGGCGAGATCACCGAGGCGGAATACCAGCAGGCCCTGAAGGTGCTGGAAGATGTGGATGCAGCCTGGAAAGGCGGCATCCCGGGCCTGGTGCCAGAACCACCCGCAGCCCCGGGCGAGCCGCCGCCGGCCGATGCCGAGCCAACCGCAGAAGAGGAATGGGCGGGCTTCGTGCCGCAGTCGGCCATTGATGCCGCGCGCGAGGCCGGAGAGGCTGGAAATGAAGAGGCAGCCGAATTCGCCGATGTGATGGAAGATCCCGCGCGCCTTGCCCGGCAGACGCAGGAATGGATTCCGCGCCTGATGTTCGTGTTGCTGCCGGTCTATGCGCTGCTTCTGGCGCTCACCTATCTCTGGCGCCGCCAGTTCCTGTTTTTCGACCATCTCATCGTGTCGCTGCATTTCCATTCGGCGCTGTTCTTCGCGATGTCGGTCGGCTTCCTTGTCTCGCTGCTGATCGGTGCCGGTTGGGTCATGCTGGCGCTGCTGATCTATTCCAACTGGTATCTCTACCGGCTCCACCGCGTCGTCTATGGCCGCAGCGGCTATTCCTCGGTGCTGCGGACGATCACCCTGGATGTGGTCTACCTCTTCGTGCTGCTGTCAGGGCTGCTCACGGCAGTGATCCTGGGCGCGCTGTCGCTGTGATCTCACCGGCGAACCTCCGCAAGGCCGCGCTGGCCATGCCCCGCGCGCTGGAGCGGCCGCACTTCGACTGGGCGAGCTTCCGGGTCGATGTGCCGAAGGGCAAGATCTTCTGCACCCTGCCGCCGCACCATGAATTTTCGAACGTCTTCCTGACGCCGGAAGAGCAGCGGATGTTGTGCGAGGCGGAGCCGGACATCTTCTTCCCGGTGCCCAACAAGTGGGGTGAGAAGGGGGCGACCTCGATCCGCCTAAAGGCCTGCGATGCAACAACGCTACGGTCGGCGCTCGTGATGTCCTGGCGCCATGCGGCCCCAGCGAAAATCCATCCGGAACTGAAACTCTGATCTTTCAAACGCCCTTGAACACCGGCGGGCGTTTCTCGACGAAGGCAAGCGAGGCCGCCTTGTGGTCTTCGGTCATCATCGTGCGCACCATGTGCGCCGCTTCCATGTCCAGCACCTCGGAAAGCGTCGCGCTGGCGGCAAGGTTCAGGTTCTTCTTCATGTAGCCGATCGCCACGGTCGGCAGGCCGGCCAGATAGCGCGCCTTTTTCTTCGCGGCCTCTTCAAAATGTTCCGGCGCGACCGCCTCGTTGACGATGCCTAGCCGTGCGGCCTCCTCGCCCGATATCACGTCGGCTGTAAAGTACAGCTCCCGCGCCTTCGCCTCGCCGACCAGCTTGGTGAGGAAGTACGAGCCGCCATAGTCGCCGCTTGCGCCGATCTTGGAGAAGGCCGTCGTCAGCTTGGCGGTGGTGGTACAGATCCGCATGTCGCAGGCCAGCGCCAGAGACAGGCCCGCACCCGCCGCCGGACCGGGCATCACGGCCAGCGTTGGCTTCGGCATTTCATGCAGCCATTTCGCCGTTTCCATGCCTTTCCGCAGGCCGGCGATGCGCTGCTCCATGTTGAAGGGGGCTGCGCCCTGGCCCGAGGTGCCCGCCGGCTGCGCGACGAAGCCTTTCACGTCGCCGCCTGCGCAGAAGGCCGCGCCCGTCCCGGTCAGCACGACAACCCGCACTTTCGGGTCGAGGGCGAGGCGGGGCACCGCGTCGGCAAGCGCATCCAGCAATTCGCCGGTCAGCGCGTTGCGCGCCTCAGGGCGGTTCATCGTCAAGGTGGCGACGCCGTCCTCGAAGGTTTCCAGCAATTGGTCGGTCATGTGGCGCACCCCGTGAGTTTGGTTCTTCGGCGCGAGCTTAGGCGCCGGGCAGCAGGCCAGCAATATTGACCCGGCGTGAGTCCCCGAACGGACACTTTGAAGCGCAGCAGAAAAAGGCTAGCTTCCCGTCATGCCTGACACCGTCCAGACCCACGACCCCATCGCCGCCGTCCAGCCACTGCTGGCCGAACTCGCCGCCCGCGCCGCCGAAATGGAAGAGGTGCGCCGCCTGCCGGCCGACCTTGCCCGGAAGCTCGCGGCCACGGGCGTCCTGCGGATGGTGACGCCGAAACGCTTCGGCGGCCTAGAATCCACACCGCGTGAGATCGTAGAGATCACCGAGACGATTGCCCGCGCGAATGCCAGCGCCGGCTGGTGCGCGATGATTGCTTCCACGACGGCGCTCAACGCGGCCTATATGGAACCGGTCTTTGCCGAGGAAATCTACGCCGATCCGATGGCCATTACCGGCGGCGTTTTTGCACCGATGGGCCGCGCGGTCATCGAGGGAGATCACTACCGGGTCACCGGCCGCTGGCAGTGGGGCTCGGGCTCGGCCAACTGCACCTGGCTCTGTGGCAGCTGCACGCTCTGGGAAAACGGCGAGATGAAGCGCCTTGCCTCCGGCGCGCCGGATACGCGGATGATGGTCTTCCCAGCCGGTCAGGCGACCCTGCTGGATACCTGGCACGTCATGGGCCTGAAAGGCACGGGCTCGGGCGACTTTGAAGTGAAGGACATCCTGGTCCCTGCCGGACGCTCCGTTTCGCTCGTCTCGGACACGCCGCGCGAAACCGGCGCGCTCTACAAGTTTCCCGCCTTCGGCCTGCTCGCGCTCGGTGTCTGCGGCGTGGCGCTCGGCAATGCACGCGGCGCGCTGGACGCGTTCCATGATCTCGCCACGGTCAAGAAAAGCCAGGGCTCGTCCAAGACCCTGTCAGAGCGCCAGTCGATGCAGGCGGCCTATGCGACCTGCGAAGCGCAGTGGCGCGCCGCGCGCGCTTACCTCTTCTCGGAGATCGACCGGGTCTGGGCCATCGCTCAGCAGACGGACGACATCCCGATGGCGCCGCGCGCGGACCTGCGCCTCGCCTGCACGCACATGACACGCACGGGCGCCGACATCTGCCGCACGCTCTACGATCTTGGCGGCGGCGCGGCCTTGTTCGAATCCAGCGACCTGCAGCGCCGCTTCCGGGACGCGCATGCCATAACGCAGCACATCGTCACCGCCCCCTCGACGCTGGAACTGACAGGCCGCATTCTGTTCGGCCTGCCCACCGACGCGGGCATGGTCTAGCCTCTCACCAGGTCTCGTTCCAAGGGCGCAGGTCCAGCTCCTGCGTCCAGGCGGAGCGGTGCTGGCGGTGAAGCCAGACATAGTTCTTTGCAATCTCGTCCGGAATCAGAAGGCCGTCGCGCGCGCGGCGTTCGTCCGCATCGGGAAGGTTCTCCCGGATGAACTGGCTGTCGATGGCGCCGTCGATGACGACATGCGCCACATGGATGCCCTGCGGCCCGAGTTCACGCGCCATCGATTGCGCGAGCGCCCTTAGCGCATGCTTGGCGCCGGCGAAGGCTGAGAATCCTTCACGGCCGCGCACACCGGCGGTGGCGCCCGTGAACAGGATCGTGCCGCGGCCCCTCGGTTTCATCACCCGCGCCGCCTCGCGCCCCGCGAGGAAGCCGGAATAGGCGGCCATCTCCCAGACCTTATGATAGACGCGCGCCGTCGTGTCGGTGATCCCGAAGCGCACGTTGGCGCCGATATTGAACACGCAGACTTCGAGCGGACCGACCTCTGACTCGATCTGGTCGACCAGCGCAATCGTCGCGTCTTCCTCGCGCGCGTCCACGCCAAAAGCGCGCGCCTGGCCGCCTTCCGCTTCGATTTCCGAAACGAGAGCGGAGAGCGAATCGAGATTGCGGGCGCGGCGGGTCACGCAGGCGGTCAGGCCCTCGCGCGCGAAGGCCTTTGCGATGGCGCCGCCGGTCGCGTCGCCGGCTCCGACAATCAGGGCTGCACCCTTGGACATCGCGCTCTCCCGTTTCTTTTCGGAACTCACTCTCGCGCAGACTTGCGCAACACACAAGGAGCAGGGCTAAACAGGCAGATGAGTCGAACACTTTCCATCGGGATCGCCGGCGCCGGGATCGGCGGCCTTGCGGCTGCTGCCTTGCTGGCGGGGCAGGGGCACCGCGTGACGGTGTTTGACCAGTTCGAGGCTGCCGGTCCGGTAGGTTCCGGCCTGATGCTTCAGGATACCGGGCTCGTCATCCTCGGCCAGATAGGCCTGCGGGAACGCGCGGAGGCCCTCGGCGCGCCGATTGCGCGGCTGTGGGGTGTCTCGGCTGACACCGGGCGGGCCGTGCTGGATGTGCGCTACAGCGCGTTGCGTACCAGCCTGCGCGGGATCGGTATCCAGCGTGCGACATTGTTTGCGCTGCTCCATGAGGCGGCCATCGCCAGCGGCGCACGTCTCGTCACCGGCGCCCGCATTACGGCAGCGAATGCGGAAAGCGGGACGCTGGTGGATGCGGCCAGTGGAGCGCACGGGCCGTTTGACCTTGTCATTGATGCACTGGGTGTGCGCTCGCCGCTGTCGTCGGCGCCGGTCAAGGAACTGCCCTATGGCGCGCTTTGGGCGACCCTGCCTTGGCCGGCAGACAGTCCCTTTGATCGCACGGCGCTCGAGCAGCGCTACGAAGCCGCGCGCAAGATGGCGGGCGTGATGCCGTCCGGGCGCTCGCACGAGGGTGCGGGTCAGAGCCTCACCTATTTCTGGTCGATCCGCGGCGATGCGCATGCAGACTTCCGCGCGGCGCCGCTGGTGCACTGGAAGGATGCTGCGCGGGCCCTCTGGCCGGAGACGGCTATGCTGGTTGATCAGATCACGGATCATGACCAGCTGACCTTCGCGCGCTATCGCCACCGCACGCACTGGCCGGCCACCGAAGGGCGCCTGATCCATCTCGGTGACAGCTGGCATGCCGCCAGTCCGCAGCTCGGGCAGGGGGCGAACATGGCGCTGCTGGACGCTTACGCACTTGCCCGCGCGGTCGAGGCTGGCGGCGCGGCGGCGGATATCGCCGGAGTGTATGTGCGCCAGCGCGCCTCGCATGTGAGGCTCTACCAGCTGATGACCTGGGCCTTCACGCCGGTCTACCAGTCGGATTCGGACATCCTGCCCTGGCTGCGCGACCGGTTGGTGGCGCCCATTTCGAAACTCTGGCCCGCGCCGCCGGTCCTGGCAGCGCTGGTCAGCGGCGCGCTGGGATCGCCGCTGGCGAAGCTCGGGTTAAAGGCGGAGAGGTAGACCCTCACCTCCCACCGCGTCGCGGCGGGTCCCTCCTCTCCCGCGTTGCGGGAGAGGGGTTGCCTAGCGCCAGCGGTGACGTCCCAAACCCCTCTCCCTCCGGGAGAGGAGGGGCCCATTGCGGAGCAATGGGAGGTGAGGGGCTGGAGTTTGGGAATTTTCACGGTTGAAGGTGTTTTCGGACCCGGTCCGTGGGCGGAGGTGTTGCGGAGGGAATGACCCCGAATTCTGTAAGAGCTTGATCCGGATGGGATTTGATTTTTCCGAGGCGTGTTTGCTGTAGGTGCAAGTTGGCGCTTTTGTCTCTTCAGGCGGCCTCACCGCCTCTCGATCCGTGTACGCCGGATGTCGAATTATTCTCATTGATTCTCATTTTGTGTCACTTTGTATCGATCTGATATCGCTGGCTCTCGGGCCTGTCGGATTTCGGCCTTTGGCCTCTATCCGACCTTGCTACGGTACGGGTGCGCCGCGGAGTATAACTCCGGGCGGAGGGGTGTGGCGCAAGGTCTGGCGCGATTTTTTCAGCGCGTTGAAGCGTATACGGATTTTGTTGCGTTACTTCTGGCAACCGCTGCAATAGAACGTCGACCGCCCGGACTGTACGATCCGCTTCACCACAGCGCCGCAGCGTTTGCAGGGTTCGCCCTCGCGGTCGTAGACGTCGAACCGGTGCTGGAAGTAGCCAAGGTTTCCGTCCGTCCCTGCAAAGTCCGAGATCGAGGAGCCGCCTGCGGCGATTGCTTCGGCGATGACTGCGTTGATCGCGGGGGCGAGGCGGGAGGCCCGCATGCCGGGCACAGAGCGCGAGAGGCGCTTCGGCGAGATGCCTGAACGGTATAGCGCTTCGCAGACATAGATGTTGCCGAGCCCTGCGATCACCGACTGGTCGAGCAACGCGGCCTTGATCGGCGCGGCCTTGCCGCTCAGCGCCGTGTCCAGATAGGCGGCGGAGAAGCCGTTCGACAGCGGCTCCGGCCCCATGGTCATTAACCGCGGGTAGGCCTCGAAATTCGCGGCGGGCCAGAGTTCCATGAAGCCGAACCGGCGGGGGTCGTTGTAGGTGACGGTCTCGCCGCCCTCCATGTGGAAGATCACGTGATCATGCGCTGTCAGGCCGCCGGTCTCGTGGTGGAAATCGCCGGTCCGCTGGCCGGAGATCGTGAACCGCCCGGTCATGCCGAGGTGCATGATCAGTACTTCCCCCGTGGAGAGGTGGGCACTGAGGAATTTCGCCTGCCGGGCGAGCCGGTCGATCCGGGCATTCGCGACCCGCTCGGCAAACCGCTCGGGCAGGGGAAAGCGCAGGTCCGCGCGCCGCTGTTCCAGCCGCAGGATGCGTTTGCCCTCCATCACAGGGGCAAGTCCGCGGCGAACTGTCTCGACTTCAGGTAATTCAGGCATCCTTATCGCATATACGCTAAGGCGAAGGGGACATGTAAGGTGTTTAAGCATGGCTGAAATGGACGGCAAAGAGCGCAAGGTCTCCTTCGGGTTCGAGGAGGTGACGGAGGCCGAGAAGGTCGCCCGGGTCAAAGGCGTGTTTCGCTCGGTGGCCTCGCGCTATGACCTGATGAACGACCTGATGAGCGCCGGGGTCCACCGCCTGTGGAAACACGATGCGATGAACAAGGTGAACCCGCAGCCGGGCGAGCGGCATCTGGATGTCGCGGGCGGCACCGGCGAACTGGCGCGCGCGTTCCTGGAACTGGCCGACAAGGCCGGCGCGCGGCGCGGCGATGCACGCCCCGCCACGGCGATCGTCTGCGACATCAACGATGCGATGCTGGATGCTGGCAAGGCGCGCGCCGACAATGCGAAATGGGAAGGGCGGCTCGACTGGGTCTGCGCCGATGGCCAGAAGCTGCCCTATCCGGACAAGAGCTTTGACGTGGTCACGGTTTCCTTCGGCATCCGCAACTTTGCCGACCGGGTGGCGGGCCTGCGCGAATTCCGGCGCGTGCTGAAAACCGGTGGCCGTCTCGCCGTGCTCGAGTTCAGCCAGCTGACGGCGCCGTTGCTCCAGGAAGCGTACGACACCTATAGCTACGCCGTGATCCCGCGCCTTGGTGAGTTGATCGCCGGCGACCGGTCAAGCTACCAGTACCTGGTGGAATCGATCCGTCAGTTCCCGGAGCAATCCGTGTTCAAGGCCGAAATCGAAGGCGCAGGATTCAAGCAGGTTTCCGTCACGAACTATTCGGGCGGAATCGCCGCCCTGCACTTTGGCTGGGCGGCGTGAGCATGAACCGCTCAGTTCCCGTCGATCTTGACGCCGTCTTCGCCGACCGAAATCTCGACCCTGTCCGGGCCGCCGGCACCTTCGGTGAAGTAGTAGATGCCAAACGCCACGGCTGCGGCGACCAGTACACCGACGATCAGGTACAGGAAATTGTTGGATGACGGGGAATCGGACATGATGGAACTCGCTCTCTGCAGTTTTGGTTCTCGGCATGAACGCGCAGTGACGGCGCTAAGTTCCCTGACTGCGGACAATACCTAGATGGGCGCGCTCGGTGACTATTGGCGTCTGATGCGCGCGGGCACGTCGCTCGCGCGGCACGATGTCGTGCTGCCGGGTGCCTACCAGTCCCGCCTGCCGATCCCGGCGCGCGTCGCCGGCAGTGTGCTGCGCCTGTTCGGCGGCGCCCGTGGCCGCCCCGGCCAGCGGCTCGCCACCGCCCTCGAAGGCCTTGGCCCTGCCTATATCAAGCTCGGCCAGTTCCTCGCGACACGCCCCGACGTGTTCGGCTCCGAAGTCGCGGGCGATCTCGGGCGCCTCAAGGACAAGCTGCCGCCTTTCTCGATGAAACTTGCCCGCGCCGCGCTCGCAGCCGAGTTCACCGAGGCGGAGGCGATTCGGCTTTTCCCGGGCCTGTCGGAACCGGTTGCCGCCGCCTCCCTTGCGCAGGTCCACAAGATGTCGCTGCCGGACGGCGACCGCGCGGTGAAAATCCTCCGTCCCGGGATCGAACGCCAGTTGGCGTTGGAGCTCTCGGCCATGCGCCGCGCCGCGCGTACCATTGAAGGCGTTTCTGCCGAGAGCCGCCGGCTGAAGCCCATCGCCCTCACCGACACGATCTCGAACTTCATGCTGCGCGAGCTGGACCTCCGCCTCGAAGCGGGCGGCGCCGACGAGATGCGCGCCATCAACGAGAAGACCGGATTCTTCGACATTCCGAAGGTCGACTGGGAGCGGACAGGCAAACGTGTACTGACGATCTCCTGGATCAACGGGACTCCCTTGACTCAGGCAGGCGTGCTGGACCGTCCGGGCCTCGACCGCGTGAAGCTCGCCAACGATATCACGCAGGGCTTCCTCTCCAGCGCCATCGAACACGGCGTCTTCCATGCCGACATGCACGAAGGCAACGCGATCCTGACACCGGAGGGCCGCATCGCGCTGGTCGATTTCGGCATCATCGGCCGCATCGGCCCGATGGAGCGCCGCTTCCTGGCCGAAATTCTCTGGGGGTTCCTGAAGCGCGATTATATGCGGATCGCGGAGGTTCACTTCGAAGCGGGCTACGTGCCGCCGTCGCAATCGGTGGGCGATTTTGCGCAGGCGCTGCGCTCCATCGGCGAGCCTTTGTTCGGGCGTCCGGCGGAAGAAGTCTCGATGGGCCGCGTGCTGCTGCAGCTGTTTGATTATACTCACACGTTCGGCATGGCGCTACGGCCTGAACTCGTGCTGCTCCAGAAAACCATGGTGCAGGTCGAAGGCGTCGCGCGCGCCATTGATCCCACGCACAATATCTGGAACGCGTCCGAGCCCGTCATCGAGGCCTGGATGCGCCGCAATTTCGGTCCCGAAGGCGCGGTGCGGATGATCCGCGAAAACGTCCGCGAGGTGACGAACCGGTTGAAACGCCTGCCCGAGGTCATGGACCGGTTCGAGAAAAGCCTCGACGCCGAGCCTGTGCCGCCGCCTCCGCCGCAACGCTTCGCGCCCTGGTGGGGTTGGTTCGGACTGATCGGGGTACTGGGTGTGGCGGCGGCCTGGGCTGTGCGCAGCTTCTAGGCAGCCCGCAATCCCACGCGAATTTCTCGCGGCTGCGGCGCCTCGGGCCCTGTGAGTTTCCCGCCTGAAGCGTAAGGGCTTCTTCGCGTTAAGAACTTGGTTACCTTTGCGGCCTGCGTCCAGAAGGAACACGCGCCATGAAGTTTGCCGCCATGCTCATCGCCGCCGGCCTGTTCTCCGCGCCCGCTTTCGCCGACACCTGCGCGGCAGCCACCGAAGCGGCCACCCGTGCGGCGCTCGACTCTGCTGCAGCCGCAGGCCGGCGCACCGCCACGGTCCGCGTCACCTGCGACGGCGAGCGCCAGACCTTCGTGCTTCACCGCAGCCAGGGCGCGTCCGGCACGTCGGTCACCGTGCGCGAGTTGAAGCGCAGCGCTGACAAGACCGGCCTCGATGGCGGAAACCGCGCGTCTTCCGGCACTTCGACCGCGAAACTGATCCGCGTCGGCGAATAGGCCCGGGCGCCAAGTCTTACCGCATCCTTGACGCCGGGCTGGCGATCCCGCGTATTTGATGGGACGATTTCAAGGGTTTTGCGCTAGGAAGGGCCTCAAACCGGACTGGCAGACCTGATGAAAAGCCCGAGAATCCTCCTGATCATCGGCGGCGGCATTGCCGCCTACAAGAGCCTTGAGCTGATCCGCGAGCTCGGGCGGCGCGGCATTGCCTCGCGGGCGATCCTGACCAAGGCGGGCGCCGAGTTTGTCACGCCGCTGTCCGTCTCCGCACTGTCGGGCGAGAAGGTCTATTCCGAGCTGTTCGATCTGACCGACGAGACCGAGATGGGGCATATCGAGCTGTCGCGCTCGGCTCATCTGGTTGTCGTCTGCCCCGCCACCGCCGACCTGATGGCCAAGGCTGCTGCCGGCCTCGCGAATGATCTTGCCTCCACCACGCTGCTTGCCACCGACAAGCCGGTGCTGATGGTGCCGGCGATGAATGTGCGGATGTGGGAACACGCCGCCACCAAACGCAACGTTGCGCAGCTGCGCGCGGACGGCATACGGGTTGTCGAGCCGGATGTGGGCCCGATGGCCTGCGGCGAGTTCGGACCTGGGCGTCTTCCCGAAGTGCTCGCCATAGTGCGCGAGATCGAGGCCGCGCTGGCGCCGCCGTCGAAGCGGCTTGAAGGTCTCCACGCGCTCGTCACCGCCGGTCCGACGCGCGAGCCGCTCGATCCCGTGCGCTACATTTCCAATCATTCCTCCGGCAAGCAGGGCTATGCCATCGCTGCCGCGCTCGCCGCCGAAGGCGCCCGTGTGACGCTGGTCTCCGGCCCGGTCGCGCTGAAGGCGCCGGATGGTGTCACGTTCGTCCCGGTCGAGACCGCGCGCGAGATGCTGAAGGCCTGCGAAGACGCGCTGCCGGCAGACGTGTTCGTCTCGGTCGCGGCAGTGGCTGACTGGCGCCCGGTGAAAGCCTCGCCAAAGAAACTGAAGCTGAAAGGGCAGGGCGAAGCGCCCGCCATCCAGCTCACCGAGAACCCGGATATCCTGCGCACCCTCAGCCAGAAGCGGAAGGGCCGCCCGCGCCTCGTGATCGGCTTTGCGGCCGAAACGCATGACGTCCAGCAGCTCGCCGTCGAGAAACGCGCCCGTAAGGGCTGCGACTGGATCGTCGCCAATGATGTCTCCGGCGACGTGATGGGCGGCGACCAGAACGAGGTCTACCTGATCACGCCGGACGGTACCGAGCACTGGCCCCGCCTCGCCAAGGACGCCGTCTCCCGCCGGCTCGCGACCCGCATCGCCGACGCGCTGACCGGCCCCGCGCCGCGCCTCAGCCTCGCGGCAGAGTAGGTTCCGCGTCAGCTTTCATTGCCGGGAGCAAGTCCCGCCAGCCGTCTCGGCAGGTCCGCGCTGGCGTGCAGGAAATCGACGATCACCACCTGTGCCTCGTCTTCGATGAACACGACAAAGTGCTGCCCGGCGCGCGCGAATCGCAAAGTCTCCGGCAGGTCCGGATCAATCAGCCGGCGGCAATCCTGAGATTGCGCCGTGCCCTCCGCAATCTCCCGGCAGCACGCGATCAGGTCGTCTTCGTAAGCCGCCGCCTGGCGCGGGCCGAACGTCTGAACCGTCCAGAGGGCAATGTCCGTCAGCGCCGCCTCGGCGTGCCGCGTCAGGCGCCAGGGCTTCGCCATCAGGTCTGCGCACGCGCCTTCGCGAACGCCCGGCGGATGGCCTCTTCGCCGCTGCCGCCGGCAAGATCGCCGCGGCGCGCCTGTTCGAGGCTCAAGGTAAGACGTGTACGGAGCAGTTCCGTCTCGTCCTCCTCGCGCTCCAGCAGCCTAAGTCCGGCCCGCAGCGCTTCCGACGCATTCTGGAATCGCCCCGACGCGACCAACCGGTCGATCATTGCGGACTGGGCCTCGGTCAGGACAACATTTCGGGTCGCCATGGGTCTCTCCTGCGGTCATTGGCAATATATGCCATCTGGGTCGAAGATCAAGACGGCAGGCCGGATGAAGGCGCGGCCCGCCTTGACTCGAACGCAGAGTCTCCGCACCCGGGGGAGATGAGCACCGTTACTGTCCAGGTTCGCCCGCTGCCGCATTTCGAGGGCCTTGACTTGCCCGCCTACGAGACGTCCGGGTCTGCCGGGATGGACGTGCGCGCGGCTGTGCCCGTAGCTGAGCCCATCACCTTGAAGCCCGGCGAGCGGGCGATGGTGCCGACCGGTCTGTCGGTCGCCATCCCCGAGGGCTACGAGATCCAGGTCCGCCCGCGCTCCGGCCTCGCGGCCAAGTACGGCCTCACCTGCCTCAACACGCCGGGCACGATCGACTCTGATTACCGCGGCGAGATCAAGGTCATCCTGATCAATCTCGGCGCCGAGGCCTTCGTTATCCAGCGCGGCGAACGCATCGCCCAGCTCGTCCTTGCCCCGGTCACGCGTCTTGCCTGGAGCGAAGTCGACGCGCTGGACGAAACGGCGCGCGGCGCCGGTGGATTTGGATCTACCGGGCGCTGATCCAATTTAATCGGCGGAAGCCCTTGCGCTACCCTCAAACTTCCCCACATTGATATTCGATAAGAGTGGGAGGTGACGATGAGTGCCCTGTGGCCTGTCTTTGCAGTTATCCTGTTCGTCTGGCTGCTGACGCGCGGCGAGCGGCGCCTCAGGCGGCTTCGCCGGTGGGAAACGGACGCCCGGTATGAGCCCCGCCCGGAGGAGCGCGACGACGAGATTGCCCGCCTCAAGGAACGTGTCCGCGCGCTCGAGGAAATCATCACCGGTGACGACTGGCGCCTGCGCCGCGATTTCGACGGTCTCTGACGCGCCCTTTCATTCAACGCCCCTTTGGGGCATGTTTTTCTGCAGGCTTGGAGGACGAGAACATGGATCCGTTTCAGATGGTGGTGCTCATCGTCGCGATCAGCGTCGGGGCAGGGGTCTACCAGACCTATCTGAAGACGAAGGCCAATTCGCGTGCCGACGAGACCACGCAGGCCGATGTGACCTCCATGCGCGACGAGATCAGCAAGCTGAAGGAACGCGTCCGCGTGCTCGAGACGATCGTCACCGACAAGGACCGCGCGCTCTCCGAAGAGATCCGCAAGCTCGCCTGACCGTCTGGTTAACGCCGCCGCGAAAATTCCGCAGAGCGATTTCGCCGGATCGATAGATTGATCGGCTAGGGTAACTCTCGATAGGGAGGCCCCACATGGCGACGTTCGGCAAACAGGTTTCGGCAGGCGGTCCCGCCGCCGCAAAGCCAACCTTCGGCAAGAAAACCGGGCCTGCCCCCATGGGCCGCGCGGCGCCTTCCGCCGCCCGCGAGCAGCTCTCGCCCCAAGCCCTCGCTTTTCTCCAGGCCGAACGCAGCCGCGCGCCGGAAGCCGCTTCGAAGCCCGGCGTGGCCCCTCGCGCGCCCGCTTACGCGGCCGCCGCCAGCGCCGTCAGCCCGTATGCGGGCAAGCCCGTCTGGGGCCGCCGCATCATCGCGCTGCTGATCGATTCCCTGATCGTCGGCCTGCCGGTCTTCTTCCTGTTCGGCATGGGCATCTTCGGCGCAGCAGCAGCAGCCCCCACCGACACCGCTGCCTTCATGGCCGTCATGACCTTCTCGATCATACTCGGCGTCTGCAGCATCATCTATTCGGTCTCGATGGAATCCTCGAAGAAGCAGGCGACCTGGGGCAAGCTCGCCGTCGGCGCCATCGTCACCGACATGAATGGCGGCAAACCCACCTTCGGCGCGATCGTCATGCGCAACACGGTTGGACGCTTCTGCTCCAACATCATCCCGTTCTACATCGGCTATGTTTGCGGCCTGTTCCGCGCAGATCGCCGCTGTGTCCACGACCTGATCGCCGGTACGATGGTGCGCAAGCGAACGGTAGATGGCGCGCCGGCCAGCTATGGCGAAGTGTTTGCTTGAAGTCTGGGCCTAAACCAGCATCCCTTCGTCCTTGCGGAACTTCGCGAGCAGGTAGTTCGGCGTATCCTCGATCGTCTCCAGCGCGCCGAAGGCAAACGCCTCCCGGTCCAGCACCAGGTCGCGCGGGCGCAGCTGGCGCGAGATTTCGAGGCCTTCGAGGGTACGCGCGCGCGAGAAGGCCACATAGGCTTGTCCGTGGGCGAACATTCCGCTGTCGAAGTCGATGAATACATTGTCCAGCGTCAGGCCCTGCGCCTTGTGGATCGTGACCGCGTAGGCGAGGCGCAGCGGCACTTGCTTGAACGTGCCGACGACTTCGCGCTTCACCTTCTTGGAATCCATCTCGAAATCGTAGCGGTACTTCTCCCAGGCCGCCGCTTCGATCTCGTAGACCCGGCCCGCGATCTTGACGATCACGCTCTTGGCGCCGAAGCCTTCGACATGCGCCAGCGTGCCGTTGACCCAGCGCCCTTCCGGATCATTGCGGATCAGCATTACGCGCGCGCCGACTTTCAGTTCGAGGTCTGACTCGGTGGGAAAACTCTTCTCGTCGAACTGGCCCTGCACATCCGCCGGGAAGATCTTCCGCTCGCCCTTCAGCTCCGCCAGCCGCGTCTGGTTGATGCGGAAGGCGTTGGCATTGTTGGGCGTCAGCACGACATGCGTTTCGGAGGCATCGGATGCGCTGCGCGTGGAGACAAGTTTTGCCAGCGTCGCCTCATCGTTGGGCGTCACCCGGCCGGAGCGCAGCGCGCCGAGCAGGGCAAGGAAGCGCGGGTCTTCCTGACGGAACACGTGTTTCAGCGCCAGCAGCGAGAACTCGCCGTCCCGGAAGGCCGGGGCGTTGAAGAAATAGTTGCCGCCGAAGCGTTCCAGCAGGATCGGGCTTTCCTGGTTCGAGACAACCGGCGGCAGCTGATGCAGGTCGCCCGACAGGATCATCCGTACACCGCCGAACGGGCGTTTGGAGCCGCGATTGAGCTTGAGGCTGCGGTCGATGGCGTCCAGCATGTCGGCGCGCACCATCGAGATCTCGTCGATCACCACCGTGTCGACGGCGCGCACCACCCGCGCGTTGGGCAGGCGGCGAACATCCTGCGCCTCGATCAGGCGCGGGGGCAGCTTGAAGAAGGAATGGATCGTCTGCCCGCCGGCATTCATTGCGGCGACCCCTGTGGGCGCCACGATCACGGCCTTGTCGCCTGCCTCGCTGAGGAACTTGCGCAGCAGCGTTGTCTTGCCGGTGCCCGCCCGGCCGGTGAGGAAGAGGTTGCCCTGCGCGCCCGCGCCGCGCGCCACCCATTCGGCGGGCGCCGCGTAGATGGACTCAGGGGTGGGGGGCATCTTGCGGGGCAAGCTCAGGGGCTGACAAGGCGCATCTGGCGCGCCTTGCTTGTGCTGCCCGTGCTCGCCACCACTTGCCAGCCGAGCGCCTCATAGGCCCGCCGCGCGCCGAGATTCTCGGCGTCCACATCGAGGCTGAGGGCGCCGGTCGCGCCCTGGCGCGCCACTTCCAGCAGGCCCCGCGCGACGCCGCAGAAGCGCCAGTCGGGGTCCACGAACAGGTGGTCGATATAGTCCTGCGGCAGCTGCAGCGTCAGGAAGCCGATGACGCCGGCATCCGGCTCCTCGGCGACCCAGGCGTTCAGCGGGGTCAGCGAACGGCGCAGGATCATGTACTGGCCGCGGTTGCGGATGCGCCAGGGCATGTCGGTCAGGCAGTCGCGGAAGATCGCGAGGCACGCGCCCGCATCCGCCGCGGTGAACGGCCTGATGCTCCATCCGGCTCCGGCATGCTTGTACATGGGGTGCAGAGTAAAGTGAGGCGCGCGCGGCGTCCAGCGGGCAGCCGCGTCAAATCTCACATCTGCATCGTCCAGCCTTCAACGCCCATCGCGGCCTGGCGCACGGCTTCCGACAGGGTGGGGTGCGCATGGCTGGTGCGGGCGATGTCTTCCGACGAGGCGCCGAATTCCATGGCGACGCAGATTTCCGCGATCATCTCGCCGACGCCGACGCCGATCATGTGCGCGCCGAGGATCTTGTCGGTGCCTTTTTCGGCGAGGATCTTCACGAAGCCGGTGGTCTCATGGTTCGTCCGTGCACGGGAGTTTGCCATGAACGGGAACTTGCCCTTCACATATTCGACGCCGGCGGCCTTCAGCTCTTCCTCGTTCTTGCCGACCCAGGCGATTTCGGGGTTCGTGTAGACGACGCTCGGGACGAGGTTGTAGTCGACATGCCCGGCCTTGCCGGCGATCAGCTCGGCGACCGCGGTACCGTCATCCTCGGCCTTGTGCGCCAGCATCGGTCCGTGGATACAGTCGCCGACCGCCCAGACGCCGTCCGCGACCTTGAAGTGGCCATCGGTCACCTCGATCACGCCGCGCTTGTCGGTCTTGCCGCCGACGGCTTCGAGCCCGAGGCCCTCCGTGTACGGCTTGCGGCCGATGGCGACGATCACGATATCGGCTTCCAGCGTTTCCGCGGCGCCGCCCTTGGCGGGCTCGACATTCACTTTCAGCTTGGTCTTGGTCTTCTCGACGCCGGTGACCTTGGTGCCCAGCTTGAAGGCGAGGCCCTGCTTCTTGAACGTGCGCTCTGCTTCCTTCGCGACTTCGGCGTCGGCTGGCGGCAGGATGCGGTCGAGATATTCGACAACCGTGACTTCCGAACCCAGCCGCGCCCAGACCGAGCCCATCTCGAGCCCGATCACGCCGGCGCCGATCAGCACCAGTTTCTTCGGAACCGCCTTCAGGCTCAGCGCGCCGGTGTTCGAGACCACGCGCTCCTCGTCGATCTCGATGCCGGGCAGGGTGGCGGGCTCGGAGCCCGTCGCGATCACGATGTTCTTCGTCTCCAGCACGCGCGTGCCGCCTTCGGCGAGCGCGACTTCGACGCGGCCCTTGCCGAGGATCTTGCCGCGGCCTTTGACGTACTCGACCTTGTTCTTCTTGAAGAGGAATTCGATGCCCTTGGTCAGGCCTTCGACGGCCTCTTCCTTCTGGGCCATCATCTGGCCGAGATCGAGTTCGATCTTGCCGGTCTTGATGCCGAGGGCGGCGAACTCGTGCTGGGCGGCGTGGAAATAGTGCGAGGCGTTCAGCAGCGCTTTGGACGGGATGCATCCGACGTTCAGGCAGGTGCCGCCCAGCTTGCCGCGTGTCTCGATACAGGCAACCTTGAGGCCCAGTTGTCCGGCGCGGATCGCGCAGTTGTAGCCGCCGGGGCCGCCGCCGATGATGACGACGTCATAGGTCTCTGCCATGGGAATATATTCCTTAAATGGGGCGGGTGCCGCGCGCGATTCGATTGCGCCGCATACCTAGGCATTCCAGCCCCGAAACTCAATCCGCAGAGACCGCAGAATGGACCTAGCTTCGCTTCACAAAAGCGAGGACGCCCCCCAGCACGACCATCGCGCCGCCGGAATAGACCTCGTCCATCCACAGGCTCGAATCGGTGCCTAGCGCCGCCATTGCGCCGGGCAGGGCCGCGAACAGCACCGCGCCGGTCATGCCGAGCCAGGCGCCGCCCTTGATGTTGAGCGCGGCGAGCAGGCCGCCGAGCAGGGCGAGGCCCGCCGCCAAGATGCGCCAGAGGCTGGTGGGCGGTTGCAACAGCGCGTCGTCGAGGGGGCTGCCGCGGCTGACGATCATCGAGACGGCCGAGACGCCCTGCCAGAGGAGCCAGGCCGCCAGTATGGCCAGGGCGGCGCCGGCAAGTTTGCGGATCATGAGCGTCCCCTCCCGGAACTGTGTTCTGGGATCAGGCTAGGCCGAAGCGGGCCGTCCGGCAACGGGCAGCGGTGATCAGGCCGCTTCTTCTTCCTCGTCCCAGTCGCCGCGATGGCGGGCGAGCGCGGCGGCCCGGGCAGCCTTCTTGCGGCGGGCCTGGGCAATGAACATCGCCCGCTGGCGCTGCACCACGATGTCCGGCACGAACAGGGGCGGGTGTTTCTTTTTCACCTTGGCGGGCTTCTCCGGGCGGGCGCGGATCGGCGCGTGCTGGGAGGCCACGGCCGCAGCCACGGCGGGGTTCGCCATGGTTTCCGGCGTCACTTCCACGTCCATGAATTCCGGCGGGCGTTTGCGCAGTTCCCAGACGGCCAGCAGCAGCAGCACGGCGCCGGCCATCAGGCCGGCCATCGCGCCTTCGCCGGCGCTGGGGTTCAGCCACCAGTTGGCGTCGAAATGCACGAGGAAAACCGACGGTATGGAGAAGGCGAGGGCGAAGACGTACCAGCCGACTGCGCCGCCCTTGCGGGCCGCGAGGGTGGCGCCGGAGGCGTAGTAGCCGAGGGCGGCAAACAGGTAGGCGGCGCCGTGGGCAATGCCGAGTTCGCGCCAGTTCACGCCGCCGAGTCCGCCGGCCACATCATCGGTGACGATCCAGCCCATCACCATGACGATGGACGGCCAGCGCACGGCGGTCAGCGCGCCGAAAGCGAAGGCAATCGCGTAGATTGTGAGCAGGATGGCGATCAGGCGGCGCGGCATCCCTCCCGCGTAACACACACGTGGTTAGCGCCCGTTGAAGCGGGTCTATGAAATTTCATCGATCCGCTGGCCAGACAGGCAGATCCTCGGCGGTCTTGGCGTAAGGAATGCCCTTGGTGCCAAGCTCGAAGACGTCGCCCTCCCGGGAGTCGACCACATAAACGCGCCCGATGATCTGCACGGCTGGAACGCATTCTTCCGGTTCAAATTCGCCGGTCAGGGGATGATAGGAATCCTTGTATTTGAAACAGGCTTCCGGCGGCGACTCGGCGTCGGAAACGCTCCAGGTTCCTTTTTCGACGCTGGTATTGAGCGGATACCATGAGAAAAACCGGCCATCCGGCGCGGTGTACTCCACATAGATGCCGTGGCCTTCCTGGCGGACAATCGACGTCCTGTCGGAAAGTTCCGCGACCAGCGCGGCGCGCACCTCCTCATCCGTCATGTCGCCGATCGCTGTCGATGCATTCATCCACCGGACCACAGCCTGATCTTCGAACGCAGCCGCATCCTCAGCCGGCATGTCCATCATCACGGGCGGGCTGGTGGCGCAGGCGCCAAGGCACAGGGCCAGAATGGATGCGGTGATCAGCGGTAGTTTCATCTTGTGTTTCCTGTTCTCACGTCGCGGTGGACGCCAGATATGGCGGGGATTCCTGCTTCGGAAAAGCCGCACGCAACCGATTTGAGGATGAAGGCCTGACGCTTTGCGTCCCACTCATCTGGCTGCTAAGGCATCGGCCAAATCAGGGAGGATAAGGCATGGGACGCGTTTCAGGCAAAATGGCATTGGTGACCGGCGGGGCGCAGGGCCTTGGCGAGGCGATCGGGCGGATGCTGGCGAAGGAGGGCGCGAAGGTGACCCTCACCGACATCAACGGCGCGGGCGCCGAGAAGGTCGCCGCCTCGATCAACGCCGTGCACGGGGCCGGGACGGCGTTTGCGTTCCAGCAGGACGTGACCGACGAGGCGCGCTGGAAGGAAGTAGCCCAAGCCGCGCATGACGCGATGGGCGGGCTCAATGTGCTGGTCAACAATGCGGGCATCGGCTCGCTCGGCTCGGTCGAGGACGAGAGCTACGAGATGTTCCGGAAAGTGCAGGCGGTGGATGTCGATTCGATCTTCCTCGGCTGCAAGTATTCGATTCCCCTGATGCGCGCCCACGGGCTCGGCTCGATCATCAACATCTCGTCGATCGCGGGCATCATCGCGAGCGGCAATTACGTCTCCTACAACACGGCCAAGGCGGCGGTGCGGCATCTCTCCAAGTCGGTCGCGCTGCACTGCGCCAAGACCGGCGGGCAGATCCGATCAAACTCCGTACACCCCGTATTCATCAACACACCGATCCTCGATCGGACCAAGGAAATGTTCGGCGAAGCCAAGGCGCTTGAGAAACTCGGCCGCCAGATTCCGCTCGGCAAAGTGGGTGAGCCGGATGATATTGCCTACGCCGTGCTTTATCTGGCCTCGGACGAATCGAAGCTGGTGACCGGGGCGGAGATCAAGGTCGATGGCGGCATCAGCGCGATGTAGGGCCGGGTTAAACCCGCTCACACCGCAGTTCTCAGCGCAGGCTGGGACCCAGTGCAAGTAGAAGAGCCTATCATCGTCTGGACCCCTGCCTTCGCAGGCGTTTGCGGCATTCTTCGCGAAAACCTCTGCGCGCAAGCTGTATTGACAACCGACATATCGTTGTGTAAACACAATATAATGCTGCAGATAGAAGGCGTTTTCAGGTGATCTACAACCGGCTTTCCGTGTTCCGGGCTGAGCGGGGTCTCAGCCGGAAGGACATTGCCGAGGCGGTCGGGGTCAACCCGCAGACGATCGGGTATCTCGAGCGGGGCGACTATGCGCCGTCGGTCGAGCTGGCGCTGAAGCTGTCGGCACTGTTCGAGGTGGCCGTCGAGCAGCTGTTCTCGCTGAAACCGTTTGCCCCGCTGGCGCACAGCCTCAGAGACCAGGAGTCCTGACCGTCATGTTCATCCGTTCGAAAGCCCATCCCTTCGGCCGTCCGCTGCAAACCGGTACCGTCCGTATACTGCTGATCGTTCTCTATGCCTTCTATCCGCTTGGCTGCATCCTGCAGCTGGTCGCGGGCGGCAGTGTTGCTCTCGGCCTGGCCGGCGTGGCGCTAGTGGTCGCCGCGCTCGCCGCCTTCGCCGTGCTGGCGGGCTCCAGCTTGCACCGCCAGACACAGGAGCCGGAAAGCCTGCTCGACGAGCGCGAACGGGAGGAACGCAACCGGGCCTCCTTCCAGGCGCACTCGGTCTTCTCCGGGATCGTGCTGATCGGTGTGCTCTACATGATGCTGACGGCGGACATGGCGGCGAATGGAAAGCTCGATCTCTGGCGGCCCACGGACGGGACGCACTGGAACGCCATCTTCGGCGGGCTGATCCTTCTTTCCTTCACGCTGCCGGGCGCCGTGCTCGCCTTTGGCAAGGCGCCGGTGGAGGCGGACTAGAGCGCCGGCGCCTTGCGGATGAGCGTCCAGGCGTAGATCGTCAGCCCGGTCATCAGCAGGGCCGAGACGACCAGCGGCGCGGCGTGGCCGACATATTTGTAGAGGCCCGCGCCGATCAGCGGGCCGAAGATGAAGCCGGCCGGCGGGGCCGCCGACATCAGGGCAGCCGCAGCGCCTTGTTCTTCGCGGGTGACCGATAGGCTGCCGAGCGCATTGGCGGACGGGATCGCCATCGCCGAGCCGACGCCGACGATGAAAAAGCTGGCGCAGAGCAGCGGGAAGGCCATCAGCGTGTCGGCGCCGATATAGCCGACGACGACGATGCCGAGGCCGATGGGGAGCAGCTTTCGCGGGTCTGGCTTGTGGCGCGAGATGTAGCCGAACTGGACGGCAATCGTGGCGACCGCCATGCAGGCGAACACGATGCCGGTGTAGAGCACGGCGGTCTCGCCGGATTTCTCTCCCAGTGCGCCGAGATTGTAGCGGTCCTCGATGAACCAGCCGAGGGTCTGCTGGATCATCCCGACACAGATGAAATAGGCGACCAGGAAGGCGAGGTGCGGGCGCACGCGCTTGTCGAACATCGCCAGCGGTTTCGGGCGCGGCATCGCGCGGTCGCGGGGGACGGTTTTCGGCAGGGCGTAGCCAAGGACGACGCCGACCACGATGCAGAACACGATGGTGCCCCAGAGCGGCGCGAGGGCGCCGAAGGGGGCAAGCGCGGCAGCGCCGGCGGGGCCGAGGATCGAGCCAATGCTCATGCCGGCGCCGAGCATGCCGAGACCGGCGGCGCGGTTGGCGGGCGTCGTCGCGTCGGTCATCGCCGCCATCGAGGCGGGCTGCAGGCCGGGCGTCAGCAGGCCGAACCAGAGGCGAACGAAGACCAGCGTCAGCAGCAGCGCCATGCCGGCCATCGCGCCGGCGAGGGCGGCCTCCAGCGTGAACAGGAAGGCCGTGTTGGTGAGGCCCATCATGATCAGGGAGAAGACCATGACGCGCTTGCGGCCCACCCGGTCGGCGATGCGGCCCCATTGGGGGATCATGAAGGCGTAGAGCAGGGTGGACAGGGTCAGGATCGCGGCGACCTCGACCTCGCCGAGCCCGGCCTTGCGGGTGAGCGGGGCGACGACCACGAAATTGATGCTCATGCCGGCGCCCATCGCGATGGTCGCCAGCATCAGCATGTTTCGCTGGAACGCCGAGAGCGGATGCAGCGGTGTTTCGGTCGTGTCCATGTGCATCGTCCCGGGAGGAAGGTAGGTAGGCTAGGGCCGTTGGGGGGGCTTGCCAAACCCTTCCGTTGCGACAATTGGCGGGGTGAACCTTGCCGGAGGGGGGCGATACACCCTAAGTGACATCTAGTTCATACCCCACCGCCGGAGCGACCCCGCACCCATGAAAGCGATCCTCGACGTCCTGCTTGCGATTCTCTCGATCGCCACCTGGATCATCCTCATCCAGGCCGTCCTGTCCTGGCTTCTGACCTTCCGCGTGCTCGACCTGCGTAACAATATCGTGGCGCAGATCTGGGGCGGGCTGGAGCGGCTGACCGAGCCTCTGTACCGGCCGATCCGCAATATCCTGCCGTCGATGTCGGGCATCGACCTGACGCCGCTGGTGGTGCTGCTGATCATCTTCTTCCTGCGCTCGGTGATCTCCCGCTACGGCTACAGCCTCGTACCGTTCTGATGCGTCACCGGCTGGCCGTGCGGGTTCAGCCGGGCGGATCGGCAGACCGGATCGAGGGCCGGGGCACGGACGATGCCGGCCGGGTGTTCCTGAAAGTGCGGGTGCGGGCGCAGCCCGAGGACGGCGCGGCGAATGCGGCGGTGCAGCTTACGGTCGCGAAGGCGCTGGGCGTCGCGAAGTCTGCGGTGCAGGTGGTGACGGGCGGCAAGACTCGGCTAAAAGGCCTCGAAATTGAGGGCCCGCCGGATCTGGCGGGTGTGATTGAGGGCTGGCTGGCAGATGAGCGCAGTGCGGATTGACGGAGTTCAGGTCGCGGCCGATGTGCGCGCGGCGGTCGCGCGGGCAGTGGGCGAGTTGCCGGGCGTGCCGGTTCTGGCCGTGGTGCTCGTTGGCGAGGATGCGGCGAGCGAAGTCTACGTCCGCAACAAGGTGAAGGCGACCGGCGAGGCGGGCATGGTCTCGCGCCATCACCGGCTGGCGGCGAGCGCCACGCAGGGCGAAGTCGAGGCGCTGATCGCGGCGCTGAACGCGGACCCCGAGGTGGACGGCATCCTGCTACAGTTGCCCTTGCCGGCGGGCCTTGATTCGGACGCCGCGATCGAGCTGATCGATCCGTCCAAGGATGTTGACGGGCTGACGGAAGTGTCCGCCGGGCGCCTCAGCCTCGGCAAGCCGGGGCTTCGTCCGTGTACGCCGGTCGGCTCGGTGATCCTCGCCAAGCGCGCGCTGGGGGACAACCTTTCAGGCAAGCATGCGGTGGTGATCGGGCGCTCGATCCTTGTCGGCAAGCCGGCGGCGCTGCTGTTCCTGGCCGAGAATTGTACGGTGACGATTGCCCACAGCCGGACGGCGGACCTCGCCGCGGTGTGCCGGGAGGCGGACATCCTGGTGCCGGCGGTGGGCCGGCCGGAGATGGTGCGCGGCGACTGGGTGAAGCCGGGCGCGGCGATCATTGATGTCGGCATCAACCGCGTGCCGGCGCCCGAGAAGGGCGAGGGCAAGACCAAGCTGGTGGGCGATGCGCATTATGCGAGCTGCGCGGAAGTCGCCGGTTTCATCACACCGGTGCCAGGTGGGGTCGGGCCGATGACGATTGCGTGCCTCTTGCGCAACACGGTGCTGGCAGCATGCGCGCGGCGCGGCTGGCCTGTGCCGGCCGGCCTGTGAGCCAGAGCTTCGCCCCTCCGTACACGGAGCTTTTCCGCAGCCTGTGGGAGGCGCAGGAAGGCTGCTGCGCGCTGTGCGGGCTGGCGATGCCGAAGGACCGGTTCGAGCTGACCCATGCGACGCTGTGGAAGAAACAGCGCCCGACGTTTGATCACATCCGGCCGAAGGCGGCGGGCGGATCAGACCGCGCGGACAATCTTCAACTCGCCCACGCGGCCTGCAACAAGCGCAAAGGTGCGCGCGGGTAGATTTTTGATTGGCCGCAAATTCTTGCGCTCAACCGGTGCCCACTTGAGCGGAGTTTGCTCTAGCTGACCCGCTCGATCATCATGTGCTTGACCTTGGCGATGGCCTCGGCCGGGTTCAGCCCCTTCGGGCAGACCTGCGCGCAGTTCATGATCGTGTGGCAGCGGTAGAGCTTGAACGGATCCTCGAGGTCGTCGAGTCGCTCGCCGGTGGCCTCGTCGCGGCTGTCGATCAGCCAGCGGTAAGCCTGCAGCAGCGCCGCCGGGCCGAGGTATTTCTCGCCGTTCCACCAGTAGGAGGGGCAGGATGTCGAGCAGCAGGCGCACAGGATGCACTCGTAGAGGCCGTCCAGCTGCGAGCGGTCGGCTTCCGACTGGCGCCATTCCTTTTCCGGAGCTGGCGAGACGGTCTTCAGGTAGGGTTGCACATAGGCATGCTGGGCGAAGAAATTGGTCAGGTCCGGCACGAGGTCGCGGATCACCGGCATGTGCGGCAGCGGGCTGATCGTGATGACGCCGCCCGGCAGGTCGTCGAAGCCCTTGGTGCAGGCGATGGTGTTGCGCCCGGCAATGTTCATCGCGCAGGAGCCGCAGACGCCTTCGCGGCAGGAGCGGCGGAAGGCGAGGGTCGGGTCGACTGTGTTCTTGATGTAGAACAGGACGTCGAGGATCATCGTCCCGGCTTTGTCCATGTCGACCCAGTAGGTGTCCCAGCGCGGGTTGCCGGTCTCTTCTGGGCTGTAGCGATAGATGCGGAACTCGCGCAGGTTGGTCGCGCCCTGCGGCTTCGGCCAGGTCTTGCCTTTGCCGACTTTCGAGTTCTTCGGGAGGGTCAGTTGAACCATGGTCTCGTCCTGGCGGTCAGGTGTTAAACGTTGCGGCGGCGGGCGGTGATCACCGCGCCATCGGTAATGCTGAATCCAAAGCCATAGCCGCCTTGGTTGACGGCGCCTTTTTCCGAATGTCCGCTCACGGAGGGGAGTATGGAAATCACGTCATAGCCTTCTTCATGCAGCCTGTTGCAGGCCATCTCGATCTGGGCGCTGAGGTCGGCGATGTCCGCCTGGTGCGGATCGTCGACCAGCTTCACGCCCCGGCCGAGCAGTTTCTTCTCTTCCTTCTTCTGCCTTCCGGCGCGAACCCAGACGGATTTGTATTCACTCATCCACCCCTCCGCGCCTGAAGACCAAATTCAATCAGTACACCCGCGCTTTCGGCTCGATATACGCGATGTCGTTCGACAGCGTGTACTCGTGGACCGGGCGGTAATCGATGGTCACCTTGCCGGCGCCGTCGACCCAGGCCAGCGTGTGCTTCATCCACTTTTCGTCGTTGCGGTCGGAGAAATCCTCGCGCGCATGGGCGCCGCGGCTTTCCTCGCGGTTGGCGGCCGAGTTGACGGTCACGGCGGCCTGGCAGATCAGGTTGTCGAACTCCAGGGCCTCGACGAGATCGGTGTTCCAGATCATGCCGCGATCCTTCACGTCGATGCCGGGCAGTTTTTTGTAGACCTCGTCGATCGCCTCGACACCGTTCTTGAGCACGGAACCTGTGCGGAACACGGCGCAATCGGATTGCATCGCCTTCTGCATCTCGAGGCGCAGCTTGGCGACTGGCTCACCGCCGCTCGCATTGCGTATCTTGTCGAACCGGGCGAGGTGGGCGTCCGTTGCTTTGGCGGGCAGGTCGCGCTGGCGCGCGCCGGCTTCGGTCGTCGCCCCGCAGCGCAGGCCCGCCGCGCGGCCGAACACGACAAGGTCGATCAGCGAGTTGGAGCCGAGGCGGTTGGCTCCGTGTACGGACACACAGGCCGCTTCGCCGACGGCCATCAGGCCGGGCACGACCGAATCCGGATCGCCGTTCTTCTTGGTGAGGACTTCGCCGTGGAAGTTCGTCGGGATGCCGCCCATGTTGTAATGGACCGTCGGCAGCACCGGGATCGGCTCCTTGGTCACGTCCACGCCGGCAAAGATCTTGGCCGTCTCGGAAATGCCCGGCAGGCGCTCGTGCAGCGCTTCGGGGGAGAGGTGGTTGAGGTGCAGGTAGATGTGGTCCTTCTCGGGGCCGACGCCGCGGCCTTCGCGGATTTCCATCGTCATCGCGCGGGAGACAACATCGCGCGACGCAAGATCCTTCGCCGACGGCGCATAGCGCTCCATGAAGCGCTCACCTTCTGAGTTCGTCAGGTAGCCGCCTTCGCCGCGGGCGCCTTCGGTGATCAGGCAGCCTGAGCCGTAGATGCCGGTCGGGTGGAACTGCACGAACTCCATGTCCTGCAGCGGCAGGCCGGCGCGCAGCACCATGGCATTGCCGTCGCCGGTGCAGGTGTGCGCCGAGGTGCAGGAGAAATAGGCGCGGCCATAGCCGCCGGTGGCGAGGATGGTTTTCTGCGCGCGAAACCGGTGCAGCGTGCCGTCATCCAGTTTCCAGGCGGTGACGCCGACGCAGGCGCCGTCCTCGTCCATGATCAGGTCGAGGGCGAAATACTCGATGAAGAACTCGGTCTCTTCGCGCACGCACTGGCCGTACAGCGTGTGCAGCATGGCGTGGCCGGTGCGGTCGGCGGCGGCGCAGGTGCGCTGCACCGGGCCCTTGCCATAGTCCCGCGTCATGCCGCCGAAGGCGCGCTGGTAGATCTTGCCTTCCTCGGTCCGCGAGAAGGGCATGCCCCAGTGCTCGAGTTCATAGACGGCGGCCGGGGCGTTGCGCACGAGGTATTCGATCGCGTCCTGGTCACCGAGCCAGTCGGAACCCTTGACCGTATCGTACATGTGCCATTTCCAGCTGTCCTCGGACATGTTGCCGAGGGAGGCCGCGATGCCGCCCTGCGCCGCCACGGTGTGGGAGCGGGTGGGGAACACCTTAGTGATGCAGGCCGTGCGCAGGCCCGCCTGGGCCGCGCCGAGGGCTGCCCGGAGGCCCGACCCGCCGGCGCCGACAACAACGACGTCGTAGGTGTGATCGATCCAGTTATAGCTGCTCATGGTCCTGCCTGTCTTTCGCCTTGCGCCTCAGCTGCCCGTCCAGATCCGCAGCACCGACATCACAACCACCACGAACAGTGCGGCCGCGAAGAAGGTGTTGAGAATGAGGAGCGCGGCGCGCGTGCCCGTCTTACCTATGTAGTCTTCGATGACCGCCTGCATACCGAGGCGCATGTGGTAGAAGGCCGCGCCGGCGGTCAGCACCAGGAGCGTCGCATTCAGCGGCGAGCTGACCCAGGTCATCGCGTCAGCGTAGCCGCCGAGGGCCGCCTTCATGATCGAGAACAGGAACCACGGCACCAGCACGATCAGCGCGAGCGCGGAGACGCGCTGGCGGATATGGTGGCTGGTGCCGGTCTTCGAGGCGCCGAGGCCGCGGGTGATCTTGGTGGGCGTGACGAACTTGCTGTCGGACATCCCGGTGCGCCTTACGACAGGACCGCGGCGGCCATCAGGGCAATCGCCCCGACCAGCGCGAACGCATAGTTGAAGATCGAGATCTGGCTGGCGAGCTTCGGGTTGAACCCGAGGCCCGGGCCATCCCAGAGCAGGTGGCGAATGCCGTTGGCGAAGTGGAACAATACGGCGAAGGCCCAGAGGAAGAGCAGGATCTGGCCGGGAATGGAGAAGGCGATTGCCTCGACCGTGGCATAGGCGTCCGGACCGCTGGCCAGCGCGACCAGCCAGGCGGCGATCAGCAGCGTGCCGCCATAGAGGCCCATGCCCGTGAATCGGTGGGTGATCGAGGCCAGCATGGTGGCATGGAAACGCCAGACCTGAAGGTGGGGAGAAAGCGGCCGCGAATCAGCCTTGGGAGTGCCGGACATTCAGTCGATCCTTGCGCGCCGTGAAAACACTTGGCCTCGCCTTCTAGGCGCCTCTATGGTCGTGTCAACGCAGGCAAAGACGAGAGCGACATTATGAAACCGACTGTCCTTGCGGCAGGCATCCTGGCCTTGTCCATGCCCGCCTTTGCGGACCCGCTCGATCCGCTGGTCGAGGCTTACGAGACCTATGTGATGGCCGCCGATCCGGCCGAAGCCGCCCGCGCCGCGGGCGCTGCGCCGACCGGCTGGGGCCATGTCCGCCCCCGCGACATCGCCGCCCGCGCCGAAACCGCCCGCGCGCTGCTGGACGAGATAGAATCGGCGGACACGGCCCGCACGGTGGACGCCGCCATTCTCAAACGCCTGCTCGCCGATGAAATCAGCGCTGACGAACTGGACACTGCCCGCATCCCGTTCACCGGCGACTGGGGCTTCCAGGCTGCGCCGGTGTTTGCCGCGCTGCGTCTGCGGCTGAAAACCGAGGACGAGGCGGAAGCCTGGGTCCAGAGGCTGAATGATGTACCCCGCTACTTCGCCGAAAACCGAATCAACATGGCGCGGGGCATCACCACCGGCTGGACCGCCAACAAGGACCCGCTGGCCACCATGCGGGCGCAGATCGAAGCGCAAATCGTTGCCGATCCGGCGGCCAGCGAGCTGTACGCTCCGTTCCTGTCGCTGCCGGACAGGATCCCGCCCGAGGCGGCGGCGCGTCTGAAGGCGGACGGGCTCGCAGCGGTCGCGAACGCCATACAGGCCTATCGTGACACGGCCCGCTTCATCGATCTCGCCTATGCGCCCGCCGCCCGGGAGCAAGCAGGGATCGCCGGACTGCCGGGCGGGCGCGAGGCCTACGCGGTAGCGGTTGACGCGCATACGGCGGGGGCTGGCTATTCGCCTGAGGAGATCCACGCCATCGGCCTCACCGAAGTGGCCCGCATCCGGGCCGAAATGGAGGGCGTGATGGCGGAGACGGGCTTTGCGGGCTCGTTTGCCGAGTTCCAGGCCTTCCTGCGTACCGATCCGCAATTCTACGCCCAGTCCGACACCGAACTGATGGCCAAGGCCAAGGAGATCACGGACCGGATCGACCTTGTCCTGCCGCTCTGGTTCAACCAGCTGCCGAAGCTTGGCTATACGGTCGATCCCGTTCCGCTCTCGATTGCGCCCGGATACACCACGGGGCGCTACTCGCAGGGCGACCCGGCCGAGGGCCGGAAGGGCAGCTATCTTGTCAACACCTACGCGCTGGAGCAGCGTCCACTTTATGAACTACCGGCACTGTCCGCCCATGAAGCGGTGCCCGGTCACCACCTGCAGATCGCCCTCGCGCAGGAAATGGAGGGCCAGCCGCGCTTCCGGCAGGAATACTACGCGACCGCCTTCGGCGAAGGCTGGGGCCTCTATGCCGAACGCATCGCGGGCGAGGCCGGCATCTATCAGACGCCTTACGAACACTTCGGCGCGCTCTCCTACGAGATGTGGCGCGCCTGCCGCCTCGTCGCCGATACCGGGCTGCACTGGTATGGCTGGACGCGCGCGGAGGCCGAGGCCTGCTTCATCGACAATTCTGCCCTCAGCCCGCTGAATATCCAAACCGAAGTCACCCGCTATATCGGCTGGCCGGGCCAGGCGACCGCCTACAAGATCGGTGAGCTGAAGATCCGGGCGCTGCGCGCCGAAGCGGAAGCGGCGCTCGGCGAAAAGTTCGACATCCGTGAGTTCCACGATGTGGTGCTCGGCCAGGGCGCCGTGCCGCTGGATGTGCTGGACGCGCAGGTGAAGGCGTGGGTGGCGGAGACGGCGGCTCCATAGAGCTTGTCATCCCGGCCAGCGCGCAGCGCGTGAGCCGGGACCTTGTTGTGGCAAGTGCGGAGAGAGGGTCCGGCTCACGGCCGTTTTGCGGCCTGTCCGGGATCACAGTCGTTCGGACCCGCCTTGCTCTTTCCCATCCTCCGCGCCACATGTGCGGCGCCATGATCCGCTTCTTTGAACGCCGTATCGATCCGTTTCCGGAGACCCGCCCCGGCGTTCCGCCGAGGGGCCTGCGCGCGTTCGTCTGGCATTACATCCGGGACGCTGCGCCCTGGCTGATCGCCATGTCTTTCTTCACGGCGCTGATCGCGGTCGGCGAAGTGGCGCTGTTCGGATTCCTTGGCGGGATTGTCGACTGGCTGTCGACCGCCGAACGTGAAGGCTTCTTCGAGCGGGAAGGCGGGCGCCTCGCGCTGATGGCCGGCATCCTGCTGATCGGCCTGCCGCTGGCGACGCTGGCGCAGGCGCTGATCGTCTATCAGGGCCTGATGGGCAACGTGCCGATGAGCGCGCGCTGGCGCATGCACCGCCAGATGCTCGGCCAGTCGATGGGCTTCTTCGGCAACGAATTCGCGGGCCGTGTCGCCACCAAGGTGATGCAGACGGCGCTGTCCGTGCGTGAAGTCGTGATGAAGATCCTCGACGTCTTCGTCTTCGTGCTCGTCTATTTCTTCTCGGCGCTCGCGCTGATCGGCTCGGCCGACTGGCGCCTTGCCGCGCCGCTGATCCTCTGGCTGGCGGTCTATGCGTGCCTCCTCTGGTATTTCGTGCCGCGCCTCGGGAAGATCGCCGAGAAGCAGGCCGATGCCCGCTCGGTGATGACCGGCCGGATCGTTGATTCGTACACGAACATCCAGACCGTGAAACTGTTCGCCCATTCCGGCCGCGAGGAAACCTATGCGCGGGACTCGATGTCCGGCTTCCTCGACACCGTGCACGGCCAGATGCGCCTCGTCACCGGCTTCAACGTCATCGTCTATCTCAACAATTCTCTGCTCGTGTTCCTGATCGCCGCCTCGGGCATCCTGCTCTGGACCGGCAATGTCGTCGGCGCCGGCGCCGTGGCCGTCGCGGTCGGCCTTGCGCTGCGCATGAAGGCGATGTCGCAATGGATCATGTGGGAAGTCGCGGGCCTGTTCGAAAATATCGGCGTTGTCTATGACGGCATGGCGATGCTGGACAAGCCGGTCGCCGTGGTCGATGCGCCGGGCGCTGCGGCCCTGCCGCGCGTCAAGGGCGACATCCGCTTCGAGAACGTCGCCTTCCACTATGGCAAGGGCGCGGGCGTCATCGAAGGCCTGTCGCTCGCCATCCGCCCCGGCGAGAAGATCGGCCTCGTCGGCCGCTCCGGCGCGGGCAAGACGACGCTGACCAACCTGCTCTTGCGCTTTTACGACGCCGAAAGCGGCCGCATCCTCGTGGACGGTCAGGACATCGCGAAGGTCACGCAGGAATCCCTCCGGGCACAGATCGGTGTGGTGACGCAGGACACGTCCTTGCTGCACCGTTCCATCCGCGAGAACATCGCCTATGGCCGCCCCGGCGCCACCGATGACGAAATCCGCACCGCGATCGGCAAGGCTGCCGCCAGCGATTTCGTCGAAGCGCTTGAGGACGCCAAGGGCCGCAGCGGCCTTGAGGCGCATGTCGGCGAGCGCGGCGTGAAAATCTCCGGCGGCCAGCGCCAGCGCATCGCCATTGCCCGGATCTTCCTGAAGGACGCGCCGATCCTGATCCTCGACGAGGCGACTTCCGCGCTCGACTCCGAAGTCGAGGCGGCGATTCAGGAACACCTCTTTGAACTGATGGAAGGCAAGACCGTGATCGCCATCGCGCACCGCCTCTCCACCATCGCCGCGATGGACCGCCTCGTCGTGCTCGACGCCGGCCGGATCATCGAGCAGGGCACGCATGATGAACTCGTCGCGGCCGGCGGCCTCTATGCCGATCTCTGGGCCCGCCAGTCCGGCGGCTTCCTGGTCCAGCCCGAGCGGATCGAAGCCGAAGACGTTCCGGCGGAGTAGGCGATGAAGCTCACGATCATCGAGACGGGGCAGGTGCCCGCCGCAATCCGCGAGGCTTTCCCGGACTATCCGGAAATGTTCCGCCGCATGGTCGCGCAGGCCGATGGCACCATCGCGTGTGAGACGGTCTCCGTCGCCAAGGGCGAAGCGCTGCCCGATCCCGCCGCGCTGGACGCCGTGCTATATACCGGCTCGCCCGCCGGCGTGTATGATCCGGAGCCCTGGATCGCGCCGCTGAAGGATTTCATCCGCAGCGCCGCCACCGCCCGGACGCCGCAGGTCGGCATCTGCTTCGGCCACCAGATCATGGGCGAGGCGCTGGGCGGCAGGGTGGTCAAATCCGAGAAGGGCTGGGGCGTCGGCCGCCACACCTACGAAATTGTTCAGTGCCCGGACTGGAGCGGCGCCCCGTGCCCGCCGACGCTCAGCGTCGCGGTCAGCCACCAGGACCAGGTGGTCGTGAAGCCGCCGTCGGCCTCGATCATCGCGAAGTCGGACTTCACGCCGTTTGCCGGGCTCAATTATGAAGACTTCCCGGCGATCAGCTTCCAGTGCCATCCGGAGTTTGAACCGGACTATGCCGCGGCGCTGTACAAAGCCCGGCGCGCTGCACTGGGGGACGAGCGGGCCGCGGCCGCCGTCACGTCACTGGAAGGCGAGTGCGACCGCCGCCTCCTCGCGGGCTGGATCGTCAGTTTCCTGCGCGCCAACGCAGGAAACTGACGCCCGCTTTTACGAGCCGAACCGGTAGCGCGCACCGACGCTCAGCACGGTCTGGGTGTTCTCGATGTTCAGCGTGCCGGGGAACAGCTGGTTCTGCAGCTCGACATCTTCGGTCGCGCGGTAGGCCGCCTCGCCGTAGAGATCGATCCGCTCACTGACGGACCAGGTCGCGCCCGCCTTCAGCTGGTAGGCAAACTTGCTCTCGCTGTCGCCAATGATGCCGACGCCTGAGGGGCGATACGTCACGGAGACATCGGAGTAGCCGAGGCCCGCGCCGACATAGGGGCTGATTAGGCCGTCGCGGTTGAAGTCATAGTAGAGGTTGGCAAACAGGCTGGTCGATTCAAGCTCGTCGCCGTCCGGCAAAGCCACGACCTGGCCGACGGTCGCGCCGAGCTGCGTGGCAGAGCCCGTCAGCACGGCGGCGTCCACGCCGTCGATCACCGTGCCGGCGACGTTCACGCCCGAATGGGTATCCACCTCGGCCTTGCTGTAGACCAGCTCGACGCCGGAGCGGAATCCGTTGGCATAGCGGGCACCGAACTCGCCGGAGAGGGCATAGCCATTGTCGAATTCGGTTTCCCAGCCATACGGCGTGCCCGCCGCAATCGCGGTGCCGAACGGGATCACCGGTGCGCCGTTGCCGGTGGCGAAGGCGCCCGTGGCGCCGCTGTTTGAGCTGTCATTCTGCAGCACGTAACCGATCGATCCGGCCGCATACCATTCCTGGGCCGCGGCGGGGAGGGCGAGGCCGGATGCGGCGGCGCCGAGCGCAATGAGCGCGATGCGAAAGTTCATTCTGAAGTCTCCTCTGGGGTTCGGGAGAGCTGCCCCGGCACGCAGGAGAACGACGCACCGGGGAACCTCCACACCGCCAGATAGGATTCTATATATTGCAAGCAATAATATATTTCTGAACTTTTCGTGAGGTGCGCGGCAACCCGCCCCTTTCGCCTGTGGCGCGAAAACTGCAAAAGAGCGCGCAAGACGCCGCGCCCCCCCTCGGCGGCGCGCCCAACCCGTTTCACGGAGAGACACATGCTGCCGAAACCGCGCACCGATATCGCCCCCAACACGCTCGAATTCGAGATCCTGCCGCTGGTGAAGCCCACGGGCTTCCGCGAGTATGACGCCCGCTGGTGGTTCAACGGCATCGGGCATGCCAAGGCGCCGGAGCTGAACCTGACCGGCGTGCAGGCCCTCGGCCTCGGCATGGCGACGCTGTTCCACGAACTCGGCGTGAAGCCCACGGTCGTCACCGGCCATGATTTCCGCTCGATCAGCCAGCCGATCAAGAACGCGCTCTCGCTCGGCCTGATCGCCGGCGGATGCGAAGTGCTGGATGTCGGCCTCGCCCTCTCGCCGATGGTCTACTGGAGCCAGTTCGAACTGGACGCCGCCTGCTGCGCCATGGTCACCGCCTCGCACAACGAGAATGGCTGGACCGGCGTGAAGATGGGCGCGAACCGTCCGCTGACCTTCGGGCCGGACGAGATGGGCCAGCTCAAGGAGATCGTGATGAGCGGCCGCTTCGTCGAGCGCTCCGGCGGATCGATCCGCCGCATCGACGGACTGCGCGAGAAGTACATCCAGGCGATCGTGGGCGACACAAAGCTGAAGCGCAAGATCAAGGTCGTCGCCGCTTGCGGCAACGGCACGGCGGGCGCCTTTGCCGGCGACTGCCTGCGCGCGCTGGGCGCCGAAGTGATCGAGATGGACTGCAACCTCGACAACACCTTCCCGAAATACAATCCGAACCCGGAAGATGCCGAGATGCTGCACGAGATGTCGCTGGCGGCCAAGGAACACGGCGCCGATGTCGTGCTCGGCTTTGACGGGGACGGGGACCGCTGCGGCGTGGTCGACAATACCGGCGAGGAAATCTATGCCGACAAGATCGGCCTGATGCTGGCGCGCGACCTGTCGAAGAATTATCCGCACGCGACATTCGTCGTCGATGTGAAATCCACCGGCCTCTACAAGACCGACCCGGTGCTGAAAGCCAACGGCGCCACCGTCGACTATTACAAGACCGGCCACTCCTACATCAAGCGCCGCACCAACGAACTCGGCGCTCTCGCGGGCTTCGAGAAATCCGGCCACTTCTTCTTCCGCCCGCCCATCGGGCTCGGCTATGATGACGGCCTCGTCGCCGCCAAGGCCGTGCTCGAGATGCTGGACCGCAATCCGGACAAGACGATGGCGGACCTCAAGTCCGAACTCGGCGTTGCCTTCACCTCGCTCACCATGTCTCCGCATTGCGGCGACGAAGTGAAGTATGGTGTCATCGAAAAGATGGTCGTTGAATATCAGGCGCTCAACGGAACGATGATCCTTGGACGGAAGGTCATCGACGTGAATACCGTCAACGGCGCCCGCGTGACGCTGGAAGACGGCTCATGGGTGCTGGTGCGCGCCTCGTCCAACAAGCCGGAACTCGTGGTCGTGGTCGAATCGATGACCAGCGAAGCCGACATGAAGGACCTCTTCCACAAGGAAGTGAAGCCCCGTCTCGGCAAGCACAAGGAAGTCGGCGCGTACAATCAGGAAATCTGATCGCTCTGAAAGCAGCGTACAGGAAAGCCCGCTCTTTCGGAGCGGGCTTTTTTACGACCAGAGCGTCAGAAGCCCGGCGATCACCAGGCCCATGCCGAGGAAGTATTTTGCCGTCAGCGGCTCGCCGAGCCAGACGTTTGCGAGCACCGGCACGATGACGAAGGTCAGGGCCATGAAGGAATAGGCGTACGAGAGCGGCACGGTCTTCAGCACATATACCCAGAGCAGCGTGGCCCCGCCATACAGCGCCAGGGAGCCGATAAACAGCGGGCTCAGCAGCACCGATTGCACCGGCGGTGCCGGATAGGCCGCCAGCTTCGCGCCGGTCAGCTTGAACATTACCTGACCGATGGCAATCAGCAGCGGCGTGGCGACGAGCAGGCCGAGTATGTGCAGCGGCAGCGCTTTCACGGCGCGATATCCTCGCGGTAGTAGATGTCGCGGCCAATCTCGCGAATATGGTAGCTTTCCGGCACCGGCATAACGGCGCGCAGGAAGCTGTGCGTATACGGAAAGAAGTTAACGTGCGGGTTGAAGGTGTAGCGGTATTCCCGCTCGCGCGGCACGACGAGGATGAGCCGCCGGCGCGCCACCCGGCGCAGCTCGGCAATCGCGGCGCGGTAATCGACGATATGCTCGATCACATGCGTGCAGATCACCGTGTCGAACGCCTTGTCGGGGAAGGGCAATGTCTCGACCTTCGCGGCGAAATACTGGATGCCCTCATCCTTCAGGTCCGGATCGATCACGAAATCGACGCCGACCAGCGCGCCAAGGTCGGTGCGCGCGTCCCGCACCCGGCGCAGCAAGGCGCCCGTGCCGCAGCCGACATCCATCGCGCTCGCGCCGACGATGTCCGCCGTGATCGCAGCGATGCAGGCGTCCGAATTGTCGGTGTCCTCGTGGACGCGCGGGTGCTTGCGGTAGAGCGCCTCGTATTCTTCGTCGGTCAGGAAAGCGGCGCGTTCGCGGAAGCGCGCAAGATCGGCCACATGGTGGCCCCAGGCCATCGAGGCGGCTGCCTTGAACAGGCCGGAATCGCGCAAGACCGGCGGCACGATGTCCTCCAGCACGAAGCGGATGCGGTTGGTCATCTCGCGGCGCATCAGAAACCCGTGCTCCGGAAAGGCGCGGCGGCATCGCGCTCCTCGATCGGCTGGGCGCCGGGATAAGTCCGCTCGCCGCGGGCGGGGGCCTGCGAGAGATAGAAGATGCGCTTCTGCTCGATGCGAGCCCGGGAGACGGAATCCAAGATTATCCCGCAGGAGAGCGACAGCATCGCGCCGACCAGCAGCGTCATCGCCAGCATCACCGTGGGGACGCGCTCGACCAGGCCCGTCGCGAAGAATTCGAGCGTGATCGGGATCATCAGGAACGTGGAGAGCGCAAACAGCGCCGCCGCGATCCAACCAAAGAAGACGAAGGGCTTCGTCTCCTTCAGCAGCATCGCCATCATCGAGAGAATGCGGAATCCGTCGCGGAAGGTCGACAGCTTGCTCGCCGAGCCTTCGACGCGGCGGCCATAGTCGAACGCGATCTCGGTCACCGGCAGGCGCAGGGTCGAGGCGTGAACGGACATTTCCGTCTCGATCTCGAAGCCCGCCGAATGGGCCGGGAAGCTCTTGGCAAAGCGGCGCGTGAACACCCGGTAGCCGGAGAAGATGTCGGTGAAATCGCGCCCGAACAAGGCCTGGTAGACGCGGTTGAACATCTGGTTGCCGAAGGCATGGCCCGCGCGCCCGGCATCCTCGGTGATGTTGCGGCGCGTGCCGACCACCATGTCGGCGCGGTCGGCGATCAGCGCGTCGATCATGCGCGGGGCGGCGGCGGCGTCGTAGGTTCCGTCGCCGTCTGCCATGATGTAGATGTCGGCCTCGATGTCGGCGAACATCTGGCGAACCACATTGCCCTTGCCCTGGCGCTTGCAGGTGATCACCGTTGCGCCCGCGAGCGCGGCCTGCTGGGCGGTATTGTCGGTGGAGTTGTTGTCGTACACGTAGATGCGGGCGCCCGGCAGCACCTTGCGGAAGCTGATCACCACCGACGCGATCGACAGCCCCTCGTTGTAGCAAGGCAGCAGGACGGCAAGGCTGTAGCGGCTGGATTCAAGCATCGCGGGCGTTCAGTCTTTGGTGAATGTTTCCATGTCATAGACCGGCACTGGTTAAGTTAGCCTTGCATGAAGGGCAGTTTCCCGATGACGGCGCCTGTCCGCCCCGCCACCTCCGTCGAAGACCATGCCGGTCTGCTGCTGTCGGCAACGGTCGTTGCCAGCCTTATGATCGTCAGCGTGCTGAGCGGTTCCTTTGGCGCCATCGGCCCCGACGGCGATGATGTGATGCGTCTCGTGCAGGTTCGCGAGCTGCTGGAAGGGCAGGCCTGGTTCGACCTGCGCCAGCCGCGGCTCGGCCCCGAAGGCGGCACGCTGATGCACTGGTCACGCCTCGTGGACCTGCCGATCGCGGCAATTGCCGCAGCGCTTTCGCCTTTCCTCGGCCGCGAGACAGCGATTGGGTTTGCCATCACCGTCTGGCCGCTGATCAGTATGCTGATCGTGACCTCGGCGCTGGTCGCCGGCGCCCGCGCGCTGGGCGGCCGGGGCGTTCTGCTGTTCACCTGCCTCATCGCCTTCGCGGTGCTCTACCGGCATTTCCGCTTTCTGCCCGGATCAATCGACCACCACAACCTGCAGCTCGGTCTGGTCCTCCTCGGCGCCGTCTCGCTTCTGGGGCGAGAGCGTCCGCCGGCGCCCATGGCGCTCGCCGGCGTCAGCCTCGCACTCGCCGCCGCCATCGGCGTCGAGGTGCATGTCTTCGTGGCCGTGATCGCCGCCTTCGTGGCCGTCGACTGGGCGGTCTCCGGCGCCCCGGGCCAGCGCGGCGCGGTGGTTTTCGGCGCGAGTTTTGCGGCCACGCTCGCGGCCACTTTCCTCATCACCGTGCCGCCGCTCGACTACTGGACCGCACGCTGCGACGCGCATTCCTCCGTCACCCTGCTTGCCGGGCTGGCCGGCGGTGTGTCCTTCGCGCTGGCGGCGCAGATGACATCTGACAAGTCGCTTGCCATCCGCCTGGCGGTGCTCGCCAACGTGGCCGCCATCACCGCCGCGATGATCATGGTCAGCGGCCCGCAATGCCTCGCCAATCCGCTCGATGCGCTCTCGGCCGATGCCCGCGAGCTGTGGCTGGCGCGCGTGGACGAGGCCCGCCCGACACTGGTTTACCTGAACGGACAGCTGGACGAATTCCTGTTCCGGCTCGGCACGATACTGGCCGGCATCGGCGCCGCCCTGTACCTCGCGCGGCGCGGCGACAACACCCGCGCGCAGGTGCTGTTCATCCTGCTGCTGACGGTTTCGCTGATCTTCGCGCTTTACCAGACGCGCTTCTATGTCTTCGGCCAGCTGTTCGCGATCCTGCCGCTCGCCCTGCTCGCCGCGCGCATCCATGCCGGCGCTGCAGGCCCCGCCGTGCCGCGCCTCGCCTATCTCGCCGTCCTGCTGATCGCGGCACCCTTCCTGTGGGGCCTCGCGGGCCGCTGGATCGCCCCGCCGAAAGCGTCCGCCGCGCTATCCGTCCCGGCGACTGAGGCCTGCGACCCGCGCGCCATCCATGCTGCGCTGAACGCCCTGCCGCCGGGCCGCATCCTCGCGCCCGCGTCCGACGCGCCTGACCTGCTGCTCGAGACGCGCCACAGCGTTCTCTACGGCCACTATCACCGCAACCTCGACGGCATCGACGCCTCGCTTGCCATCTTCACGAGCCCGCCGGACGCGGCGCGCGCGCGCCTCAAGGCGGCGGGCGTCGACTATCTGCTCGTCTGCCCGTCAGACGTGGACCTGCGATTCTTCGCCGGCCATGCGCCGGACGGTCTGATCGGCGAGATCATGGCGTCGCGTCCGCCGGCCTGGCTGGAGCCGGCCCTGCTCGCCGGTCCGGCCACGATCTACCGCATCCGGAAGGACTGATGCGCCTCAGCCCGCCGGCCCGTAAGTGGCCATGGCGGCATCGTCGAGCTCGCTCGCCCGGATATAGCCGCGCCGCGACTGGAGGCGTTCGAGATACGCCTCGACGCGCAGCGTCTTCGGGATCGATCCGAACTGGCTGCCCCAGCTGATCTGCGAGCCCATGTAGACATCCAGCGCCGAGAATTTCGGCCCCAGCAGGTAGCCTTCGTCGGGCACGGCGCTCAGCAGCGCGTCCAGCGTGCGGTCAAAGTCCCCATACCCGACCATGCCGGATGTCTCCGGGCTCACCTCGACGTTCAGCGAGCGGTTCGTGCTCGCCGCTTCCCATGGGCCGGCCGCGAACAGCATCCAGCGGTAATAATCCGCCCGCGCGTCCAGCGGCGGGGCGAGATCCGCCTTCGGGAAGGCATCGGCAAGGTAAAGGCAGATCGCCGCGCATTCGGTCAGCACCTTGCCGTCATGCACGATCGCCGGAACCTTCCGCATCGGGTTCACGGCCGTATAGTCCGCCGAACTCATCTCCGGCCCGTAGCGCAGGTAGCGTGTCTCATACGCCGCCCCCGTTTCTTCCAGCATCCAGCGCGCAATCCGCCCCCGAGACATCGGGTTTGTATAGAAAGTGAGGCTCATCCTGCCCTCCCATTTGTTCACGTTTTGATCCTGTCGTTAACGCTTGCGAGAGTCAACCCGGTTCCCTTGCGGCAGACGCCCCTTGACCCCCTCGCACAAAAATTGCACCCCGCACGCGATCAACCGCTTTGTGTGTTTTTGAGGGATTTCCCATGCGTGTCGCGATTATCGGAACGGGCTATGTCGGCCTCGTGTCAGGCGCCTGTTTTGCCGATTTCGGCCACATCGTCACCTGCGTGGACAAGGACAAGT
>LNFM01001875.1_pt1 | contig 51449 bp, 57 predicted proteins | sample 596031 | NCBI WGS metagenome assembly LNFM01 (sample SAMN04254537, study PRJNA301005) | activated carbon metagenome | isolation source: dual media filters at the Ann Arbor, Michigan drinking water treatment plant | place: USA: Ann Arbor | reverse complement strand
AGATTTTGTGAGCACGACGATGTCCGGCTTGTCCGCAAAAGCCCGTAATGGTCATGGCTTGGCTCAACTTCTTGCCTCTGCTCGTCTTGCGGCTCTTGCCCTGAAGAGCGTACTGCCGCATTGACTCAGCATCGGTTAGGTGGCGTAAAGTCTGTTTATGCGGATTAGGATTTTCGCGTGTCATCGGACATCAGTGACAAAAACGGGACCGCGGAAACTATCATCACTAAAACAAAGATCAGAGCGCTGAGAGCACTACCCGTAAATGTCGTTAGCAGGCCGGTTAATAAGAACGTCGCGATTACTAAAATCGAGATCATAATAGCGGGCAGGAATATATGTATCAGATGTTTGATGTTTCTCATGGTGAAATGCATGACGATAACTTCTCAAATAACTCCGCCCCGCGCTGCGTTTAGAATAATATGCGTCATCCAAATTTCTTACGGAAGCGCGCGGTTTCGGCCTCGCCCTCGCCAGCCGGGCGGAAAAGCTTGGCTCTGTCTTCCCGCCCGAACTGCCTCATCAGTTGAGATTTGTGCTGCCTTAGCTTTTGGCATCTGCGGAATCTCGCCGCCGGACAGCTGCGGACAAAAGCACGAGCGAAGCGGCAAGCAACACGGCGTCTTTCAGCAGAAATTGTCCGGGGGCGGCCGAAATTGCCGGGAACCCGCCCGCAGTCTGTTCGGCTACACCAGGCGTCGACAGGAAGAACGTCAACGTGATTGCAAAGGTCGCCGACGACATGGCGGCGCCGATTACAGAGAAAAGCGGGGCGAATGCGCCAATGATCAGGGCGGCGGCAGTGGCAAGTTCGATCGTACCGATGAAGTGGCTGGCACCTTGCACACCAAACATCGAATGAAGCCAACTCATGATCGGACTATGCCCGATGAAGGGGGCAATGCCTTGCGCCTCATATGTTGTGAATTTCATGCCGCCGAACCATAAAAAGACGATAACCAAGGCCCATCGCAACAGCGCGAGCTCGCGCATTTGATGCTCGGAAACGCTGAATGAATATTTTTCTAGTAAGTTCACGATCTATTATCCCTGTTTTGGTGGTAAGGTAGCGAGAGTTGTCAAATCGATTTCTTGCGAGCGACTGTTTCCGTCGGGCAGTCGGTACATTTGGCTGCGTCGCAAAAACGGCAGGTCGTGCGCGAACTGACTTTGTCGCGCGGAACCGATACGAGGATGGTCTCCGCGATGCGCTCCAATGCAGCCAGTTCGGTATCGGAGACCGCAGCCAGCAGTTCGGCGATCACGGTACTACGACGATTCAACAGCGTCTTACGTTCCGCTTGGCCGATGGCGGTCAAGCGCACGTGCGTCACGCGGCGATCGTCGGCAAATGGCGACTTCGAGACGAAATTCCGGGCCAGTAACCGTTCGACCACGCGCGCAGCACCTGCGTGCGATAGCCGCAATGCCTTGCCGATCTGATCAATCGACATGCCAGGTTCATGGCCTATAAGGCTAAGCGCTGCAGCGGTTTCGCCACCTGCTGGAAAGCGCTGCGATATCGCACCGCGCAGTTCATCCGACACGCATTGCACTAGAGCGCCAAACAAATTGATCAGCCGATCAGATGGCAATGGCTTGTTGGTCAATCGCAATCCATTTTGTATGCTTCGTGCATATAAATACCGGGATCGCCGGAGAATGCAAGCGGCGAGAATCTGGCCACCCAATCAACATATAATTCCATTCCGGCTCTTCGTTGCGGCCGCTGCTTACGCACAAGGAACTCCGGCGAGGTTCCCGTTTCGAGACGCGGGGGGCCCAGAATATCTAATGCGGGTCCAGCGGAACTGATCCGCCGACAAACCCTTCACCCTGGCGTCGGCTGTGGTAAAACCGGAATACCGCAGGAACGGTTGGCGGGCAGTCCCGGACGCAATTGGGGCAGCGGCGGCGGTTAGTGCGAGGTGCGTATATTCCTTGTTGTCGAAAAATTGCTGAGGCCCGACGGGACGCGGAATAGTTTAGCGCCGCTATCCGCCATAGCGCTCGGTTTTGATAATGGAGGGATCCAGGCCAGCGAGCAGCGCGCCATCCGTCGCGATGTTGACGAACCCATTGGACCCGCAAACGAAAATTTGTGTGGGCTTTCGGTGAAGCCGGGCGACAACTTCCTGAACCATCTCGCCGTCAATACGTCGGGCGAAATCAGATGCCCGGATTGGCTTTTCGCGGGTGATGGCTAGTGCCAGGACGAATGCTGCATCGCTGATTTCGGCGGAATGAAGTTCTTTGGAAAAGAGAACATCCTCAGCGGTTCGTGCGGACAGGAGCAGCGCGGTCGGCACGGCAGGGGATGTTGCACGTCGCTGCCGGATCATAGCCATTAACGGTGCGAGGCCCGAGCCTGCCCCAATCAACAATATTGCGTCCACAGCAGGTTCAGGCCACAGGAAATGGCCACCGAGTGGACCACGAAGCTCGATTTCGTCGCCAACCGCTGCGACATCATGAAAGAATGACGAAACTTCGCCATCGGGCAGGCGCTCGATAGCGAGTTCGACGATTGGGGCAGTGCTGGTCGATGAAGCGATCGAGTAACTGCGCATCGCGCTGTAGCCATCCGGCGCGGTCAGCCGCACATCGACATGCTGACCTGCAATATGCATAAACGGTTTGCTCAGCCGAAGGAAGAAACTCCTGATACTCGAGGTTTGTTGGACGATTTCCTCGATCACACATGACTGCCACGATCCGATTTGCGTGTCGTTTTCAGTCATTGGTGTATCGTTGCTCGCGCCATGGATCGCCGTAGATATGATAGCCGCGCGATTCCCAGAAACCAGGCTCATCGCGTGCAGTAAACTGTAGCGCATTTACCCATTTGGCCGACTTCCAGAAGTAAAGATGCGGAACCAAAAGACGCGCCGGTCCTCCATGATCGCGCGGAAGCGGCTTTCCTGCATATTTGAGCGCGACCATTGCTTTTCCGGACAACAGATCCGCTAGCGGAACATTCGTCGAGTAACCGTCATAGCCATGTGCCAAGACGAAGCCCGTCGGTTGATCAAGGCCCGCGTCCGCAAGAATGTCCTCAATGAGCACACCCTCCCAAATCGTATCCAGCTTGGACCAGGAGGTTACGCAGTGAATATCTTTGGTCACTTTGGTCTTCGGTAAGGCGTTGAACTCGTTCCAATTCCAGACCTTGACGGGCTTCGGGCCAATCTTGACGGTAAACTTCCAGTCAGAGGTCTCTACACTCGGCGTTGGGCCGGCTGACAAAACAGGGAAATTGTCCGCTAAATGCTGACCTGGCGGAATCCGATTAGACTTGTCGCCACCTGAACCGCGACCCGTGAAACCTCTGGTGACCATGCCGCTCCCTTTGCTCGTTACGATAGACCGGAACAGGATTCATTTCAGAATTTTGTACAACAGCTTTGCACGGATTGCCACCGAATGAGGCAGTTGGCTGGAAATGATAATACCGAGTGTTCTATCAGGACAGAAATATGTCATGCTGGTTAGAAACGTGATTATAGTACTGAAACTATAGCGCCAAGGCATCATATTTTCCCAATACTCTGTAGCTATAGTTTTGATATCTTCAAATCATGTTCCAAGCCGATCCTATCGTTTTTGCATAACAAGGACCAACATGTGAGGAAAAGCTCCGAGTGCTGTTTGCCGACGTGCCTCCGAGCTAGTCATGTGAGACTTATAAGCTGGCAGTGATAAGGTATCAAAACTATGTTGCAAAGCTATTGGCTATACGCCTTGCATTCGGTCATAGTCTGGCGTGCAAACCCCTTATACCCCGAGAGTATGTATCAAACGATGTTGATCTGATCGATCGCTATTTTTGCATACAGTAAGCTGGAGACACTGATGAAAGCGGTTGGTTACAAGATTCCAGGAGCAATTACCGAGGATGCTTCTTTTGTCGACATCGATTTGCCTCAGCCTGTGGCTACAGGAAGCGATATTCTCGTTGAAGTAAAGGCCGTCTCGGTGAACCCGGTCGACTACAAGATCCGCAGCAGCACGGCGCCCGCCGAAGGCGAATGGAAGGTGCTGGGATGGGATGCGGCCGGGATCGTTCGCGAGGTCGGCCCAGACGCCACACAGTTCGCACCAGGCGACGAGGTCTATTATGCAGGATCGCTTATACGGTCCGGCACCAATGCGCAGTTCCATCTCGTCGACGAACGGATCGCGGGCCGCAAGCCTGCGTCGCTCGACTGGGCGGAAGCAGCGGCGCTACCGCTGACGACCTTGACGGCATGGGAGGCGATGTTTGACCGCCTGGACGTGTTGAAGTCGGTTCCCGGTGCAGCGCCGGCAATCCTTATCATCGGTGGTGCGGGCGGGGTCGGATCGATCGCCATACAGATAGCGCGACAATGCACGGACCTCACCGTCATCTCCACCGCCTCCCGGCCCGAAACCCGCGACTGGGTGAAGGAGCTTGGCGCTCACCACATTATTGACCATTCAAAGCCGCTCGCGGCACAAATCGCCGAGCTCGGCATCGGCGCTCCCGCTTTCGTCTTTTCGACCACGCATACCGAGCAGAATGTGGCCGACATTGCCGAACTGATCGCCCCGCAAGGACGATTCGCACTCATCGACGATCCTAAGATATTCGATGTCATGCTGTTCAAGCGCAAGGCGGTGTCGATCCACCATGAGCTGATGTTCACAAGGTCGCTATACGGCACGCCCGACATGGACGAACAAGGCAAGATCCTTAATGCGTTGGCAGCCCTGGTGGACGACGGCAAAATTCGCACGACGCTGACCGAGAAATTATCGCCGATTAATGCGGCCAATATGAAGACCGTGCACGCATTGATCGAAAGCGGCGCGGCAAGAGGCAAGATCGTCCTCGAAGGCTTCTGATGGCTGCCACCTGCCAACATCTTTTCCAACCCAAGAACCTCGGACGTTTACACGCCGCAAAGGAAATCCCATGACCAAATCCATTGCTACCGCCTCTATCAACCTCGAAACCGCAGTTGCCCTTATTGACGCGGCGATCGCCGCAGCCCGTGAAATCGGCATCCCCGCTGCCGTCGCCGTCGTCGACGCCACAGGCAACCTGCGCGCGTTCGAGCGCACTAACGACGCACCGTTCCTCACAGTCGATGTTGCCATCGACAAGGCCTGGAGTTCCGCCTCGTTTGGGTTTCCGACCCATGTCTGGAACGACTATGTGAGCAACGATCCGAAAGTGGCGCCCTTAGCCTTTCGGCCTCGCATGGTCGCTGTTGGCGGCGGCTATCCGATCCTGGAAGATGGGAAGTTGATTGGCGGTATCGGTATCTCCGGAGGGACGTATCAGCAGGATCAAGATGCGTGCGTAGAGGCGCTCACAAAAATCGGATTCGAGTTGCCAGCTTGACGACTTAAAGGTCATCGACAGTGGTAATGGCCGTACTGAAGCGACCTTATGAAGGAACCTAGGATGGAAGCGTTCATCGTCTTCACGCGCGAAGAAACCACCGATCCGGAAGAGCTTGCAACCTATTCTGCAGGGGTCGGTCCATCCTTTGATGGTCACGACGTAACCTTTCTCGCGGCTTACGGCGAGATGGAGCAGTTGGAAGGGCCGCCTGTTGAAGGGGCCGTAATTTTGCGGTTTCCGACTATGCAGGCCGCCCATGATTGGTATCATAGCCCCGCCTACCAAACGATCGCTGCTCATCGTTTTGCCGGTTCTCGGTACCGTGCCTTTATCGTCGAGGGACGGCGGTGACAGGCGGCTGGAGAATGGCGGCGCTGACCACGAGGTGCGACCAAACATGAACATAGGGAGTTTTTAAATGATCGAGGCCCAGGCACGGATCGCTACGATCGAATCCAGTCGATACCTGACCCAACTCGCTGAGGCATGGGTTCACACCTATCCGGTTCGATATGATACGCTGACAGCCGAAATCCAGCTTCCCGGTGGCGAACTCGTGCTGACCGCAGATGGCGACAGCCTCACCCTGAGACTCGTGGGCACAGATCGCGAACGCTTCGATGCGACGAAGGAATCCGTCGCCAAACATGTTGATCGTGTCGCAGAGCACGACACCAAGGTCCGATGCGTTTGGCATGACATATCATGATAGCGCGCGTCGCCGAACAACGAGCAGCTGGGCTCGTGCAGAAGTGGACTGGGATCCATGGAGGAGCCACCAGGCACTCAAGTTTCAGACGTCGGAACTGGCCTGTAGATCTTGTTCGCTTTCCAGCACGAATGCCGGGCTGCCATTGCCGTAGAGCTCATCGATGCCCGGATCGTCGGTCGTAACCCCGCGTAGCTCGATTGGGCGGAAGCGACGGCACTACCGCTGACGACCTTGACGGCGTAGGAAGCGACGTTCGATCGCCTGGAGATGACGAAGTTTGTTCCCGGGTCGGTTAATGATCGGACCCATTGAGCGACATGGCAGTGGCATTAAGCGTCGAGTTGCCGATCGGGATCTAGAAGACACTGCGGCGACAAGGAGGATCCATGTACGACAAAATCTTTCACGCGACACATCCCGACATGATGGCCGGCGCAACCAACGACCAACTGCGCGAGCGATATCTGGTATCGGGCTTATTCGAACCCGGTAAGATTAAGCTCAACTATTCGCACAACGAGCGCATGGTTCTCGGCGGTGCGACACCGACTGTCGGCATTCTCAGCTTGCCAACCCACAGCGAGCCGCCGTCAATGGAAGGCAAACCCTTCCTGCAGGCGCGTGAACTCGGCGTAGTCAACATCGGCGGCAGCGGCACGATCACCGTCGACGGCGAGACCTTCGACCTGGCTTTCCGCGACGGTCTTTACGTACCGATGGGCTCCGCCCAAGTCAGCTTCGCGTCCATTGACGCATCGAACCCGGCTAAATTCTATCTGATCTCGACCCCCGCCCATGCTCGCCACGAACTGACCAAGATTAAAATCGACGAGGCCGTGCCGCTCGAGCTGGGCGCGCTTGAAACCTCCAACGAACGCACAATTTACCAATATATCGTCCCAGCCAAAGTGAAATCCTGCCAGCTCCTGCTTGGCGTCACTGTGCTAAAGCCGGGGAGCGTCTGGAACACCATGCCGCCGCACCTGCACGACCGCCGCTCCGAGGCCTATCTCTATTTCGGCTTGGGCGAGAATGACCGCGTTTTCCATTTCATGGGCGCGCCCGACAACGCCCGTCACATCGTCACGGCCGACGGTGAGGCAGTCATCAGTCCGCCTTGGTCGATTCACATGGGTTCGGGCACGTCCAATTACACTTTCATCTGGGGCATGGGTGGCGAAAATCTCGATTATACCGACATGAACAAGCTCGACATCTGCCAGCTTAAATAGAGCGGTCATATCCGTCCGGTCATCGCTGGATTGCAAGGCTCTTTCGTCATGAAAACTATGTCCATTCGCTATTGGAAATAACATCGGCATGGCTTCATAATCTCACAGGCAAAGCTTTGAATTCCGGTCATTGCTCGCAAGAACGGTCGAGCGGGACTTCAGGATACAAGAAGCACGCAAGCCTGGAGAGCTTCTGCCGTCGCGGCGCTAAACTATTGACCGGGCCCATACCGGATTTGGAGGATAAAATGAGCGTGGATGAACGACAAGCGCCTGAATTGCGGGTGCAAAAATGGATTGGCGAGGATGGAGGAAGCGTCGGCTCGCCGATCAGGCTGTCGGATCTCGGAACCGGTCCGAAGGTTATCTTCGCCTTCCAGCATTGGTGCCGTGGGTGCCATTTGCATGGCTTTCCGACGCTGCAAAAGTTGCATGCTGCGTTGAGCCACAAGGGCGTAGGATTCGCTGTGATCCAGACCGTTTTTGAAGGAGCGGAGGAAAATACCTTCGAGAAGTTGCGAGAAAACCAGATCAAATATAATCTTCCGATAGCTTTTGGTCATGATGAGCCACCGACCGGCGCGCTACATCCTACCTTCATGGAAGACTACCACACTCGAGGAACACCCTGGTTCACCTTTATCGACCCTAGCGGTCGCATCCTTTTCTCGGACTTCCATTTCGACGAGGACAGCCTCGTGAAGGATCTGGACGAAGCCTAACAAATGCGGCGGCGGATTATGCCGATCCCCCACCTATTTGTTCTTGGCCGCAGCCATTACTCACGCACCTATTAGCGCTGCGGCCGCAACCTCACATATTGGGATGGCTATCAGCGCAGGTCATTGGAGCGAAGGCGCCCTATGCAACATATTCTATGACAAGGTCCCGGCCGTTGAACTGTACGGTCTCCCCTGCTCGGGCTCCTTCGATAGCTTGAAAAATTGGCGCCATTGTGGAAATGCCCATGAGTTCGCGCCCTTGGCAGGTGAACTTGCTCGTGGACACTGAAATCACAAAGTAGCGGCCGGACAGCTTGACGACGGCACCTTCGTTCACGGCCGACTGAGGGCCAAAATCGATCATTTTGAGCTTTTCAATTTTATCGGCATAATCGTGGAGTGTGTCATCAAGTGCTTCAGCCAAGTCGCTTGCAACTTCGGCCTGTGCCTGTTCGTCATTCTCGATCGGTTCGCTCCGATCAAGCTTAGCGGCAGATACATAATCCAGATAATTGTCGCGAGCGCTGTGCAAGGCTGCTGTTTCCAGCGAAAGCATCGTTTCTCGGATGTGGTCTTTATTCCAGTCCATAATCACCTCGTTGTGTTTTGATAATATAAATGCCAAAAATTTTGCCGCTTGACCCCACGAATAGTGGATCTCACCGGCTAGCCGACCTGCTACTCTTCATTAGCGGTGCCTTCTCCCTGGTAGGGGATATTAATCAGCCGAGAATCGCGGATAATGCTGGTGACGAGCCAGACATAGGTCTGTTCGGCAGTATCGAAACCAAGGATGCTGAAGGCTCCCCCAAACGGGCATGGCGGAAAGTCTGGAAAGCCCTCCCGCAAAACATAACGTTCGGGATCACGGTCAAACTCGTTTTTATAGACTTTGCGTAGGCCATGTTTGCTTGGCACATCCTGGTCACCAGATGGCGCTATTTCGCGCTGTGCGACAAGCCGCTCAGATAGGTCACGGTGACATATTTCATCAAACACATCGAACGCGTCGATCAGCAGCCCCTTATTCCCGGTCGCCGGATCGGTAATTGCGTAAATGTTCGAAACGTCTTCGGCATCATCCCCGCTTTCGAGGCGCAACGCAGCGTCGACCTGAATCGAACACGGATCGAGGATCGATCTCAGTTCGAGATCCACGAGATTGCCGTCCTTGACTCGGTACTCGCGGTCGTAACCCTTCGCGATGAAGGACTGGACCGCATCTAAAACATTAGTCACTTGGGTTGTCATAGCGCTACCTTTGCTTCGCGTTGGTTGGATAGACTGCGGCGTTCGGCGCGTTGCGAACCAATAGGGGCCGGAACAGATTGCTAGACGGCGATGCGCTGTTCACAGCCACTTGGCCTTCTTGAACCGAACGAACAGCAACAGGGACAACATCGTCATCAGCCCTAGCACGACAAAATATCCATAGACCGTGTCCAGTTCAGGCATATTCTTAAAGTTCATGCCGTATATTCCGGCAATCGCCGTCGGAACTGCCAATATGGCCGCCCAAGCTGCGAGCTGGCGGGTGGTCACCCCCGTCCTTTGTGCTTCCAGAAGACTGCTGAACTCGAAGACCGTAGATAGGACTCGCAGAAGCCCATCGACCATCGTCTGCACGCGGGCGACATGATCCGCAACATCGCTGAAATATGGCCTTACTTCGGCGCTGATGCATGGGAAATGACCGCGGACGAGCTTTCTGACCAGTTCTGCCATCGCTCCGAGTGTGCGTTGGAAGCGCGTGAGCTCGCCACTAAGTGCGAAAATGCGGTCGATTTCTTCACGCCCAAGAAAGTCGTCAAGCGATCGCTTCTGCATCTCCAGAACGTCATCCTCGATCATTTCGAAGATCGGGAGATATTGATCGACGATTCGGTGCAGAATAGCGTGCAGTACGTAGTCGACACCCTTTCCAAAGAGCGTCGGCGAAGCTTCGAGTTGCTCCCGAAGGTTGCCGAGCGCGCCACCGTCACCATGCCGTACGCTGATGAGATGGTTGTGGCCGGTGAAGATCGCCGTCTTGCCGTAACGGATCCGGTCTCCATCCAGCGCGGCGGTCTGCGCGACGACATAAAGCTCATCGTTGTAGGCTTCGAGCTTGGGCGGGCAGAGCGGATGCATAGCGTTGTCGACTGCCAACGGATGAAGATTATACGTCCTTTGGAGCGCACGAAGTTCGTCGGCGGTTGGCTCATGCAGCGCAATCCAGTAGAAGCCCGAGCGCCCCATATCGAGTTCGACATGCTCGTCTATCGCGATTTTCCGAACTAACTTGCCTTCACTGTAATAGTTTGCGGCGATAACGGTCATGCAGGCCTCTTGGGGATAAGTAGGCCGCGTTGCACTGCTGGCCGGGCCAATCCGCGTTCGAGCCATGCCGTGATGTTCGAGAAATCGTCGAAACCAAGAATATCACCAGCGTCGTATGACGTCACGAGCGCATTCACCCATCCAATTGCTGTAATGTCCGCAATCGAATACGTGCCGACGATCCAATCGCGGTCTGCCAACTGGCGATCCAAAACCTCAAGCAGTCGCTTGGACTCGTCAACGAAACGCTGTTGGGGACGTTTGTCTTCATAGTCTTTACCGCCCCAGCGCAGAAAAAATCCGAGCTGACCGAATATCGGACCCATGGCCGACATTTGGAAAAACACCCATGTCAGCGCTTCATAGCGCGGGCCTGGTGCGCTGGGGATAAGCTGGCCGGTCTTTTCCGCCAAATAGACAAGGATCGCTGCAGATTCCCAAATGCCTATCGGCTCGCCGCCAGGCCCGTGAGGATCAATGATTGCCGGAATCCGGCCGTTCGGGTTGAGCGATACAAAGGCGGGATCTTTGGACTCGTTTGTTGAGATGTCGATATAGTGCGGCTCATACGGCAAGCCGATTTCTTCCAGCATTATCGAAACCTTTACGCCATTGGGCGTGGGAGCTGCATAAAATTGCAGGCGGTCGGGATGCGATGCAGGCCAGCGCTGCGTGATCGGAAAGGACGACAAGTCAGACATGAAAATGGGATCCTAGTGCTGCATTGGTGGAAGCCTTGGGCGGCCCTTCCTAGTCGATTCTCGGTTCGCACGAGCTTTGCGACCAGAGCAAGGTAGCGCGTACGGACCGCCTTGACTACCCCGCTGGGGCAATGTCTGCCGGCTGCGTATCGCCAGCAGGTTGGCGCTTAGGAAGCACCCAATCGGGACGTGGAAAATGGCAAGTATAACCACCCGGCCGCTTCTCGAGATAATCTTGATGCTCCGGTTCGGCTTCCCAGAAATCACCGACCGGTACTACCTCGGTAACAACTTTATCGTTCCAAAGCCCGGATGCGTCTACGTCGGCAATCGTGTCTTCGGCGACTTGTTTTTGTTCGTCATCGACATAGTAGATGCCGGATCTGTAGGAGAGCCCCCGATCGCCTCCTTGGCGATCCTTCGTCGTGGGATCATGTATCTGGAAGAAATATTCCAGGATGTTCCGATAGCTCGTCACCTCAGTATCAAAAGTGATTTCGATCCCTTCGGCATGCGTGCCGTGATTGCGATAAGTGGCGTTCGGAACATCGCCGCCGGTGTAACCAACGCGGGTCGAGACGATCCCAGGCTGCTTGCGGATCAGATCCTGCATGCCCCAGAAACATCCGCCTGCTAGAACAGCACGCTGAAGCATGTTAAACCTCCTCTACCTGGTCGAGATAATCGCCATATCCTTCGGCATCCATGTCTTCGCGCGGCACGAAGCGAAGAGACGCTGAATTGATGCAATAGCGCAAACCTCCCTGGTCTTCGGGCCCGTCCGGAAAGACATGGCCTAGATGGCTGTCCCCGTGCACCGACCTGACCTCTGTTCTCTCCATACCATGCGCACTGTCCCGTATCTCGTTGACATGAGCAGGTACGATCGGTTTGGTGAAGCTGGGCCAGCCCGAACCGGAGTCGAATTTGTCGGTCGACGCGAACAGCGGCTCTCCCGAGACGATGTCGACGTAGATGCCGGGCTCTTTGTTATCATTATACTCACCTGTGAACGGCATTTCGGTACCTGCCTCTTGGGTGATCCGGCGTTGATCGGGGGTAAGGCTGTCGATTGCTGCCTGCGACTTTTCAAACTTCATGATGGTCTCCATTACTCAGTCAGAGGGACAGATGCACTCGTTACGGTAACGTAACTATCGCTACGCCGACTATCGCAGCGACCCCAAGATTTATCCAATACGCTGTGCGTATAGTTTCGATAGTGTAGGCACTTTGTGAGCGCAGTTCATTTCCAGTCGTGCCGCGCTGCGAGTTGGGCCATCTTTCGGATTTCAACCGGCGCCGTGGAACCAGATACTGTCGCCATTACTATCTCGCGTTCCAAGCTAAGCCCTTCGATGGGCCGAGTAACCACGCCGTGGCCCAGGCCAGATCGTTCCGGAAGAATGCAAATAGCACGTCCTTCGGCAACAAGGCGTTGGATCCAGTCCTCGCGATCGGAGCGGAACCGGGGTCGGATGACCATCCCGTGTTTCACAAAATGTTCATATATCTGTTCGCGGAACTCGCATTTGAGGCGATCGACAAAAGGAAACTCAAGCAGGTCTTCGCCGCGCACTATTTCCCGCTTCGCCAGTGGATGGTTTGGAGCACAGCCGAGTAAGAAGCGTTCCCGAAAAAGCGGAAGCACATCCAGCTTGCGGTCAGGCTTCGTTTCACGCGGAAGGATGCACGCGTGATATTTGCCTGATAGCACCTCCGATGTGCCATCGCCTGACTGGAGCGAGTGCAGCTTAATTTCGATTGACGGCGCGTCTTCCAAAGCTGCCTCGAAAAACTCCGTAAATGCCTGGGGGCCGATGCTAAGCGCAACTGCGACATCCAGTACGCGATGCCTCCCCATAGCCCAGTTTTCCGAGTTGTGTCGCACGCTCTCAATAGAGACCAATATCCGTCGGAATTCCGCCTCAACGTCTTGACCAAGCCCGGTCAAACGACTGTCTTTTCCGTCGCGGTAGATCAAAGGGCCGCCAAGCTCGTCCTCCAAACGGCGAATCGCACGGGTCAAACTTGGCTGTGAAACACCACTCAGGCGCGCCGCCGCAGTAAAGTTCAGCGTTTCAGCCAGGTTGATGAAATAGTTGATTTGGTTGAGTTCCATAGTCCCTCGATCGATGCGCATGTCAGATGCAGCCATGTAAAACTGCCACCTTGGCAGTCAAAAAAATGTATGCACGGCGCATATAATCATAAATCGGGACGCTTGTCTATATGCGCCACGCATATAGATCATATAGCTTGAGATGACAGGTCATGATGCTGATGAACGTTTCCGTTTCACCGATTCATTGGGGCACGAGCGGTCCAGCAGACGAACAGTTCTTTAATGGGAATGCGCAACTCGTGCACAAACATGCGGAGCAACGCCCGGCTTTAGACACGAGCAAAGATAGCCTAAAGGTGACGAATTCTTTTCCACCAGCGCGCTGATGGCAAATCGGTCGAGCGCAGTCGTCAGGACGGAAACGGATCGATCTCCACCGGCTACAAGGCAAATCTGCTCTAAATCACGGCAGTTCGCGACTGAATTCACTGCTGATTTACGCCACATTCCATGTCGTGCGGTTGAGGATAAGCGAGAAGTCCAAACCTGGCGGCGCGCGCTGCGAGTCTTCTGCTAAATCGGCCACAATATTTAAACTGATGATGTTAAATTCAGACTTGTGAAAAATATACGATAAGGAGAGTTATTCAAGTTATTTGGTCATACTCCGCAGACATAGATTCAATACTTTTAGGCTATTTGACAGCCTCATTATTCTATGAAAGGATGAGGTTGTGCCCGTTTCTCACTAGTCCATCAGGGAGTTTTATCATGAGTGTCAACTACTCAAGGTCTTTTCGCAGTGTTGGAAGTATAGCTCTAACTCTGTCATTTCTTGTTCTTGCTGCCTGTGGAAGCAAATCGGACGACGACAGCGTGGGCAAGAGCACGGTTAGCACGGACAAGAGTGCCGCATTGGCACTTGGGTCGGATCCGGCATATCCAGCAATAGATATTCCGCCTGTTTGGTCTTCGGATGGCAAGTTGATTCAACCCAAGGATTTCCGAGAAATGGTTTTCATCGGAGCGCCATTAACGCCTCATGGCCTGAATGACGGCAAAGCAAATTTTCCAGAATTTCACAATGTCTACGTCCAGCCCGCAGCTTTCAAAGCGTACCGTGCGACAGGCAAGTGGCCAGAAGGCACAATGATGATCAAGGAACTGCAACTGGTTGATGATCCCAAAGGTGATTTTCCAGACGGATCGCGCGTGTTGCCCTCCGGTCGAGGATATTTTCCAGGGGCCGTTAATGGGTTGGATGTATCCGTTAAGGACAGCAAGCGTTTCGCGGAAACAAATAATTGGGGTTATTTCAACTTCAATCATGCCGCTCCGCCATATCTTGCCGAAGCAGCCCTTAAGCCGTCTGACCAATGTGCCGGTTGCCACATTGCAAACGCGCACGAAGACATGGTTTATGTCGATCTTTACAAGCCGATCCTCGACCCACTGCCTACCGCTACAAATTGATATACTCCCCCTGCGTTGAGGGTGCTCTATGGGTGCCCTCAACGCAAATCGGGTAGCGCGTGGAGACAATGATTGGACGAGCAAGATGAGCAATCTACATTCGCAGAACGGACGAAGGATCGCGATTGCGGTAGGGCTTCTGCTAATCACAGCGGGATGCAAAGGCACCGATAACGCCCCAAAAGATGCAGACGCGTATTCGTCCTTCGTCAGCGACAGCGGAGATATCAAATTTCCATCTAATTTTCCAACCGGCTTCGTCTTCATTGGGTCTTGGGCCGTCAGCGGCACTGCGGGCGTGTCAGAAATTCATGCCGTTTATGCCCGACCAACGGATGTGTCCAATTATCAGGAGACAGGGAAATTCCTTGATGGCGCAGTGCTCGTCAAGGAAGTTTCTAATACGCTGGGATCCCCGCATACGACCGGCAACGCATTCTGGGCCAATGACACCAAAACTTGGTTCATGATGATCAAAGATTCAAAGCAGCGCTTTCCGTTGAATCCATTATGGGGTGACGGTTGGGGTTGGGCTGAGTTTAATCCGGCTACCAAAAAGCAAATCTCGACCAACTACAAAACGGACTGCCAGACCTGCCACATTCCGGTAAGTCAATCGGACTGGGTATACGCATATGCTTATCCCATACTCGGCCCTAAGGCTCAAGCAATCCGTCCAAAAAATGCCGTTACAGGTCACCAGGCAGAGGCTATGGTGGAACACAGCGCCGAGGTGATAGCTAAAGTCGCTGGCAACGGTGTCGATAGCGGGAAAGCTGCGTTCGGCAAAAATTGTGCCGCGTGCCATTCCGTGACCGTTGGTGGAACAGGAATAGGTCCTTCTCTGGCTGCCGTCGTTGGGCGAAAAGCCGGAGCGTTACCCGGGTACGAATACTCGCCTGCCATGTCGAAATCTAAAATAATTTGGACGCCCGAGAACATTGCTAAGCATATTGAAAAGCCCAAGGAGCTCATTCCTGGGAACCGAATGGCAAATCTATTCCCGCGAGGGGTGCAGGACGCAAAGCAGCGCGCAGACATCGTCGCGTATCTGGAAACAGTGAAATAGTTCAGTGAATCACTAATGTCAGATCAAGTATGAGCCATGTTGAGTAAATAGTTGATTGGGTTGAGAACAGCGTCGATCTATTGATCCTTCGCATAGATATATTCCCTTGAAACCGCCGCATTAGCTGATGTCATTTATATGCGCGTCGCATATAAATAATGATCAGGGGGCTTGCCTATATGCACCCCGCATATAGAATAGAACCATCGGAATAATGTAACTGGCTGGCGGTGCGCTCCGCTGACGCTTCTTCAGGCGCGCTGGGAGCGGTATCGCCACACCCCGCGCCGGAGGTTCGACATGGCAGGCAAGACATTTACGTTCACGGGTGACGGGGGCTCTCAACTGACCGGGCACCTCGAACCGCCGGTAGGCACACCGCGCGGCTGGGCGATCTTCGCGCACTGCTTCACATGCGGAAAAGATAGTCGCGCTGCCGTACATGTATCCCGTGCGCTGTCGCGGGCAGGTATAGGCGTTTTAAGGTTCGATTTTGCCGGTACTGGGTTGAACATTGCGCCAGGCGATGCTGTAAACTTCGCCGCAGACATCGAAGATTTGCGGGCAGGCGCGCAGGCGATGACTGCTGCGGGTATGACACCCTCACTGCTTGTCGGGCATAGCCTTGGCGGTTTAGCTGCAATCTTAGCCGCAGCAGAGATGCCAGACATTGCCGCTGTGGCGACGATCGGCGCGCCCGCCGACCTTCAGCACATCTTGCGCCTCTTTGAACAGAATGATCTCGACGCGATCGCACGCGACGGCGAGGCCATGGTCGCGATCGCTGGCCGACCGTTTCTGATCCGCCGCAGCTTCGTCGATGCAATTGCGGACATTGATGTTGAAAAATCCATTGCCGCTCTGCGCCGCGCGGTACTGATCATGCACTCGCCGCTGGATCAGGTGGTGGGCATTGACCACGCGTCGCGCATATTCGTGGCGTCCCGCCATCCAAAAAGCTTTATATCGCTCGACACAGCGGATCACCTTCTCACCGACGTCGACGACGCGAACTACGCGTCGTCGATGGTCGCTGCATGGGCCAACCGCTATTTGCCGCCGCTTACAGCCGATCTTCCACAAGTTGAAATTGCTAAGGGTGTTGTGGCTACCGAAACTCTTGCCGGGAAATTCCAACTGACGGTGCGCAGCGGCGAACATATGCTGCTCGCGGACGAACCCGCTTCGGTAGGGGGCCTTGGAACCGGCCTGTCGCCTTACGAACTGGTTTCCGCAGGCCTCGCGGCATGTACGGTGATGACGATGCGGCTTTACGCGGAGCGTAAGGGATTTCCACTGGAGCGGGCGAGTACCACTGTGACGCACGAGAAAGTAGCAGGCATGATGCCGCCCGACAGATTCACGCGTAATGTTGTGCTTGAAGGACCTTTAGATGATGAGCAACGGGCCCGAATTCTAGAAATCGCGGATCGCTGTCCCGTGGATTTGACCCTTATAAGAGGCTCAGATGTCCAGACCGAGCTTGCGAATGTCTCCAAGGCAACTTGAGATGTTGCAGATCCGCCTTGAGGTTGTGACTACGAAGGTGGTGAGCATTCGGAAGGCGAGCGAAAAATGAGCAGGTCCGTCGCCGGTATGGATAGCCTTAAGTCAGAACGAGCGATCCTTGCTGGCGGCTGCTTTTGGGGCGTCCAAGAATTGCTCCGCCAAGCCAAAGGGGTGGTGACGACGCGCACGGGATATATCGGCGGTGAATTGCCCAATCCAACCTACCGCAACCATTATGGCCATGCGGAAGCCGTGGAAGTGATCTTCGATCCTGACGTTCTGAGCTACCGCTCACTCCTGGAACTCTTTTTCCAGATCCATGACCCGACGACTTATGAGCAGCAGGGCAGCGACTTTGGTCCGAGCTACCGGTCGGCGATCTTCTACACCAGCGAGGAGCAGAAGGAGATCGCCTTGACGACGATTGCCGAGATTGAGGCGTCGGGGCGTTGGCCCGGACCAGTGGTCTCTGAGATCAATCCGGAGGAACATTTCTGGGAGGGCGAACCAGAGCACCAAAAATATCTCTTGCGCCATCCGGACGGATATAGCTGCCACATTGCACGACCATATTGGCGTTTGGATTGAATAGGCTGATGATCCAGACGAAGCCGCCTTCTAGATTCATTGATAAGGGTTTTGCGAACGCGCCCTGTCATTGCCCACCGGAGTATTGCGCCGATGTCTGAGGTCCTTATCGCCGGCTTGTGGGGGTTGGTATCGGGCAGCGGCCTGCTTATCGGGGCGATTGCAGCCGACATTTTCTTCGGTAAGCTGACCCACCGCATGATCGCGGCGATCATGGGTTTTGGCGGCGGCGTTTTGATCGCTGTGGTCGCAACCGAACTTGTGGGCGATCAGGTCACAGAAGGCATGGGACCATGGTCGATCCTCGGCCTGCTGGCCGGGGCCGCGATTTTCAGTGGCACTAACTGGTATCTTGCCCGTAGCGGTGCAGAGCACCGCAAGCGGTGCGGCGAATGCACCGAGCAACCCCGTGAGCAGGATCATCACGGCAGCGGTTCCGCAATCGCTGTCGGAAGCGTTCTCGACGGCATTCCTGAAGCCTTGGTGATCGGAATGTCTGTCGCCGGTGGCGGCAAAATCAGCCTAGCCGTTGTTGCTGGCTTCTTCCTTGCCAATTTGCCGCAGGGACTGTCGAGTACCTCTGGGATGAAGGTTGCCGGTCGCTCGCGCGGCTATATCTACTCGGTGTGGGTCGGGATCCCGCTGCTTATCGGCATTGCCGCGGCCGCAGGTAACGCGCTGTTAGGCTCGGGAGAGAGCCACGCGCCGATGATCCTTTCGTTTGCCGCGGGTGCCGTGATCGCGATGCTGGCGGAAGGAATGATCCCCGAAGCCTTTGAAAATGCGCCACCGTTCATAGGTCTAATCACGGTTGTAGGTTTTTTGGCCGCTTATCTTCTCGCTCAATATTAAGCGGCTTAGCTTTGCGGATCGACAGACCCACTAATACTATTGGTGCGATCGATCCCGCGCTTATACAACTCGTCGTCAACTGGACAATTTGTGCAGCCCTCGTAGCAACATAGTCGGCAGATGCGATATGATTGAGCAAGATTTTCGAGCCGAGAGCGTAGCACGCGCTCGGCGATGTCGCACAAGATCTTCATCTCGGCTGCATCCAGGACCGACAATCCTTCGGCGAGCACTTGATCTCGTGATTCTAGAACTTCGTCGCTAGCGGTTTTGCCAAGCGAAGTAAGAAAGAGGGAGCGGGTGCGTCCGTCTGTCGAATGTCCTCTTCGCTCGATCAATCCCTCTGAAACCAGGCGATCGACGAGACGTACTGTACCTGCATGTGAAAGTCCCACGCCGACCGCCAGCATGCGGATCGAGATCCCGGGCTTGTGCGCTAGCAGTGCAAGCGCTGACCCCGCGGGTCCGGCTTCCGGCGCCCGCGATGAACTTGCGCGTACAATGTCATCGCTGATCATAAGCGCGAATGCGCCAAAAATATTACGTTCTCGAGATCCATTCATTGCCGTATCTATATGCGCGCGGTGCATAGACAGCAAGTGATACCCTTGTCGGATTGATAGGCACCGCGGACGTGGAAAGCTCCGATTGTAAAGGGTTTCACCGGTTTCGGGCGTTCGAACACCGCGAAAAAATTATTCGGTTTATCAACAGCTCAGTCTAAAGCGATAGCCAGTAGCTATAGGGAATCACTCTTCAGTGTGAACTTCGCTTAATTCGCCTACGAGAGTGATTGCTGGACTGAGCCCCCGTCAACCCCGCCTGCCCGCGAGTCCTCAAGCCTGTCTCGGTGTCGCACTTCGACTGTATTACCGCGCGCGATCATTATGGTATCAATCTCGTCGAGGAATAGGCCATGTTCCACAATGCCAGGTATCGCAGCAAGAGCTGCTGCGATCTCGCTCGGACTGGATATCTCGGTCCAAGTCACATCCAATATGTGATTGCCTTGATCGGTGAGAAAGGGCGCGGCACCGGCCAAACGAAGCGTGACGCTGGCTCCGAGTTCGGCCAGGCGTGCACGTGCAAACTCGGTAGCAAAGGGCACCACCTCAGCAGGCAATGGAAATTTGCCAAGTTGCGGCACGAGTTTGCTGGAGTCGGCTATGACTATCATGTGGGTGGATGCGGTAGCGATAACCTTCTCTCGAAGCAGCGCGCCACCTCCGCCCTTGATGGCTTGGAATCGGTTGTCGATTTCATCGGCGCCGTCGATTGTCAGGTCAACCGAACTGATCCGCTGAAACGGGACAAGAGGCACCTGCAGACGGCGAGCAAGGTTTTCCGTCGCCTGAGATGTGGCGACCGCAGTGATGCGAAGGCCATGCCTTATACGATCGCTAAGGCTTTTCACGGCATATGCGGCAGTACTCCCGGTCCCTAACCCGACAAGCATGCCAGCGCGAACTTCGTCAACTGCTCTCGCTGCTGCGAGCGCTTTTTCCGATTCGAGTCTGGACATCGGACACGTTCCTCTTGGATGTTGCGGCGACATGCCACGGCCAATTTCGGTGCGGCGTTAATCGCCCGGCCTGAATTGAGCGAGTCAACGTTGCTGCCGTGTTGACCTTGGCATTGCCGGGTGGTAGGTCTATGCACGACGCATATATCACAGTTCAGGCTAGCGCCAGAGCGGATGCTCAAGCCGGTTGTCGTTCGAAGCGGGCCGCGATTTAAAGCAGAGGAGACGCGCATGACCGTGAAGGTTGCAATCAACGGCTTTGGGCGCATTGGACGGCTCACCTTACGTTCGATCATCGAGCTTCGCCGTACCGATATCGAGGTGGTCGCAATCAACGACCTGGGTCCTGTCGAGACACTAGCCCATCTCTTGAAATATGACTCGACCCATGGCCCGTATTCCGGACCAATCGAAGTCGGTGTAGACTGGATTGATGTTGGTACGGGGAAGATCATCATATCTTCGGAGCGCGATCCTGCAAACCTGCCACATGCGAAATTTGGCGTAGATATCGCTCTCGAATGCACCGGACTCTTCACGACGAAAGAGAAGGCAAAGGCTCACCTTGCAGCAGGTGCAAAGCGCGTCCTCGTCTCGGCGCCATGCGAAGGGGCGGACAAGACGATCGTCTTCAAGGTCAACCATGAAACGCTGACCACAGACGATGTCGTGGTTTCGAACGGCTCGTGCACGACCAATGTGCTCGCGCCCGTGGCCAAGGTACTGAACGATCTCTTTCGCATCGAACGCGGCTACATGACAACGGTACACGCCTATACCGGCGACCAGCCCACGCTCGATGCCGTTCACAAAGACCTCTACCGCGCACGGGCAGCAGCACTCTCGATGATCCCAACATCTACCGGCGCTGCGAATGCAATTGGGCTCGTTTTGCCCGAACTGCGGGGGAAGCTGCACGGGTCGTCGATCCGAGTACCAACTCCAAATGTGTCCGTGATAGATTTAGCGGTATCTGCTTCACGCGAGGTTTCGATTGAAGAAGTAAATGACGCCCTTCAGAAAGCTGCAGATGGCCCGATGAAGGACGTGCTGGCCATGACGGCCGAACCGCTGGTATCCGTCGATTTGACGCACCGTACAGAATCTTCCATCGTTGCTTCGCGCCAAACCGACGTTGTCGATGGAAGATTGGTTCGCGTTCTCGCATGGTACGATAACGAATGGAGCTTTGCGACGCGCATGGCGGACACCGCTCTGGCTATGGCGAAGCTGATTTAGCCGGAAGATAAAGCCAGTGCAAAGCAGCTGCGGCTGCTGGGTGAGCGTTGGTGATCGTACAAACCGACACAGCGTTTGCCGCGGTGCTCCGGCTCAGTGGCTATTTAATGCACGTCTGACTAAGCCGCCTCGTGTCAGCGGAGCCCGAACCGGAGTTCACACCCATCGGAACTCTGACGAAGGTTACATTTCTGCCGCATGTTACATTTTTTCTGTCGGGTGCCAGCAACGCAAAACGCCCTGCGTTGTTTAAATTATTGGCACCGCACCCTAATTTGAAGGACTATTTTCATGACAAATAATATTTCCGGCCACCAAGTCGAAGAAAATTTGTTCGCATCACTACACGCCCTGACCCGTGCAGATGTGGGCCCGTGGATTGAAATGTTCCATGACGATGGAATAATGGAATTTCCTTATGCTCCGCCGGGTAATCCATCAAAGCTTGGAAGCAAGGCGGAGATTGCTGCCTATATGAAAACGTATCCGGAGCATATCTCGGTTGGCTTGGTGACACGCCGCGATGTATATCACAGCGAAGGCGTGCTGGTGGTCGAGTTCAACGCGACCGGTACGATCGTCGCAACCGGCAATGCATTTTCGATGGATTATGTCGGCATCATTCAGTATCGCGACGGCAAAATCGTACATTATCGCGACTATTGGAATCCGTTGATCGCAATCCAAGCCATGGGCACCAGCGACGCGTTGCTGGCAACCGATATGTCGGAGACGAAATCATGATCGCTACCTCACTTATCATTGGCGGCACTGGCAAAGTTGGTGCGCCGCTCGTCCGCCGGTTAGTTGAAGAAAAATGCTCGGTACGGAGCGCCAGTCGCTCCGGTGTCGGCATAGCCGGCGCTGAAAATATTGTGTTCGACTGGTATGATCCTCAAACTTATGCAGGTGCGCTTGCAGGCGTTGACCGTACTTTTATGGTGGCTCCAATCGGTGCGTCAGACCCTGTTGACGTGATGAAGCCATTTATCGAGCAGGCAATCGACACCGGGGTAAAGCGGTTCGTGCTGCTCAGTTCGTCGCTTATTGAGGAAGGAGGTCCGGCAATGGGTGCCGTTCACGCGTTGCTGAGGCGAGTTGCCCCCGAATGGGCCGTGCTCCGGCCATCCTGGTTCATGCAGAACTTCACCACGGAAGGTCATGTTGCCAGCATACAGTTCGAAAATACCATTTACTCGGCGACCGATGATGGCGTTGTGCCCTTCATTTCAGTCGATGATATCGCCGAAGCGGCGCTGCGAACCCTTACGGACGAAAAGCCTGTCAATGATGATTTGATACTGACCGGCCCCTCGACTTTGAGCTACGCAGATGTAGCTGCGATAATCGGTGACGCCCGCGGCAAGCCCGTTCACCATAAAAAATTAACCGAAGAGGCGCTTACCGAGCGCTTTGCTAGCTTTGGTATACCGCCAGCATTTGCACAGATATTGGCAGGCCTTGATCGCGCGATTTCAGCAGGGGCAGAAGCAAGAACAACTGATGACTTCGAAAAATGCACAGGATTGGCACCGACAACATTTGCCACATTTGCCGAAGAGAACGCTGATGTCTGGACGGCCCCGCCAATGTAATTATATTTGCAAAAGATCCATATTATCGCGACAGACCGCCCCTGACGACTGGGTCTGGAAAGTATCAGTTCAAGCAAGCTGCACGTTTTAACGAAATAAAGCCGAGATCTCACGCGAAGGGTTCCGCTGCAACCTTGGCGCATGATTTTCAGACAGCGGCACGTGCGATCGCGGGTTCGACGGTTGCGATGAAACCATCCATCGTCTGTTCGCCCATGTCCACAACCTTGGCGCCGCCGGCGTTGATGAACGTTACATCGGTGATACCGATGACGCTCAGAATGAGACGAAGATATTGGGTCGCGATGTCGCGGTCGCTGATCGGAGATCCTTCGGTATAGACGCCGCCCGAAGCGAGTAGCACGGTCGCCTTCTTGCCGGAAAGCATGCCTTTTCCATCGAAGCCAAGCGTCAGACCCTTGCGAACGATATGATCCACCCAAGCTTTTAAGGAGGCGGGTATGTTGTAATTGTAGACTGGCGTTGCGATAACAATATGATCGGCGGCGACCAGTTCCCCGACGAGGTCGTCGGACAGGCGCAATGCGTCCTTCATCTCGGGCGAGTGCTTTTCGGACGGAGTGAAATACGCCTCCAGCCACGGCGCGGTCACAAACGGCAGATCAGTTTCCATAAGGTCGCGCTCGACGATATTGCCATTTGCATGGGTAGTTTGCCAAGTGGCCAGAAATCGGCGGGTCATGTTGCGCGAGATCGAATTTTCGCCACGCGGGCTGGTCTCAACGACGAGTAGATTGGTCATGTTAAATTCCTTGGAGTGAAATTTTATCCGAAGCGGAAGCCAGAAACCGGCTTGCCAAGCACGTGAGCCTGAAAGGCCACATGGCCGGGTTCGCCGGATGCCGCGCCGGCAGACACCATTAACGGCAGCAGATGATCCTCGTACGGCTGCGCCTGACGGGCTCCTGGTGCAAGCGCCCACTCGGTGAGCGAACGGTCTCGGGTCATGCCGTCCATCATCGCTTCACACAGCCATTGATCGAAAGCTTCAGCCGCCGGATCGACGGCTGAGGTGCCGCGCATGAAGCCGGACATATTGTGGTAGGTCTGGCCACTGCCGATAATCAGCACGCCCTCTTTACGAAGCGGTGCAAGCGCCCGGCCGATGGCGAGATGGGTTGCAGGGTCGAGCCCGTGCTGGAGCGACAGTTGGACAGTGGGGATGTCAGCTTGAGGAAACATTACTTTCAACGGCACGAATACGCCGTGGTCCCAGCCGCGCATTGTGTCGGAGCCGCTTTCGATACCGGTCATCCGCAGCAGGTCGCAAACCCGGGCCGCGAGATCCGGCGAGCCTGGGGCGGGCCATGTTATTCGGTATGTGTGCTCTGGGAAGCCGCCGTAATCGAACAGAAGGGGCGGCTTGATCCCACCATTGACCGTCGGTTGCGCTTCTTCCCAATGCCCCGAGATGATGAGTATGGCGCGCGGAGGTTCAGCGAGCGCACTAGCGAAATCGCCGAGATAGGCTTCCAGTTCGCTCCACGAGTTCCGCATCGGACCTGGATCGAGGAAGAAGCAGGGACCGCCGCCATGATTGATGAAATATGTCGGTTGCATGGATGCGATATAGTAGTCATGTTCTGTTTGTAGAAGTGATATAATCTTGATAACTTTCATCGGTAAAGGTGATAGATTATGATTGGCAACCTCAGCCTTGATCATTTACGTGTATTGGTGGCGATTGCCGATACTGGTAGCTTCTCTGCCGCTGGGCGAAAGCTCGGGCGGGTGCAATCGGCGATCAGCCAGACGATAGCGACGCTGGAAGCGCTACAAGGGATTACGCTGTTCGACCGCGCTGGCCACCGGCCAAGACTTACCGAGGTCGGGCGCATTCTCGTTGATCAGGCAAGACTTGTGCTAGCAAGCGCCGCACGCTTTGAGGCGGTGGCAGCAGGTACGCGAGACGGGCTTGAAGCTGAATTGGCACTGGCGATTGACCCGCTCGTGCCGACCGAACCATTGATCGACAGTCTGCGAGCGTTCAGCGAGGCATTTCCAAATCTTCCTGTCAGTTTTTCAACCGAGGGACTAGGCGGCTCGCTTCGACGGTTACGGAGCGGTTCGGCAGCGCTCGCAATATGTTTGCTACTTCCTGACGTTCCCGAGGACATAATCGCCTACCCATTGCTCCGCATAGTGATGCAACCGGTTGTAGCACCTGATCATTTTCTCGCATCGCTGGGACGCCCTGCGACCGATGGCGACTTGGAACCACACGTCCAACTCGTGCTTTCGGATCCTGTCGATCCCGGCGGTGCGGCATATGGTCTGTCAAGCGCACGATTATGGCGTTTCGTAGATCTCGGTCGGCGCTTCGACTTCCTACTTGCCGGCTTCGGCTGGTGCCGTATGCCGATGCATCTTGTGGCAACGCCAATCAAAGAAGGAAAATTGATAATGCTTCAAATTGAGGACGATTCAGCGCCTGTCGAAGGGCTAGTGATCTACGCGGCGCATCGGCGAGACCGTGCGCTCGGCCCTGCTGGTCGCTGGCTGCTCAACACTTTAAGACACCGCCTAGCTTAAGATATGGTCTTCGGCCCGCAAACAACTGGCGTCTGAGCAATCAGCAATGCCATTTTGAGCGGTGCTATTCAAAACTGCCCACAAATCATACGGCAATCAATATTTATGCAAACTGGGGGCGCATACGCTTTTCAAAGCTGCACAACGCAGTGCAGAATGATAAATGTCAGCCAATCTTAATGATCGCATTTGTCGGCTCGAATGCGTGAACGCACGCTAGCTTTCAGGCCGGCAACTTGAGCGATCAAACGTTTACAATGTTAGCGGGAGCCGCCTGTGCCGGAGTGGGCAACAGTGAAGTCGACTTTCTGCGCTTTTGTCCTTCCCGCTGCCTGTACGGAAACAACTACATTGCGGAACTAGCAGTTGGTGCCAATGTCGCTAACGTAGCTGACGTCCGCCAGCCTGAAACTAGTTGCCGAACCTGCCATTCGTTCACATGCTTTGCCCGCTTATCCGCTCTATCGCCTCGTAAAATTCCTTGGATGGTATAGGTTGTACCTCGGCATGGCAGACAAGTATCCAAATTTCGCGGAACTGAAAACGAACGAGCGCGCAGCCGCCGACTACCGAATTCATGTTCACAACCGAGGCACGCCCATTGCCGTCATTGCACCGCATGGTGGCAGCATCGAACCGGGAACATTGGAGATCGCTGAGGCGATCTCGGGTGGCGCCTTCTCATTCTATGGTTTTGAGGCACTCCGCGCGGCAGGTAAACGCGGCAGCCTTCATATCACGTCGGCGAGGTTTGACGAACCGCAGGCTCTAGAATTACTTCGCAAGGCTCAAAAGGCTATTGCCATTCACGGCCGTGCCGATGGTAGAGACCCGACGAAGGTGATGGTTGGAGGCCTGGACGCATCGCTTCGTGACGAAATCGTGGCGGCACTGACTGCGGCTGGCTTTGCAGCCGCAGCAGTTTTCGAAGGTGGTCTCGCCGGGAAAAATCCCGCAAATATCTGTAATCGTTGTGTCTCCCGCGCGGGGGTCCAGATCGAGCTGCCTCGGACACTGCGCCGCCAATTAACCTCTCAGCCGAGATTGTTATATGCGTTTCGCAATGCCATTCGGGGCGCGGCGATGGCCGGTAATGAGAATTCCAACTAGTCGAATCCCGCTAACATTCCGGACATTCGATGCCTTCGCTATGGAGCAGGAAATTTGCCGCTCACCCAGCCACCAAAGGCTGCAAAAATGGTGAAGGGTGCTGAAAGGATCGAATGGCTTACTTCGATACAAGTAAAGGAGTGCCATCAACGGCAACGCTACCTATCGTTTCTGCTATTTCGACCTGATACGTTTCTGCCCATCTTTGGAGGGACACTGGTCGATAATCATCACGCAGTCGCCATCTTTCAAAAACGGATTCATCGATCGTTTCGTTAATGGTGCAATGCTCGTGTCCAGCAGCGTCCGTGTAGGGTTGCGCCCCGATCACGCGGTGAAATGGTTTTACAAACGCACGATACGTACCTTTCATGAATGGCCGATAGGAATCAGTCACATGGGCTGTAATGATGTCGCCATCCAATTCGACTTGTGAACGGAAGCACAAACCCAAGCCTGAAGCCTTTTGGAGCATCCAGCGAAGTGGAGGTTGCGCAAGAAAATCGAGTTCATAGCCACCGCCAACATTTCCATGTGCTCCGGCGAACCACCGCTGTTCCACACTGCTCAACGACCGAGGTGCGGCCATTATGCCTCGCCGCGCCGACCATAATGTCGGGGCAAATGATTTTCGATGCTCATCGATCGCAAGCGCGTGGAAGCCGTGCTCAATCGAGCGTCGTAAGCCTGTATGAAGCCAGTTCAGTGTACTGCGGCTTATTCCTTCGATCCCAAAAAACGGCAGGCCCAATGCGCCGACCGTGTCCCAAACACCTACCATTTTAATCGGAACCCGTTTGGAATATTTCTTCAGCAATGATTCTTCGGTTGAAATCATTGCGCCTTGCGAAAGCCGCTCTTGTTCAGCGGCTGCATCAAGCAAATTCCAGATTGTTTCCTCTTCAGGCCGTTGATACCGAGCAAGTATTTGTCGGGTGCTTATTGGAGAACCGGGCTTTAACAGTCCATATTTTGCTATCAATCCAGCCAGGCTTCGCGCGGTGTAAGCGCCGCGACTAAACCCGAAAATGAAAATTTCATCGCCGTCGTCGTGCTTCGATATCAGCCACTCATAAGACTCCAGCACATTATCGACGAGACCTTTCCCAAATGTACCGCCAAAAAACCCGTTTACGCCGACGTCATAGCGCGCGATCTGTTTGCAACCATCGGCCCCTTTTTCAGCCAGAATTGCGTGTGTCCTCCAAACGTTGGTGTTGTCGTCGCCCTGGTTCCAGGTACCGTCGAGAAAAATTGCAATTCGTTTCATCTAAGTCACCTCTTGTGTTCGCAGTGTGGTTTAAGCGTACATCAGGTCCGTCGTGGTAAGGCTCGCCGAAAGTCTAAAACCCGAAAAAATTCATCTACGTTCGCTCTGGCTCCCGCCCACCTCGCTGCGCATGTTCAGAAAGCTTGATGGAAAGATTTTCATCTCGAAGTTCGAAAAGCCGATAACGATTTCGGGTTTCTGCCTTGAACAGCGTGATGATGCTGGCGGCGGATTACAAAACACCGGAGATCTCCGGCTGTGCGGCGCTAAGCGCGAGCACGTGCTGGACCATACGCAGACTGTAGTTCTTGGCTGCCATCGCACAAAAGAGATATGTCACAAGCAAGGCCACACCATAAACCAGCGATCGGCCAGCATTTTCAGTGGCGACAAACGCCAATAATGAAAGCGGGACAACGAGGAGCGCGGTTATCGTTCCAATGTCACGGGCGGCAAGATATCGCCGGTGGGGATCGCAAACGCCCACATCATCGCGCAACGGCTTATAGATCTTGTAAAATAGCTTGTTCTGTTCAGCGGGATCCGAGGGCAACTGTCCCAGTCTTGCCGACAGGCAGTTCATATCGACATGGCTTGCGGCAGGGCCGATGCTTGTGAATGCACGGCATCCCGGAAGTGGGTTATGCCAGCGGAGGTGAATGATGCGATCACGCCAGTTAGGCGGAATCAACCCAAGAAGAACGAGTGACGCAATGACGATCAGGCCGAGGGACATCGATCCGGGAACGGTCACTGCCTCCAGCGTTAGCAAGAAATCCGACAGGCTTCCTTTGACAATTTTCGCAGGTTCCAATGTAATCCATGCAAAACCCACGATATGCGCGATCATTGCGGCCCGGATGAGCCAGGCATTTTGCTCTTTCAACGATTTAGGTTCACTCACAGTTATCGTCCTTCCCTAAAATCGCATGGAATCTTTTGGGGGTCACTATCAGCAGCACTGATGGTGGCGTTCGGTGTGCCTTGAGATCTGCCGCGGTTTGCCAATCGACAACCGACGGTCCTTCGTCGGCGAGATGGCTGTGCCACGTCCCAACGTCGAATAACGTCCTACCGCTCAACTCATGGCGCTCTTCAATCGCGTCCTTCAAACCTGCGTTGCCCAGCACGAACAGGCTTGCGGACCGTGTGCTGTCAGGCGGCGCGTCAAGCAGATCGACCACCGTAACCGTCTTGAGCCGTTCACTGGAAAGGCCGATGAGGAGCCCGCCCGTTTCCACTGAGTGAAAACCCTTTGCTTCACTGCGTATCCGATCGGCGATGTGAGACGCAATACGAAGCTGCCAACCGCCGCTTCCCTCGATCGCCAATGTTTCAAATGGCGGAACGAAGCGTCGCTGCCAATTTGTAGTTGGCATATCAGGCTCGCTTACGCCGACAACCAGCACACCCTCGTCAGACAGATGGTCACAGGTGTGGCCGATGTGGCGGAACAGGCCTGCCGTCATCATCGAAATTTGTGCATCATCGACTGCCATGGTGAGCGAGCCGCAACCTTGACCGATCTGGACTTGGGCCAAGCCAAAATCCGGGTCCGCTATGAGGTTCATCGCCTCCGGAACATCGCAAGAAGCATAGAATTCGGCAATTAGGTCACAATGACTTGGATTATGTCCCTTTCCGTCGACGAGCAAATATCCGATCCGGCCCTTGCCGAAAAGTGCAGCTTCGGCAAAGCGAGTTCGTTCGCGAGGAACCGCCGATGCGGCGATGGCCTCTCGCACCGAAAGCGAACCAGTGGAATTGATGACCATACCTGTACCTTTCGGCACAAGGTTGGGCCGCGTACTTTCAGTGCGAAGCGCAGCTACGATATCGCCCTTGTTGACCATTGGAACTTGCCCGAACGGGCGCAGCTCGCTTGCCAGCGCGTCCGTTTTTTCCGAAAATATTCGGTCTGCGCCTGCTGCGTGCCGCGCCATATTATGCGGCCTCAACCAGCCTGCATCGCTTATTGCAGTAATAGGCTGGCCCGCGCGGACGGCATGAAGTGCCAGTTTCGAACCAACGCTGCCGCACCCTAGCAAAGCCAATGACGGCCTTTGCGGAACATCGGACATTGTTCGCAGCAATTCGTCTGTCAGGGACTGGAAGTGGGCGATAGGTTCGACCTTAGCTTCGTCGCCGCCTCCAATCAGTTCCGTACGATTTGAACACGGATTGATCTCCAACATGTAAGGCAGAAGCTCGATGCATGAGTCCGAATGGACAAGCGGAAACGGTCGCCTTACGCATAAGATAATAGCGATAGGGACAGACGCGCCGAGAACGCGCTCGTTCCATCTTCGGTTCAAATTGCTGAGAAGCAAATCCAGTCCCCGCGAACACCCGTAAATTGCGGCACGCTTGCGTAAATCGCCCAGTGTCAACACGTTTTCGGGGGAATATTGGTCGCAAATATTTGGACGTCCGTCAGGTTGCTTGTCGGGCCAAATTACAGCTGCGATGGTTTTTCCGCGACCCTCGGCTTGCGAATATGCAAATTGCTGCTTGTCATTGCGGTCGAGTGCCTTGCGTTCGCCATCGCTGGTGATCAGAAATCCGGAATTCCCGTCCTTACCGATGCGTATATACTCAGCGCTCCAGATCGCGCATCCCCCGCTTTTCGTCACTGTTTTACGCGCAGCTTGTGCGTCGCAGATCAGCATGCTTCGTAAGTCGCGGCGTAGCATGGGCTCCCAGCCATGCGCCGGATCGTTGAGATGATCGATGGCAGCCTTACGTAGCCAGACTGCCAATTGTTCGATCAGATTATAGACACCATATTCGACCAGCCCATATTGCAGGAAGAACTCATCGGGATCGCCGTCAATCAAGCAGGGGCGCGGCAGGCTGGTATCGGGGCCTGGCAGTAGGTGCGGAAAGTGCCTTGGAAAATCGTCGCGAAGCGTCACATGTGGCGATTTCCAAGGATAATCGTCCGGTAGATGAAACATGACCGGCTCCACGGTGCGCACGCCTGTCACACTTATCTTATCGGCCTTACAGGCGATGGGCATTTCCACTTTCAGGTCGATGCGGACCCGCTTATCGTCCAATATTTCACCGTCGGCAAATTCCGGATGCGCCGACGCAAGCCTCAGTAGCTTTTCAGCATGTGAGGAGCCGGCACCGGTCATTAGCGATTGCCATGCGGACGCGCATGCGCAGCAGTTGCGCCGATGCCGAGCGCCGCTGCGGCAGCCTTAGAAGCATTCTTCACAACCTTGATCGCTCCACTTGACCCAATTTCATATTTGAGCGGCTGCTGTTCATCGTCCCAGATATCGGTCACACAAATGAAGCGATCATCGTCACCGTCCACTATCGCGATATACTCCCGCTTGGCCCGGTCGCTGGGAGGATCGGCGTCTTCGGGATCGATATGCTCGCAACTTGCGACAACGATCGCGCCTTTTCTTATCTGGCTGAGCGCGCTGCGCGCACTTTTGCAAACCTCTGCGTCCTCGCCAAATGTCGAATAGCTATCGTAGCTGAGGCTGTGCCATGAGCAGTGATGGGGTGCCTGTAATATGTCATACTCGAGCCAGCCTGCGTTAGCCGTGCCATGCTTGTCCCACAGGCGTTCCCATATTGCGACTTCCGCATCACCACCGCTCAGAAACCGGCATTTGTCCGCGTAACCGTCCCCGCGCAAAGAAAAACGAAGAATGACCGAAGAACGGTTTTTTGCGAGCAACTCGTCCAGTTCTTCATCGTCACCCTGCGGCAGCGGTGCGAGCAGCCGTGCATCGAATGCGCCATCTGATACCCGGTTCAGCGTTGTCACCAAATTTTCAGCCTTCGTGACAATATTAGGTATATCGTCTGTTTTACCGTCGATATCTTCGCCCATGATCTGGATACGATCCCCTTCGACGCCAAAGCTTCCCGTGTCACGGTGCAGTTTGACGCGCCTGCGGGCCTCCTTCGCCCACGCCTGGGCATCGCTGCACAGGATATGATGTTTGGACCTCCGGCGAAAAACAATAGGTGAAGACCACATTTCGCGGATCAGTATCTTGTCATCGTCCTCGTCCCATTCGTCGGGCGGCCCTAAATGAAAGTGCGTTTCGAGACCGCCTATATGGTCCTTATCCGGATGGCTGAGAAGAAAGCCGTCCACAAAAAGCCTGCCCTTTGCATCGCGGGAAAGCTCGCGGCGCAACTGTGACATCACATCAGGCGTGTCGTCGTCTTCATTGTCCGCAGCCTTGCGGACATGCACGTCAATAAGAAGTTTCTGGCCATTGTCCAAAGTGACCAGAGTCATATCCCCGTTGCAAACAGGAAAAAATATAATCGAAGCTGTCATGTTATTCCCTTCAGCCTGAACCTTGTTAACCGATGTTGCCGCCCGCCCATTGTCGCCCTATCGCAATTCTCGGTTGCGCCTGGTTGCGACTCGTGGCACCCTTACACTTATTAAGATGGGTAAAGTTTTTGGTCCCGTCAAGTTTTTAGGATGGTAATATTTTTTATGACTGCAGCGGGTCCAGCATCGCAGGTATCTTCAACCCTCAAATGGGGTCAGTTGAAACGGCTTGAATTCATCGAATTTCGGCTGCTTTGGGAGGGGCGGGTTATACGACGCGGGCTGCGGGAAGCATTTCAGATTTCTGAACAGCAAGCGTCGCTTGATATCAGTCGCTATCTTGACGCCGCGCCCGACAACATGGCTTATGATCCGATCGCAAAGGCATATGTCAGACGACCCAAGTTTGCACCGAAGTTTGTCGCAGATTTCACCGACCGATACTTGCTGCAACTTCATGCCGTCCGCAGCGGTATCATGGCAAAAGAAGACAGTTGGTTCAAAAAACTGCCGAGCGCCAAGGTTGCTACATTGGCACATAAGCCGACTCCATGGCGCTTTATCATGGGTGTATTGGACGCGATCAGATCCGGCAAAGAGGCAGTGATAGAATATCGCTCGCTGACAGGAACGACCGAAACACAAAAGCACATCGCACCCCATGCGTTGGGGCACGGAGCGGGGCGCTGGCATGTCAGGGCTTGGAGCCGGGAGCACGATAATTTTCGCGACTATAATCTTGATCGGATAACAAGTTTCAAGTTGCTCGATCGGTCAACTGTTAATTCCGAATGCGATAGGGCCTGGCACACTGAATTTGAGATGATTATCATCCCCAACCCCGCATTGCCGCAAGGCTATCGCGACACGATTGCTGAAGAACGCGGCATGGTGAACAATGAACTGCGCTGTAGCTTACCTGTCAGCATGTGCTTCTATCTCGACATTGAATATCTGTTGGATCTGGCGGAAAAGGTCGAATTTGGCGACGGAGCGGGGCAGACGGTCAAGGCCCAACGCTTTCATTTGAAGCTGAAAAATCGCGACGCGTATGAGATGGCGATCAGCACCGCCAAAGCCGAAACCCGGGCTGCTCTCGATGCTGCGCGAGCAAGCGCGGAGATTTGCTGAAATGATGTCGGCTAATATGTTGCGTGCAATTCTATGACCGCGGTCGCGGTCGCACTTTTCGGAAGTAGAGCAAGGGGCGATCACAAACCGGAGTCGGATACCGACATCCTTCTCGTGGTCACTGAGGGGACAGCCCGAGTAACTACTTCCGGAACAGTTTCCTTGTCTATCTATCCGATTGATGACCTTTGTACCCGTGCTCAGCGGGGTGACCTCTTTACCGGACATCTCGTCATGGATGCCCAACCTTTATACGACCCGACCGGATTCATTCCTCAGCTAAGGGCGCTTTGGAAACCAAAGGATGATTATTCAGTCGAGATTCGCCAAGCGTCGGATCTTGCGACCTTCCTCATGGTGCATCAGAACATATTATCTGCGCCGGCATTCTCCAGCCGTCGCATCGCTTGGTGCGTAAGGACGATCTTGATAGCGCGCAGCGTCGCGGCCGGACGACCCGCATATTCCGATCATGACCTTGCGAGTTTTGCGGGCGACATGAATCTGTTGCGCCTTCTGGTGCTCAAGACGCAGCCCGACATGACCAGTGAGCGCATGCGGCAATTGGGCGATTTTCTTACGCGATGGGGAATTGTCGGTTTCAGCAGTTTCGACAGGAGCGTCTCGGCATTTGCCTCTCACTTTATCGCGACAGGCAACGAGATCGCGCTGAAAACCTTGGCGGTAAAGCATGAATATTCTGACGATGACTATGGCAGTTGATGCTACCCGACCTGCTTGAGCCGAAATTCTCCACGCGATGCCATTTGCCAATCATCGCGGATTTACCGCCTGCAATAAGTAATTCTGTGATTGCTCAAAAGCATGGAAGCTAATGTCTTGCCGTCCGATTTGTCTGACCGGACGGCATGTTGTTGCTATTGCAGGTTAGGACGGAATCCGAGCGATGACCTTGATCTCGAAATCAAAACCAGCCAGCCAGTTTACGCCGACCGCCGTCCAGTTCGGATAGGGCTTTTCCGAAAAGGCCTTACTCTTAACTTCCATGATCGTCGGAAATTGCTGCTCGGGGTCGGTGTGGAACGTGGTCACGTCGACAATATCATCGAAGGACGCGCCAGCGGCCTGAAGGACATTCGACAGATTATCAAAAGCAAGTTGCACCTGGCTCTGGAAATCGGGTTCCGGACTGCCGTCCGGACGACTGCCGACCTGCCCTGACACGAACAGCAGGTCGCCGCTACGAATAGCGGCAGAATAGCCGTGCTGCTCGTACAGAGCATGACGGTCGGCAGGAAAAACAGCTTCACGCGAAGACATTGGCAGGTTCCTTAAAGTGAATGCAGAGGTGGCTTGCGATCTCGACGCCATGTCTGTCATTTGATATACGAGCTGTATGTGATATCAGATACGCATCGTATGTCAAGTCAAATACGGCTCGTATGTAGGGAGTATAGTGATGGCGAGTCGGGCTGAAAAAATGGAGGAAACCCGAGCCAAGCTGATTTCGTCGGCCAGACTAGCATTTACGCAAAAAGGCTATGCCGCAGCCTCTATGGATGAGTTGACCGCCAATGTTGGCCTTACGCGCGGCGCACTCTATCATAATTTTGGCGATAAGCGTGGCTTGCTGGCAGCTGTGGTCGAGCAGGTCGACAGCGATATGGCGTTGCGGGCGCAGGCGTTCGGGGCCAGCGAAAAAAACCCCTGGGCCGGGTTTCTGGCCGAGGGAGTCGCTTATATCGAAATGGCGCTTGAACCCGAGGTGCAGCGTATCGTTCTTCTCGATGGGCCGGCTTATTTAGGCGACCCGTCGCAGTGGCCCAGTCAGAACAGTTGTCTGGTTGCGACCAGACGTACCGTTGAAACCTTGATCGCGAACGGCATTTTAAAGCCGCTGGACCCAAATGTTACGGCGCGCCTTCTGAATGGTGCTGCGCTGAACGCTGCGCTTTGGGTAGCGGCGAGTGAAACTCCCACCGCTGTTCTTCCAAAAGCAACTGCAGCATTCCTCGCGCTCGCCTCGGGCTTGCTAAAAAGCGATGGATCGTCGGGCCAATAGCGTCGCGTCTCTATAGCGTTTCTCTGACGTCTCAAAAGTGCGGAACAATTCTTGTGTGTTGAGCGACCACACATGACGCGACGGCGTCGCTGACATTGCTACTGCTCGCGGAACTTAATCGCGTGCGATACTGCCGGGCGGACAACCAAGAGCCTTGCGAAACGCCGTGCTAACCGCGCTCGGCGATTCATAGCCGATTTCGTTGGCTATGCGTTCGAGAGACATAGCGCCGCGGACAAGCAAGTCCGTTGCGATCGCCATACGCCAGCGGGCGAGATATTCGATCGGAGCGCAGCCGACCACAAAGCCAAACCTTGCCGAAAACGCCGAACGTGACATCCCCGCAATCCGGCCAAACCGTTCTACGGTCCAATTGGCCCTTACATCACCATGGACTGCATGGAGCGTGCGTGCGAGGCTGGATCACGCGTGCCTGCGATCAGTCCGGCGGAACCCGCCACGTCGCGGATACCTTGCTCCCTCAATGGCTCGATCAACAAGTCTTCGAGCAATCGCATTCCATCAGTCGTCGTCGCGATCCGTATAAAAGGATGCCCGGATCGGCACATGGTCTGAAATGCTAGAAAGGTAAAACTGACGTTCTGCGGGCGCGAGCTTGTAGATCATGCCGGAGCCGTGGACGTAGCTATCGTCATCTCGACGGAAAATAATCTGATCGATCAGCGAGCGCGGCGAGTTGATGAAGCTGATATTTCCAGACCCGGGAGCAAGGTCGTCCATCGCTGACCGAAACCCTTCATCGCGAAACGGAGCATTTTCGGGCAGCGAATAGGACGAATTAAAATCGCCCAGTATAATGATGTCGGGCTCCGCTGTGGCATTCTCTTTGGCGTAAGCAGCAATTTTCCTAGCCTGATCGGTGCGAATCCGGTCATCACAGTTTGTGTCCTGCCCGACAGGAAGGTTGGATTTCATGTGCACGCCAATAACGCGGAAATCAAACTGGCCGGCGCGAAAGGCAGCGGCAACTGGCGGACGAACGCTTTCATAAGCGCAAGTAGTTGCCGCTTCTCGATACTCTGTCGGAAATGGCAGGTCGCGTGGCACGGGCGCTATGAGGCTTATAATGCTCTTGCGATACAGCACGACAATGAACTGTTTTCTGTCACCCCCAAACGCGCTTTCAAAAGCAGTGGTGTACCCTCGACTGTCCAGTTCCTTCTCAAGATCTCTCCATCCGTCGCTCCCCACATCGATTTCCTCAAGTACTATAACATCGAGGTTCATCGTCGAAGCGAGAAGCCGTGCGATCTCTTTATATTCGGCAGCACTATTAGCAGGCCCGCCGTTTCCGAGAAATTTGATGTTCATAGCACCGATATTGATGCACGGGCGACCGCTACAATCGGCAGCCAAAGCAGACTGTGCGCCAATGCCGGTCGCCATGATTAATGTTGCTGCTGCTTTAATCCAACGTTTCGTCATCATTGATAACCTCAAATATTCGTGTTGAGCAAATGGGCAAGCCGGGCGGCAGCCAGTGACATTTGTTGGTAAGATAAAGTGGCGGCCCGCTTTCGGTAGCCAACCGTGATCATGCTGACCTCACCATCACGGCGGATCGGCGATACGTAGACCTCGCTTTTGGCAAGACTGAAGCTTTCAGCGATCCAGGCCGATGGCGGCGCATGTCGGACAGACGTTTCGATGACCGGAAATATTGCGCGACGGACATCGGGCTTTTGCAGATATTTCGATATCTCGCGTGGCTTGCGACCGGTTCCCAGCGCGCCGTCCCAGAAACTGTGCAAGCCGCTATAGCAGTTTGCACAGGAGATATTTGTCTCCAATCCGCCCTTGTCGCCCTTGGGTGCGAAGCGCATGACCCGGGTTGTCGCGTGCAATGGCTGATGAACATCTCCGACAAGGTGGATCAACCATGTCAGGTTGTACGAACGAATATTTTCATCATTCGAGGACCTCAATTCGCTGGTCAGTGCTTCAATCTGCGCCAGCGCGTTGACCTTAGGTACTGCCGGAAGCGGCGAACCGTCCTGCGTGAATGGGCGGTTGATATAGTGCCATTCTTTATGCCGCCGCAAATCACCAAAACCTGTGCCGCTATGCAGGGGCTGCGCGTCGTCGTCGTCGACAAAGTGCCAGTCCTCTTTGATCTCGTCGGCCCAAATCGCTGCCTGCATGAAGGCAACCAAATCCCGCTCTTCCGGCGGCACGTCGCGTGTCCAGCCGATATAAAATGGATGCCGCCGCAACAATGCCGAGACTTTGGCGCTCGTTTCCGGGTCAAGCTGTTGCCACGCAGCGGCGGCGATGATCATGTGCCCTCGTGCATTCCACGCCTGAGCTGGTTGGCTAGCAAAGACCAATGCTGCCAATATTGTCGCCTTCCAACGATACATCTCTTCCCCCTTTACAAGATCACACAGCCCTTCATCCCCGCGAACATCTCGACGCGTTTCCGCTTCAGGCTGCCTGGCGCATATTTTTTCGTCCATTGCGACGTTTCATCGAGAAACAGGCTCGCCTTCTGGTTTGCCGCGGTCGGTGTCACACCGGCAGATGGTCGGGTACGAATATCTTCGAGAACCGATCTGAAATAATAATGGAGAAAGAGACGATTAAATTCGGTAAAGTAGATGTCCGCAACGCGCGCATCTCCCCGGATCAAAAGCATATTCTCATCATTTCCGGTTGTCGAGGCATCAGAAAAGTTGGCCGATCCGGTCACAACGATTGGGTCGTCGCCCAATGGATCCTGAAGGAGGAACTTTGAGTGGACGTAGCTCACATGGGTGTTGAGCTGAAGAAATTTGGCGTTGGTCTCGCGTACCCAACGATAAATCGGGTCGGAAATATAAGATCCCCAGGCCGAATATACATTCTGGCGCCAGTTTAATGCCACAAAGGGTTTCGGTTGGGTGCCAGGCTTGGGCTTCCTCGGCTTGTCTTTTTTCTCGAGCAACAGAAACTTTAATGGCGAGTTTTTGGAATGCTTCGTCAACTTGTCTTTGAATACACCGCTTACACCAAAGGCCAGAGTGATACAGCCCACCTCTTTGGCCTCGTCCAGAAGCGACACATAAAGCGACAACAGGTCCTTGGTAGGTCGAGGGCTGAAAGCAACGCTGGTACCTTGCGGAATGTGCTGCCAAGCAGCAGGCACAGGAAATTGTGTCTCCACCTGGTTGCGAAATGCATCCATCGCCGCTTTTTCCTGTACGCGTGTTCCAGTACCAGGCTTGCCCGGATCTGTTGAAAGCAAATTCCAGTAATCACGGTACTGGGCAGCGACAGCTTTTTCACGCACCCAGTGGACAACGTTTGTCTGCCCATGCACCCCGCCATTCGACAGGTTCATTGAACCTGTAAGTACTGCGGACGGCTGTTGGCCAGCGCCCTTCAAAAGTACGAGAAACTTATTATGAGCGATTTCGTTGCTGTTCTTCTCGCGCCAGCAGGCAATAGACGATTTTGGCAAACCAGCGGTTTTTGCGGCCTCCATATTCTCGTCGCGCGGAAAATCTTCGACAACTTCACCCTTGGCGTTGACCCCGCCATTTTTCTTAGCGTCTATGACCAATTTGACGGTGACGCCGCGATCAATCGCCTCCTTGAGCCAAACCAACACGGGTAGATACCGGAACTCGTAAAAAGCGCCCAGCAGCGTATCGCCCGGTTTGGCTTCGCCAATAAATTTCTTGAATGCGTCATCTACGTCACGACTGAGCCACTGCTTGGCTTCGCTGCGTTCCAGTTCCGGAAGGTCATCGGGTCGCTTATTGCCGAACTTACGGGCATAAGCCTGGCTGCCTGCTACGCCGCGATTGAAGAAGATGTCGTGCGTACCCTTTGTATAGGCCTTTTCTGTCTGCACACGGATTGAGATTGGCGCCTCCGAACGATCCAGGTTCTTCGGTTTGCCGCGCAAAGGATAGAAACGATATACATATTCGCGGTCGTCTTTGGCCGTAAAGTCATCCCAGACAAAACTTTGCACTGGATGCGCAAAGGTAAGGACTGAGTGTCGGGGATCGGGATCCGGAACGATGCTTTCGAACACCTTGAACCCGTACATGAAATATCGCTCGTTCTCGTGTAGATCTTCGCGCTCAATCGCAAAACCCATCAAGCCAGCAATTGCGGAATTGTCAAAATCGATCGCAAAGGAGATTGTATTCGTTCCCGCAACTGCAAATATCTGGAAGCCTCGCTTCTTGGTCGATTTGAACCGCATGATCTACCCTTCCATCAGTCTAAACTACTAGCCCATATCCAACATAATCATGGTCGGCGGCGGCAGCGGGAATGAAATAGTAGCCGCCGCCGATATTGGCCGCCCCACCCGAAATACCGTATAGCGCGTCGGAACCTGCATTTGGGATTGGAAAATCAGGATTGGTTTGCCACATCAAGACAGGCCATTCGTACTGGCCTACAAGATCGCGCGCAAAACTGAGATGATGCAGACCGCGCACTTCTTCACCGTCATCGTCAAGCCCGTCATTGAAAAAATACGGTCGGCGGAGGAAGCGGCGCTCCATGTCGTCCATGCCGAACAGGTCGCGATGATTTTCTCGACGCGGGTTCATCTTGGCAACATGGGCGTGCGCAGCATGATCCTTCAATCTGGTGCCTTGCCGGTCTACTCCGAATATTGCTTCCCGCTCTTCAGATTCTAACGAGAAGAAATGCTTCATTCTTCGCCGGATCTTTCGATAGGCCAGATATGTTCCGCCGACGCACCATTCAGGTTCATCATCGCAGCTTTGAATATATACAAAATCATGCATCGTAGGCTTTTCGTCAAGCATGCGCGGATTTGTGATGCCATCTTCAAACCCCGATGGCTCACGGCTGTCCGGACGCGCATATCCGCGCTCGACAGTTCGCACGACAATATCCGGGTGAACCGAACCATAATAAAGCCGACCAAAAATATACTCGTTCACATAATAATCGTCGCTCGAGATAAGTATCACCAGATCCGTCGCATGATCACGAGGGGTAAAATCATGGTCCCCATCGATTTGCGGCATGATTTTCAGTGAGCGGGGACGCTGGGCAGCCAGACCAAATCGGTCATCACCCATTGCTGTCGTAAATAAGGTGGCGCCAAAGCCAATTGTGACCGTGACCCGCCGCGTTCCGACCGGCGTATCGAACGGGCGCTGCGTGTCAGTTGGCGGCTTCTTGGCCATTTGATGGAGTGCAAATTTGGAAAGTGCAGTGAGAGCATCGAGCAAGTCTTTGCGGCATGAAGACTTAATGTCGGCGGTCACGACATGAAGGTGGCGCTGGCGCTCCAATAGTCCTGCATAAGACGTCCGATACAGTTCGGCGTCGAAACCCGACGGAGGATGGGATGCCCAGATTGGATCAGTGATGCCTGCCTGGTGGATGCCGGCATAGACCGGCAGCGGCGGTGAGAGTGTGCTGTCACCCATAGACCGGCCTCCTTTTGTGCTGTTCTTGATGGTCAGGGAAAAGTGCCACGAAAAATTCAGTCCAGCCCCCCATGCGTACCCGAACCAGATTATATCGCTCGGGATCGGCCTGCGCAGCGGCAAACGTTTCGGGATCGGCCACAGTGAACGTGCAGATCGATCCGCCCTGCCCTTTTGCAAATGCCTGAATAGCCGAGGCCAGTTTATCTGCAGGGTAATTCTCGGGTAGCACATAATCGACAGGTGCGCCGTCGCCAAAATGTTTCATGACGTCGTGCCTATAGCTTCGCATGCTATCCATCAGCCCAAACTGACGCGCGTGTTCCATCTTGTCGTTGACGACAACAGCCGCGGCCCGGTCATTGGGAATGGGCGATGCGGACAAATCCGAAGCAATCGGAGCATTTGCCCGGCGTCCATCAGCAGACGCGCCATTAAATCCGCCGCTGAATACATATTGTTCAAAAGTTCCGACGCCCGGCGCAATGTTCAGGATGAAAGGATCTTCCAACGTTCCGTAACGCGCGGACATTCGCGCCCGATTTTCCTGATGCGGACGACTTTCGCCGGCGATATGCAGTTCCTCAATGAAACTCTCCATGAGCCACCAAGCCTCACCATCAACCCTCTCTTCGCCATTCCCAAATTTGGGCAGCGCGAGACAAAGCTCGCGTATTTGGGAAATCCGTTCAGGCGCAACATGACGTCCGAAAGCTGGAAATTTACGTCCCGCCTGTTCAACCAAACGGTGGCCCCAATCGGTTGCGAGACAGGTCGTCAGTTCGTCGAGTGAAAATAACTTCCGCTGGAAAACCAACTCGTCAATCGCATAAAGCGAGTCTGCCGCATTGCTGATGCTGACGAGCAGCGGAGAGAATATGTGATAGTTACTGCCACCTTCTGTGAGATCGCGGGCCCGTTCAACGCAGCCGCTAATCAGCCCGGAAAGCAAAGGTGACGGCGCAATATCGGCCTTGTTGCCGTAGAAATTTGTGAGATTAAGAAAATAGCGATGGCACGCCAACTGCATATGTTGACGCAGAATGCCGCGAAATTCATCCATATCGCCAATCTCGCTGGCGGGCTTACTGCGCCAGCTGTCCTTCATTCCTCGCAAATGAACGGGGCCCGCTGCCGCGAGCCCGGCGCCGCGGTTAAGCGCTTTTTCAATCAGATCCAGAGCCGACACGAAGCCGAAGCTGAATTCACTCTCGCCTGCCACCATTGTTTCATAGCAGCCATCACAGGCATAGTTGCGTGCGGCGGCAAGCGGAATAGGTGCTCCGCTGTTGTGCGCCAGCGCAGGGATGATGATGTCATCGTTCAACAAAACCGGGTGCGCCCCGCCACTCATCAGTGCTTGTGCGGCAAGGTCGATCACTTCTGTTGGCGTGCATGCATGGACACGCAGGTCAAGAGTGGGGCTATTCAATGGAAGTCGCCGCGCCGCCTCCAGACATAGACGCGTGACATCGTTGCACGCATCGGTGGGCATAGGCCGATCGTCTGCAATCACCCCACCGATCGTGATCTGCTGCATCCACTGGTTCAGCAATCCGCCCTGATCGAAGTTTGATGATCCGAAAAAGCCCGTCAAAACGCCATCGGCTGCCGTAAAACGGTTTTCGGCGTGTCGGTTATCAAGAATGACCCGCTCATCTAATTTGATCCAGAAGCAGTCGATGAGTTCCTGCGCTTGCGCCACACTCAGGCGCTTCATGCCGATGTCGCGCTCGTAAAATGGCTGGAGCATCTGGTCCAGGCGGCCAATTGGTACAATTTCAACTGTCCAGTGCAGCGCACAATGGACGATGTAAATCGCTTGCAGCGCTTGGTGGAATGTTTCCGCAGGACGCCGCGGGGCTATCTCGAGACACGCTGCCACGCGTTCAAGGTCATCGCGGCGCGGATCATCCCCGGCCAGCCGAAGTGCAGCATTTCTTGCTAGTGCAGCATGTCGATCAGCATATTCGATAACCGCCTCGAAGCAGATGGCGACGGCCTCGCAGAAGTCGCGCTGACCATCAGTTATATCTTCTTGCCGGGCCTGCATGCGCGCTTCAGCGGCCAAAGCTTGCAAGCCTTTGTCGAGCATGAGTTGGTGGTTCGGCACAATATGCCCCATCGGCGAAAGTTCATTCAAATAGTTGAGCGCGCCCCGCAATTCTTCTTCTTCAGTGAGATAGCGGACAAATTCTTTGCCTTGCCCGACCGAAAAAGGCGGCATTGTACCTATGATCAGTTCGTCTGCGAGGATCTCACAGGTGCCCGCAGAGGCGCCAATGTCAGGTTCGAGAATGATCTCCAGCATTTTCCGGGTTGCAAGCGCCTTACGTATCACGACCGGCTTTGCAGCAAACTCATCTTCCTTTTCCGCAGTGCCGCGAAACAAATGGCCAACCTGCTCTTCCGTCAACCACCCCGGCCGGCCTTTCCAGCGTTCGAACATCCGGTGCAAAAGCTTGCATGCGCGCGGCGAAGGAAGATCAGGATGCCCTGGTTTCAGGGTCTGGAGATAGCGCCAATAGGCAACGTCGCTGTGATGCATCGCGTTACGCTCCTTGTCCGCTATCGAGCACCTGCACGAGCAATATTTCGTTGGCGTCCGGATCTAGGATCGTTGCAATGCGGACCGCCGGATATTCAACGATTTCGCCCTTGAACTCGACCGCCTTAGTCTTGAGTTCCGCGACCGCCGATGCCAAATCACCGCGCGTGGCAAGTTCGATATTGATCGCCCCGATTGTGCCAGCCGCTACAGTTTCCGGTGGTCGTGCCCGGTGGAGGCCTAGCACCAGCCCATTTCCAGCATCAATCTCGGCCCATTCAGTACCGACACGAATTTTGAGAGGAAGGCCCAGCTTTTCGGTATAAAAGCTGATGGCCCGCTCCATGTCCGACACATAAATCGAAGCGTTGCCGCCTTTGCTTAGACTGTTATTCCCGACTTGATCATCCGACAGCACCGGCTTGTTCTCAGCCTCGCTGGTGACAGGGTGCAACATCGGGAAAATTTCAAGTTTTACATATTCTGCATGGTTTGAATTGATGACAAAAAAGCGTTTGCCCGGGTGCGCCTCTTTGCAGTCTCGCATCGCAGATATCGCGAGCACAACATTGTTAGGATCATCGTCGGACATTCCAAAGCGATGAGGCCATTCGCTACCATATATGCTGATCGCTTTCTCCACTGCATCCCGGATAGCCAGTTTTTTGACCGATGGCGTCGTCATTGCGGGATCGTCCGCGCCAAGCATTGCGCGCACAGACGGATTCGAAACCGGGTATATGCCAAGAATAGGTGGCTTGGATTCGAGCACTCCCTTGCTGACCATATATTCGATTCCCGCTTCAATCGTCGCGGGAGCATGCCCGCGAGCCGTAATCATAGCGATGGCGCGCCCCTTTTTGGCAGCATGGACGAGAAGTGGCCAAGATGGGCCCATCCATTTCCGGTCGCTGGCAATGGCTTCTGTCAGTTCAACAAGAAAGCTCTGCTCTTCAACCGGTTTCGCGGGATCATCCCGGAAGTCACGGAACGTGCCGCTGGCAACTGACCAAGGAAGCCATTCTCCCTCTCGGCCAAGCAAATTTTGTATCGCGGCATATTGCCCTGAATCTACGGCTCGCTCTTGCTTTGTTTCCGCGTTCCAGAGATAAATTTTTGTAGGAAGAAAAAGCAGGTTGTCGTCGATATCGAAAAAGTAAAAACTTTGGCTTTTGTCCAACATGGCGATGCCCCCCCGCAACTGACAAATCTCAACTACTTGGATCGCGAAGGACAATTCGCAGGTCACCGGTTGAAAACGGCGTTCAAACCCTCAACCGTGCGTGTTTCACGATTATTTCCAAGTTCTGCGAGAATGACCGGTTCAACATCCGAAATATTCTCAACCGTGCGACGGGCTAAGCCTATTATATAATGGCGTAATTCTCAAGGCTGTTAAAACATAATTTTTTAGAAGCTAAAGTTTCATTTATATTGGGTGGCACGTGGCTGCCTGTGCTTGACTGTTCGCGGGACTTAAAGAAGCTAGGCTCCGGCGATAAAGACCCTTGGGCCGGGTTTCTGGCCGAGGGAGTCGCTTATATCGAAATGGCGCTTGAACCCGAGGTGCAGCGTATCGTCGAAGTCCTGATCGCTAACGGCATTCTGAAGCCGCTTGATCCGAATATTATGGCTCGCCTTCTAAATGGTGCTGCGCTGAACGCTGCGCTTTGGGTAGCGGCGAGCGAAACTCCCACCGCTGTGCTTCCCAAAGCAACTGCAGCATTCCTCGCGCTCGCCTCGGGCTTCCTAAAGAGTGATGAATGAAGCGGCCGTTCGCGTTGCTACTCTATCGTGATTGTCGGATGTCTCAAAAAGCGGACCAATTCTTGTATGTTGAGCGACAGGACATAACGCGACGGCATCGCTGATATTGCTACCTCTTGCGGAACTTATCCAATTAGCTGCGATAGCAGTTAATTGAGCCGAGGCTAAAGCTGGGTTGCGCCCTTCGGATAGCTGGTTTTCCGACTTAAAATGCATTTCGTGCCAAAAGAACAATGTTTGAGGGGAAAGCCTTCCCCTAAGCCGAAGCCGCTGCGCTGTCTCCGGCTACCCCTTCGAGCGGGAATGCTCCCCGCAACGCCCCTGATGATGAGTGGGGCGGATGGCGCACACTATCCCGCCCGCCTAACGGCGCGCTCCTTAGAGTGCGGCACCTAACGATAAGCGCCCCGCGGGCACACTGAACCGGCGGACATGGCAGGACACGCAGGCGTTGAAAGCCGACAGGTCCCGGCTTTCCGCCTGCTTGATGCAGTTTTGCGATATCCGCCTCCTTTCAGGGTGCCTTTCTTTTGCTTTGGTCATGTCGCTGGCCGCTCAGGCGAATGCCGCACGAGCAGGTTGTTGTGGACGGCGCGGGCGCACCGGCGTTGTTTGTGCCGGCTCCGGAAAGAGACGGGGTGAGCGGCGCTCCCGCCTAGGGTCATGGCGCCCCGGGACACAACCCCTCCCTTCGGGTGTGCCCGGCACGCCAAGCCCCTCTCTGGTCGCTTCTTGCCGCCCACCCCGCCTCTTCCGGGGCCGGTTGCGGCGGATTTTGGGTGTGCGGAGGTTGTCATGGCAGTTGGCAAAGGCAAGGGACGGACTGGCGGCAAAGGCAGGAAAGCGGCGCTTTGCGCCGCGCGCGGCGGTGGGGCCCCGCGCCTTTCGCTCTATGAGGAAGTCACCGCAAAGATCGTGACGCAGTTGGAAGCAGGCATTTTCCCTTGGGCGCAGCCGTGGAGTTCGGCAGCGGCCGTTCCGGGGCTTCCCCGCAATGCGATTTCGGGGCGCCCTTATTCGGGCATCAACGTGCTTGTCTTATGGGGCGCTGTTATTTCCGGCGCTTATCCTTCGCAGGACTGGCTGACCTTCAAACAGGCGCTGGCCGCTGGCGGATGTGTTCGCAAGGGTGAGCGTGGACAGACCATTTTCTATGCCGACCACTTTAACCCCGATGCGGGGCACGAGCAGGCAGAGGGTGAAGGCGAGAGGCGTTCGGTTCCCTTCCTCAAACGCTTTACGGTGTTCAACGCCGCGCAATGTGACGGCCTGCCAACACGCCTGACCGCTGACCCGACACCGCCGCCGGAACGCGAACTGCACGATGCTGCCGAGGCGTTGATAGCGGCAACGGGCGCGGATTTCAGGATTGGCGGCGCGCAGGCGTTCTACGATGTTGGCGGCGATTATGTGCAGGTGCCGCCGCAGCCCGCGTTCACCGCGCAGATCGATTATTACCGCACCGCATTGCACGAATTGGGCCACTGGACCGGCCATATCTCGCGGCTTGGCCGCGACCAGTCGGGCCGGTTTGCGAGCGCCCTTTATGCCCGCGAAGAATTATGCGCCGAACTGGCATCGGCCTTCCTGTGCGCGGCGCTCGGCATCGTCCCCACTGTTCGCCATGCCGATTATGTGGGGTCTTGGCTTGAGGTGTTGCGCAGCGATGCCCGCGCTATTTTCAAGGCGGCAAGCCAAGCCAGCAAGGCCGCTGACTTTCTTTTGGCGTTCACCGAGCAGCCCCAATGGGAGGCTGCGGCATGAGCAGGGACGTCGCGCTACCCGAACTCGAAACCGAGGTCACGCCCATCGGCGTCCAGACCTTGGTCACTGGCGTCGCGCCGATCACGCCAGCACAGCGGCTTGCGATGTTGGCGAATGCGCCGATGCAGCCGCGCCGCCCACAGCGGCCTGCAGATCATGGTCTGTTCGACCTGAATTCGCGCAACCAGATCGAGATGTTTTGACGGAGGAATGTCCATGCTTTTGCTTACCCAAGACCAAAGCGACCGCCTGATTGCCAACGGAAAGACGTCCGGCGACCATGTGCCCGTCGTCAAATTCTTCAATCCGGTTGGCGCGGCAACTTGGCTGTTTTCCGAACTGGACGAAGATGGCGACACTTTGTTCGGGCTGTGCGATCTTGGCTTTGGGTGCCCCGAAATGGGTTCGGTCAGCCTTGCCGAGATTGCGGCGGTGACGTTGCCGTTGGGCCTCACGATTGAGCGCGATCACTGTTTTGAGGGGCGCTTCCCACTCACCATTTACGCCGATGCTGCCCGCTTAGGCGGCAGCATCACCGAGGACGAGACGCGGCTTGAGGCCGCAGCCGTCGCCGCTGCGCGCGCCCGTGCCCAAGCCAACGAACTTTCAGAGCTTCCGCCGCCTTGACCCCCAAGGTGCGGCAGACCCCGCGCTGGATGGTCCAGCGCGGACAACCGGCCCCATCCTCAATGCCCACTCAAGATGCCCCGAGGATGGGGCCACCCAAGCAAAGGAGTATATGACATGCACATCGACCAAATCCCGCTGGACCGGCTCTCGGTGTCCAAAGCCAATATGAGGGCTGGCAAGAAGCCGCCCGATGTGACCGACATATTGCCGTCCATCATCAAACGCGGCGTTATTTCACCGTTGTTTGTGCGCCCCAACTGTCAGCAAGGCCATTATGAGATCGTCGCTGGCAAAAGGCGCTATTATGCCAGCCTTGAAGCAGCCAAACAGGGCAAGGAGGATATCACCCTGCCCTGCATATCGGTTGGTGAAGGCGACGATGCCGAAGCGCTCGAAATCTCGATGATAGAGAATATGCTGCGCCAGAACCCCGACGCGGTGACACAGTGGGAAAGCTACACGCGGCTCGTGAAGGAAGGCCGAAGCGTCGAGGATATTGCCGCGACCTTTGCGCTCACCGAATTGCAGGTGAAGCGCATCCTCGCGCTCGGTAATCTCTTGCCGCGCATCCGCGAAGCCTTCCGCGCCGAGGAGATTGATGCAGCGACCGTCAAGCATCTGACCTTGGCGACCAAATCACAGCAAAAAGCATGGCTGGCTTTGTTCGACGATGCCGAGTGCTACGCCCCGCGCGGCAACCAGTTGAAGGCTTGGCTATTTGGCGGTGCATCGATATCGGTCGGCATGGCTTTGTTCGATGTGAGCACGTTTGGCGGCCAGATCGTCCAGAACCTGTTCGAGGAAGACGGCTATTTTGCCGATGCCGATGCGTTCTGGGCAGCGCAAACCGCCGAGATTGAGCAGCGCAAAGCCGCTTACCTTGCCGAAGGCTGGAGCGATGTGCAGATCGTCCCGCCGCACGAGCATTTTGCGACATGGGAATATGAAAAGTCCCCCAAGCGCAAGGGTGGCCGCGTCTATATCCAGTGCCGCGATAATGGCGAGGTCATTTTCCACGAGGGCTATGTTTCTATCAAGGAAGCGCGGCGCGTCCGAAATGGCGAAGGAAGCGGCAGTGCAGACGGGGGTGCAGCGAAAGCAGCACGGCCCGAACTGACTTCGGCGCTCAATCAATATGTCGACCTGCACCGCCATGCAGCGGTGCGGACCGAATTGGCAGCGCGGCCCCATGTTGCGCTCTGCGTGATGGTCGCCCATGCCATCTGCGGTTCGCCTTTATGGGCTGTGCGCGTTCAAGACCAGCGCACGCGCAACGATGCAATTAACGAAAGCATCGAAACCTGTGTCGCCGAAACCCGTTTCGACGAACATCGCCGTGCCGTGCTGAATGTGCTTGGATTCGATGCCGAGCAGCCGTGCGTAACATCGCAAGATTACAGCCACCGCAGCCTGTTGCCCATAGTCACGCGGTTGCTCGACCTGCCCGAAACCACCGTTCTCGACGTTCTCGCCGTGGTCATGGCCGAAACACTGGCCAGCGGCAGCGAATTGATCGAAACGCTTGGGGTCACACTCGGTGTCTGTATGGCCGATAACTGGCACGCCGATGAGGCCTTTTACGATCTGTTGCGCGACAAAGAAGTAGCCACAGCCGTTCTGGCCGAGGTCGGCGGCAATGCTGTGGCCGAGGCCAATGCCAAGGAAAAAGGCAAGGTCATCAAAGGCGTCATCGCCGATTGCCTGTCCGGCGCAAATGGCCGCACTAAGTGCGAGAAATGGGTACCGCGCTGGATGGCCTTCCCGCCCACTGCTTACACGACACGCGGCGGTGTCTCGACGGTCACGGCTGCCAACCGTGCCGAATGGCTGTTGCAGCCCGACGAGCCTGAGGGTCCAGACCCCGCAGCGCCGGAGGTCGATGCAGAGGCGCAACCAGAGGACGAGGACGCCGAAACCGCCGCCGTCGAGGAAGAACGACTTGCGGCATGAGCAGGGTAAGGCAGGCGGCGGGACACCGCCGCCTGCCTGCTTTTCCAAACGAGCAGGAGACAGGACATGGCCGACCGTGTTGCGGCGACTATCATCATCGGCGGACGCGTCACGCAAGAACAGTTCGAGGCTCTCGCGGTGATTATTGCCGCCGAAGATTTGCGTCTGGACTGGGACGGCGATCCATTTGACCCCAAACATATCGAACCGGACCAGCCACTGCGCCTTTATGCCTATGAAGTGGCATGGGGCCGTTTCGAGGCGCTCGAACAATATTGCTGCAACGAGCAGATTGCGTATCAGCGCTGGTCGGGAGGGTGTCCCGGCGCTTTCGGAGCCGAGCGCATCGTATTCGACGGCAAAAGTGGCCCGTTCAATTTTACCGTCGATGAAGACGACCGGCTCGTGCTGCACGCGCAGACCATAGGGCAGCTCGGTTCGATGCGCGCGATCAGGCGCTATATCGCCGAAGCCGACATCGAGATTCCGGCGTTTGCAGTAATGGCGAACTAGGGCCGGTTTCGCAAAGGCGGAGCGTGATAGTCGGTGAAAAGATCTCTCGGCGGCGCTGGGGTAAGGTCGAGAAATTGCGTCTGTCTAAGAATTCGACCGTGAAAGGACGTCCATGATACTCATATCAGGAACTTTGGCTTTAGCTGCTGCCCTGATTGCAGGTGCATTGCTCTGGTCGCTTGCGGTCCATGCGCTGCCGCTATGGTGCGGCGGCCTTGCCGCAATCGCGGTCCACGCATCGGGCGGCGGGATATTTGCGTCGCTGGTGACGGGACTGACGGCGGCAACCGCGACGCTCGTCATCGGGCAAATATTGATGGGTTTCGCGCGATCGCCGCAGTTCCGCATCGGAGTCGGGCTGGCATTTGCCTTGCCCGCCGCCATCGCCGGATATCATGCGGCTTTGGGGCTGTCCGCCATATCCGGCGTCGATGGCATGGCCCGCGTCATCGTTACAGTGACTGCCGCGCTGTTCACCGCCGCTGGCGCTTATTGCGGCGCGATTCGCCCGCGCAGCCAGCCCCGGCCGACTACGCCGGTAGGGGCATGAACTCTGGCATCGCGGCGTTTTGAAGCGGGCGCTGCGCATTCTGACTGAAATCACCGCCCGTCCGGCGTTCAGGTCGTGGGCTGGACGACCATGATCTTGCCGACGCGCTCGACCTGACAGAGCAGCGGCGCTTGTTCGATCAACCACTTCCCGCACCGAAATGCGCGACACTTTGACGGATGTCCGCGGGCGTTGTCTGGGACCGTGGTAGGCATACAGCGGCAACCCTGCCGAACGGCAATTTTCAGTCGATCTCTGTGCCCACCATCGTTTTTAAGCAAATGTTCCAATTGCAAGAATTCCTCATCTTTCGACCCAGACCCTGCGCCCATAACAGCCTCGTTGATGGCCTGGCTGGCAGCAGTCGGGCTTCGCCCTCGCGGGCCCTGTGCAACCGCAACCGGACAACTATTTTCCGCCGAGCTACGCTCTTTGCACCGCGAAACAAAATAGCCGCCGTCCGCGGTCCTTCGCTGACGCTGCGGCCTTGAGACCCACCCCACTCGGCAAGCCGAGTGGGGACCCCGGGAGGTGCACCGGTCCCGCGCAACTGCCTCACACCAGCCATCGAGGCTGCGATGGGCGCAGGGTTCGAGAAACTGAAAGGAAGTTATCATGGCAAATATCGGAACATTCACAAAGACCAGCGACGGCTACAAGGGCGAAATCGTCACGATGAGCGTTCAACAGAAGAACGTCCGCATCGTTGCAGAACCCGACGGTGCAAACGAAAACGCTCCAAGCCACCGCGTGTTCGTCGGTCGCGCGGAAATCGGTGCAGGCTGGGCCAAAAAGTCCAACGAAGGCCGCGAATATGTCGGGATCAAGCTGGACGATCCGAGCTTCACGGCTCCCATCTACGCCAACCTGTTTGACGACGAGGACGGCAAGACCTTCAACCTCATCTGGTCGCGCGCCCGCGCATCG